>Ga0066256_1000119_pt1 | contig 349597 bp, 355 predicted proteins | sample ThiBio_1000_biof_FD_87107 | JGI IMG/M metagenome (GOLD analysis project Ga0066256, IMG submission 87107) | Wastewater bioreactor microbial communities from Cape Town, South Africa - Thiocy_expt_1000_biof (version 2) | ecosystem: Engineered > Bioreactor > Thiocyanate-remediating >... | reverse complement strand
AACCCCGACCAACTCCACCCGGCCGGGCGCTCACCGTCGTGCACTACGAGGGGGTCAATATTGGGCGCCGATCCAGGGTCAAGTTTGCGCGCCGATTGACACAGCCAGGAAGGACCCATCGCCCTCATCGTCCTCGGAGTGGCGAGGGTGTGGTTGCCAGACACCTCGTCTTCGAGCTGCGCCGGCGTATCGTGGTCGTCCCACCACCGGCCTCTCGCTGGCCCCCGGGCGGGCAACAGGAGGCATGAGGGCTGAGATGATCTCATGGTCGGGCTAGGGTAGCTGGAGGTGGTAAGGGGCCGGCGGAGCATACTCACCGTCAGAGCAGATGCTCTACGGCTCGGCACCTACACAGCCATTGACGAACAAGAACGCAGTTCTTACCAGAGGTCTCATCTGCCTTGCGATCATCACACTCGATGACAAGGAGCCTGGCAACCACACCCTCGCCACTCCGAGGACGATGAGGGCGATGGGTCCTTCCTGGCTGTAAGGCTATGAGGGTCGGCTCCAGCCCGCAGTCAGGCAGCAGCAAACGGGGCAAACCTCCCTCTGCTCCCTGCCGGAATCGGCGTCACTCCTCACATACTCCGGAACAATCGAACCAATTGCGCCTCGGCGGGAGCGGCCTCGAGAAGCATTGGGGAAAAAGTGGAATCCACAACCGCCCAGCCTGACGGGAATTTCTTCGGTCGAGGAGAGGGAACATGCGAACTGAGCGGAAAGCTCCGTAATCTCCGCCACTTGACCCTACCGCCGGCGGCTTCGAGAGGGAAAAGGGCTACTTTCGATGCTCTCGCAGGTTTCCGGCGTAGGTCCACTACGAAGCTTTTTCGCGGACAACTGCCCGCAGCGCGCGGCGTCCCCGCCCCATGCCCCAACTTGTGGGCGAGAGTCAGTACCGGCGACAAGACTGGTGTCCATATTGTCCCTCTCGGGCGAGCCGGCGTAGATTGTGACCCAGGAAGATGGTCCAGGCGGCAAGCGGGCAATCTGAAGATTGAAAATCACCGAAGTCCAACGCAAGATCCTGGAGGCGGCTCGAGGCGCCGGAGGACGGTATCGCTTCAGGACGCAGCAGCCCGCCACCGAAGCCAAGTTGGAGCAAGAGGCGTGCGAGGCCTTCGTGGCTGGCGACTATGCGCGCTGGTTATCTTTGGGACCGACTCCGGGCATAGTGTTCACAGACAAGGCACTGCGGCTTTACCAGCCGGAGAAATCAAACAAGTCGACTTAGGACTTCTGCCGAGGTCGCGATCGTGGCCGCAAAAGAACAACGGTCTAATGCTCAACTTGACTTAGCCGTACTGCCGGTGCCCGCTTAGCGGTACACTTCAATTCGTTGGGTCCTCCGCCGCGGGGAGATAGTGAGGGTCGGCCCCAGCCCGCAGTTAGCCAGCAGCTACAGACTTTTCCGCCTCTGCCTACTCCCAAGGGCGCCGCCAGTCCGCACATCGCCCTGAAGGCTCGGCGTTAAAGGTGCGCGGCGGTGAGGCCCTCGAGAGGGAATCGAGAGAAGCGCGCTTTGCAAAGCCTCGACCTTTCCGGGGCTTACGAGAGGGGCGAGAGGGAATGCCTTTCCCTCTCGTTTCCCTGCCCTAGGCCGCCGCCGGTCGTCACATCTGCCGGACCGGTCGGCATAAAGAGGTCGCGGCAGCGATTTTTCCGGCCTTTCACCCCGACCTCAGCCTACGTGCATTGTGCGGTTCAGTCGAAAAGCCGCCCACTGATCGTTGGCTATGACGCAAAGACGTGGACAAGATGGTCGCCGACGGCGTGCCTTACGTGATGTACCGTCGTTAGCCTATGCGAAGCCAAGACACGCGCATCTGCGGGCAATGCGGCGGTACGCAAGCACTGACCCGCCGATAATGTGGGTTGGTACGCGCATCGTGCAGGGCCTGTGGGCGTGCAGTCCTGAGAAGCCAGTGCTCGCGGTGACCTTCGATACCCGGCCGGCGCATTCGCCTAAGCGATCCTCATTTCGACGGGTAGTAGCGTTCGAATTGCTGCGCTGGGAGGCACGGGATTCAATAGTTGACCCTCAACCTCTCAGCTAGCGAAGCGCCCGACCATAACGTCGAAACCATAGATCACACGGCTCGATGAGTGCCCATGGCAAATCTTCCCCTGGCTCCTGGAGAGCCAGGGGAAGATGGAACAGACGCGAGGCATGGGGAGGACGTCTGTTCAATGCTCGATTGACTCTACTCGACGTATAGGAACCGGTTGAAAGTGTGGAAGGGTTCCAATCCGCCCTTCCGGACCACTACTTGATCTTCGGTACGCACGCCGCCGAGACCCGGAACGATAAGACTAAGTTCGTAGGCGAACGTCTGGTTCTCCTCGAGCACGTTCTCGATCATGTTGCCGATCTCTGGGATATCCTCCTCGGGATCCATCCCGGTCGCATGCGCGCCGGTGCGACCTTCGGAGGGAGCAACGAGGTATTGTTCGACGCCCTCGGCCTTGAACAGACGGCGAAGCACAGCATCGGCTTCAATGCCTGTCATCCCAGCTTTGATCTCGCCGAGGCCAGCCTCATAAACGCGGCTACATGCCTCCATGAGGGTGCGCTGTTCTTTACTGCAATTACCGTAGACGATTGTGCGGGCGTTGTCGGACGAGTAGCCGTTCACGCGAATGCCATAGTCCATCATGACCAGCTCGCCGCGACGTATCGGGCGATCGGTCGGATGACGGAAGAGTACGTCCGTGTTGTCACCGGCCTGAATCATTGTGTCGTAGGCGATTGAGGTTCCGCCCTTCGCGAACATAGCCGCATAGCACAACGAATTGGCTTCACGCTCGGTGATGCCCTCGTTGAGCCGCAGCACCTCCATGAGTGTTTCGATGGCGGCGTCGGAGACACGCGCGGCGCGGCGCATCAAATTGACCTCAGCCTCAGTCTTCACCGACTTCAACTGCTCGATTATCATCGCCTGCTTGAGGGTGTCCTCCCCGAATGCGCGCAGCATTGGCGGATAGAACTCTAGGTCCATATACCGATAGCCCGAGATGCCGATCTTTTTGGGCTTGTCTTTCTGCGCACGCTCCTTAAGGAACGGCTCCCAGTCGGCGCGGATTTCGCGGATATCGCCACCCATGAGGTTCATCGCGGACGCCTTGTGAGCGGACGGAATCTCGCTCATGGGGAGGAAAAAGACCGGGTCGCGGCCGGGAACAAGGTAGAGGAGTTCGGGCTGGGGGTAGACTCCGTCAATCGTGCGGTAGTCGACCAGCCAGCGGATGTTGCTCATGCGGTAGCAGTCGCCGTACACGATGTAGGCGTCGTAACCCTGCTTGTCGATCTCGGCGAGGGCACGATCCATCCGCTCCTTGTAGAGCTGGTGCGGCAGCAGCTCGCCGCCACTCGTTTCATGTTCGTGAAAGCGCAGTTGGCGCTCAATGTGAGTGGGAAACCACTGCTTGACTTTCTCGTTTATCATCGTTCTTCATCCTTGTTGCTGATGGCTCGGGACTGTTTGCAAGGGCATCCCGAGCCCGTTGGCTTTCTCGGTCTAGGACTTGCTGTCTAAGCGGCAAGTCCTAGACTTTGGGAACACTCAAAGCCCAATTTACGTAAGCCAAAGGTTCCTCGACGTTCGATTTGTCGACGACCTGAGTGCGCACGTTGAACACTTTGGGCGGAACCTGGCCGAAGATCAGATTCCAAAAGATCGTGTCGATGCTCTGGCGGCCCTGGTCAACTGCTCCAACCGATACCGTTGCAGTCATCTGACCCTGCTGGATCGACTCGTATCCGGACTTCAGGCCATCGGCGCCGATGGTGATAATCCCATCCGTGCCGTCCCATGGCTTCAGACCGAGAGCCTGAATTGCCTGCGAGGCGCCGAGCGCCATTTCCTCGTTCTCGCCGTAGATGGCGTTGATGTTGGGATCGCGCTGCAGAAGATTCATCGCAGCGTTGAGCGCCTTGTCACGCACGTAATCGCCGCGCTGTTCGCCAACGATCTGCAGTTCCGGATACTCCGCTAATGCGATGTCTAGGCCCTTGCGGCGAGCGGTAGACCAGTGGCCCGGCAGCCCCCATATCAGTAGCATTTTGCCCTTGCCGCCCAATTTTTCAGCAATGTAGCGACCAGCCAGATAGCCGGCCTGCATAGTGTTGTTGTAGCCAATGTTGGAGATGGCTCGGTTCTGGTCCTCCGGCCAGAGTTCGGCGGGCATATTGAACTGGAAGACCCTGGTGCCGGCCGCCTCGGCTTTGGCATAGACATTCTGCATCGATTCGAAGTCGCCCGCCGTGCAGACAAGAACGGCGTCGTAGCGGTTGGTGACCCAGGCTTCGATGGTGTTGACCTGATCGTTGATGTCCTGGTGTTCTTGCGGCGAGGCGTAGGTCCAGTTCCATTTCACGCCAAACATGTCGGAGTAGGCGCGCATCTGAGCAAAGGCACCGTGTTCGATCTCGTCGTAGAACTCAGATGCGGCAGGGCCTGTAAAGCCGACCGTGAGAGTGCGACCCGCGACGATGTCAGTCACGGTCTTCCGCCAAGCTGCATCCCCCCAAATCAGAGATGTTGCCGCTTCCTGCGCCAACGCATGGCTGGCATTGAAGATGCCGCTAAGCATAGTGGCGCCTACTGCCGTCCCCGCCACTCCTGTTCCCAGCAGCCGCCGGCGCGAAAGTCCGTTGCTGCCTTCCGTCTTGTCGTTATCAGCCATGATTTCCTCCTGTTGGCTGGTTGAGAGGCCACTTTCGGCCTCTAGTTACTGGCATTGCGCCGCGATCCCCCGCGGGACAGCGCCATGGCCGCACGGTCGATCAACACGGCAAACAGGATGATGCTGCCGATGATGACATTCTCCCATGTGGATTCTATGTTGAGGATGTTGATCGCGTTCTGGATGACGGTCAGCGTGAGCGCGCCGACCAGCGCGCCCCAGAAGGAACCGCGTCCTCCTGAAAGGGCGGCGCCGCCCATGACAGCAGCAGCGATTGTCTCAAGCTCGTAGCCGGAGCCCATTGCCGGGTGGACCGTCGTTAGCCGACCCGCAAGCATAACACCTGTGACAGCCGCGAGCGCTCCTGAGGCAATGTATGCCAGCATTTTGATGCGATCCGGACGTATGCCGGAGAGCTTGGCAGCCTCGGCATTTGAGCCAGTAGCGCGAAAGTGCGCACCAAGATGGGTGCGGCGCAGGAGGAAGGTGAGAATGAGCAGTAGGGCCAGCGCGACAAACACCGGTAAGGTCAGCTTGCCGACAATCATGCGGAGACCGCCGATGATGTAATAGGCGTCGCCCATGTAGTCACGGAACGGAATGCCGTTCGTCCACACATATAGAATGCCGCGCGCCACACCCATCATCGCGAGAGTCGCTACGAAGTCGGGCACTTTCAGTCGGGTGATGACAAGCCCGTTGATGGCGCCGATCATCGCACCGGATATTATGGCGAGCAGAATGGCGACCGGCATCGGCACACCGACAGTAAGGAGGAAGGCCGCGACGCCGCCACTAAGTCCGATCACCGATCCGACCGACAGATCGATACCGCCCGAGATGATAACAATGGTCATGCCCAGGGTCGGAATGAGTATGAACACCATCTGGTTGAGGATGCCAGCAAGGTTGCCCTCCTGCAGCATCTGTGGCGCGAACAGTGATAGGATTGGTAGGAAGCAGACGAGAAACAGGAAAATGCCTGCACCCGGCCGACCTATCAGCCGGCGGAAGGTTTCAGTCGCCCCAAATCCCGTGTCGGAAGGAGTGGGTACCTCGCGCGTCCGCACAAGGGATCCTGCTGGATGAGTTGATGTGGACTTGAAGATCATCGCCGCTACACCATCGATCGTTGATTGAGGAAGCGACGGATGCCGCCATCGAGCAATACGGCGAAAACGATGATCACGCCGGTGATGATCTGGAACCAGAAGGCGTTGACTGACATCAGGCTTAGCGTGTTCTGCAGCACTGCCAGAAACAGCGCGCCCAGCGCAGTGCCCAAGACTGACCCGCGGCCACCCGCAAGGCTCGCGCCGCCTAGGGCAGCGGCCGCGATGGCCGTCAGTTCGTAGCCAGTGCCCATTGCGGGGTGGACAGACGACAAGCGCGACGCAAGCAGGATGCCAGCTAAGCCTGCACAGATGCCCGAGACGAGGAACACCGAGAAACGCACGCGCCTAACGAGAACGCCGGCGAGGAAGGACGACTTGGGGTTGAGGCCGACCCCGTAGACTGCGCGCCCCATGGTGGTACGGGCCAGAATTACGCCTGCCACGAGGGCGACGATGAGGGCAATGATCACTGCTAGGGGGGCGCCACCCACCGAGCCCGCGGCAAGCGTCATGAAGCCAGGGTCTTGAGAGTTGAGACGTGAATTGGCAGTCATCAACTCGACGACGCCGCGCATTAGCGACAGAGTCCCCAACGTCGCGATGAAGTCGGCGAAGCCGAGGACCACGATGAAATAGGCATTGAAAAGACCCGCTGCCGCCCCGGTCGCAAGCCCGGCGAGGAGCGCGAAGGGCAACGGGGCGCCGGCGTTCAGGCAGAAAACACAGATCGCCGCCGCCACGCCCATGACCGAGCCCACCGACAGGTCGATGCCACCTGATATCAGCACATAGGTTATGCCGATGCCGAGAATGACGACGAACACCGACTGCACGAGAACGTTAGAAAGGTTCTCGGTCGTGAGGAAGGAAGGCGCAAAGATCGAGGAGAAGACTACGAGCAGCGCCAGCGCGAAGAATACGGTCGCACCCTCGATGCGCAGGATTGAGCGAAGGTTGATCTTACTTGCCAACGTTGCCTCCCGTTGCAAGAGCCATTACCTGGCGCTGCATTTCGGCCATCTGCGCCGGATCAGCAGCCGCGCCGATGGGCACCGACAGTTCGCCGGCCTTGCGGCCCTCGCGCATAACCATCACGCGGTCGGACAGTCCGAGAAGTTCGGGCAACTCTGAGGAGATGACGATAACGGATCGTCCCTTCGCGACGAAGTTGCGAATGAGCCGATATACTTCGGTCTTAGCGCCGACATCGATTCCCTGCGTAGGCTCGTCGACAATGATGATATTGGGGTCAGAGAACAGGGCGCGGGCGAACAACACTTTCTGCTGGTTGCCCCCGGACAGATTCTCAATGTGCTCCGCGGGACCGCGGGTCTTTATGCGGAGCTCGTCCACATAGTTCGCCGCGACAGAACGCTCCCGGCGCCGCTGCACGAAGGTGGAGCTGGCGATCTTGCCTGGCGCCGAGATGGTAATGTTGCGGGCGACGTCCAGTCCGGCGACGATGCCGAGAACCTTGCGCTCCTCGGGCACCATGAAGATCCCCGCTCTGACCGCCTCCGCCGGCGATGCTGGCGAGATCGTCCGCCCATTGGCCCAGATTTCGCCGGCGTCGATCGGGTCTGCACCAATAATCGCCCGAGCCAGCTCGGTGCGTCCTGACCCGGCCAAGCCGCCAATGCCAAGGATTTCGCCGGCGCGAAGCGTAAGCGATACATTGTTGAGCACGCCGCGCCGCGACAATCCGGTGACGCTCAGGACCTCGGGCGCGGTCTCTGGCAAGCTTTGCGACAGCGAGCGCGCTGCCGCCGCGGCCATCGATCCGACATCGCGGCCGACCATTTTCCTGATAATGGCATCGACGTTGGTCTCCGCCATCGGGATGGTGTCTATCCATTGCCCATCGCGAAACACGGTGACACGGTCGACCGTACCAGCCAATTCGTCGAGCCGGTGCGTCACCAAGAGAACTGCTACCCCGCGGTCGCGCATCGCCCGGATATGAGAGAGCAATGTGTCCCGTTCATCGTCTGGCAGCTGTGCTGTCGGCTCGTCCATGATCACGAGCGTCGCCTCGAAGGCCAATGCCTTGATGATTTCGATCAGCCGCTGTTTGAGTCCGCCAAGCTCGGCCACGGGACGCGACAGGTCGCGACGATCGCCTCCAAACTGGGCCCACAGTTCCTGCGCCCTCGCGCGCATGGCGCTTCGATTCACGAGGATGCTGCCGGAGCGGCCGGCGCGTAACTCGCGCCCTAGGAAGATATTCTCGATTGGTGAAAGGTCGGCCGCGAGCGTATGTTCTTGGTAGATTGTTGTGATGCCCAGTCCCTGAGCCTCACGCGGGCTCGAGATATTGCGTGGCTCGCCATTGACCAGGATGGTACCCGCGTCCGGTTTGTAAACTCCGCTCAGCAGTTTGATCAGAGTTGACTTGCCGGCGCCATTTTCACCCAGTAGCGCGTGAACTTCGCCTGGCCGGATGGCGAGGGACGCATTTCCAAGGGCGACGACGCCCGGGAAACGTTTCGTGACGTTACGCACTTCGACCAAATAGGGGCGCGCGTCGTCGTCGCGCGAAGACCTAGCATTCATGGTTTCACTGACCGCTCTTGGGGCCTCCTCCTCGAGGCCTGCTCAATCGAACGGTACTTCCTCCGAGGGTCAGAATAAGTCCCCTCTTGTTTTTGTGTCAAGCGGGCCGAAAATTTTTGCATTGGAGGCGGGCGGTTTGCCGGACTGGCTATTGCGCGCTATTCACCGCAACATATTGATGTTGCAGAACTGGAGCCACGTTGAACTCCAAAAGCATTCGTAAGCGTAACACGGCCCTCATATTCCACGCAATCCGACATCGCCCTGGAATCTCACAGGCGATGCTGCGATCGACAACTCCCATCGACAGATCGACGATTTCTGCAGTCGTGCATCAGCTCGAAGCCGACGGGTTGTTGCGGCGGTCGCGCGGGAAGGCTGGCTACGGCATGGGCCGTCCGGAGGACGTCCTGAACATTGAGCCCGACGCGGGCCTCCTTCTCGGTTTCGCTGAACTGCCGTCCCGGCGAATTAGAATAGTCGTGGCGGGGCTAGACGGCGCAATGCGGGCTACGCTCGACTCAAATGCTTCTCGGCACAGCTTGGAACTAGAAATCCGGAGTCTACTGCCCGAGCTACTACAAAGGGCCGGGGCAATCGGGACGACCGTCCGCGGGGCAGGCCTACTCTTGTCAGGCCCTCAAGCCGCAAGGGACGAAGTTCTGGCGGCCTCCCTTATCGATAGCGCGACCGTCAACAACCTCGAGGACCGCCTAGGCTGTCCCGTCAAGGTTGCAACCGAGATACAAGGCTACACGCTCGCTGAGCGATACGAGGGCAGTGCAAGCGGGCTCAACAATTTCATTTATGTCCACACCGACGAGTTGGTCAGAGGTGCGCTGTTTCTTGACGGACGCTTGCACCAAGGACTTGCGGGTATGACTGACAGATTTGGGCACGTCGTTGTAGAGCCCCATGGCCGCATGACTGATGCAGGAGCACGTGGAGCTCTTAACGCATACGCGTCAAGAGTCGCTATTCTAGAACGTCTTTCTGAGTTTGGACGTCACTATCGCAATCTAGACGACGCAGGTGCCGCGGCATCAAACAATGATGCCCTGGTCAAGACAGTCCTCGCCGAGACAGGATCGTACCTCGGCGTTGCTCTAGCAAACGCGATCAATCTGCTCGACATCGGCAATGTTATTCTCGGTGGAGACCTTGCACGCTTGAGCGCTCACCTCATGCCAGCGATACATGACATGATATTGCGAGACGTCGTCGGACCTCTTGGTCGAGAAGCCATCGTAAGGCCGTCACAATTAGATACTGATCCCCTGTCGTCCGGTGCGCTAGCACTCGCGATGGAGTCGTTCCTGCCGCTAAGCTAGCCGCGGGATGGAGGCTGCGTTCCTTCGGGGGGCAGAAGTGTTCACTGATCGTCGAGCAACCGCTCGGATTGATACCGAGCGCGCGCGGGCAGTTCGGGGCGGTGCAGGCCCCCAATGGTTGCCCAAGGTTACCAAGAGGCGAGTAAGCCAAAGCGCCAACTAGGCAATGAGGGTCCGTTTGGAACAATCAACCATTTGTGCCTCGTCAGAAGCGGTCCTGAGAAGCATCGGGGAAATAGTGGAATCTGCACGCGCCCTGCGATGCGAGCGGAAGCCCAGAGGTCTCCGCGACTCGACTGACACTGAGGTCGAGTGCAGCGTCAACATCGATTAATCCGACGATACATTCGGTTGGAGCCCCTGAAGCAGGCTCGCAAGTTCGACCTGGCGCTTGAGACCGGTCTTCTCGAACACAGAGCGCAGTTGAGCCCGCACCGTAGCGACACTGACACCGGCGGAGGAAGAATACTCTTCGACCGTGCTTCCTTGGCCTATCGCGCGCGCAACCTTTGCCTCGGCGGCCGTCAGATCAAATAGTCCTTGAATGATGATGGCGGGAGGTATCATCCGCAGCTTTACGGGCATCAGCAGCACGATCGTCGATGCTCCGCTGAAGACGTCTCGCGCTTGCCTGCAAGGGGTAAAGATGAACGATGCAGGCGGACTGGTCGTCCACTGCAGGTATGGGGATCGACTGGACTTGAGATACCGCAAGGGGCGAGCGCAGCGCGGGCAGGATGTCCTCCAGGAGGCCATCAGCCGACTTGTTGGTCAGTGTCATCCTTCCCGATCGCAACTGCACAACGTTGGGCACGTAATCATCAAAGAGCCCATTTGTCGTCAGCACCTTGCCAGCCCCATCCAGGATGGCAGCGGGGATACCGACGACCTCCAAGGCCGTTGCCGCCGCCGACATCCGCTCGAAGGCCAATCGACTTGACAGTAGAGCCGCTCGCCCCAAATGGGGTCGCATCCTGTCAAGCAGCGCGGTCGCTTCGTCGGTGGGCGGCCCCTGTTCCAGTCGTCGCTCGCCATGAATGATCAGGGTGTCGCCAGAGGGAACGACTATGGCGTAGCGCGCAAAATCGGTCTTGGTCTTCGCCCTGAAGACGACGGCTCCCTCCCAGTGGCGGATTGGATCGAAGATCGCCTTTCCCAGCCGATGTCGCGAACCTCCCTAGTTACCTGGAACCAGCAAAACCGGAACTCGCCGAGTGGCCCCAGGACCTCACCTTTGACTTGGCCGAGCGCATCCGCCGCATCCAGGTGAAGCGTCGCAGGGAGCAGGAAATTGACGCGCTGAACGCCGATGAGGCCCAGCGCAAGCTTCTATATGAAGAGAACGCGAAAGCCACCGACGTACATGAGATCGCCATTTGCCGGTTTGCGCAGACCGCGACTTGGGGCGGTGACCACGTCCGGCAGCGCCTGACCCATTTCTGGCTCAATCACTTTACCGTCGGCGCGAAGGATCTGACACCGGGTGTGATCGGTGACTACTGGGACATGATCTACAGCGCGCTCGATGGCAACTTCAACGACCTCGCCTATCGCACGACGACCCACCCAGCGATGCTGATGTACCTCGACAACACGACGAATGTAGGGCCGCATTCTGAGCAAGCGCGAGTGTGCGACTGCGGGGATGGTCTGAACGACAACCTCGCTCGTGAGCTCATGGAATTGCACACGGTGACACCTGCCCGTGGATACACGGAAGGCGACATTCACGAAGCTGCAAAGGTTCTCAGCGGCCTGGTATTCACCCAGCATCTCAACCAGTCCGACGACATGCCGCGGCAGGCGGCCATCGGCGATGCGGTCGACGCCATGCCTGTCGAAGCGTCCTCGCATTTCGACCACGAGATCGTCGGGGAAATCGGTCAGGGCGCCGTGATTGGGGCAATTGACCGGCAGCACGTCACCGCGATCGTTGAAGATGGCATCCATGGCGTCGATGGCGAGCTCGAGCTCGTGGATGCCGCCGCGCGAACGCTGCGGATCGAGCTTGGGCGCATCGGACGCCGCCTGCTCGACATAGTGCTGCCAGTAGTCGGGGACCTTGGCGAGAATGTCCTGTGCGCGAGTTGTCGCCTTCGCGGAGAGTTCGCGCACGATCTCGTCGCGATAGTAGTAGTATTGGAAATAGTCCGCTGGGATGCTCTGCATTTCCACCGCGAGGCGGAGCAGGCGCAGGCGCGTGACGTTGACGTCGGGCTTGTCGCGCAGCCGCCCATACGCCTCCTCGAGCAATGGCAGGACATCCTTGCCCTCATAGAGATGGCGCACCGACCAGCTGCCATGGTTGAGACCGATCATCACGGTGTCGAGCTTGTCGGGGTCGAGACCTGCAAAGCGCGCCGTCGCCTCCGGGAGTCGTAGGGCCCCTCGCAGAAGGAGAGAAAAGGCACGCTGGAATTGTGCGTTACCGCCTCGGAGATGATGTTGATCGGATTGGTGTAGTTGAACACCCGCGCCCGCGGCGCAACGCGCTCGACATCGGCAATGATGTCCTTCATCGCGTTGATCGAGCGCAGCGCCATCATGAAGCCACCAGGCCCCTGCGTTTCCTGCCCGATGAGCCCATGCTTGAGCGAGATGCTCTCGTCGAGATAGCGTGCCTCGAAGCCGCCGGGCCGATAGCTCGTGAGCACGGCGTCGCAGTCGGTGAGCGCAGCGCGACGGTCGGTGCTGACCGACACCGTGAGGTCCATGCCGCGATGACGCGCCATCTTCTGGGCGATCGTCTTCACGATATCGAGGCGAGCCGGATCGAGGTCGAACAGAACGATTTCCGATCCTTCGAAGTTCTCGCCCTGCTCGATGAAGGAGGCGACCGTGCCGGGCGCGCGAGTGCTGCCGCCGCCGATATAGACCAACTTGATACGCGCCATGTCGATTGTGTTCCTGAAACTGAGCTGGTTGCGATGCGCCGCTATCTCGTCGGCGGCTTGCGCGGCGCCGGCTGCAAGCGATAGCGGTCGCCGCGGTACAGAGAACGGGCAAACTCGATTGGTCTGCCGTCGTCCAGAAACGTGATCTGCTCGGTGGCGAGCAGTGCGGCGGGAAGCGGGAGCTGCAGCAGGGCGGCTTCCTCTTCGCTCGCAAGGTCCGCACTTGCAGAGGTCTGCGCGTCGACAATCTTGAGGCCGTACTGTGCTTGCAGCACCTGATAGAGCGACGCGTTCTCGAGCCTCAGATCGAGCAAGCCCGGCACCAGCGAGGATGGCAGGAAGGTGCTTTGGATCGCCATCGGCTCGTTGTCGGCAAGGCGCAGCCTTCGGAGGAAAACCAGCGGGTGGCCGACGACCACCCCGAGGATGTTGGCGAGCGAGGTCGAGGCGCTGACGATGCGGGTGTCGAGCAGCTTGCTGAGCGCCGTCATGCCGCGCAGCCGCATGTCTTCGGTGAAGCTGATCAGCGGTCCGAGCTCCGCGTCGCGCTTCGGTTCGGCCACGAACAGGCCGCTCCCCTGCCGGCCGTAGATCGTGCCTTCCTGGATCAGCTCGTTGATCGCCCGGCGGACCGTCATGTGACTGAGGCCGTGGTCCTCGCCGAAGTCGCGCTGCGATGGCAGGCGCGAGTGCGGCTTGTAGACCCCCTTGGCGATATCGCTGGCGATCCGGTCCTTGAGCTGGAGGTAAAGTGGGGTGGATTCGGGGCTCACTAGATGCTCCTCACGACCTTTGCGATGCGCCGGAACTGCGGCTCGAGGCCGAGTGTCCGCGCCAGCGTTTCAGCAAAGACCTGCATGGGGACGACATCAAGTAGCGGGCTCAGGAGTTCCCCGAAATGTCGTACCGGCGGCCTGGCTGGGTGAACGACCTGGCCCTCCGAGACGGCCAGAACCGTCGTGCCATAGGCAGCGAGCTCGGCCGAGAGATCTGCCGTCGAACGGGCGGTTACGCCGCCGCTGCCGAGCACCACGACGGCGCAGTGCTCGTCGGCTACCTCGATCAGGCCGTGCCGGAACGCGCCGATGCCAGCCGCAATGGCGGGACGCTTCACCCATTCGCCCATCATCATGGCGCCCTGCCGAGCGGTGGCGACATGAGGGCCGTGCCCGACGAAGTAGAGCCGCTCGATACTGGAAAGCCGCTCCAGCCAGAGCGAGCCGACGGCCTCGCGCGCGTCCACGATCGCCTCGACCGCGTCCGCCACGCGCGACAGAATGGACTCATTCGCTTCGCCGGGGCGCCACGCCTCAGCCAGCAGCCATAGGCAGGCAAGCGTGTTCAGATAGGTCTTGCTCGCAACGGTGGCCTCTGCTCCCGCTTCGATCGGCAATACCACTGCACTGGCCGAGCCGAGCGCGCCGTCTGGATGATTGGTGATGCCGATCACCGGCACGCCAGGCGGAACGATATCGAGCAGCGGCAGGATCTCTGCACTGGCGCCGGACTGGGAGATCACAATGACGCAATCATTGCCCTCAAACAGCAGCCGACTGAAATGCAGCAGCTCCGACGCTTCCACCGCTATGGCCCAGATGCCGCGCGCCTGCAGCACGTGGGTCGCCCAGAGCGCGGCATGGAACGACGCCCCCATGCCGGCAATCAGGACCCGCCTCGGGGTGCCGATTCGGCCGACAAGATGCTCCATGGGGCCGCCGGCATAGCAAGCAAGCATGTGGCGCAGGGCGGCCGGCTGTTGGGCAATTTCGTCCTGAAAGGCGTTCAATTCAAAGGCTTTCGACTGAGTTATATATACGAGTATATCGATTGCGCTGTCCGCGCAAGATGGGTCGCACTTCTGGCTGCACTTTGGAAGCCCCGCCTTCACGTCATTGTCATGATCAGTGCTTAGAGACGAGGCCAATGAAGGCAGGGAAGTTGATTGGGAGCATGTCGGAGAGAAGGATAGATAACCGGCTCTCCGGCATCTCACCAGATCGCGGAAAGGGTCGGAACATGCTCGAAACGAAGACGCATTGCCAAGCTTGTCTAAGCTGGTATATATATGTTGCACTAAGCGGTCGGGCGGTCATTCGCCGAGATCGCGGGATGGCCAAGCGTGCCATCGAGAACAGCAAGCAAGGGGAGGGACGAATGGACCGCAACGGCCGCAAGAGGCGAGTGACGATCGGAGCAGCAGCGCTGCTCGCGACGCTGATTCCGGTAGCAGCCTACGCTCAGGACAATGCATGCACGACCTACAATGAAGCGCCGCAACTGGCCGCGAAAGTCGCCGCCGGCGACCTGCCGCCCGTGGCGGAGCGCCTGCCGGAGCATCCGGTGGTGCTGACGCCCGCCGAGCAGATCGGCACGTATGGCGGCATCATGAACAGCCTCTACGATGGCGGGCGTGTCGCCGACTTCCGCATGTATGGCTACGAGGGGCTGGTCCGCTGGAGCCCCGACGGCAATGAGGTTGTGCCCAACATCGCAGAGAGCTGGGAGGTCAACGAGGACGGCACGCGCTACACCTTCCACCTGCGCAAGGGCATGAAGTGGTCCGACGGGCAACCCTTCACCGCCGACGACATCCTGTTCTGGTGGGACCGTGTCGAGAACAATCCCGACATCGTGCCGACGCCCTACAGCATCTATCTCGTCAAGGGCGAGGCGGCGAAAGTGGAGAAGATCGACGACTACACCGTCGCGTTCTCCTGGAGCAATCCGAACGGACTCTTCCTGCTCAACCTCGCGGCGGCCTATGGCACGCGCATCGGCCAGTTCGCCAAGCACTACCTCGAGCAGTTCGACAACAAGGCCAATCCCGAAGGCGTCGCCAAGATGATGGCTGAGGCGGGGCAGACGACCTACGGCACCTGGTGGATCTCGCGGGTTGGCACCTACGGGCAGCCCGCCGAGTACAACGATCCCAAGCGCCCGCTGCTGCAGGCCTGGATCCCGACCGAGCCCTATATCGGGGCGGAGCGCTTCACCTTCGTGCGCAACCCCTACTACTTCAAGGTCGACACGGCCTGCAATCAGCTGCCCTATATCGACGGCCGCACCTTTACGCTGGCCACCGATCCGCAGCTGCGCGTGCTGAAGACCGTGAGTGGGGAGGACTTCCTCTCGCGCGACGATGTGAGCCAGCCGGTGAACCGCTCGGTCTTCTTCGACAATCAGCAAGCGGCAATTTCCACTTCGTCGACGTGCAGAGCAGCGACTTCAACACCATGCTGCTGCATCTCGAGCTCAACAATTCTGACCAGTCGCAGGGAGCGATCCTCAACGACAAGGACTTCCGCATCGGCCTGTCGCTGGCGATGGATCGCCAGACCGTCATCGACACGGTATTCCTTTCGGAGGGAGAGTCCTGGCAGCAGGCACCGCGCGCCAATTCGCCGTTCTACAACGAGCAACTCGCCAAGCAGTACACCGACTACGACCCGGCTGCCGCCAATGAGCATCTGGACAAGATCATGCCGCAGAAGGACGCCGACGGCTTCCGCCTGCGCTCGGATGGTCAGCGGTTCAAGTTCAACGTGATGGTCAATGCGACCGCGCGTGCCACCATGGTCGATATCCTGGAGCTGCTGCAGAAGAACTGGAAGGATGTCGGTGTTGATGTCGTCATCGTCTCGGTTGCCGACGATACGTTCTGGTCGCGTCGGCAGGATCCTGCAATCGATGCCTATGTGTGGATCGGCGAGAACGGCTCGGGCCTGCTGCCCGTGCTCGGTGCCGGCTTCTACGCCTTCACTCCGGAAGCGGCATGGAACTGGATCGCGTGGCAACAGCGCCAGCTCGACCCCAATGCCAAGGTGACAAGCGACCCGATCGAGCCGCCCGTCAACATCCAGCGTCAGTACGAGATTCTCGCCGAACTCAAGGTGACCTTCGATACCGACGCCCAGGCCGCGCTGATGAAGGAGCTGCTGCAGCTCTCGGCCGACGACTTCTACACCATCGGCCTGAGTCTGCCGTCGGGCGACTACAAGGTCGTCAACAACACCCTGCGCAACGTCCCCGAGCCGCTCATCACGGGCTGGTTCTATCCGGGGCCGGCGCCGGTGAACTTCGAGACCTTCTACATCGACGCCAGCAAGGCAAAGTAGCACGGGCGGGGCGCGGGCAGGCTTGCCAGCGCCCCCACCCACACTGTCATCATGTGGGATAGGGGCGCGGCATGACGCTCCGATACTCACCCGGGAAGGTTGCGACAGTTGGCCGGCTACATTCTCAAGCGCATCCTCTACATGATCCCGACCCTGCTCGCGATCTCGATCGTGGCGTTCACCATCATCAACCTGCCGCCGGGCGACTACGTCGACCGGCTGGTGATCGAGGCGAAAAACCGGGGCGAGAGCATGACGCCCGAAGCGATCGACGGGCTGCGCCAGCTCTACGGACTCAACAAGCCGATCGTCGAGCAATACGTGTCGTGGATGTCCGGCATCGTGCTGCGTGGCGATTTTGGCATCTCCTACAAATGGAACCTGCCGGTGTGGGCCCTGCTGGGGGAACGTCTCGGCCTGACGGTCGCGCTCTCGGTCGCAACACTGCTGTTCATCTGGACCGTTGCGATCCCCATCGGCGTCCTTTCGGCGGTACGGCAGTATTCCGTGTGGGACTATGTCTTCACCTTCATCAGCTTTGTCGGCCTCGCGATCCCCAACTTCCTGCTCGCCTTGGGGCTCATGTACATCTCGTTCAAATACTTCGGGCAGAGCGTGGGCAGCCTGCTGTCGCCCGAATATCTCGATGCGCCCTGGAGCCTTGCCAAGGTCCTCGACCTGCTCAGCCATCTATGGGTTCCGATGACCGTGCTGGGCGCAGCAGGTACCGCGGAGCTCGTGCGGACGCTGCGGGCGAATCTGCTCGACGAAATCAAGAAACCCTATGTGGCCACGGCACGCACCAAGGGCATGCCGGAGGTCTGGATGCTGATCAAGTATCCGCTTCGGCATGCGCTTAATCCGTTCGTCAGCAGCCAGAACGAGATCTTCGTCAACCTCGTGTCGGGCGGCACCATCGTTTCGGTCGTGCTCGGGCTCCAGACCATCGGCCCCCTGCTGCTCGACGCCTTCAGGAGCCAGGACATGTTCCTTGCCGGCAGCTCCATCCTGATCCTTGGCGCGCTGGCGGTCATCGGCACGATGCTGTCGGACATCATGCTCGCCTGGCTCGACCCGCGCATCAGGTTCAATTGATGGCGAGCGGCGAAACAACCCTTTCGGCACCGGTCCGCGGCCAGCCCGAGAACCGCCTGGTCGTCGCCGGCCAATGGCGGCTGATGTGGCTCAAATTCCGCAAGCACAAGCTCGCCATGGCGGGCGGCGTGGTGACGATCCTGATCTATCTGGTCGTGGCGTTCGCCGAGTTCCTCGCGCCGACCTCTCCCGAGGACTACAAGGCCGCCTACAGCTACGCGCCGCCGCAGATGCTGCACTTCATCAGCATGAAGAGCGGGTCCCCATCGCTCCTGCTGCATGTCAATGGCTACAAGATCGAGGTCGACAAACAGGCCGGACGCCGCAACTTCGTCGCCGATCCGGAGGTCGAGATCCCGGTGGGTCTGTTCGTGCGCGGCGCGCCATACCGGCTCTGGGGCCTGGTCCCGCTCGACGTTCATCTGATCGGACCGCTCAACGACAGGGACCCGATGTTCCTTCTCGGTGCCGACCGGCTCGGCCGCGATATGCTCAGCCGCATGATCTACGGCGCGCGCATCTCGATGAGCGTCGGCCTGATCGGCGTCTCCATCGCCCTCGTTCTTGGCATCCTGCTCGGCGGCCTGTCGGGCTATTTCGGCGGCGGGTCGACACGCTCATCCAGCGGCTCATCGAGTTCCTCCAGTCCCTGCCCTCCATCCCCCTTTGGATCGGTCTCGCCGCGGCCATTCCCCCAGACGTCGACCCGGTGCTGGTCTACTTTCTCATCACCGTGATCCTGTCGGGTCTGGGCTGGACCGGGCTCGCGCGGGTCGTGCGCGGGCGGTTCTTTGCCCTTAAGACCGAGGACTTCATCAAGGCGGCGCGGCTCGACGGCAATTCCAGCCTGCGCATCATCGTTAGGCACATGGTCCCCTCTTTCCTCAGCCACATCATCGCCGTCGTGACGCTGGCCATCCCGGCAATGATCCTGTCGGAGACGGCACTGAGCTTCCTCGGCGTCGGCCTGCGACCGCCGATCGTCAGTTGGGGCGTGTTGTTGAGCGAGGCGCAGAACATCCGCTCGCTGGCGCAGGCGCCCTGGCTGCTGCTGCCCGGCGGGTGCGTGGTGATTGCCGTCCTGTCGCTCAACTTTCTCGGCGACGGCCTGCGCGACGCGATGGATCCCTACGCATGAGCGACGCAGCCCACGACGTGTTGCTCGCGGTCGAGCAGCTCAAGACACACTTCCTTACCGACGAGGGAGTGGTTCAGGCGGTCGATGGCGCGTCGCTCGAGGTCCGTCGCGGACGCACGCTGTGCGTTGTCGGTGAGTCCGGCTGCGGTAAATCGATCATGGCGCGGTCGATCCTCAATGTGGTGGACCGGCCCGGCCGCATCGTCGACGGGAGGATCCTGTTCCGGCCGGAAGCGGGCACCGAGATCGACCTCGCTGCACTGCCGCCTCACGGTCAGGAGATCCGGTCCATACGCGGCCGCGACATCACCATGATCTTCCAGGAACCCATGACGGCCCTGTCGCCGCTCTACACGATCGGCAACCAGATCATCGAGACCATTCGCCTGCATCTGCCCGTCAGCAAGCGCCAAGCCCGCGAGATCGCGCTCGATGCGCTCGGCAAGGTCGGCATTCCGCGCCCGCACCAGATGATCGACGCCTATTCGTTCGAGCTTTCGGGCGGCATGCGGCAGCGCGTGATGATCGCGATGGCGCTGGTCTGCAAGCCCAAGCTGTTGATCGCGGACGAGCCGACCACGGCGCTCGACGTCACCACGCAGGCCAACATCCTCGATCTCATCGGTGGCCTGCAACGCGACATGGGCATGTCCGTCATGTTCATCACGCACGATCTGGGCGTCGTTGCCGAGATCGCCGACGACGTCGCGGTCATGTATCTCGGCCAGGTGGTCGAGCGCGGGCCGGCGGCGCAGATATTCGACGATCCGCGGCATCCCTATACGCGTGCGCTGCTGCGCTCGGTGCCCGAGCCCTCGCTCAAGCGGCGTTCGCGGCTGGCGGCGATCCGCGGCAGCGTTCCGCATCCACTGCATCGCCCCAGCGGATGCCTGTTCCGCGATCGCTGCGACTTTGCGGTTCCGGGGCTCTGCGATCGCACCGTACCGATACTGATCGGCGGCGCCCACGCCGCTGCCTGCCACGCCTATGGCAGCCGTCCGGACCGGCCGCTGCTGACCGCCGCCGACGCGATCCACGAGGCGGGCGCGCCGGCGCCGAAGGCGGTGGGTGAGCCGATCCTCGTTGTCGAAGACCTCAAGGTTCACTTCCCGATCCGCAAGGGCTTCTTCGGTCGTGCGGTCGGCAATATCCGAGCCGTCGACGGTGTATCGCTCGATGTGCGGGCCGGCGAGACGCTGGCTCTCGTCGGCGAGTCGGGTTCGGGAAAAACAACTCTGGGCCATGCCATCATCCGTCTCCTCGACCCCACCGCCGGGAGCGTTCGCTATCGCAGCAGCGATGCCGGCGAGGTCGATCTCGCAACGCTACCACCGGGGGCGATGAAGCCGCTCTGGCGCGAGATCAGGATGGTGTTCCAGGACCCCAACTCCTCCCTCAATCCGCGTCTGCGCGTTGCGGAGCTGATCGGAGAGTCACTGAAGCTCGCGGGAATCGCCAGCGGCGACGCCCTCGAGCCGCAGGTGCGTGAGCTCCTGGAGCGGGTTGGCCTGCGTCCCGAATATCTGAACCGCTACCCGCATGCCTTCAGCGGCGGCCAGCGGCAGCGGATCGGCATCGCCCGTGCGCTCGCTCCTCAACCGCGGCTCATCATCGCCGATGAGGCGGTTTCAGCACTCGACGTTTCGGTGCAGGCACAGATTCTCAACCTGCTGAGCGACCTGCAGGCCGAGTACGAGCTGACCTACATCTTCATTTCCCACGACCTGGGCGTGGTCTCGCATATCAGTGACCGCGTCGCGGTGATGTATGCGGGACGCCTCGTAGAACTGGCAGCGACCGCCGATCTGTTCACGCGGCCGCTGCATCCGTACACCGAGGCCCTGCTCTCGGCAGTGCTGCCGCCGCGGCCACGTCCCGCCGATGCACGCCGGCGCATACTCCTCGATGGCGCGGTAGCCGATCCGGCGAGCCAGCCGGTGGGCTGCCCGTTCGCGCCGCGCTGCCGCTATCGCCAGGACGTCTGCGGACGGGTTGCGCCGCCTCTGCTACGGCAGCCGGACGGCCGGCTTGCCGCGTGCCATTTCGCCGAGACCCTGTCGCTGGCAGGGCTCGACGCACCGATCAACAGCACCGCTTGTGCGCATCAGGACACACAATGAAGATCCGGTTCGAAGACACGATCACGACTGCCCACGATCATCGCCACATTCCGCATGTCTTCGAGGTTCCGGAAGGAACGACCGAGGTCCATATCGAGCTGGCCTACAGTCCGCGCTTCAGTGCCGGGCAGATGTTTCACAACCAGATGAGCCTGTCGGTGGCCGATCCCGCGGGACCGCGCGGCGTCTACTATCTGCTGCGCGACTACGGCATCAACATCACCGAAGCGGCCTGCACGCCCGGCTTCAATGCCGGCCCCGTCCGTCCGGGGCGGTGGCTTATCGAAGTCGATACCTACCGGTTGTTGCCGCCCGACCCCATTACCTACACCATCGATGTGACGCTCTCGGACCGGCCCGTTGACACCCCGCCGCGGGTGTTCCCGAAGCCGAAGCGCGCATTGCGCGGACGTGGCTGGTATAAGGGCGACCTCCACGCGCACAGTCTTCATTCCGACGCGAGCTGGGACATTCCCGATCTCATCGCCTACGCCAAGTCGCGCGGACACGACTTCCAGAGCCTCACAGACCACAACACTGTGTCGGGATTGCCCGAGCACGACAGCCGGGGCGACGACGAACTGCTCACCATGGGTGGGCTCGAGCTGACGACATATTACGGCCATGCCGTCGTTCTGGGCACGCGGCAGTGGCAGGAGTGGCGGCTCGATACCGATGATCACTTTACCATGCCGCAACTGGCCCAGAAGGCGATGGACAGCGGTGGCTTCTTCATCATCGCCCATCCGCAGAATGTCGGCTATCCGGAGTGCGCGGGCTGCCATTGGGACTTCGAGGATATGCGCCCGGGCAATGCGCGCGCCGTGGAAATCTGGAATGGGACATGGAACCCCTGCACCGAGCATGCCACGCAGGATTTCTACCACTGGCTGAACGAGGGCTACAGGATGGTGGCGACGGGCGGCACGGACCTGCACGGTCCGCACGCCGAACCGCGCCGGCACGGAACCAATGTCGTCTTTGCGGATGAACTGAGCGAGGCCGAAATCGTCGCCGCCCTGCGTAGGGGGCATTCGTATCTGTCGGCAGGACCGGAGCTCCTGCTGACCGCCGAAACGGCGTCGGGCGCACGCGCCATGTGCGGCGACAGCCTCTCGCCCGACGATGCGACGATCTCGATCGCATGGAAGGATACGCCTCCCGGCGCCAGGCTCCGCTTCATCGTCGATGGTGCGGTCCGGGACCAGCGCGACGCCTCTGAGGCGGGCGCGGCGAGCTGGCCGCTGCCGAAGGGCGCCGCTCAATGGTGCGGCGCCGAAATCCGCGGTGCCGACGGGTCCATGTGGGCCATATCTAATCCGATCTATCTCGACGGGCGGCAGTAGGATCGAGATGCTGGACTTCTCGCGCATCGACGGCGTGGTCAGCGACATGGACGGCGTGCTCTGGCATGGCGATGCAGCATTGCCGGGCATGGTTGGGTTCTTCGAGCTGGTGAAGGCGCGCCGCCTGCCGGTGGCGCTGGCAACCAACAACAGCTCGAAGTCCGAGGCCGAATATGTTGCGAAGCTCCGGCGGCTGGGCGTCGAGACCGTGGGCGAGGACGCGATCGTCACGTCGCGACGCGTCACGGTCGAGCACCTGACCCGCAACTATCCCACGGGTACCGGCGTATTCGTCGTCGGCACGCCGGGGCTCGAGGCGGCCGTCGCGAAGGCCGGGTTTTCGCTGGACGACGGGGCGGCGGACGTCGTCGTCGTCGGCATCGATCCGGCTTTCACCTACGACAAGCTCAAGCGCGCATCTCTGCTGGTGCGCGGGGGCGCCCGTCTTGTGGGCACCAATGGCGATGCCGCCATTCCGTCGGCCGAGGGCATGGTACCAGGCAATGGCGCGCTGCTTGCCGCGATCGAGACGGCATCGGGCGGGAAGGCGCTGGTTCTCGGCAAGCCGGCACCGGCAATGTATGAGTCTGCGCTGCGCGCTGTCGGGACTGCGCCTGCGCGCACGCTGATGATCGGCGATCGCATCGATACCGACATGACCGGTGCGCGCCGTGCCGGAATGATGACGGCGCTGGTCTTGAGTGGAGCAACCGACGATGCGGCGGCAAGTGCGGCCACCCTGGTTCCCGATGCCATTTATCCGGGGCTCGACACGCTCGTCGCCGCATGGGCTGCCACCTAGCGCCCGCCTAAGTCGCGATGGCCCCGCGGAGACATGCGATCGAGGCGTCGATCGCGTCGATCGCGTCGGCGGCGGCGAGCGCATAGTCCTCGTTCTCGATGCTGAGCACGTCGTCATAGCCGGCGCGGCGGAGCGCAGCGATCAAGGCGCGCCAGAACGATGCATCCTGCCCGCGTCCCACGGCGACGAAGTTCCACGACCGGCCCTCGACAGGCATCACCGGTTTGGCATCGAGCCGACTGTTGATCGCTGCCATCGCCTCAAGGCGCGTATCCTTCGCATGTGCGTGGAAGATGCTGCCAGCCAGCCGTTCAACAGCAGCGATGGGGTCGGCGCCCATCCACAGCAGATGGCTCGGATCGAAATTGATGCCCACGCCTTCGCCAGTCGCCTCCCGCAGACGATCGAAGGTTTCGACATTCTAGACGCATTGGGTGCCATGCATCTCGAGGCAGAGCCTCACGCCGTGGTCGCGCGCCATGGCCGCGAGCTCGATCCAATAGGGGATCACCTGTTCGCGCCACTGCCAGGCGAGGATGTCTCGCGTTTCAGGCGGCCACGACGTGACGATCCAGTTGGCATGGCTGTCGCCCGGCCCGCCGGGGCATCCCGACATCGTGACGATGCGGCCGACGCCCAGTCGCGCAGCGAGGACAATGCTGTCGGCGATGATCTTGCGGTGCTGTTCGCCGACCGCACCGGGATGGAGCGGGTTGCCCGAGCAATTGAGCGCGGAGATGGTGAGCCCGCGAGCAGCGATGCTGCCAAGCAGCTCGTCGCGGCGGCTGGTGGAGGCGAGCAATGAGGCAAGCGCGATGTGTGGTGCCTCCGACCAGTTGCCGGTGCCCAGCTCGATACACTGGAGCGCCCGCTGCCGGCAGAAGTCGAGGCAATCCGCAAGGGGCAGCTGGCCGAGCCCGTCGGAATAGAGGCCGAGCTTCATGCTGGGGCTCCCACATCCTGCATCGTCCCGCCGGCTGTTGCCGAGCGCTCGATCGCGTCGACGACGGCCTGGTTCTGGTAACCGAAATCGAAGTCGAACCGTTCCGCCTGCGGGTCGATCAGGCTGCGCAGCAGGCCGCGGATCTCGAGAACCTTCACGTCGAAATAGCCGATGCCGCCGCCGCCATAGTCGAACCCGAAGAAGCCCTCCCGGAAGCCGTCGACCTGCGAGCCGCCGAGGATCGTCTTGAAGCCGCGCTCATCGACCGGATCACGCATGCGGAAGATGTGCAGCTCGTTGGGACGCTCGTTTTCGACGTAGATCGTCCCCTCGCGACCGCGGACCTCCCAGTTGATGCCGAACACCCGCCCCGGCGCGACGCGCGAGGCGCCGATGCTGCCGATGGCGCCATTGGCAAATCGCACCAGGGCCTGGGTGAGGTCGTCGTTCTCCACGGTCTGGCCGGGGGCGGCTGCGTCGGCCTTGGCGCCATACCCCATGCCCGAGCCGCGCAGGGGGCGCGAGGCCACGACGGTCGCCGCCAGCCCCATTGCCGTGGCGATCGGTCCCATCAGATATTGGGCAATGCTGATCACATGCGAGCCGAGATCGCCCAGGGCTCCGCTGCCGGCCTCGGCGCGCCGCGTGCGCCACGAGGCCGGGAGGTACGGATCGGAAAAGAAGCCCTGATCGAAGCTGCCGATGAACTGGATCGGCTCCCCGATATCGCCGCGCGCGATCAGCGCTTTCGCCAACTGTGTCGTCGGCGTCCACAGATTGTTGAAAGCAAGGAAGGTGGGCACCTCCCTGTCGCGTGCCAGCCGCGCCATTTCTGCGGCTTGCCGCAAATCGAGGGCCATGGGCTTTTCGCAATAGATGGCCTTGCCCGCCTCGATCGCCGCCATGGCGATGGGGTAGTGGAGATCGTTGGGAGTCGCGATGTCGACCAGGTCGATGTCGGCATCGTCGATGATCGTGCGCCAGTCGCCTGTTGCCGAGGCGATACCTGTCCGCGCCGCAAAAGCCTGCGCTGCCGGAAGACTGGCATCCGCGACCGCGGTGACCGCGGCGGTAGCCCCAAGCTCCGGAAACAGCAGGGCCGCACGGCGGAACGCGTCGACATGCGTCCGCGCGATGAATCCCGCGCCGACGATCCCCACCCTAACCGTGCGCATCCGCGCCCTCCCGTCGACTTGCCGACCCTCGGACGCGACTGTATGCCCGCCGCCGGACGCGGAGCAGCCGGCACGTTGAGGCACTTGCCTCAGGCCGGTGTGCCGTGCGCGTAACCATTGCAGCGATCGCGCGCCATGCGGGGGTCAGCCGGGCCACGGTCGACCGTGTCCTCAATCAACGCGGAGATGTCTCGGCCGACACCGAACGCGTGGTGCTGTTGAGCGCGCGCGCCTTGGGCTTCGGCCATCGCCTCGAAGTGGTCCCGACGCGGCTGCTCCGTATCTGCGTCCTGATGCAGGCCCCGGCCAATCCGTACTACCGGCTCCTCGCCGACGGGTTTACCGCGGCTAACCGTCATTTCGCGCCGGCCCGCGTGGCCTCCTATGCCTCCCACATCGATGTCGATGAGCCCGCATCCATCGCGCGGAAGCTCGATCGTGTCGCCGCCGAGTACGACGCGCTGGTCATCGTCGCGCCCGCCTGCCCCGAGGTTCAGGATCGGGTGCGGGAGATCGCAGACCGAATGCCGGTGGTTGCCATCGCGACGGGCCTCGACCGCGATACTCCGCATCGATATGTGGGACCCGACAACTACCGTGCCGGGCGGCTGGCTGGCGAGTTGATGGGGCGCATGATGGGCCCGCGGACCGGCGTCCTAGTCGTCGGCGGCTTAGCGAGCTTCATGGGACATCTGCAACGCCGCGCCGGCTTCCGCGACGTGCTGGCCGAAAGCTATGCCCAGGTGAGCGTTGCCGGCGTTATCGAGAGCGGTGATCAGGGGAACGCCGCGGCGGCGGCGATCATGCGCGCGCTACGCGATGATCCTGCTATCGGCGGCATCTACAATATCACGCAGGGCAACCTCGAAATCGTCAATCGCGCCATTGCGATCCGCGTCGGCGCGCGGCCGATCATCGTTTGTCACGACCTGACGCCGGTGACCGAGCAATTGCTGCGGCAGGGCAGGGTCGACGTCGTGCTCGATCAGGATCCCGTGCTCGAGGCTCGTCGCGCCGTCGAGATCGTGCTGCACCACTATGGACGATCTGAGGGCGACGCGCCGGCCGGTGAGATACCCATTCGGCCGGTCTTTCGGGAAGGGCTCTAACACCAGTTCGCGCATGGCCCGGTAGCGACCAGTTAGGCCGGAATTTACGACCGGCCGGAGGGCCGACCCGTCACGCTGTCGGTGATGGCGCCGATCATGTTGGCGATCTCGCCCTGGTTGCGGTCGAGAACGCAGCCATTGATCAGGACGTGGTCGACAGCCAACGCGGTGGGGGAGAAATAGCTGCCGGGGTGAACCACGATGCCCCGGCTCGAGAGCTGGTTGGTCACCACGTACTCGTCCGGCACAGGAAGCCAGATCGGCGGCCCGTCGGAGTCCGGCAGGTCGAAGCCGGCCCGCCGCAGTGCGGCAAGCATCGCCTTCTGGCGGCGGCGGCAGGTTTTCACATAGGCGGCCACCTCACGGCGCGCCTTGCTGTCGGTTAGCTGGAAGGCCAGCGCGTTCTGCAGCACGCGGCTGACCCAGCCCGACGAGAAAGTCAGCTTCTGCCACATGCGGTCGACGTAGTAGCTGCTGCCCCCCGCCACGCCGATGCGCAGGTCCGGACCGGTGAAGAAATTGTAGGCGTGGACGTGGATGACGTTGCGCGGCAGCCTGCTGCCCAGCGACTGCCAGGGCTGCTCGTGCATCAGCGGCGACTGTACGAGCTCGATGATGGGCATGTGGGTGTCGACAAGCATCGCCGCCGCCTTGTCGATCCATTGCGGCGTCACCGACACACCCGTGGGGTGGTTGCCGATAGGCTGGTAGAGAAACGCCGTCGGCCGCATGGCCAGCGCCTTCTTGAGTTCGCCGAGGTCCGGTCCGCCGGCGCGCACTGTGACAGGGACGGGGCGGGCGCCGAGTGCTTCGAGAATGTCGAGGACGCGCGAGACGGTTGGCGAATCGACGACCACACGATCGCCGGGCCGCACCGAGGTCTCGAGCGCCAGTTGCGCGGCGGCGATACCACCCAGTGTCGCGATCATGGATTCGGCCCGGAACGGCCAGCTCGGCTCGACGGCGTCGCGTAGCGCCGTACTGATCGGGGAGGGCGTCGCGAGGTTGATCTCGGGGTCATCGAGCGCTCCGGCGAAGGCCCGGCCGAGCGGCGGCAGGATGGTGCGGTCGGGCGTGAGGTGGCCGAGGTTAAGGGCGATGCCTTCGGAGGCGCGCATCATTACATCGAAGCGTGTGGCGCCGCGGGTCAATGCCGGGCCGAGCACGGTGGTGCCGCCGCGACGCCGCGTCTCGAGCACGCGCCAGTCGACGAGCTCGCGCCACGCCGCAGCGACGCCGGCCGGGCTCATACCGAGAGCGTCGGCGACATCGCGGACCGTCGGCATCCTGGTGCCGGGCGGCAGCTCGCCCTCGGCGACCATTTCCATGATCGTGCGGCTCAAGCCCCGCGGATTGCGCATGGGCACGCGTTTGACGATCCGCCCAAGCATGTCTCAAACCTCGGCAATTATGTTTATGAACATAGTTATATTGACCAAAACAAATAGCAGTGTCTAGCTTCATGATTGTGACGGGACGGTGGTTTCGTAGGGCGCTGTCCGTTTTCCTGTGGTCAACCGAATTCCCAGCCGTACTGGGGAAAGGACGCTCCGTTGAGGTCTCCTCGCTTTGCCTGCTCTGTGGCCGTAGTCGCGCTCGCGCTGGCTGCCCCTGCCGTCCCCGCTGTCGCCGCCGATGTCGTTGCGGTGCAGGATGGCGGCGAACTCATCATCGCCTCCACCAACTCGCCGCCGAACTGGAACCCGGTTTCAGCCACGGGCGACATCACGACGAACCGTCAGCAGCAGTGGCCACTCTATCCGCACCCCTTCCTCACCGGGACCGATGCCAGCGTCACGCTCAATAGCCAGTTCCTGACGTCTGCCGACGTTGTCAGCACCGACCCGATGGTCGTCGAGTATGTGATCCGTGACGAGGCAGTCTGGTCCGACGGCACGCCGATCACCGTCAAGGACTTCGAATACACCCAGCAGGTGCAGGATCCGCGCGCCTGCGCCGACTGCAAGGCCGCGTTCACCCAAGGCTACAGCCTCGTCTCCTCGATCGAGAGCAACGACTCGGGCAAGCTGGTGCGCATCACCTTCGCGACGCCCTTCGCGCCGTGGAAGACGCTGTTCCCCTACGTCCTCCCCGCGCATGTCGCGGCGACCTATGGAGACCTCGCGACCTCGTTCAACGTCGGGCTGTCGGAGAACGTGCCGACCGTGTCGGGCGGTCCCTACCGCGTCGATGGCTATGAGGACGGTGTGGTCATGACGCTGGTCAAGAACCCGGCCTGGTATGGCAACGCGCCGCATCTCGATACCATTCGCGTGCGCTACATCGCTTCGATCGACGAGCAGATCACCGCGCTTCAGAACGGCGAAATCAATGCCGTCTATGGTGGCGCCACGCTCGACACGGTCGAGCAGGTCAACCAGATGACCGGCGTCAATGTCGATCTTGGTCCGACGCTGACCTACTATCACTTCGGTCTCAAGGCGAGCGGCGATGTGATGGGCGATCTCGCCCTTCGCCAGGCAATCGCCAAGGCGCTCGACATCGCAGACATGACGCTGCGCACCGTCGGGCAGTACGTCGAAGGCGCCGCGCCGATGACGAGCTCGGCCTACATCCCGGGGCAGGCCGAGGTGCAGGACAACACCGGCGCCACCGGTGTGGGCTCCGGCGACATCGCAGGTGCGCAGGCGCTGCTCGAGGGCGCCGGCTACAAGCTGGTCGACGGCAAGCTGCACAAGCCCGATGGAACGGCCCTGCGCGACATCGAGGTGCTGACCTATTCGATCGATCCGATCCGCGTGCAGCTGGCCGAACTGGCGCAGGCCCAGCTCGCCAAGCTCGGCATCACCGTTGTGATCGATGCGGCCGACCGTTCGCGCTATACGCCCGACGCCCGGGCTGGCAATTTCGACATCTACACCACCGCTACCGCGCTCGACCTCGGGGCGCTGTCGTTGGCCCAGTGGTACCAGACCGGCGCCGCGCGCAACTACTTCGGCTACTCGTCGGCGACGGTCGACAAGCTGGTCGACGAGATCTCGCTGACGCTCGATCCCGCCAAGGCCGTTGAACTGACCAACGAGCTCGACCGGGCCCTGCTGGCCGATGGCGTCGTGGTGCCGCTGTTCCCCATCACCAACATGGCGGTCTATTCGGACAGCTACGCCAACATCTTCGTCAATCCGTCCAAGTACGGCACCACCATGAATGTCGAGGAATGGGGCCTCAAGGCCAACTGACCGAGTGCGTTCCAGGGCGGGCCAGCGGCCCGCCCAACCCGACATCCCTTCATCCTGATGAGAGAATTATGAGCATCGACTTTGTCGTGGCGACACCGCACGACGCGGTTCATTTCAATGACGTGCACCGCAACTACACCGCCACCGCCGGCTACCTGGTGTGCAACAACATCTACAATCGGATGGTGCTGACGGAGTGGTACAACTTCAGCGGGTCGTATCCCGACCTCGCGACCCATTGGGAGATGCTCGACGGCGCGCGTCGCTGGCGGTTCCATCTCAACCAGGCGGCGCGCTGGCAGGATGGCGTACCGCTCACGGCTCACGACGTCGTCTATACCCATCTCCATGCCAAGAAGATGGGCTACACCGGCGCGATGTTTCTCACCGACGTCGCCGACATCGTCGCCGTCAACGATCACACCGTCGACTATCACCTGACCGGCCCCAATTCCGGCTTCCTCGTGCAGTTGGGCAATTTCATCTTCTCGCATGTGCTGCCGCGGCACCTCTATGAGGGCACCGACTGGGACACCAACCCCTACAACCTCAAGCCGGTGGGCTCGGGTCCGTTCCGGCTGGTTGAGTGGGCGAAGGGCGAGCATATCATCCTCGAGAAGGTCGAGAACCATTGGGGCGCGCAGCCCGAGATCGACCGGCTCATCTTCAAGATCCAGCCCGACCGCGACGAGTGCGTGAAGATGGTGGTGCGTGGTGAGGCCGACTTCTTCCCGCAGGATACGCTGACCTATGATCGTCTGCACCTGGTCGAGGGTGCCGACAATGTTGAGGTGATGCGCCGCAAAGGGCCGGGCATGGCGCTGCTCGACTTCAACCACGGCAGCTCGCTCTGGGCCGACCAGCGTCGTCGCGACGCCATCGCCCAGGCCGTCAACCGCGCCGATATCGCCAAGATCGCCGACCCCGGCACCAGCTTCGCCTGGGATCACTATTTGCTGGCGACGGTCGACTGGGCTTTCAATCCCGACGTCAAGGCGCCGGGCTTCGATCCCGCCGCGGCCGACAAGCTGCTCGATGAGAGCGGCCTCGCACGCGACGCGTCGGGCCAGCGCGGCACGCTGCGGCTCTACTACATGGACAGCTTCTACGGTCACCGCACGCTGGCGGCGATCATTGCGCGTAACCTCGATGCGGTCGGCTTCAAGGTGGTCTATGAGGGGCTCGACTCGGTCGAATGGTCCAAGCGCATCCGCCGCGAGCACGACTTCGACCTGATCATCGTGGGCGGCACGATGTCGCCCGATATCGAGATCACCGCGACCAAGTATGCGTCGAACGGCCTCAACAATATGGGCCTCCATCACAACAAGGATGTGGACGCGGCTTATGAGGCGGCGCGCACCGCCGTCACGCGCGAAGAGCGCGGGGCGCACTATCGGCGGCTCCAGGAGATTTGGCGGCGCGATTGCGAGTTCGTCCCGCTGTTCTGGTATGGTACCTACTTCGCGCGGTCCAAGCGCTTCTTCGGCTGGGCCGACCAGTTGGACTACTCGATCCCCTGGTGGCACTGGGGCCGCATTCGTCCGACCGAACAGGCTTGAGGTCAAGCTGTTGACACGGAGCGCGCCATGCTTGCGCTGATCGGCCGCCGGCTCGCCAACAGCCTGCTCATCCTTGTCGTGTCAACCTTCGTGGTCTTCTGCCTGGTCGCTCTGGCAGGAGACCCGCTGGGCGAGCTTCGAGACCGGCAGCCGCCGGTCTCGGAAAGCGTGATCCATGCCGAGGAGGTGCGGCTGGGGCTCGATCAGCCCATTCCGGTGCGCTACCTCCGCTGGCTCACCGGTGTCGTGCAAGGCGACTTCGGTCCCTCGGTCAAACCCAACCAGAACATCGGCAAGGAACTGGCACCCCGTGTCGGCGTGACGCTGCGGCTGGTGAGCGTGGCGATCGTCATCGCCGCCGTGCTGGCCCTGGTGGCGGGAACGTTCGCCGCGCTCTACCGCAATCGCCTCGCCGATCATGTCATCTCAACCGGTGTATTTGTGTTGATCGCGCTGCCCTCGTTCTGGCTGGCCGTGCTGCTCAAGCAGGCAGGGATTGCAATCAACAAGGCCGCGGGTGCGCGGATATTCTTTACCGTGGGCGATGTCTCGGTGCCGGCGCCGCAGGACTGGCTGCCGCTGATCGTCGACATGGCCGGCCACCTGATCCTGCCCACCATCGTGCTCACCATGATCCACTTCGCCAGCTGGAGCCGCTACCAGCGCACTGCCGTCGTCGAGTCGCTGTCGAGTGACCACGTGCGCTTCGCCGTTCTGCGCGGCCTGTCCCGCAGCCGCATTGTTGGCGCTCATGTCGTGCTCCCGGCGCTGATCCCCATCGTTACGGTCATCGCGCTCGACCTGCCCGCACTGTTCTCGGGCGCGGTCATCACCGAGACGGTGTTCCAGTGGCGTGGCATGGGCGGCTTCCTGCTCGAATCGATCGCCAACCGCGATGCCAATGCCGTGATGGCCTGGCTGCTGATCGCAGCGGTGGCCGTGGTACTCTTCAATCTGGTGGCCGATATCCTCTATGCCGTCGTCGATCCGCGGGTCCGCTATGGCGAAGCCTGATCCCGTCCAGCGGTCGACTTCGCGGCTCGCCATCGCAATGCGCCGGTTCCGCGCCAACTCCATGGCGATGATCGGCCTCGCCATCCTGCTGCTGCTCGTGGCCGTGGCCATCTTCGGTCCGATGCTGTGGACCTACAGCTACACCGACATCACACCGGATCTGTCGAAGCCGCCATCATGGGCGCATCCGCTGGGCACCGATACGCTTGGCCGCGACATGCTGGCCATGGCCATGCGCGGCATGCAGCAATCGCTGCTCATCGCGGGCACAGTCGCCCTGATCGCCGGGTTGATCGGCACGATCATGGGAGTTGTGTCGGGCTATGCCGGCGGTCTGGTCGATGCGTCGATCATGCGGCTTGTCGACCTCGTCCTGACTATCCCCACGATCGCTCTCGCCGCGTTCCTCGGCAATGCGATGAGCAATTCCGGCGTATCCTGGCTCGGGCTGTCGCTCGTCCTCGGCGCGCTGTTCTGGACGTCGGTGGCGCGCCTCGTCCGCGGCGTGTCGCTGAGCCTGCGAGAGATGCCGTACATCAAGGCCGCCAAGGTGATGGGCGCGGGTCGCATCCGCATCATGCTGGGTCATATGGTGCCCAACGTCGCCGACCATATCATCGTTGCGACCGCGCTTCTGGTGGGCGTCGCCATCCTGTCGGAGACCGGCCTCTCCTTCCTCGGCTTCGGCGTACGTCCTCCCGATACGTCGCTGGGCCTGCTCATCTCCAATGCGCAGTCGGCGGTGTTGACGCGCCCCTGGCTGTTCTATGCGCCCGGCGTGCTGATCATCCTGATCGTGCTGTCGATCAACTATGTCGGCGAGGGGCTGCGCGATGCGTTCAACCCGAAGGCTGCTCCGACCAACCCACTGGTTGCGCACCGGACTAGGGCCATGCAAACAGCCGCAGCGCCGGTTGACGGTGACAATGCACTGGTCCGGCTGGCTGACTTCCGCGTCCGCTTCCCGCGCATCGAGCGGCCGGCCGTCGATGGCGTCAATCTGTCGATCAATCGCGGCGAGGTTCTTGCCCTTGTCGGCGAGTCGGGGTCAGGCAAGTCGCTGACGGCGCTGGCCATCGCCGGCCTGCTGCCGATCGGCGCCGAAGCGTCGGGGCAGGTGCTGTTCGACGGCCGCGACATGGCGAGCCTCAGCTTTGCGCAGTGGCGCACGTATCGTGGCCGGCGGATTGCCACCATCCTGCAGGATCCCTCGACCAGCCTCAATCCGGTGCTGACCGTGGGGGCGCAGTTCTACGAGACGATGCGGGTCGCCGGACCGGTGTCGCCGGCCGAAAGCCGTAAGCGGGCGCTCGAACTGTTAGTGCTGATGGCCATCCGCGATCCGGAGCGACGGCTCGACCAGTACCCGCATCAGATGTCGGGCGGCATCCGCCAGCGCATCGTCATTGCGCTGGCAATGATCCACAAGCCCGACCTGATCGTGGCCGACGAGCCGACAACCGCGCTCGACGTCACTGTGCAGGGCCAGGTGCTCGACTCGCTGCGGGTAGCGCGCGAGCGAACGGGCGCCGCCATGCTGTTCATCACTCACGATCTGGCGCTTGTCGCCGGCGTCGCCGATCGCGTCGCGGTGATGCGCGAGGGCCAGGTGGTCGAGGTCAAGTCCGTCCACGATATCTTCGAGCATCCCGAGCATACCTACACGCAGCGCCTGCTTGCACTGGCGCCGCGCCTCGACCAGGTCGTCAAGGCGTCCGCTCCCGTGACTGGCGGTCAGGAACCGCTGCTACGGGTGGAGGGGCTCTCGCGCCATTTCCGCCATCCGCGTGGCCGCACGCGCAAGGGCGCCGACCGCAACATTCATGCCCTCTGCGGTGTCAGCTTCGACCTGATGCCGGGCGAGACGCTGGGCATTGTCGGCGAGTCTGGCTCGGGCAAGACGACGCTGCTCAATACCATTCTGGGCCTCCACGCGCCGAGTGCGGGCCGCGTCGTGTTCTCGGGCGAAGACCTCGCACTGCCCGGTGCCCGGCAACGGGCCAGCCGGCACATGTCGGTGGTGTTCCAGGACCCGTATGTCTCGCTCGATCCGCGCATGACGGTGTCCGAGTTGCTGGCCGAGCCCATGCAGATTCATGGCGGCGGCGACATCGAGCGGCGAGCCCGCATGGTGCTCGAGCAGGTGCGGTTGCCGACCGCTGCGCTCGACCGCTTTCCGCACGAGTTCTCCGGTGGCCAGCGGCAGCGCATCGCCATCGCCCGCGCGCTCATGCTCAGCCCTCGGCTGGTGGTGCTCGATGAACCGGTCTCGGCGCTCGACGTCTCGATCCAGCAGGACATCCTCGCACTGCTTGCCGATCTCAAGCGCGAGCTCGGCGTGGCCTATCTGCTGGTGGCGCACGACCTCGCCATCGTGGCCGAGCTCAGCGACCGCATCGGGGTCATGTATGGCGGTCAGATGCTCGAGCTCGGCGAGGCGGGGCAGGTGATCTCCGAGCCGCGCCATCCCTACACCAGGGTGTTGCTCGATGCCGTGCCCATCCCCGATCCGATCGCCGAGCGCGAACGGCGTACCCGCAGCCGCGCGGCATCGTGGCCGACGGCGGCCAACCCCCTTCCTCCCTGTCCTGTTCCCGGAGTCTCGTCATGAGCATCAAACGCATCCACGTCGGTCCGCGCATGAGCGGCATCGTCATCAACGGCAGCAATGTGCATCTGTCGGGGATGACGGCGGCGCGCCGGGAGGGCCGCAGCGTCGCCGAGCAGACGGGCGATATCCTCAAGCGCATCGACGAACTGCTGGCGGACGCCGGCACGAGCAAGGAACACCTGGTCCAGGTCAATATCTGGCTGAGCGACATCACGACCTTCGACGAGATGAACTCGGTATGGGACAAGTGGGTGATCCCCGGTCACACGCCCGCCGGTGCGACGGTAGAGGCGCGCCTCGCGCTGCCCGACATCAAGGTCGAGATCCAGGTCCTGGCAGCGCTCCCCAGCTGAGCCGGGAAGCGCTGCGATTGCGGCGTCCCGCGGAGAGGGCGCCGCTTTACGCACATTCAAGCACACGGGGTCCTCGATGACGCCGGCCCGCGTGCTGCGCCTGCTCGCCGGACTCGACCAGGCGAGCAAAGGCAGCATCGTCATGGACGGCCGGGGACGTTACCCAGGTGCCTCCCGTCGAGCGCGGCGCGGCCATGGTGTTCCGGCTTGCCGTGGACAATCTGCTCAGCCTCATTGGTGGGGAAGCACCAAAGGTAACGGAGCTGCTGGTGCAGCCAAGGATCGTGGAAGCGAGTCCGTGCGATCCTGAAAACCCTCGGCTAGCGAAGATGGCTTGTCGTCAGGTATGAGGCCCAGAACTCGCGCTCACTGGCCGTGAGGTGCCCATCAGGCGTGTCATTCGCCTTCACAGTCACCGGCAAAGGCTGCACCGTCGACGCTCCGCACGACAGTGCGGCTCCCGATCCAGAGGGGAAGGAGCGCGTCACGGCCGACAGCAGGCGCTGCACGCGCGTCAGCAACCGGGGTGTCACCGCGGCGCGTCTCCAGCCGCAGCGACGAGCCGGTCGGCAATCCACTCGAAGTCGGCGTCGGACGCCGCAGCAATCTCCGCGAGGCCGTCCCAGGCGAAGTTCTCGCGGCGCTCGACGATTGTCTGGCCCAGGCTCAACCGGCTTTCGCGCTCGACGATCACCCTGAGGCGCTCGGTCGTGAGCCTGGTGTCGTCCATGAGGTGGGCGATCGCCATACTGTCGATGAGGCCGCAATAGCTGCCGAAGCCGCGCTGCTCGACGAATGCCAGCACATCGAGTATCAGCTTGGCCACTGGCGTTCCGGCCTGCTTCAGACGCTGCCGCTGGTCGGCCGAAAGGTTGAGCCTGGGGTGGGTCGCGACGTCCATAGCGGTTGTAGACCGTGGTTGGCGGGCCGTAGCGCTCGGGCAGATCGCGCCACGGCGCCCCTGTGCGCAGAATGTAGAAGATGCCGCTGATCACCCGCCGGTCGTCCACCCGCGCCACCCCGCGCGGTTTGTTGGGTAGCAGCGGCGCGATCGCCGCCCACTCCCGCTCCGTCAGATCATGCCGTCCGCTCATCAAGCCCTCCATCAACCAGCTTGAATCACGATCTCGCCTCTAACGGAATCCCGTTATGAGTTCACGACCTAGCCGCGCCGGCACGCGGAGGGTGCCCAGCGGGCCAACTGACGCAGTCGTCGCGGGGTGGTTGCCGGGGCAGGGGTTCACCTGCAAGATGCGGCATGTTCGAACATGCGTCGCTTCTGTTCCTGGTCCTCCTGCCCTTCCTGGGGAGCATCGTCGTCGCCTTTCTTCCGACGCGGGCACGGGGGATCGCCGCAGCCATTTCCGGGATCGTCGCCATCGCGCTGACCGCTCTGGCTGTCCTGTCATATGGCGATGTCGCAGGCGAGCGGGTGCTCCGCTCCGAGCTGCAATGGCTGCCGCAACTGGGGCTCAACGTCATCATCCGGATGGATGGCCTCTCCTGGCTGTTCACAACCATGATCGCGAGCATTGGCGGCCTCGTGGTGCTCTATGCGCGCTACTACATGTCCGCCAAGGACCCGGTGCCCCGGTTTTTCGCCCTGCTCCTTGCCTTCATGGGCGCCATGCTGGGCATGGTTCTGTCGGGCAATCTGATCCAGCTCGTGCTGTTCTGGGAACTGACCAGCATCTTCTCGTTCCTCCTGATCGGCTATTGGCACCAGAACGCGGCGGCCCGCGACGGCGCCCGCATGGCGCTCGTGATCACCGGAACGGGCGGGCTCGCGCTGTTCGCGGGTATGCTGCTGCTCGGGCACATGGTTGGCTCGTTCGATCTCGACGTCGTGCTCGCTTCGGGCGACATCGTCAGGACGCACCCGCTCTATACGCCGACGCTCGTGCTCATCCTCCTCGCCGCCTTCACCAAGAGCGCGCAGTTTCCCTTCCATTTCTGGCTGCCCCGCGCGATGGCGGCACCCACCCCGGTGTCCGCCTATCTGCATTCGGCCACGATGGTGAAGGCTGGCGTGTTCCTGCTCGCGCTCCTCTGGCCGGTGCTGGCCGGCACGCCCATCTGGTTCTGGATCGTCACCTATGTCGGGCTCGCGACGCTTCTGCTGGGCGCCTATTCGGCCATCTTCCAGCAGGATCTGAAGGGCGTACTGGCCTATTCCACGGTCAGCCATCTCGGTCTCATCGTGACGCTGCTGGGCATGAGCACGCCGCTGGCGCTGGTCGCGGCGGTCTTCCACATTGCCAACCACGCGACCTTCAAGGCCTCGCTGTTCATGGCTGCGGGCATCATCGATCACGAGACCGGAACGCGGGACATCCGCCGCCTGGGCGGCCTCGCCCGCTTCATGCCCGCCACGGCGACGCTGGCGATCGTGGCGAGCGCGGCCATGGCCGGCGTGCCGTTGCTCAACGGTTTCCTGTCCAAGGAAATGTTCTTCAGCGAGACGGCGCTGCGCAACCCGATCCCCTTTGTCGATGTGTCCCTACCGGTCGTGGCGATCATTGCCGGTGCGTTCGCCGTCACCTATTCGCTACGCTTCATCCTCAAGGTGTTCTTCGGGCCGCCATCGACCGACCTCGACCGCACGCCGCACGAGCCGCCCGCGCTGATGCGCCGGCCGATCGAGATCCTGGTTCTCGCGTGCCTCCTCGTGGGGATCATTCCGGCCATCACGATCGGACCGTTCCTCGCCACCGCGGTGTCGTCCGTGCTGGGTCCGGATCTCCCCTACTACAGCCTTGCCGTCTGGCACGGCCTCAACATGCCGCTCCTGATGAGCGTGGTCGCCCTTGGCGGCGGCGTGCTGCTCTATGTGTTGCTGCGTCCCTATCTGGCACGCGGTATCGATGGTCCACCCTTCATTGCGCATCTCGCCGGTCCCCGCATCTTCGAGCGGCTTCTCATCCTGCTGTCGGTGAAATGGGCAAAATCGCTCGAGAGACTGCTGGGAACGCGCCGTCTGCAGCCGCAGCTGGCGATCCTCGTGGCGGTCGCGATCCTCGCGGCGGTGACACCGACGCTGGCCGGCGTCGGACCGCTCCGCTTTTCCTTTGCGGGCGTCGAGCCCGGCCTCGTCCTCGTCTGGATCGTGGGCATGGCGTGTGCCGTGGGGGCGGCGACGCAGGCGAAGTATCACCGCCTCGCCGCGCTGATGCTGATGGGCGGCGCGGGCCTCGCGACGTCGGTGACCTTCGTGTGGTATTCGGCCCCGGATCTGGCGCTGACGCAGCTGCTGGTCGAGGTGGTCACCACCATTCTGATCCTGCTCGGCCTGCGCTGGCTGCCCAAGCGCTTCGAGGATGCGGGCATCGATCCCCTGCGCAAGTTCAGTCCACGCCGCCTGCGCGATCTCGCGCTCGCCATCATGGCCGGTGCGGGAATGGCGCTGCTCTCCTATGCCGTCATGACGCGCGATGCTCCCGACGGCATTGCGCGCTTCTTCCTCGACAACGCCTATAGCGAAGGCGGCGGCCGCAATGTGGTGAACGTCATCCTCGTGGACTTCCGCGGCTTCGATACGCTCGGCGAGATCACGGTCCTCGGAATCGTAGCGCTGACCACCTATGCGCTGCTGCGACGCTTCCGCCCGGCCGCCGACAGCATTCCGCGTCCAGAGCAGCAGCGCATCCAGAGCGAGGTCGAGGTCGAACGCGCCGACCACGAAGAAGGAACAATCCTCTCCGACTTCCTGTTCGTTCCAGCGGTCATCATGCGGTGGCTGTTTCCGGCGATCGTTACCTTGGCGGCGTTCCTCCTGCTGCGCGGGCACGATCTTCCGGGTGGCGGCTTCATCGCCGGCATCACCATGGCGATCGGCTTCATCCTGCAGTATCTCGCGGGCGGCACGCGGTGGGTCGAGGATCGCCTGCGTATCCTGCCCGTCTACTGGATCGCCGCGGGGTTGCTGCTGGCGCTTGCCACGGGTGCCGGCGCCTGGCTCTTCGGCGTTCCGTTCCTCACCACGTACTTCCAGTACGCCGACCTGCCGGTACTGGGGCGCTTGCCGGTCGCCAGCGCGCTGCTGTTCGATCTGGGTGTCTTCGTCCTCGTCGTGGGCGCCACCGTGCTGATCCTCGTTGCCATTGCCCACCAGTCGCTCCGTGCCGCTTCGCCGCGCGCGAAGGGAGCGTCCGGCAGTGCCGACGCATCGCGAGGAGCCAGCTAGATGGAACTCGTCCTCGCCATCAGCATCGGCGTTCTCGCCGGTTCCGGGATCTGGCTGCTGCTTCGGCCGCGGAGCTTTCAGGTCATCATCGGGCTGTCGCTGCTCTCCTACGCAGTCAACCTCTTCATCTTCAGCATGGGTGGCCTCAAAAGCGATGCTGCTCCCATCCTCGAACAGGGCGTCGACGTCTCGACCTATGCCGATCCGGTGCCGCAGGCGCTGGTGCTGACGGCGATCGTGATCGGCTTCGCCATGACGGCCCTGTTCCTCGTGGTCCTGCTGGCGGCGCGCGGGCTCACGGGTACCGACCACGTCGACGGACGGGAACGCTGAGATGAACTTGAACGATCACCTCGTCATCCTGCCTATCCTGCTGCCGATGCTGGCCGGCATCGTGCTCGTCATCATCAACGAGCGGCATCATACGCTCAAGCTGGCACTGAACCTGGGTGCCACGGCCCTGCTGCTGGTGCTCAGCATCGTGCTGCTGAGCCGGGCAGCCGGCGACGCCGGCGCCGTGACCGCAACCTATCGGCTCGGCGACTGGCCCGCTCCGTTCGCGATCGTTCTCGTCGGCGACCGACTGTCGGCAGCGATGGTGATGCTCGCATCGGTCCTCGCGCTCGCCGCCGCCACCTTCTCGGCCGCCCGCTGGCACGAAGCCGGTCCGCATTTCCACACGCTGTTCCAGTTCCTCCTCATGGGGCTCAATGGTGCGTTCCTCACCGGCGATCTGTTCAACCTGTTCGTCTTCTTCGAAATCCTGCTCGCCGCGTCCTATGGCCTGGCGCTGCACGGATCGGGCAGGGCGCGCGTTCGCGCCGGCCTCCACTACATCGCGTTCAACCTCGCCACATCGTCGCTGTTCCTGATCGGGGTAAGCCTCGTCTACGGCGTCGCCGGCACACTCAACATGGCTGATCTCGTCGTGCGGATGGCGGCCGTCCCGACGGAGAGCCGACCACTGCTGAACGCGGGCCTTGCCCTGCTGGGCATTGCGTTCCTCGTGAAGGCCGGCATGTGGCCGCTCAGCTTCTGGCTGACGACCACTTACGCCGCCGCAACTGCGCCCGTTGCAGCGATGTTTGCGATCATGAGCAAGGTGGGCATCTACGTCCTGCTGCGGATCACCAGCTTGCTCGATGGCGTTTCGGCGGGCTTCGGGTACGACTGGCTGTTCTTTGGCGGCCTCGCGACGATGGCCTTTGGAACCGTCGGCATCCTGTCCTCGCAGGAGTTGCCCCGCATGGCGGCATTCAGTGTGCTCCTCTCATCTGGAACCACCATCGCCATGCTCGGCTATGGCGATCCGGACGTGACAGCAGGCGCTTTGTACTACCTCGTCGCGTCCACCCTCGGGCTGTCCTGTCTCTTCCTCCTGGCGGAGCTGATGGAGCGCGGGCGATCGGCGGAGGCAGATATCTTCGCGGTTACCCTCGAGGCGTTTGGCGACGACGAGGAGACCGAGCACGAAGAAGAAGTGGGCATTGCCATCCCGGCGACCATGGTCGTGCTGGCGATTAGCTTTGCCACATGCGCCATCCTTCTGGCCGGCATGCCGCCGCTGGGCGGGTTCGTAGGCAAGTTCGCCATGCTGAGCGGCATGCTTGGGTCGGTCCCAGTGGCCGATGGGACGGTGCCCGCCGGCACGTGGTGGCTGATGGGTCTGTTGATCGTCTCCGGACTGGCAACGATGATCGCGATGCTGCGAACGGGCATCAATCGTTTCTGGGCGCCGACGGACGATCACGTCCCGCGGGTGCGGGTGGTCGAGATCGCCCCGATCGCCCTGCTGCTCGGTCTCAGCGTCGTGCTGGCACTGACGGCCGGTTCGGTGATGTCCTTCCTGCAGACTCTGTCCGATGCTGCGTACGATCCCGGCTCCTACGTGCAGGCTGTGCTCGGCTCCATCGCCGGAGGCGGGCAATGAGACGGGTGTTTGCCTATCCGGTCCTGTGGGTCGCACTGTTCGGGATGTGGCTGCTGCTGAGCAGAAGCGTCGCCCCCGGCCAGCTGCTTCTCGCGGCCCTGGTCTCGACCATCGGCTGCTGGGCAGCCGTCGCCGTCGAGGCGCCGAAGTCGAAGCTGAGGAAGCCCGCACTGGTGCTGAAGCTGATCGGTCGCGTGCTGCTCGATGTCTTCCGCTCCAACATCGCCGTGCTGCAGCTCACAGTGGGGCGCCGTGCGCCGCGCTCGGCTTTCGTGACCATCCCGCTCGAGTTGCGCGACCCAAACGGTCTGGCCATCCTTGCCTGCATCATCACGGCGACGCCGGGGAGCGCGTGGATCAACTACAATGCGCGCACCAGCACGGTTCTGGTCCATGTGCTCGACACGGGGGACGGCATCGCGTGGGGCGAGGCGGTGAAGCATAGCTATGAGGCGTTGCTGCTGGAGATATTCGAATGAGCGCAACCATATTGGTCATCGCCATCCTCGTGTCGCAGGTGCTGCTGGGGGGCGCGATGTGTCTCGCCGGCTGGCGGCTGCTGAAGGGGCCGCGCGCGCAGGACCGTGTGCTCGCCCTCGACAGCCTCTACCTGAGCGGCATGCTTCTGCTTCTCACCTTCGGCATCGGCTCGGGGCAGACCATCTATTTCGAGGCGGCTCTTGTCATCGGGCTGCTGAGCTTCGTGGCGACGGCGGCTCTCGCCAAGTTCCTGATGCGCGGCGAGGTGATCGAATGAGCGTGTTCGACGGCCTGCCGGTCTGGATTGCAGTCATCGTCGCCATCTGCCTGGTTGCCGGCGCGGCGATCACTTTCGTGGGCACGGTCGGGCTCGCACGGTTTCCGACTTTCTATCAGCGCATCCATGCGCCCACATTGGGAACGAGCTTTGGCGCTTTCTTCGTGATCGTCGGCTCCATGGTCTTCTTCACCGCGCTCGAAGCCCGCCCGGTCATCCACGAGGTCCTGATCCTCGTCTTCGTGCTGATCACGACGCCGGTCACGCTGATGCTCCTCGCGCGCGCCGCGCTCTATCGCGATCGGGCAGAGGGGAACGATGTCGGCGCCGACATGCCCGCCGCCGAAAATCGGTCAGCGCGCAGCGATGTCGGCGATACCGACCAGACCGGCCTGTGAGCCAAGGCGTGCCTGCGCGAGGGTTGGCAGCAGCCGTGCAGGGAGGTGGGACAGACGCTCCTCAACGAGGTCGAGGAACCCCGATCCGAGTCCGATGCCCCCGCCGATAACGATCCTGCGCGGATCGAACGCGAGCTGCACGTCGGTGCAGAGGGCGGCAACCTTGTCGGCCGAGGTCCGGATGGCGTCCCTGGCCCATTGCTCGCCGCTCGCGGCGGCAGCGAAGACGCCCCTTGCGGTCAGCTCGAGTCCCGCGGCTTTCGCCTGGGAGGCAAGCCACCGTCCGGAGACGTCGTCCTCCAGCGGCTGGCCTTGCGAGCGCGAACGCCACAGGCCGAAATGCCCCGCGAGGCCGCGCAGCAATCGCCCGTTGAGGACCACGCCGCCGCCAACGCCAGTCGAGATGGTGAGGAACACCATGTCTTCGCGCTCGCCGGCGCCCCAGTAATACTCGCCCCATGCGGCGGCCTGCGCGTCGTTGAGCGCGGCCGTGGGGACGCCAAAAATCGTCACGGCGGCATCGATCAGGGGAAAGCCGTCGGGGACGCTCAGTGTCGCGGGATTGAGGCTGGACCAGCGGCCGTCTTCGACCAGCCCTGACACCGCGATGGCGACGCGGGAGTAGCTGCCGGGCTCGCGAAAGTGCATCGCGATCTGGCGCAACCAGATGTCGGGGTTCTCGCCCCGGTCGGTCTCCAGCGTCACTGCCGATCGAACGGCAGCGCCCTCGACAAGCGCCGCCGCGATCTTGGTGCCGCCGATGTCGATCGCGAGCGTTGTCGGGACGGGTGCCGCTGCGGCGTCGACAGCGGACTTGAACCACGCGGTAACGTGCTCGGTGCGCGTGATCGCCGATCCGACGACGACGCACATGGCGCCCCGCCGCACGGCCTCTGCCGCGAGCTGCGGCGAGTTCAGCCGGCCTTCAGCGATCACGTTTGGCGTGAGTTGCCGCATGGCGGCGATCAGTGCGAGATCCGGCTCTTGGGGCACGGGGCCGCCGGCATAACCGGACATCGTGGTGCCCACGAAATCGGCGCCCGCCGCCAGCGCCTCGCGCGCATCCTCGATGTCGGAGCAGTCGGCCATCGTGAACTTGCCTTTCGCCCTGATCGTGGCGATGAGGTCAGTGACGGTGGCGGGCCGCGGACGGCGCGTCGCGTCGAAGGCGACGATGTCGGCTCCCGCGTCGCACAGCGCCGCGGCGAGCGCCGTCGTCGGCGTTATGCGGACCGGCGAATCATCGCGATCCTGCTTGACGATGCCGATGATGGGCGCGGATGTGGCGGCGCGCACGGCGCGGACATAGTCCAGCGACTCGATGCGCAGGGCGCGGGCGCCTGCCGCGATCGCCGCCAGCGCGAAGGCGACGACGCTGTCGGCCGTGTCCATCGGCCCGCCGGGCACCGGCTGACAGGAGACCACGAGCCCGTTGTGAAGATCGTCGATACGCAATGTCAGCTCCTGCTCTGGGCCGCGTGGCGAACAGTGAACTCAACCGCGGCCGCGTCGGCGATCCGCGCCGAAATGTGAGTTGGCGTGCCGACCTCGATCAGCCCGCACAGCGTGCCGGTCGTCACCAGCATGCCGGCATCGAGGGCGGAGAAGGCCAGGGGGCGCTTCGCGTAGGCAATCACCGGATCGAGCAGTTCGCCGAATGGCGCCTTGCTCCTTCCCTCCCAGCGCACTGCGCCGTCGATGGCGACGACGATGGGCAGGTTCGCCACGTCGATCCCGCGGGTCCATGGGGCAGGTGACCAGACATAACCGGCTGTGTTCATGTTGTCGGCGAGCGCGCCATTGGCTCCCGCCGCCAGCCGGTCGTCATAACGTGACCCGACGATCTCGATCCCGACATGGAAGCTCTCGATCGCCTCGAGCACGCCGACGGTTCCCCGCGCCGCCAGCTCTGGCGTGACTGTGCGCGCGAGCCTGGCGGCGATCTCGACCTCAATGCCGAGCCACCCCCCCGGGGGCAGATCGATGGTCCTGCCGCTGGTTGCGACTAGTCCGCCATAGATCGGTGCCGCGATCGCCCGCCCCTGGCCATCGATCGCCACCTTGCTGACCGGCGCCGTTTGGCCCAGCAGCCGTCGGGTCTCGGCCTGGACGATCTGCGCACCCGCGAAATCGAGCTCCGCGAAGGCCGTGGCGCTCACCTTCAGGTTCGGGTCGCGATGCGCCTTGGCCAGCATTTGCGCCAGTTTTTCGATCGTGTCGCCCATCGGGCATACTCTCCATCAGCCTGCTTGTAGGATATCCTACATCATGCTAGAGCACAAGCATTGATGGGAGAGAGCCGTGACGAAACTGAAGCCGATGAAGCCTGTCGACCGCGCTCCGCTGCTGCACGTTTCGGCGCAGGAAAGCCTGCGGGTGTTCATCGTGGACAACGGTCTCAAGGCCAGCGATCCGCTGCCGCCCGAATCGGCGCTGGCCGTGCAACTGGGCATCAGCCGCAACTCGATGCGAGAGGCGATCAAGGCGCTCGAGTCGGTCGGCGTGCTCGAGACCCGGCGGGGCGTCGGCGTGTTCGTCAAGGAGTTCTCGTTCCAGCCCCTGCTCGACAATCTCGCTTACGGCCTGCAGGACTCGCTGCGGGACGTCGACGAGCTCCGCGACATCAGGCGCGTACTCGAGGTCGGGCTGATCGAGCGCACGGTGGCGCTCATCACTGACGACGACATCGCAGCGCTGCGCGAGGTGACGGAGCGCATGCGCGTCAAGGCGATGCGCGACGAGAGTTTCGCCGAAGAGGACCAGTCGTTCCACCAGCTCCTCTTCCGCTGCCAGAACAACCGCATGCTGAGCGGCCTGCTCGAGATCTTCTGGGTCGCCTTCTACAAGGCCTCGGGGCTCGCCGACCTGGGCAACCCGTCCCCGCTCGACACCTGGCGCGACCACCAGAGCATTGTCGAGGCCGTCGCGGCGCGCGATGTCGCCGGAGCGCGGCTGCGCCTCGACGCTCACTATCGCGGCATCCAGGACCTTGTTGCGATCAATCGCGAGCGGGAGGCGGCAGCCGACGAGTCTGCCGCCTCCCCCAAGAACAGGAAGAACTGAAGTGCCCTTGTTTACCGGCGTAGTGCCGCCCGTCGTTACGCCCCTCACGCCGTCCTTCGAGGTCGACTATGCCTCCTATGACCGCGTGCTCGAGCACCTGATTGCGGGCGGCGTCCACGGCCTGTTCGTCCTAGGTTCGACAAGTGAAGTGGTGTTCCACACTGAGGCGACGCGCCGCACCATCATCGATCGCGCGGTGAAAGTCGCCGATGGACGAGCGCCGGTCATCGTCGGCACCATCGACCCGGCGACCGACCGGGTTATCGGCCACGCAAAGGCAGCGCAGGAAGCCGGCGCCGCGGCCGTGGTGGTCACAGCGCCGTTCTACACCCGGACCAATCAGGCCGAAACGATCGATCACTTCCGCTATGTCCGGGAGGCGCTCGATATTCCGGTCATCGCTTACGACATTCCGGTCTGCGTCGGGCTGAAGCTCGATCGCAAGACGACCGTAACGCTCGCCCGCGAGGGCACCATCGCCGGCCTCAAGGATTCGAGCGCCGACGACGGCACCCTGCGCTACGTTCTCGCCGATACGCGCGACGTGCCGGACTTCTTCGCCATGACCGGCTCCGAGATCGTTGTCGACAGTGTGCTCAATATGGGCGCGCACGGCGTTGTCCCAGGCCTCGCCAATGTCGACCCTGCTGGCTATGTGCGCCTGTGGAACCACTGCCAGGCGGGGGACGCCGTTGCGGCGCGCGCCGAGCAGGAGCGCCTCTGTCGTCTGTTCGAAATGGTCTGGGTTTCGGCTGGCCGTACCAGTGCCGGTTCGGCCGGCGTCGGGGCCTTCAAGACCGCCATGCGCCGGCTCGGCATCATCGACACCAACGTCATGGCGCGCCCGCAGCGGGCGCTCAACGACGCCGAAGCCCTCGAGATCGACACCATCCTGCGCGCGGCCGGCCTGCTGGGCTAGCCCGCCATGACCCGCCTACTGCTACAAAGGGAGACCCAAATGTCACTTCGTGCCTACCGACCTCTCACAGCCCTGGCCCTCGGCGCCGGCCTTGCACTTTCCACCTTCGCCAGCGGCGCGCTCGCCCAGGACGATCTCTCGGGAGACCTCGTCTTCTGGTCCAGCTTCACGCAGGGACCGCGTGCCGAGTACATGCAGCGCATGGCCGACAAGTTCACGGCCGTGCATCCGAATGTGAAGATCTCGATCGAGACCTTCAGCTGGAACGAATTCAACACCAAGTGGACGACGGGCCTCGCGGCTGGACAGGTGCCCGACATCAGCACGGCGCTACCCAATCAGGTGGTCGAGATGATCGATGTGGGCGCGCTGGTGCCTGTCGATGATGTCATCGATGCCATCGGTCGCGATCGCTTCGCGGCATCGGCACTGCTCGAAGGCCAGAAGGACGGCAACAGCTACTCGCTGCCGGTCTACTCGCACGCGCAGGTGATGTGGTACCGCAAGGATCTGCTCGACGCCAAGGGCCTCGCCGTTCCCACCACCTGGGCCGAGCTCAGGGATGCGGCCATCGCGCTCAACGACCCGCCCAACGTCTATGGCCTGTCCGTGCCGCTGGGCACCAACGACTTCATGGGCACGCGCTATCTCAACTACTACGTGCAGTCGGCTGGCAGCGCCCTTATCGATGCAAGCGGTCGCGCCGACCTGACGTCGCCCGCAGCCATCGAAGGCATCAACTTCTGGGTCGATCTCTACAAGCAGGTCTCGCCGCAGGGCAGCATCAACTACAACGTGCTCGACCAGGCGACGCTGTTCTACCAGGGCAAGACCGCCTTCGACTTCAACTCCGGTTTCCATATCGGTGGCGTTGCGGCCAATACGCCCGATCTGCTCGACGATTTTGCGGCGGCGCCGCTGCCGCGGCTCAAGGCGGGCGATCCGATCTACGGTGGCGAGACGGCCAATATTGCGCTGGTGGCGTGGGCCGTCGGCAAGCACCAGGCGGCGGCCAAGGCCTTCCTCGAGAGCCTCTACGAGGACGCCGACTACATCGAGTTCATCCACTCGGTTCCGGGCGGTATGCTGCCGGCACTCAGCGATATCTCGCAGCAGCCGGCCTATCAGGACAACGACCTGCTCAAGCAGTTCGCCAGCAGCGTCGCCGTCATCGAGCAGGTGATCCCGCTCGGCTCGGCCATCGGCATGGAAGATGGTCCCAAGATCCAGGCAGGCATCATCACCAGCCAGGCGGTCATCGAGCAGATGTTCCAGGACATCATCCTCAATGGCACGCCGGTCGAGACGGCTGCGCAGGCCGCCGAGGACAAGCTCAACGAGCTGTTCGTCGCCGCCGGCGCGGTCTTCACGGACTAAGCTCCTCCCAGGAGGCCGCCGGCGGTCCAGTGTCGCCGGCGGCCTCCGCCCAAGCTCAGAGATCACAGTGCAACTCCGCTCCCACACCACCGCCGGCTTGTGGTTCGTCCTGCCCGCCATGCTGGTCGTGGTCGCGCTGCTGCTCTATCCGGTGCTATCGAGCATCTTCTTCAGCTTCACCAACCGGAACCTGCTCAAGACCGTCTACGCCTTCGTGGGCGCGCAGAACTTCCTGTCGGTTCTCAACAGCCGCGACTTCTGGAATGCCTTCTTCACGTCGATCAAGTGGACCGCCGGGTCCGTGCTCGGCCAGCTCGTTGTCGGCCTCCTCGCGGCCCTCGCGCTCGAACGCGTGCCGCGCTTCTCCGGCCTCTACCGCACGCTGCTCGTCATCCCATGGGCGTTCCCGGCCATCGTCATCGCCTTCTCCTGGCGCTGGATCCTCAACGACGTCTACGGCTTCCTGCCCAACCTGCTGAGCGCTTTCCGCATCACCAACGGCAACGTCAGCTTCCTTGCTGATCCGCAACTGGTGTTCGCGGTTGCTCTCGCGATCAACATCTGGTTCGGCGCGCCGCTGTTCATGATCAACATCCTCGCCGCCCTCAAAACGGTACCGCGTGACCAGTACGAAGCCGCCATGATCGATGGCGCCAATCTCGGCCAGCGCTTCTGGTACATCACGGTGCCGCATGTACGGCGGGTGATCGGCCTCCTGCTGATCCTGCGCACCATCTGGGTCTTCAACAATTTCGAGCTGCTGTTCCTGATCACGGGCGGGGGACCCGCCGGCCTCACCACAACGCTGCCCATCCACGCCTATCGTACCGGCTGGGGGCTGCGGCAGCTCGGCATGGCGTCGGCGATCACCGTCCTGCTGCTGATCTTCCTGCTCGTTGCCGCGGCGCTCGCGTTCAAGCTTGTGAGCCGCTGGGAAAGGACGCCGGCGCGATGACACGGCTCCTCATGAACCTTCGCAGCTACACGGTCCCCTACGCCTTCCTGAGCGTGCTCGCCGTGCTTGCCGCCTTCCCGCTGTTCTGGATCGTGCTCTCATCCATCAAGAGCACGCCCGAACTCGCCAACGATCCACTGTCGCTCTGGCCGAGCCAGCCGACGCTCGATCACTACCGTCGCGTATTGTTCGAGCTGGGTGCGCTCACCAACCTCGGGAACAGCCTCGTCATTTCGCTGTCGACGACGCTCCTGACCATCGCCATCAGTGCACCGGCAGCCTATGGCATCGTGCGGTTCTATCCGCGCGTCGGCCAGCGGCTGACGCAGCTGCTGATCAGCACATACATGTTCCCGCCGATCCTGCTGGCCGTACCCTACACGATCATCATGATCAGCCTGGGGCTGTCGAACACCTATTTCGGGCTCGTCCTCGCCTATCTCTCCTTCTCGATTCCCTATGCGGTCTGGATGCTCACCGCATTCTACCAGACGGTCCCGCTCGAGATCGAGGAGGCGGCCTATGTCGATGGGGCAGGACGCTTCCGCACGTTCCTGTCCGTCGCCTCGCCCATCGTGCTGCCAGGCCTCGTCGCCACGGCGATCTACACCTTCATCAACGCGTTCAACGAATTCCTGTTCGCGCTGCTGTTCATCAATACCAGCGAGCGCATGCCGATCGCCGTCGCCCTCTATTCGCTGGGCGGCTCGGAGGTCCTCGACTGGGGCGCGATGATGGCCGCCTCGGTCGTGGTCGTCGTGCCGTCCATCGTCTTCTTTCTCTTCATCCAGAAATACATCGCTGCCGGTCTCGCCGAGGGATCGGTCAAGTGAGCATCACAAGGGACTGAATATGTCGAACATTCGCTACGGCGTCGTTGGAACCGGCTATTTCGGCGCGGCCCTGGCCCGCGCTCTCGCCAGGCTGCCCGGCGCGCAGGTCACCCTGGTTTATGACCCGGACAACGCCGCACGGCTCGCGGCGGAAGTCGGCGCGCGGCAAGCGGCCAGCGTCGAGGAACTCTGCGCGAGTGCCGATGTCGACGCGGTGGTCGTGGCGTCACCCAATTTCACCCATCCCGAGCCGGTGATCGCGGCCGCGCGCAACGGCAAGCATGTCTTCTGCGAAAAGCCGATCGCCTTGTCCTATGCCGACTGCTCGCGCATGGTCGAGGCGGCGCGCAAGGCCGGCGTCCTGTTCATGGCGGGCCACGTCATGAACTTCATGGATGGCGTGCGTCGCGCCAAGTCCCTCATTGCTGAGGGGGTGGTCGGCGATATTCTGTTCTGCCGCGCCGTCCGCAATGGCTGGGAAGCCCCGCAGGCGCAGGTGACCTGGAAGAAGAAGCGCGAGCTCTCGGGCGGGCACCTGTACCATCACATTCACGAGCTCGACCTCGTACAGTTCCTCATGGGGCCGGCGCAGCGCGTCACCATGGCGGGCGGCAATGTCGCGCATGACGGCCCGGCCTTCGGCGACGAGGACGACATGCTGCTGATCACGCTCGAATTCGGCAACAAGCGGTTTGCCGCGATCGAGTATGGCTCGGCCTTCCGGTGGCCGGAGCACCATGTCCTCATCGAAGGCTCGAAGGGCGCGATCCGGATCGACCTCCAGGAGGTCGGCGTCGAGCTGCGCGCTCCCGGACGCCGCGAAACGTTCCTGCTGCACCGTACGCCCGAGGAGGATGCGGACCGCACGGCGATCTATCGCAACAGCACGACCGACGGCGCCATCATGTACGGCAATCCCTCGATCGAGCCGCCGCTCTGGCTGCGCGGCATCATCGAGCACGAGTTCACCTATTTCCACGGCCTCATGCAGGGGAAAAAGCCGTTGCCGGAATTCGCTGCTCTCACCGACGGCACCGCTGCGATGGCCGCCATCGCGACCGCCGACGCGCTCAGCCTGTCGCTGGCGGAGGACCGCAAGGTGTCCGTCTCGGAGATCACCGGCCGCCACGTCTAGGCACCGGCCCGGCTTGCCGCACGGGTTTGACAGGCTGATCCTGCGGGATCTAGTGCTGTCATTGACCGATCAATGCGACAAGAGTGATGTGAAGCGATGGACATCGCGCTGGCCAGGACATTCCTCGAGATCGCCGAGACCGGCAGCTTCGTCGCCGCAGCCGGTCGCCTCAACGTCACGCAGACGGCGGTGAGCGCGCGCGTTCATGCCCTCGAAGAGCAATTGGGACGGCGGCTCTTCGTCCGCAACAAGGCGGGTGCCAGGCTGACGCCGGCGGGCGAGCGCTTCGTCCGTCATGCAACGACGCTGGTGCAGGTGTGGGACCGCGCCCAGCGCCAGGTGGGGCTGCCGCAGGGCAGCGTCGACATCGCCAGCGTTGGCGCCGAGATCAGCCTGTGGAATCCAGTTCTTGCTGACTGGCTGGTGTGGATGAAGCGTGAAGCGCCCGAGATCGCGCTGCGCGCCGAGGTCGACACGCCATCGCGCCTGCTCGAGGCGGTGCACAATGGCGCGCTCGATCTCGCGGTGCTCTACGACCCGCCACAGCAGGGCGGCAGCATCGTGGTCGAGCTGATGACCGAGGAGAAGCTCGTCATGGTGACGACCTCGGCCGATGGGCGGCTGGGTGAGGTCGGCGACTATGTGCATGTCGACTGGGGGCCGTCCTTCCAGGCCAGCCATCAGGCGGCCTTCCCGCAGTTTGCCAGTCCTGGCGTTTCCATCTCGCACGGGCCGCTGGCGCTGCTCTATCTGATGCGCGTCGGCGGCACCGGCTACTTCCGCCTCGGCGCCGTCCGTCCCTATCTCGAGGATGGCCGGCTCAAGCGGGTGAAGGGCGCGCCCGAGTTCTCCTATTCGGTCCATATGGTCTATTCGAGCCGCGTCGAGGCGGGCCTCATCGACCGGATGCGGCGAGGTTTCCAGGTCAGCTCGTCAGGCTGAGCTGCAGGCTCCTCACCAGCTGCGATGCCGATCGCTCCTCCAGCACCTGCCGCAGGGCGATCAGCGTGTCGCGTGGGCGGCCGTCAGGCAGGCGCGGCGCGATGTCGCCAAGCTTTCGGATGAGGGATGCCGGGTCGCCCGCCTGCGGGTTCGTCCTGCCCCTCTCCCTCGGTCCGGCGATATCGCGCAGCGTTAGCGTCCATGCGGCCAACTCATAGCCATCGGACGCGAAGGCGGGCGTGTCGAGGCGTGCTGCCTTGCTCTCGCCGAGCACTCCGCCGAGCACGTGCAGCAGTTCTCCTTCGATCTCGCCCAATGCCGAGGTTGCCTCGTCACCATCGAGCGTTCCCATGTAGTCGCCGCTCATCTCGCCGGCATAGCAGACCGCAGACGCGGACGAGGGTGCTTCCGTCACTTCCGTCGCTGCCAGGAACTGCTCGGCGTCGGCCATGATCGTTCGCATGCGCGCACCTGCCGGCACGATGTCGCGTATCCGGCCAACGCCGGTGCCGGCATAGAGTGCCATGGCGCCGAAATCGCCGGTCATCGAGCGCAGCGGCGAGTCGGTGCTGAACAGAAAGATCGGCCGGCCGTCCTCTTCGCCGATGACGATCCGCTGGTCCGCATGCGACCCGCCGCGCTGGCCCGCCGTGACCTCGCTCTTGAGCACCCGCACCGGAGCGCCCGGCGGCCAGTTGATGTGGAACGTATCGGTGAGCACGGTATCGGAGGCATGTGCAGCAAGCAGCCGCCGCTTGTGGTCGTCGTGGGCAAACGCCTCTTCGGTCGCCATCAGTGCCGTGCCCAGCACGATCCCCTCGGCGCCCAGCGCCAGTGATGTCAGCAGATCGCCACCGGTCGCGAGGCCGCCGGAGGCGAGCACCGGTATGCTCACCGCCGCGACCGTCGCCGGCAGCAGCTCATGCAATGGCCGCGTACCGCGCACATGGCCGCCCGCTTCGACTCCCTGGGCGATCAGCATGTCGGCGCCGGCGCGCTCGGCGGCGATGGCCTCGTCGACCGAGCCGACCTGATAGACCACCGCGATGCCGGCATCGCGGAATCGTGCCACCACGGACGTGTCGATGTCCCAGAACAGCGCCACCACTGGAACATGAAGTTCGATGAGCGTCTCGACCTGGCGCTGCAGCAGCGCGCAGTCGGTGGCGGCAGGGATGATGTTGACGCCGAAATTGCCGTAGCCCAGCGCGCGCAGTGCTTCGACTTCCCGTTCGATCAGCGCCGTGGGCTCGCGGACCATGCCGAGGAATCCGAAGCCGCCGGCGGCGGTGACGGCGGCGACGAGCTCGGAGCGGGCCACCCCGCCCATGCCGGCCAGTAGTATCGGCAGGTCGCAACCGAGCAGGTCCGTGGCGCGGTTAGTCCTGAGCGCCATGCTTGTTTCCTCTCAGCAGTTCGAGCAGGACGCGCGCCTGGTTGTGCTCCTCGTCATGCGCGCCATAGAGCAGCGTCATGCGGCCGGTCTTGGCGAGTTCGCGCAACTGGTCGACGGCGTCGGCATTATCCGCCAGCTCGGCCAGGTAGCGCCTGCGGAACTCCTCCCACCTCTGGGGGTCGTGGCCGAACCATTTGCGCAGCGCGGCGCTCGGCGCCACGTCCTTGAGCCACACATCTATCGCCGCTTCGCGCTTCGACAGGCCGCGCGGCCAGAGCCGGTCGACCAGCACGCGCTGGCCATCGTCCTTGTCTGGGGGGAGATAGACGCGCTTGATGACCAGCCTGTCGCTCATGGGGTGCCTCACTCATCGGCATCGGTGGCCGCAAGCAGCCAGTGCGACGACGGTCTTCTCAAGTCACGTTCGAATGTCCAAATCTCGGCGACGTGCACCACGCGATCGCTCTGCCCCTCGATGATGCGGCCGGCCCGATCCCGGGTCACCGACACGAGTTCGGCCGCGAACCGCACGTCGAGCGTTGCAACGCCCTCCAAGCTTGCCGCAATGACCTCGGCCGCGTCAAATCCGATGAAGGTCAGCGTTTCGGTTTCGCCGCGACGCTGCCGCGCGGCGATGAAGGCAGCGAAGTCCCGTGCCACCGGCTCGGTCAGAAGGTAGGCAATGCCGTCGAGTTCGCCTTCCGCCACGGAGGACACGATCAGCTCATAGGCGCGCCTCGCGCCCTCGAGAAACTCGGGAACGGTTGCGAAGCCGCCCGCCGCTCCGATCCGGGTCAGGACATGGTCGAGCCCGGTGGATGGCGTGCCGGCCGGCATGAATGGTGCGCCGCCCACCAGCAGGCCAGACATGGCGAGCGACTGGAACGGATCCTGCTCCGTCTCGGGCGGTGGATGTGCCGCATCGTAGAGCCCCCACCACAGGGCAACGATAAAGATAATGAAGACCAGGTTGAGGAGGTTGAGCACGTCCATCTCGCGTCCTCCTAGGCTTCGTTATGCTCGGCGTCAGTGTCGCCGAAGCGGGGCAGCGTGTCGAAGGTGTGCTCGGGCGGTGGCGACGGCAGCGTCCATTCGAGCGTGGTCGCTCCCTCGCCCCATGGATTGGCTGGTGCGGCGCGCCTGCGAATGAATGCCTCGGCCACCGTCACCAGGAACAGCACGAAGCCTGCCGTCGAAATGTAGACGCCGATCGACGAAACGAAGTTCCAGAGCGCGTAGGCATCGGGATAGTCGGCATAGCGCCGCGGCATGCCGGCAAGACCGAGGAAGTGCTGGGGGAAGAAGGCGATGTTGACGCCGACGAAGGTGATCCAGAAATGCAGCCGGCCCAGCGTTTCGCTCAGCGCGTAGCCGGTCATCTTGGGGAACCAGTAGTAGAAACCCGCAAAGATCGCGAAGGCCGATCCCAGCGACAGCACATAATGGAAGTGCGCGATCACGTAGTAGGTGTCGGTCAGCGAGTGGTCGACGCCGGCGCTCGCCAGCACCACGCCGGTGACGCCGCCGATGGTGAACAGCATGATGAAGCCGGTGGCCCACAGCATCGGCGTCGCGAAGGTGATCGAGCCGCCCCACATCGTGGCAAGCCAGGAGAACACCTTCACGCCCGTCGGCACGGCGATCACCATCGAGGCAAACATAAAGTAGGCCTGGACGTTGAGGCCCAGTCCGGCGGTGAACATGTGGTGGGCCCAGACCACGAAGCCGATGAGGCCAATGGCGACGATGGCATAGACCATGGCCATGTAGCCGAAGATCGGCTTGCGCGAGAAGGTCGAGATGATGTGGCTGACGATCCCGAAGGCCGGCAGGATCATGATGTAGACTTCGGGGTGACCGAAGAACCAGAACAGGTGCTGGTAGAGCAGCGGGTCGCCACCGCCCGACGGCGCAAAGAACGTCGTTCCGAAATTGCGGTCGGTCAGCACCATGGTGATGGCGCCGGCCAGCACGGGCAGGGAAAACAGCAGCATGAAGGCTGTGACCAGCATGCCCCAGGCGAACAGCGGCATCCTGTGCAGCGTCATGCCGGGCGCGCGCATGTTGAAGATGGTGGTGATGAAGTTGATGGCGCCCAGGATCGAGCTCGCCCCCGCGAGATGGACCGAAAGGATGACGAAGTCGACCGCCGGACCAGGCTGGCCGGTGGTCGAGAAGGGCGGGTAGAGCGTCCAGCCGCCGCTATGGCCGTTCGAGCCCGGCGGTCCCTCGACGAACAGCGAGATCAGAAACAGTCCGAAGGCGGCGACGAGCAGCCAGAACGACACGTTGTTCATGCGCGGGAAGGCCATGTCCGGCGCGCCGATCAGAATGGGCACGAACCAGTTGCCGAAGCCGCCGATCAGCGCCGGCATCAGCACGAAAAAGATCATCACCAGCCCGTGGGCCGACACCACGGCGTTGTAGAGGTCGGTGTTGTGGAACAGTTGCAGTCCGGGCTGCTGCAGCTCGAGGCGGATCAGGAACGACAATCCAGTGCCCAGCACGCCTGCCACGATCGAGAAGGCCAGATAGAGCGTGCCAATGTCCTTGTGGTTGGTCGACCACAGCCAGCGCCTCGCCAGTCCGGTGCGCGACGATGGGGCAGGGACCGGGGCTTCCATTTTCTTCTCCGACAACGCCAGGCGGAGGCGCTGGATCGGCGAAACTCGCGGACCGGAGCGTCTCTACGCTCGCTTCAGAGGCTAGGAAGCCTGGTACGTACAGACAAGCGAATTTAATTCGTCGTTGTCATCAGAACTGTTGGTGTAAAAATCCACCATGGGAGAGCACGCTGCTCAATTCCCCTGCCGGGCCCGTTGGGCTATGCGTCACCCTTCGACCAACGCCCAAGCCCGACATATGACCCAGATTTCGCCTGTCACCCAGTTCACCGACGCGCTCGCTACGTATCGTTCCGAACGCGACGTGGGCCTCGCCCTTCACCGGCTCGCCGAGGCGACAGTGGGAGTGAAGCTCTTCACCATGACGGCGGACAATCCGGCTGGCGGCTATGTCCGGCGCGTCTATTCGAGCGACGAAACGGCCTATCCGGTCCTCGGCACCAAGCCGATCGTCTTCGACGACACCTATCGCAAGATGACCGAGGAGCGGTTCGTCTACGTCGCCAATTCGATCGAGGCGATGCGCGGCGATTTCCCCGACCTCGATTTCATCGTCTCGCTGGGCTGCGGTTCGGCCATCAACATGCCCATCGTAGCGGGCGGCGAAATGCTGGGCAGCGTCAATCTGCTGCACCAGGAGGGCTGGTACACGCCCGACCGCGTCGAGGCCGTCAAACTTCTGGTCGCCCCGGCGATCGCCTGCTTCCTCATCCTGCGCAGCCGCTTCACCATCTAGCGGTTGCGTCCGCGCGGCCAAGATGCTCAGATGCCCACAATTATAGTGGGACTAAAGTTGAGCGTTTCGGGCCAAGCGGGGCAGCCCAGATGACCGGCTATGTGATGCAGCGGCTGGTGCTGATGCTGGTGACGCTGCTCGCCATCATCACTCTGACGTTTTTCCTGATGCACGCCGTGCCGGGGGGGCCGTTTGTCTCCGACAAGATGATGGCGCCGGAGATTCAGGCGGCGATCAATGCCAAGTACCACCTCGATGATCCGGTCTGGCTGCAGTATCTCAACTATCTCAAGGGTATAGCGAGCTTCGACCTCGGGCCGTCGTTCAAATATGCCGGCATGAGCGTCAATGAGATCATAGCGGAAGGCCTGCCAACGACGCTGAAAGTCGGCGTCCTGGCGCTCATTTGCGTCGTTTCGCTCGGCGTGCCGCTCGGCATCGTCGCCGCCCTCAACCGCAACCGCTGGCCCGATACTCTGGTGATGGTGGTGGCGACCATCGGGGTTGCCGTCCCCTCCTACGTCATCGCCACCGTCGCGCTCTATCTGTTCGCGCTGCGGCTGGGCTGGGTGCCGACCTTCGGGCTCGACGACTGGCGCGGCTATTTCCTGCCGGTCTTTGCGCTTTCGGGCTTCTGGATTTCCTTCATCGCCCGCCTCGCGCGCTCGAGCCTGCTCGAGACGCTGCAGCAGGACTACATGATCACCGCCAAGGCAAAGGGGCTGAAGCCGGGCCAGATCCTGTTCAAGCACGGGCTGCGCAACTCGCTGATTCCGGTGGTCACGGTGCTCGGGCCGGTGGTCGCCAACCTCATCACCGGCTCTTTCGTCATCGAGCAGATCTTCGCGCTGCCCGGCATCGGCCGGCATTTCGTGCTGTCGATCACCAACCGCGACTACACCGCCATTATGGGCATCACGATCTTCTACGCCGCGGTGCTGATGGTGATGATCTTCATCGTCGACATGCTCTATCTCGTGCTCGATCCGCGCATCAAATATCGCGAGGCGCGATGACCGATAGTCCCGTCGCGCCGCAGATGTGGGAGCCGGCCGCCCGGGTTGCCGGCGCCGCCGAACAGATCGCCGCGCCCAGCCTCACCTACTGGCAGGACGTCCGGCAGCGCCTGTGGCGCAACCGCACTGCCATGGCGGGCCTCGTCTTCATCATCCTCCTGGTGATCGCGGCGATCTTCGGGCCGATGGTGTCGCCGCACACCTATTACGATCAGGACCTGAAGCTCGCCAACATCCCGCCGGCGTTCCAGCTCTACGAGGTGACCGACGGCAGCGGCGAGACCACGCGGTTCTTCTTCAATTCGGGCAATCTCAATATCTATGAGGTCACCGATGACGGCCGTATCGCCGGCCTCATCCGCGGCAAGAAAGACCTCATCAAGAAGCAGACGCTGTTCACCTTCGGCGACGTGGAGGTGACGCTGCACACGCCGACCCAGACGTTGACGCGCGGCGACGGCGTCGTGCTCGCGCCGGGCCAGTGGCAATGGAACATGAGCAATGTGTTCGGCACCGACCAGCTCGGGCGCGATGTGCTGGCGCGCCAGCTCTATGGCGCGCGCATCTCGCTCACCGTCGCCTTCGTCGCAACGCTGGTGAACTTCTTCATCGGCGTCTTCTATGGCGGTATCTCGGGCTATCTCGGCGGCCGCATCGATACGCTGATGATGCGCATCGTCGAAGTGATCGCGACCATTCCGCTGACGCTCTACGTCATCCTCATCATGGTGGTGTTCAACTCGGGCTTCTTCTCGGTGATCATCGCCATCGGTTCGGTCTACTGGGTCGACATGGCGCGCATCGTGCGCGGCCAGATTCTCACGCTCAAGCAGCAGGACTATGTCGCGGCGGCGCGCACCATGGGGGCCTCCACCGGCCGCATCCTGACGCGGCACCTGCTTCCCAATTCGATCGGACCGATCCTCGTGGCCCTGACCATGCTGATCCCGAGTGCCATCTTTATCGAGAGCTTCATGAGCTTCATCGGGCTGGGCGTCACGCCGCCCGAGGCGAGCTGGGGTACGCTGACCTCGGAGGCCGTCGAGACGCTGCGCGCCTATCCGTACCAGATGTTCTTCCCCGCTGCCGCCATCAGCCTCACCATGTTCGCCTTCAACTTCCTCGGCGATGGCCTGCGCGATGCGCTCGATCCGAGGCTGCGCACATGACAGCGCCGCTTCTCTCCGTCAGCGATCTGCGCACCAGCTTCTTCACCTCGCGTGGCGAGGTGCAGGCGGTGCGCGGCGTGTCGTTCGAACTGAGGCCGGGCGAGATCCTCGGCATTGTCGGCGAAAGCGGCTCGGGCAAGTCGATCACCTGCATGAGCCTGCTGGGCCTGCTCAAGAGCAACGGCCGGGTCATCGGCGGCTCTGCCCTGTTCGAGGGGCAGGATTTGCTCACGCTCGACGATCGCGATCTGCGGCGTTTGCGCGGCGACGAGATCGGCATGATCTTCCAGGACCCCATGACGTCGCTCAATCCGACGCTGACGGTGGGTGAGCAGGTCATCGAGACGATCCTGCGGCACCGTCGTATCTCCCGAGCCGCGGCGCGGCAGCGGGCGATCGAGCTGTTCGAGCTGGTGCGCATCCCGTCCGCCGCCAAGCGCCTGCGGTCCTATCCGCACGAGTTCTCGGGCGGCATGCGCCAGCGCGTGATGATCGCGATCGCGCTGAGCTGCGATCCGAAGCTGCTGATCGCCGACGAGCCGACCACGGCGCTCGATGTCACCATCCAGCGCCAGGTGCTGGCGCTTCTCAAGGAGCTGCAGTCGCGGCTCGGCATGGCCGTCATCCTCATCACGCACGACCTCGGCGTCATCGCCGAGACCGCCGACCGCGTGCTGGTGATGTATGGCGGCATGGTGATGGAAGAAGCGCCGGTGCGCCGCATCTTCGCGCGGCCGAGCCATCCCTACACGCGCGGTCTGCTCGCCTCGATCCCCGATCTGCGCGACGGCGCTCATCAGCGCCTCACGCCGATCCCGGGTTCGCCACCCGATATGCGGCACCCGCCCGCGGGCTGCCCGTTTGCCCCGCGCTGCACGCATGCGATGGCGCAATGCGCCAACGTTCTGCCGCCGGTCTACGATGTCGAGCCCGGACACGGCTCGCGCTGCTGGCTCCACCACCCCGAGGCGCCGCGCGTCGAAGGCGTGAATGATCGGGAACTGGCATGAGCGACACGCCGCTGATCGAGCTCCGCAACCTGGTCAAGCACTTCACGCTCTCGAACGGCCTGTTCGGGCGCAACAAGGTCGTGCTCAAGGCGGTGGACGGCGTCGACCTGCTCATCAGGCGCGGCGAGACCCTGGGCCTTGTCGGCGAAAGCGGCTGCGGCAAGTCGACCCTGGCGCGCACGCTCATCCGCCTGTTCCAGCCGACTTCGGGGCAGATGCTGTTCGATGGCGTCGACATCGCCGAGATGGGTGAGCATGCACTGGCGCCCTACCGGCGGCGCATGCAGATGATCTTCCAGGACCCCTATGCCTCGCTCAACGGCCGCATGACCGTGCGCGCGCTCATCGCCGAGCCGCTCGAGATTGCCGGCATCGGCGACGAGGCCTCGCGCCGTGTCCGCGTCGACCAGTTGCTTGATACCGTCGGGCTCAATCCCGATCACGCCACGCGCTTCCCGCACGAATTCTCCGGCGGCCAGCGACAGCGTATCGGCATCGCGCGGGCCATCGCGCTCAATCCGGACCTCGTGATCTGCGATGAGCCGATCTCGGCGCTCGACGTGTCGATCCAGGCGCAGGTCGTCAACATGCTCGAGGACCTGCAGGCCGAGCTCGGCCTCACCTATCTGTTCATCACCCACGATCTGTCGATGGTGCGGCACATCTCGAACCGCATCGGCGTGATGTATCTGGGCAAGATCGTCGAGATCGCACCCAACGACGCGCTCTACAAGGCGCCCGCGCATCCCTACACCCAGGCGCTGCTCGCCTCGATCCCGGTCGCCGATCCGGAGGCACGGCGCGACAGCGCACCGATGCGCGGCGAGGTGCCGACGCCCATCGATATCCCCTCGGGCTGCCGTTTCCGGACGCGCTGCCCGTTCGCGACCGACCTCTGTGCTTCCGTCGAGCCACCCCTCAGGGAACTCGATGGCGGCCACTTCGCCGCCTGCCACTACGCCGAGAAGGTGATGGGCAGGCAGATGGAGGCAGCATGATGTGTCATGCTGCCAGGGAGTCCACCGGACCGGGAACACGGTCCAGATTCAACAGGAGAGACGTCATGCTGAAGAAAGCGATGCTGCCCGTGATGGCGGCACTGCTGCTCGCCTCGACCAGCCCGGTGTGGGCCGCCGGCGAGCTGACCTATGTGGTCAACAATGAATCCGCAAAATACGATCCCGGTACAACCGCCGAGACTTTCGCCACGCCGATCATCGGCAATGCCTTCGAAGGCCTGGTGAAGTACGCCTCGGACGGCGCGATCGTGCCGGCGCTGGCCGAAAGCTGGACCATCAGCGAGGATGGCCTCACCTACACCTTCGAGATCCGCGCCGATGCCAAATGGTCGGACGGCAAGCCGGTGACGGCAGGCGATTTCGTCTATGCCTGGAAGCGCGTCCTGACTCCGGCCTCGGGTGCGATGAATGCGCCCATGCTCTATTCGATCGCCGGCGCCGAAGAGTACTTCGCCGACCAGAGCAAGGACAATGTCGCCCTCAGTGCCACCGACGACAAGACGCTGACGTTCACGCTCAAGCAGCGTGTCCCCTACATGATGCAGCTCCTGGGCTTCTCGACCTTCTACCCGGTGCGCGAGGACATCGTGTCGGCCGATCCGGAAGGCTGGACCACCAAGCCCGAGACCTACATCGGCACCGGTCCGTTCAAGGTCACGGCGATGAACTTCGGCGAGTCCGTCGTGCTCGAAAAGAACCCCGAGTACTACAACGCCGCCAATGTGAGCCTCGACAAGCTCACCTTCCGCCTGATCCCCGATCCGGCCACCGCGCTCGCCGCCTACGAAGCGGGCGACGTCGACGGCATCGAATCGGTCCCGGCGCCGGAAATCCCGCGTCTCTCCTCGGAAGAGAACAACGGCTTCCTCGTCGTGCCGGCGCTCGGCACCACCTATGCCTTCTTCAACCCGGCGCAGAAGCCGCTCGACGACGTCCGCGTCCGCAAGGCGCTGTCGATGGCGATCGACCGCGAGGAAATCGTCGAGTTCGTGCTGCAGTCGGCCGACCAGCCGGCGCTGGGCCTCGTGCCGCCCGGCATGAGCGTTGCCGGTGAAGACTTCACCCAGGGTCGCGACACCTTCGGTCTCGCTCCCACGGCCGAAGTCGATGCCGCCAAGGCGCTGCTCGCCGAAGCGGGCTACCCCGACGGTGCCGGCTTCCCCGACACGGTGTTTGTGACCTACTCGTCGCCGCCGATCGAGAAGCTGCTCGAAGCCATCCAGCAGATGTGGAAGAAGAACCTCAACATCGACGTCAAGATCCAGGCGTCGGAGTGGCAGGTCTACTACCCCGAAGTGCAGAAGGTGCAGTACCAGATCGCGCAGATGGGCTGGGGCGCCGACTATCCGCACCCCATGACCTTCCTCGACAACTTCGTCACCGGCAGCCCGAACAACCTCGCGGGCTGGTCGAATGCCGACTACGACGCGCTGATCGCCGACGCCAAGGCGACCAACGACGAGAAGGTCTCGCTCGACGACATGCGCAAGGCCGAGGCGATCATCATGAACGAGATGATCATCCTGCCGCAGTACCACCGCAACCAGTACATGATGATGAAGCCCTATGTGTCGGGCTTCTGGCGCTCGCCGCTCAACGTCCCGTACTTCGACGCGGTCACGATCAGCAAGTAATCGAACAGGAAGGGGGCCGGACCACCGGCCTCCTTCATCTTCCGGCGCGCGTCCACGCCGCGAGCAAATCCGGCAGGCCGCCGAAAACGCCGTCGGGCAGCGCCCTAGCTTCCCTCACTTGTGCAGCGTCCGTCGCACCGGTCAGCACCAGCGCCGCCTTGAGCCCGCTCGCCCTGGCGCCGGCGATGTCGGTGTCGAGCCGATCGCCGATCATCAGCGTTCGCCCTGCGCTCGAGCCGAGCGCGCGCAGCGCGGCGCGATACATTGCGGGCGCGGGCTTCCCCATCACCTCGGGCGCCTTGCCAGTCGCCGCCTGCAGCGCGGCAAGGATCGCGCCATTGCCCGGCACCATGCCCTCCGAGGAGGGGATGGCGAGGTCGCCATTGGTGCCCAGGAAGTCGGCGCCCTCGCGGATCAGCAGCGCGGCACGTTTGAGCTTGCTGTAACTCAGCTCGACATCGATCCCGACCACAACGACGCCGGCCACGTCGGCGATCCTGTACCCCGCCGCCGCGATGGACGTGGCGAAGCCAGGGCTGCCGATGACGTGGACCGGCGTCCCCGGCGCATAACGATCGGCCAGATGCTCCAGCAGCACGGTGCGCGATGTGACGATCTGGCGCTCGGCCACGCCCTCGACGCCGAGGCGGCGCAGCTTGTCGACATACTCGGCCTGCGACTTGCTGCTGTTGTTGGTGGCAAGCGCGATCGGCAGGTCGAGCCGGCGGACGCGCGCGAACAGCTCCACCAGACCGGGCAGGGCGGTGTCACCGCGCCACAGCACGCCATCCATGTCGCTGACGATGCCGTCGATGGCCGACAGGTCGAGGGGCGGCGTCATCCCGGCGGAAGCGGATGCTTCAGGTCTCAAGGCCGAGCTGATCCGTCACGACGTCGTGCACGTGATGCGCCACGCCCTGCAGCAGCCGCAGCGATGCCGTGCGTGCGGCCGCGGGCCGACCGGCGGCGATTTCCGAGAGCACGGCTTCGTGGAGGTCGAGCCGGTTGGCCGGCCCGACATGCAGCGAGGAGTGCAGGCTGAAGCTCAGCGTCAGGGGCATTTCGAGGATGTTGCCCATGGCAACCAGGAACTCGTTGTTGGACGCCTGGAAGATGGACTTGTGGAACTGTACGTCCGCGGCCACGAAGGTGCGGCCGAAGGGGTCGCGGTTTTCTTCCTGCCGCATCTGCTCCAGTGCGGCGCGGATCTGCTCGATCGCCTCGGCGTTCTGATGTTCGGCCGCGGACTCCGCCGCGAGCGGCTCGATGCTCTGGCGCAGCACGAAGAAATCCTGGATGAAGCGGTCGATATCGCCGGAGGCAAGCCGCCAGGCCATCAGGTCGGGGTCGAGCAGATTCCAGCTGCTGCGCGGCGCCACCAGCGTGCCGGTGTTGGGCCGGGCGCGCACCATGCCCTTGCCGGCGAGGATCTTCACCGCCTCGCGAAACGATGTTCTACTGACGTTGCGGCCGCCGAACATGCGCTCGGACAGCATGTCGCCCACCTGAAACTCGCCAGCCACGATCCGTCCCCCGATCTCGTCGGCGAGCGGCGACAGATGATGCCGGGTGGCCAGTGCGCTCTGGATGGCGCCGGCCATCTCCCTGCGGCGCTTGATGTCCTGGTTGGCGTCCAAAAGCGAACCTCGTGCGAGCGTCTTCAATCACCCCACTGGAAAGAGCGCAACTGCGACGGCCCGCGCTTCCCAGCATTCCTGCGCCCGCTTGACAGCCCTGGCGCCGAGGGAGATAGTAGTATTAATAGTACTAGTATGCAAAGAGGGAATTTCAACGGCGGCGGCCCTGGGGGCCGACCGCAACTGGGAGGGACGAATGAACAAGCTGATCCTGTCGGCGACGTTGGTTGGGCTAATGACCTCGACCGCCGGAGCCGTCGACCTGACGGTGTGGGTACACCCCGACTTCTCGCCATCGGCCGGTCTGCCGGCGGTGGCCGATGCCTACAAGGCGGCCTATGCGGAGTTCGAGAAGCAGAACCCCGACATCACAATCACCTATGAGGTCGAGCGCGGCGGCAGCGAAGCGCTGCAGCAGTTCCTGACCGCCGCCAGCAGCAACACGCTGCCCGACCTTGCCCTGCTCGACGGCTTCTGGATCTCGCGTCTCGTCGAGACCGGCACGCTGCAGCCGCTCAACGATCTGTGGAGTGCCGACAGCCGCGCTCACTGGCTGCCCGCTTCGGTGGACGCGGTGACGCTCGACGGCAACATCTATGCCGTGCCGTTCCACACCTCCTGGCGCGGCCTGTTCTATCCCATCGATACGATGAAGGGGCTGGGCTACGACAAGCCGCCGCAGAACTGGGACGAGTTCGTTGCCTTTGGCGAAAAGGCCAAGGCCGGCAAGATGTTCGCCACCATGCTTCCAGCCGCGGGCGGCGAGGTCACGGCGCTGCACATGCTCTCGATGTTCTGGGGCCTCGGCGGCGAGATGGTCGATGCCGACGGCAAGCCGATCTTCTTTGACGGCGCCAACCGCACGGCGCTCGAGAAAGTCTACTCGATCTATCACGACCTGGCTGCGCAGGGGCTGACGTCGAGCGATACCACGCTCGACGAGGGCAAGATCCGGCCCTTCCTCTATACCCGCGAGACCGCATCCATCGCGGCCAGCACCTCGCGCATCCAGTCCATGTACACCGATGCGCCCTGGCTCAAGGGCAACCTCGGCGCCTTCAATTATCCGCTGCCCGATGGCGCCAAGGCGGTGCCGGTGCTGACCGGCTTCACCTATGGCATCTTCACGGAAGATCAGGAGCGGCAGGCGGCGGCCTGGAAGTTCATCCAGTTCCTGACGCAGCCCGATGTCATCGGACCGCTCAACGCCAATGCCGGCCACCTGCCGGTCATCGACGACGTGTGGGAGCAGGACTTCTACAAGAACGACCCATTGATGCAGGAGTTCAAGGGGATCGTCGAGAGCGGCATGAGGCCCCGCCCGTCGGTGCCGATCTATCCCGCCATCACCGCAGCATGGTCGGCGCAGATGGCCGATGTGATCGCCGGCAACATCACGCCGACCCAGGCGGTCGACAATGCCCGAGATACCGTGATGGCCGAATACGAGCGCATGAACGCTAACTGATTGCTCCGACGCAACAGGACGCCATGGATGGGCACGACCCCCGGTCGCGCCCACCCACAGCCTGAGTCTGTCTTCGCAAAGGGAGGAATTGTCATGTCGACCAAGTGGACCATCGCGGCTGCGCTCGCCGGAACCCTGCTCGCCAGCCCGGTCGGTGCCGTCGAGCTCACGGTATGGGCGCAAACCGATCTGTCGCCTTCGGCCTCGCTGGGGCCGGTGGCCGAGGCCTTCACCGAGCTCTATGCGAGGTTCCAGCAGGAAAACCCCGACATCACGCTCAAATACGAGATCCTGCCCGGCGGCACCGAGGCGCTGCCGAGCCTGCTCACGGCGGCGTCGGTCGGTAATCTGCCGGACGTTGCCATCCTCGACAGCTTCTGGATCGCGCGCCTGGTCGAGACCGGCCATCTGCAGCCGCTCAACGATCTGTGGACGGAGGCCGCTCGCGCCGACGTTCTGCCCGCTGCCGTCGAGAGCCTGACTTTCGATCGCAAGATCTACGCCGCCATGTTCTCCAATGCGTGGCGCGGCGTGTTCTACCGCACCGACCAGATGCAGGCGCTCGGCTTCGACAAGGCGCCGGCGACCTGGGACGAATTCCTCGCCTTCGCCGACAAGGCCAAGGCTGCCGGCGTCAAGCCGATCATGATCCCCGGCGCCAATACCGAGGTGACGACGCTGCATCTCATTTCGACCTTCTGGGGCTTTGGCGGCGACTTGGTCGACGCCTCGGGCAAGCCCATCTTCTTTGAGGGCGACAACGGCAAGGCGCTCGAGCAAACCTATGCGCTCTATCGCGACCTCGTCGATCGCGGCCTGCTCGGTACCGATGTGTCGACCATGGACGAGAAGGCGCTGCGGCCGTTCTTCTACACCGGCGAAGTGGCGGCGATCGCCAACACCTCCTCGGGCCTGCAGCAGATGTACTCGGACGCGCCCACGCTTAAGGGCAATATCGGGGTCTTCCCGCTGCCGCTCCCCAATGGCGAACGTGCCGCGCCGATCCTTGGCGGACAGAGCTGGGGCATCTTCGCCGCCGACGACGAGCACAAGCAGGCGGCATGGAAGCTGGTGAGCTTCATGCTCGATCCTGCCAACCTCACGGCGGTCGACGGTGCCAAGGGTTATCTGCCGGTCAACCAGTCGGTCTGGGCGCAGCCCTTCTATGCCGGCGATCCGCTGATGCAGCAGTTCAAGGCCATCTTCGACGGCGCCAGCGTGGTCAAGACGCGGCCGCCGGTGCCGATCTATCCGGCCCTGTCCTCGGCGTTGTCCGAGCAGGTGGCGGGGGTGCTCGACGGCTCGGTGTCGCCGGCGCAGGCGGTCGAGCGCGCCCGTGATAGCGTCATGGCCGAATACGAGCGCCAGGGCGCGCGCTGAGCGTCACAGGGAGCAGGCGGCGCCGTCCGCGATGGCGCCGTCGACAGGAGAAGGGCATGGCTCAAAGATCAACATTCGCTGCGACATTATCGAGGCACCAGTACCTCTTCTTCATCATGCCTGCCGTGGTGCTGGTGCTGGGGCTGACGGCCTATCCGGCGCTCTATGGCGTGCTGGTGTCGTTCACCAATCTCAACTTCGGCTATGCCACTTCGAAGTTCGTGGGGTTCGACAATTACGTGCGGCTTGCAACCTGGCCGGCGCTGCCGCAGGTGCTGTTCAATACGGCCGTGTTCGTCACGTCGGTGGTGGCGCTGCAGCTCAGCATCGGCCTGCTCGCGGCGCTCCTGCTCAATCGCGCAGTGTTCGGGCGCGGCCTCGTGCGCTCCATCGCCATCCTGCCCTGGGTCATCCCGGGCATCATCATCGCGCTCATGTTCCAGCAGTTCTTCTCGGGCAGCCGGCTCGGCATCATGAACACGGTCTTCTCCGTGTTCGGTCTCGAGAGCCGCACCTGGTTCTCCAACCCGACGGAGTCGATGCTCGTGCTGATCCTCGCCGTCGTCTGGCGTGGTGTGCCGCTGTCGATCATCCTCCAGCTCGGTGGCCTGCAGACCATCAACAAGGAGCTCTACGAAGCGGCCTCCATCGACGGCGCGAGCCGCTGGCAGATGCTGCGCTTCATCACCATCCCCTCGCTGCGGCCGATCCTGCTTATCAATGTGATCATGGCGACGTCGGGGACGCTGAACCATGTCGACATCCCGCTGGCGCTGACCGGAGGCGGGCCGGGGCGGTCCACCGAGGTGCTCGCGCTCAGTATCTACAAGCAGGGCTTCGAGGTGCTCGATGCATCCTATGCCTCCACCATCGCCACCGTGATCCTGCTGCTGAATCTGCTGCTGACCATCGTCTATCTGCGTGTCTTGAGGGCCAGGGATGAGCTTCCTTCCTAATGTCGCCGAGCGGCCGGCTCCGGCAGCGGTGCGTACCGAACATCTGCGGCGGCGCATCGGCGAGCATGCGGGTACCTACACGCTCTATGCGGCGCTGCTGCTGATCGTGCTGTTCCCGCTGTCGTGGGTGATCCTCGGTTCGTTCAAGAATCCGTCCGAGATCTTCGCCTACCCCACGACATTCTTTCCGCGCGACTTCACGCTCAGCAACTATGCCGACGTGATCCGCCGCACGGCGCTGCCGACCTATCTGATCAACACGGCCATCGTCACGGCCTTCACGCTGGTGTTCACGCTCGTCATCGGCACCATCGCGGCCTACGGCTTCTCGCGCTGGAACTTCCCGTTCAAGAACACGATCCTCGTGACGCTGCTGATCCTGCAGCTCATTCCGAGCACCGTGAACATCATCCCCTATTACCTGATGATGAACTGGTTCGGGCTGCTCAACACCCGCACGGCGCTGGTGCTGATCTACACCGCCACGCACGTGCCGTTCACCATCTGGATCATGAAGGGCTACTTCGACACGCTGCCGCGTAGCCTCGATGAAGCTGCCGTGATCGACGGCTGCTCGATGTTCCGCGTGTTCTGGAGCATCATCCTGCCGCTCAGCCTGCCGGGTTTGTCGGCCGCGGGATTCCTCGTCTTCATCGGCGCGTGGTCGGAGTTCCTCGTGCCGCTGGTGATCGCCAATTCGCGCGATGTCGCTGTGATGAGCGTCGGGCTCTACAGCTTCTTCGGCATGGACGCGACCGCTTACCACTACGCCTTTGCGGCGTCGGTGATGTCCACCGCGCCCGTCGTCATCGCCTACCTGTTCGCACAGCGCTACCTGATCTCCGGTCTCGCCAGCGGCACGGACAAATGACCTCCATGAACGGCCACCTTACGAACGAGTGAAGCACAAGATGAACGAGATGATCGACGGAACGTCACTCCAGGTCGGCCGTGCGCCGCAGGTATTCGTGGACAATTGGCTGATCGAGCAGGTCGACAGCGTCACGCGCCGCTGGCACAAGCCGCGGCCGCTGCAGGAAGATCCCGTGCTTGTCGGCGATCGGCCGTGGGAGCTCACGCCCTATTTCACCTACAGCAATTACAATGTGCTGCGCGATCCGACCGACGGGCTCATCAAGTGCTGGTACGAAGACCTCGGTCCCATGGAGCGCTACCAGCCGCACCCCTGGCGCAACCGCATGCTCTATGCCGTCAGCGAGGACGGCGTGCATTTCGACAAGCCTGCCCTGGGCCGCATCTCGATCGGCGGCGAGGATACCAACATCTTTGCCGGCTATGTCGAGGGCGCCACGCCCGATGCAAAGAACCCCTGGGCCGATGTCGGCGTGCATTCTGGCGCGGTGGTGATCGATCCCAATCCGGCCAATCCGGACGAGCGCTACCGCATGCTGTTCTCGCGGTCGCTGCCGTCGCTGAGCCAGGTTGTCGAATGCGCGCACTCGGCCGACGGCATCGTGTGGACGCTCTACAAGGAACGTCCGACCTTCGGCAGCCAGAAGAATCTCAACGACGTGTCGACCATCACCTACGATCCGGTGACCAAGCTGTTCACGCAGTACACCCGGCACGCCTATATGACCGTGGGCGGAATTCCGGCGTCGCGCATCGAGACGCCCTCAGGCGGGCGCGGCAGCTTCCGGACCTATTTCCCACACCGGCCCGACCTGATGAACAAGCGGCGCGTGTACCGCACCGTCAGTGCCGACTTCGTCCACTGGACCGAACTGGTGCCGATCTCGACGCCCGACGACGAGATGGACAATCTCGATGAGGCACACTACGGCTGCGGCCAGTTCAGCGTCGGGAACATGCAGTTCGGCACGCTGGGCGTTTTCCACGGCACCGACAACGGCATGTATGTGCGGCTGATCTACAGCCGCGACGGCATCAACTTCCGGACCACCGACAACGGCCGGCCCTTCATCGCGCCGCGCGGCGAAGGGCATTGGGACCGCTACATGGTCACCCAGGTCAGCCCGCCCATCCGCGTCGGCGACCAGTGGTACTTCTACCATGGCGGCGCCCGCAATCATCACGACTACTGGTATGCCGGCAAGCAGCGCCTCGACCATGAGGAGGCGCGCAACCCGCAAGCGGAGATGCGCTATTGCCTCGGGGTCGCAACACTCCGCTACGAGGGCATGGCGTCGATCGACTCGGTGCGCCCGCGCCTCGGTCGGCTGGTCACGCGTCCGCTGCTCACCGACGGCCTCTCCCTCGCCATCAATGCGTGTTGCCGCAAGGGCGGCTCCATTCGAGTGGCCGTCCTCGATTCCGAGCACAATGTGCTGCCCGGCCGCTCGTTCGACGACTGCATTCCGTTCACCGGCGATGCCATCCGGCACACAGTGCAGTGGAAGGATGGAGATGATTTCGGCGGAACGCGCGGTCCGATCGATTTCCGCAAGCTGGCCTTCCTGCTCGACGATGCCGAAATCTTCGGCTTCGTCTTCGAAGGCGACGGTCCGGTCCCCGAAGTGGCGAAGCCGTAATCATGTCCAGGATCGATATCGTACTGCCTGAACGGATCTTTGCGGGGACGCGCGCCACGCTCGAGGCCGAGTTTGCGCCGCACTTCCTGGCGGAGGCGGCCGATCGGGCCCGGCTCATCGCCGAGATCGCGCCGCGGGTGCGCGCCATCGCGCGCGGCAACCATGTCCCCATCGACAAGCCGCTCATCGACGCCTTCCCCAATCTCGAGATCATCGCGGTGTTCGGTGCCGGCTATGACGGTGTCGATGTGGGCTATGCGCGCGAGCGCGGCCTCGTCGTCACCAATACGCCCGACGTGCTCAACGAGGAGGTGGCCGACTACACCATCGGCCTGCTGGTCATGACGGCGCGCGACCTGCTGCGGGCCGAGCGCTATCTGCGCGACGGCTCGTGGGCGCGGCTTGGCCAGTTTGCGCCCACCCCCGGCTCGCTGCGCGACAGGACCGTCGGGCTTGTCGGGTTCGGCCGCATCGGCCGCGCCATCGCCCGCCGTCTCGACGCGATGCGCATTCCGGTCGTCTATCATGCGCGCCATGCGCGGCCGGACGCTGCCTATCGCTACTATGGGTCGCTGCTCGAGATGGCGGCCGACGTCGACACGCTGATCGTCGCGGTCCCCGGCGGCGCCGCGACCCGGCACCTGGTTGATGCGGAAGTGCTGGCGGCTCTCGGCCGGCGCGGCATCGTCGTCAATATCGGCCGCGGCTCGGCCATTGACGAGGATGCGCTGATCAAGGCGCTCGAAACTCACTCGATCCAGGCGGCCGGTCTCGATGTGTTTTCGACCGAGCCCGCAATCGATCCGCGGTTTCTCACGCTCGACAATGCCGTGCTGCTGCCGCACTCCGGGTCCGCCTCGCAGGTCACGCACGGCGCCATGGGGCAGCTCCTGGTCGACAATCTGAAGAGCTGGTTCGGCGAAGGCCGCCCCCTCACGCCGGTGCCGGAGACTCCCTGGCCTCCCGCGAGGCGGCTGCAGTCGTGAAGATCACCAAGCTCACGACCTTCATCGTTCCGCCGCGCTGGGTCTTCCTCAAGATCGACACGGACGAAGGCATCTTCGGCTGGGGCGAGCCGGTGGTGGAGGGACGCGCGCACACCGTCGCCGCCGCCGTCGACGAACTGGCCGACTATCTTGTCGGCCGCGATCCGCTGCAGATCGAAGACCATTGGAATGTGCTCTATCGCGGCGGCTTCTATCGCGGCGGCGCGATCCATATGAGCGCGCTGGCCGGCATCGACCAGGCGCTGTGGGACATCAAGGGCAGGGCGCTCGGCGTCCCCGTGCACCAACTGCTTGGCGGCCGCTGCCGCGACCGCATCCGCGTCTATTCCTGGATCGGCGGCGACCGGCCGTCCGACCTCGCCGCCAACGCCCGCGCCGTCGTCGCCTCGGGGTTCACCGCGATCAAGATGAACGGCACCGACGAGCTGCAGTTCGTCGACAATACGACCAAGCTCGACAAGGTGCTGGCCAACATTGCCGCGGTGCGCGACGCGGTCGGCCCCGAAATCGGCATCGCCGTCGACTTCCACGGCCGCGTCCATCGTCCCATGGCCAAGACACTGGCCAAGGAGCTCGATCCGCTTCGCCTCATGTTCATCGAGGAGCCGGTCCTGAGCGAGCATCGCGAGGCGCTGCGCGAAATCGCCAACCACTGCAGCACGCCCATTGCGCTCGGCGAGCGGCTCTATTCGCGCTGGGACTTCAAGGCGATCCTGGCCGACGGTTGCGTCGACATCGTGCAGCCCGATCTGTCGCATGCCGGCGGCATCACCGAGTGCCGCAAGATCGCGGCCATGGCCGAGGCCTACGACGTGGCGCTCGCGCCGCATTGTCCGCTCGGCCCCATCGCGCTCGCTGCCTGCCTGCAGCTCGATGCCGTCAGCTACAATGCCTTCATCCAGGAGCAGAGCCTGGGCATCCACTACAATCGCGACAACGACCTGCTCGACTATCTCGTCGACCGCTCGGTGTTCGACTACAGCGACGGCCTCGTCGCCATCCCGAACGGGCCAGGCCTCGGTATCGAGATCGACGAGGACTATGTCGCCGAGCGGGCGGCCATCGGCCATCGCTGGCGCAATCCGGTGTGGCGCCACGCCGACGGCAGCGTCGCCGAGTGGTGACGCAGCGCTCCCGATCCTAGCCCGGTATCGCGGCGACGAGCCGGCTGGTGATGATGTCGGGGGCGGTGATCGCCGAACCGCAGACCACCGCGTGGGCGCCGGCGGCGAAGGATTCGCGCACATGCTCGGGCGTCCACACGCCGCCCTCGACGAACACCGGAACCTTGAGGTCGAGCAGTTCGGCCACGAGGTCGAGGGGCGGCCGGTGTGCGCCCTGCGTCTGCCGCGTGTGACCGACCATCGTGGTCGCGACGATGTCGGCGCCCTGCGCCACCGCGAGGACCGCCTCCGCTCTTGTCGCGATGTCGGCCATCACGACACCGCCACGGGCGTGCACGGCGCGGGCCAGCGCCGCGAAGGAGGGACCGGGGCGAGTCCCCTCGGTCGCCTGGATGGCGACGATCTCGACACCCGCGTCCAGCAGGTTCGCGACATCCTCGAGCGACGTCGTGATGTAGTTGTCGAAGCCCTTGCGCTCGTCCTTGACGATGCCGATCACTGGCAGAGGGGAGGCGGTCTTGAGCAGCCGCGCAACCGCCGCACCGTCGACGCGGAAGCCGCCCGCTCCACCCAGCGCCGCCGCCTGCGCAAGCAGGGACAGCGTCTCGGGCGCGCGCAGCGGACTGAGCGGATTCATCGCCTGCGACGAGACGATCAGCTTGCGCGCGAGCCGGGCGATCACGTCGGTCATGCGGTTGCTCCGGTGAGCGTGACGTCGAGCTCGAAGCTGCGGTGCCAGGGGAAGCTCACACTGTCGATCGTCGTGCCGGGCGCGAGTTCAGCCAGCAGCGCATTCAACTCGCGCGCCACATCGCGTGCCGCCGCGGCCTCGCCCGGCGCATCGAAACTGCGCAGGCCCGCATCGTAGGCGCGGCGCACCACGGACTGGTAGCCCCAGTCCTCGATCAGCCGGTGCAGAAGCAACCGCCGCGCCGCCGCCGCATCGTAGGTTCCGGCGCCGCGCGCCACCTGCGTTGCAGCCGCAGCGGCCACCACCGAGCCGAGCGCGTTGCCGGCGGTGTTCCATCCGCCGTAGGCCGCGAGCCGGGTCAGGATGCCGCGCTCACGTAGCGCGTCGATCAGCAGCGGATCGCCGCCATTGGAGTAGCGCAGGTCGGCCAGCGCCACGTCGCGTCCACCCTCGAGCAGCCGCAGCGCAAGCTCCGCCGTCCGCGCAGCGTCGTTGCGGTCGTCGCCGTCGAACTGGGGGATGTGGCCGCACAGATCGCGCCGCCTGCTGTCGGGCGCATGGACCAACAGCGCCATCGCCCCCGCGTCATCGACAAGCTCCGCGCCGGCCGCGCGCACCTGCCGGTCGATGGCGACGCGCAGCGGACCGTTCTCGAAATTGGGGATGCGCTCGAGCCCGGCCGGGTCGGCGCACTCGACCCTGAACCGCGCGGTGCCGTCCAGGATCAGCGCCAGTTGCCGCGCGACCAGTACGGCGCCAACTTCGTCGGCTCCCGGGTACATGAGCACTTGGCCCGGTATCGGTAGAATCCGGCTCCACTGGGTGAGCCAGAGCTGCTCCATCGTGCCTGCCGCGAATTCGGCCGTGTCGTCGGCGGTGATCAGCAGCGGATCGATCGCGCCATCGGCGGCGAGCGACAGGGCGTGGAGGTTGATCTGGTGGTTGCGCAGCCGACGGCGCTCGAAGTCGAGCCGGATATCCCGGGGGATACCGGCCTCGAGCGCTGCCAAATCGGCCCCCGTCTGGCCGGCAAAGGCGCGATGGTGCACGGCGCCCAGTCTGTGCAGCTCGCGCCCATGCGTCGCCCAATAGTCGGGCTCTTCCTGCGGGTTGTAGGAATCGGAGGCGCGCATCACCAGCGTCACGGCGGCAACCGGCAGCGCAGGGTGCCGTTCGCGGATTGCGCGCAGCGCCTCGAGCCGCCCGAGCGCGGTGGCCAGCGGGTCGGCGCTCGTCCGGGCGGCGATCAGCCCGCCGTAGCAGAGCATGTCGGTCGAGACGACCAGCGCGTCGGCAGCGTCGCTGGCCGCTTCCAGCCAGGCGCCGAGCTCGTCGGCGCGTCCAGCCTTGCGCAGGTCCGGGAGCGTTTCACGCGGCGGCAGTGCGAGGCTCGCCCCGGCGATCGCCGCCACGTCGGCGGGGAGCCGCACATTCACCGGGCGTTCGTCGAGCGGCAGGAGGGCGATCCGCGGACCGCGGCCGGAGGAACTGGCGTCGGCGCTCATCAGCTACGGTCGTCCTTGGAAGAGCGATAGATCACGAAGTCGTACGAATAGCGGTCCGCCCGATAGAGGCTCTCGGCATATTCCATCCGCCGGTTGCGCGAATCGTAGGCGACGCGCGTGACGCGGAAGGCCGGCGAGAACTCGGCGACATCGAGCTGGCGTGCGAGGTCGGGATCGAGCACCGTTGCGTGGATCGACTGCTCGGCCTTGCTCACCCGCAGGTGGAAGCGGTCGGCGAGCAGGTCGTAGAGCGAGCCTTCGACCTCGAGCCCGGCGAGTCCGGGGGCGAGGTGCGAGGGGATGTAGGTGTGCTCGATGCACATCGGCTCGTTGTCGGCGGTGCGGACGCGATGGATATGCGTCACGCGATCGCGCGGACTGATCCCCAGTTGCGCACCGATCTCGGCGCCCGCGGCGATCTCGGCGACCTTGGTGGCGAGCGAGCCGGGCTTGAGCCCGCGGGCGCGCATGTCGTCGCTGAACGACGTGAGCTCCACCGATTTGGCAATGCGCGGCTCGCTGACGAAGGTGCCGGCGCCCTGTGTGCGATAGACCCGCCCTTCGTGGTCGAGCTGGTCGAGCGCCCGCCGCACCGTGAGCCGCGTGACGCCGAACTGCTCGGCCAGGTCGCGCTCGGTCGGCATCTTGTCGTGCGGCTTGAGGCCGCCTTCGATCAGGCCGATGAGATGCGCGCGGAGCTGGGCGCTCTTGCTGCCCGAGCGCGCAGACGCCTCCACCTGATGCATCGTCCATCACTCCGCTTGTCCGTCCGCTATCAAGCACAGAGCGGCGCCCTGCGCAAGATATTGGGCTACACCACGGCGGCGCGAAATAGCTACTTGACGCGCGCCACGTTTCGCGTCTTCACTAATTGGGCTACACCAATTTGGCTTTCGGCCGTAGGGAGAGTTGGACCATGAAGCGAACTTCCACACTGGATATGGCCAGTCTGGCCACTGCCACCGCGCTGGGCGTGGTGATGAGTTTTGCCGCGACGATGGGCGCCGCGGCGCAGACCGAGATCACGTTCTCCTACCTCTGGGGCGGCGTCGAAGGCGAAGCCCTCGAGCAGATCATCGCCGACTTCAACGCCAGCCAGAGCAACATCGTGGTCAAGGGCGTCTCGTCGCCCGACACGACAAAGCAACTGGCCTCGATGTCGAGCACGAGCGGTTCGTTCGATATCTCGGATAATTTCGGCTCGAATGTCGGCGCGTGGGCATCCAAGGGCATCCTGCATCCGCTCGACGATGCGGGCATCGACGTGGCCGATTTCATCCCGGCCTCGATCGATCAGGTCACCTATGACGGCAAGCTCTATTCGATCCCCATCGCCGTGCACGACTACCAGCTCATCTACAACAAGAAGCTGCTCGACGAGGCCGGCGTTGCCGTTCCCGCGACGATGGACGAACTGGCCGCGGCCATCAAGGCGCTGACCAAGGTGGACGGTTCGGGCAACATCACGCAGCTCGGCCTCGGCTATGCGTGGATGCCCACCACCATGACAGTGCTCGGCTACGCCTTCGGCGGCGACTGGAACGGCGGCGGCAAGCCGACCCCGACCGACGCCAATGCGATCAAGGGCGTGAACTTCTATGCCGACAATGTGGTCAGGCCCTACACCTCGGCGGCGGTGAACAAGTTCATCGCCGGCTTTGGCCCCTACATGTCGCCCGAGGATCCGTTCCATACCGGCAAGATCGCCATGGTGATCGACGGCGAATGGCGCTCGGCGTCCCTGGGCAAGGTCGAGGGTCTCGACTGGGGCGTGGCGCAGATCCCGGCGGCATCGCCGGAGCTCGCCAATTCGACGCTGGTGGAAGTGAGCACGCTGTTCATCCCCACCAATTCGCAGCACAAGGCCGAGGCCGCCGAGTTCCTCAAGTATCTCGTGAGCCCGCCGGTCATGGCAAAGTTCAGCCATGCGCTGGGCAATCTGCCGGCCCGCACCTCGCTGCTGGGCGATCCGATCTATGCCGATCTGCCCAACTATGCGGCATGGCTCGACGCGCTCAAGAGTCCCAACGCCAAGTCGTTCAGCTCGGCGCCCTATGTGACCGAATATGTCACCGATCTGGGCTCGGCATTTGACGCTGTGGTGCAGGGCACGCAGACTGCCGAGGACGCTCTCAAGGGCGTTGCGGATCGCTCGGCCACGTATGCCCAATAGACCAAAGCGCAGTTTCCGGCTTCGGCCGGACCTCCCGGGAGGCCGGGCCCTGTTCAAGGGCCTGGCCTTCGCCTCGCCGTTCCTCATCGGCTTTGCGGTGTTCTTCGCCTGGCCGATTCTCGCCTCGGGCTACTACAGCCTCACCGACTTCAGCCTCTTCCAGCCGCCCAAGTTCGTCGGCCTCGCGAACTATCAGCGCATGCTGATCGACGCCAAGTTCTGGAAGAGCCTCTACAACACGCTGTTCCTCACCGTCACGGGCGTGCCGCTGAGCCTTGCCATCGCGCTCGCGGGCGCGCATGTGCTCAATCTGCCGGTCAGGGGCCAGCCGCTGTTCCGTGCGCTGGTCTATCTGCCTACCATCATCCCCGTCGTCGCCGGCGGCTTCCTGTGGCGCTGGCTGCTCAACGCGCAATACGGCTTCGTCAACGAAATCCTGCGTTGGTTCTCCATCCCGCAGCCCAACTGGCTGGTCGAGCCCGCCTGGGGCAGCATCTCGGTGCTGCTCGTCTCGCTGTGGACGGTCGGCGGCACCATGCTCATCTACCTTGCCGCGCTCAAGGACGTGCCGCAGGATCTTTACGAGGCCGCCGCGATCGATGGCGCCGGACCCTGGCGCCGCTTCGTCTACGTCACCTGGCCGACGATCTCGTCCGTAACGTTGTTCCAGATCGTCGTGCTGCTGATCGCCTATCTCCAGATCTTCACCCAGCCTTTCGTCTTGGCCAAGGATCCGGGTATCGGCTCCTCGACCTCGTCCGGCCCGGGCGATTCAATGCTGACCTACAGCGTCTATCTGTTCCAGAACGCGTTCCTCTTCCTCAAGATGGGCTATGCGTCGGCAATGGCGTGGATGCTGCTGGTCGTGACGCTGGCCGTCACGCTCGTTCTCCTCTGGTCCTCGCGCTTCTGGGTACACAATGGCCGCGCCCGTGATTAGTCTCCAGCGTGGTGTCAATTGGGTCGCGCAGCGCGCGGTGACGATCCTGCTCGTCGCCGTGTTCGTCTTCCCGTTCGTCGTCATGCTGACCACGGCGTTCAAGCCGACCGACGACATCTTCTCGGCGCCACCCGAGCTCTGGCCGCGCACCTGGACGCTCGAGCAGTTCATGCTGGCGGTGAACCAGTTTCCGTTCTTCCGCTATCTCGCCAATACGCTGCTGATCTCGGGCCTCAGCGTCGCGGGCACGCTGCTCGCTTCGCCGCTCGTCGCCTATTCGCTCGCCAAGCTCGAATGGCCGGGCCGCAACCTGCTGTTCGTCACCGTTCTCGCCACCATGATGCTGCCGCCACAGGTGACGCTCATTCCGGTCTACATGCTGTGGAACGGCCTTGGCGCCACCAACAGCTACCTGCCGCTGGTGGTGCCTGCCTTCCTCGGCACGCCGTTCTTCATCTTCATGATCCGGCAGTTCCTGCTGGCGGTGCCCGACGAGCTGATCGAGGCGGCGCGGATCGACGGCGCCAGCGAGCTTCGCATCTGCTGGACCATCGTCCTTCCCATTGCCCGCCCGGCGCTCATCACCTCGGCGGTGTTCCAGTTCGTCTGGACCTGGACCGATTTCCTCAATCCGCTGATCTATCTCAACGATTCCGACAAATACACGCTGTCGATCGGCCTCTATTCCTTCTTCGGACAGCACGGCGTGCAATGGGGACCGCTGATGGCCGCCTGCGTACTGTTCACCCTGCCGGCGGTGGTCATCTACATTGCGGCGCAGCGCTACTTCGTGGGCGGCATCGCCGCGGGAGCGGTCAAGTGAGCCGGTTGGCGCTCGGTATCGATATCGGCGGCACCAAGATACTTGCCGGGCTCGTCGACGAGGCAGGCACGGTTCATGCGCAGCATCGCGTCGCAACCCCGGCAGCAGAAGGCGGGGAAGCGGTGCTGCGGGCCGTGATCGACGCGGCGCGCACGCTAGTCTCGACCACCGACCTCAGGCCGGACGCCTGCGGCGTTGGCACGGCAGGCGTCGTCGACACGGCCGGGACGGTCGTGTCTGCCACCGACCTGCTTCCCGGCTGGGTGGGCCTCAGGCTGGCGGACCGGCTCGCCGAGGCATTCGGCCTCAACACCGTCGTCCTCAACGACGTGCATGCCACGGCCGTTTGCGAGGCGCGGCTCGGCGCCGCCCGCGGCTACGGCTCGGCCCTGATCGTTGCTCTGGGCACCGGGATCGGCGGGGCGCTCATCCGGGGCGGCCGGCTCGATCCGGGCCGGACGGGAATTGCAGGCTCCATCGGACACGTCCTCGCGCCGCTGCATCGCGGGGCAGTCTGCTCATGCGGCGCGCCCGACCATATCGAGGCCTATGCCAGCGGTCCTGCCATCGAGGCTGAGTACGCCGCGCGGTCGGGCCGCGTGCTGGACCTGCGGTCCATTGCGGCACGCGACGACGAGCTCGCCCGGCAGGTCATCGCCGAGGCCGGCGAGGCGCTCGGCGGCACCATCGGCACGGCGGTCAATCTCCTCGACGGCGATATCGTTGTAATCGGCGGGGGCGTCGCCGAGATCGGTGAGCCGCTGATCCGCGCCATCGGCGCCGGGTTGCGGCGTCACGCGCTGCCGCCGGCTCGCAACGTCCCCGTTGCGCTGGCGCGGCACCGCACGAATTCCTGCCTCATCGGCGCCGCGTCCGCGGCGCTTGGCGGCGTCTAGCTGCGCGATATCCGCCCCAGGGCTGCATAGGCCTCCTCGAGGCCGGCGAAGCCACCCTCGGCGATGGTGATCGGCGCGGCGCTGTCGGCGATGGCGACGAGCAATGTCGTGATCGCCTCGACATCGCCGTGGATTTCACCCGCCGCCGCAGCGCGTTTCAGGGCGCCCGCGAAGATGTCGCGGATTTCCGTCGAAAAGTGCGCGAGCCGGGCGCGGCCGGCCTCGGTAAGCAACTCCTGGTCCTGCCGGAGGCGGGAGATCAGGCTCCACGGCCGGACCAGTTCGCCGTCGGCGTTGAACCGATCGTAGCGCTGGCGGCTGAAGACCAGCATCTGCCGCAGCTTGTCGGGCAGGGGCGTGCCGTCCACCGCCCAGACGCCGCGCAGCGCTTCGAGCGTCGCCGCCACATAGTCGGCCAGCACCTCGTCGATCAGCGCGGCCTTGGAGCCGAAATGGTAGTGGATGTTGGCCCGCGTGATCCCCAGCCGCGTGGCAATCTCGGCATAGCCCATGCCGCGATAGCCGTGCCGCACCAGCAACTCCTCGGCCAGGCGCTTGATCTCGCTGCGGCTCTCGCTCTCGTCCATGCCGTCCCCTAGCGCAGATTGGGCCGGATGCACATTGACGCCATACTTACTTACATGTCAGTAAGTATACGAGTGGGGAGGAAGAGATGACGGCACCGACGGTCATTCGACGCGGCAATTTCGTGTTTGTGGGTGGTCTCGTGGCGCGCGACCGCAGCGGCGCCATTGCACCTCCCGACGTACGGCTGCAGACCCGGCTCGTCTTCGACACCCTCCGCGACATGCTCGAGAGCGTCGGCGCCAGCCTGGGCGACGTGGTCAAGCACTCGATCTACTTTGCCTGCGCGCCCGAGCAGGCGGCGATCGACGCGTTCACGGCCGATGTTGACGCGGTGCGGGCGCGCTACTTCACCGCGCCTGGCCCGACGCGGACCGAGTTGCGCTGCGGCCTCGATACCGAAGGCGCGCTGCTGATGCTCGATACCTGGGTGGTAATCGGCGGCAAACGTGAAGTCATTGATCCGCCCGGTCACTGGGGCTGGGGCGTCGAGCAGCCCTTCGTTCATGGCTGGAAGGTCGACGACATGCTGTTCATCGGCGGCCAGCGCTCGCTCGATGCCAACGGCAAGGTGCTCGGCCTCGGCGACATCGAGATCCAGACAGACGAGTCGTTCCGCAATCTCGATACGATGCTGGGGGCCGGTGGTGGCGACCGCCACAGCCTGATGCGGCAGAACACTTATTTCCGCTTCTTCGGCGAGGGGCGCGAGGTCACGCAGTACTGGGAGAAGATGACGAATGTCCGCCGCCGCTACATGTCGGTGCCGTCGGCGGCGGGCGCCGGGCTGCGCATCCAGGGCATGCCGCAGGTCGACGAATTGATCCAGGTCGAAGGGATCGGCGTCCTCGGCGACGAGCGCGTCCGTCTCCAGCCCAAGGATCACTGGGACTGGAGCATCTCCAATTCGCAGTTCACGCAGGGCTGGGCCAAGGGGCCGCTGATCTTCATCGGCGGGCAGATATCGGCCGACAACAAGGCGCAGGCGGTGGGCGACGACATGGAGGCCCAGGCGCGCAACGTCTTCCAGTTCATCCGCAATGTGCTGGGCGAAGGCGGCTACACCGAAGCCGATGTGCAAAAGCTCTACATCTACTTCCATGCCGAGGGTGACTGGAACGAGATTGCAGCGGCGCGCGAGACGATCGCCCGGGTGCAGCGCGAATTCTACCCCGAGCCCGGTCCGGTCGTCACCGCCATCCGTGTCGCCGGCTTCGCCTTCGAGAATTTGCTGATCGAGATCGAAGCGTTCGGAGTCCGGTAGTGGGCCGTGGCGACTTCCCCGCGGCGGAGTTTGAGCGACGGCTCGGGCTCGTGCGCGGGCAGATGGGGGCACGGAGCCTCGACAGTCTCGTCGTCATCCATCCGGCCTCGATCCACTGGCTCACCGGCAGCGAAGCCAAAAGCTATCAGGAGTTCCAGTGCCTCATCGTCGGCGCGCGCGAGTCCAGTCCGCTCGTCGCGCTGGTTCGCGCTGGCGAGGTACACGAGCTCGAGACCGAGGCGCGTGTCGATGAGGTCGTGGGTTGGGGCGGCGGCATCGCCGAGGATCCCATCGCGGCGTTCGAAGCAGTGGCGCGCAGGCATGGCGTGCTCGGAGGGCGCGTCGGGCTCGAAGTCCCGGGCTACTACCTCCACCCCCATCACTACGAAGCGCTGCGCGATCTGATCGGCGCCGACAGGCTCGTCGACGCAACACTGCTGGTCGCCGACCTCAGGATGGTGAAGTCACCGCTCGAGCTGGCCTATGTCCGCGAGGCGGCGCGTCTCGCCGATCTCGGCATGCAGCAGTTCACGGCCGCAAGTCCTCTCGGCCGCAGCGAGCTCGAGCTTGCCGGCGATATCTATGGTGCGCTGCTGGGGGCCGGCAGCGGCATTGCCGCCAGTCCGATCAATCTCGTAAGCGGCCCGCGCTCGGCCTATTCGCACGGCGCCCCGACCGAGCGGCGCCTCGCCGTCGGCGACTTCGGCAGCATCGAGTTTGGAGCGACGTTCAAGCGCTATACATCGACCATCGGCCGGCAGTTCGTGCTGGGGCGCCCGACAGCCCGCATGCGCGAGCTCTACGACGTGGTTCGCGCCGCCAGCGATGCCATGCTGGCGGTGATCGGCGACGGCGTCGCCGCCATCGAGGTGCACGAGGCCGCCCGGCAAATCATCGCTGCCGCCGGCCTCGATCGCTACCGGGTGCACCTCTCCGGCTACGGGCTAGGGCCGAGCTTCCCGCCGAGCTGGGCCGAGCCGCTGCACCTGCTCGAGGGCACGTCCTACACGCTGCGCGCGGGCATGGTGATCACCGTCGAGCCGCCGGTGTTCATCGGCGAAGAGGGGCTTGGCGCCCGCATCATCGACAACGTCATCGTGACCGACAGCGGGGCCGACCTGCTCTCGACGGTCACCCGCGACCTGTTCGAGGTCGCCTGATGTCAGCCACCCAGCTCATGCGCAATCTCGGCGCAGGCGATCTTGAGCCGCGCCAGCATCGCATCGAAATCGGGGGCGCTGCTGCGCCGGCTCACCGCGGCCACGGTGACGCAGGCGACCGCGCGATCGCCGGTGACGATCGGGCAGACCACATCGGTCACGCCGATGATGTCGCGGCTCTCATGGATGATGGCGCCTTGCCGGCGCACGTCGTCGAGCTCCGTCGCCAGCCGCGTCGGGTCGGGCGGCAGCCGCATCAGCGTCAGGCATTCGTCGATCATGCGCTGCCGGATCGCGGCCGGCTGGAAGGCCATCAGCACGAGGCCGGAATGCGCGTCGGCCAGCGGCCGGCGATAGCCGAGCTTGAGCGAGAAGTTCATGTCGGCGCCGCCCGAGGCGGCGGCGATGATCACCGTCTCGCCGCGATGCGCGACCACCAGGTGTGCCGCCTGGTGCACTTCGTCGGCGAAGCGCTCGACGATAGGGGCCGCGACGCTCACCAGATCGCGGGCCCGCGCCGTCTGCATGCCCAGCCCGAACAGCTTGTTGGACAGCACCAGGCCCTCGCCGCTGTCCTCGCGCTGCAGGTAACCGCGCCCCACCAGCACATGCACCATGCGGAAAATCTCATTCTTGGAGCGCCCGAGCTCCTCGGCGATCTGCCGGGTGCCGAGCGGCTGTCCGGCTCGCGCCAGCAGCTCGAGGATGTCGAGCCCCTTTTCGAGAGCGGGGGCGCTGTAGCTGAGTTTGTCTTCTGCCATTCGGTTCACCAATGACGCTTGACGACACATATGAAGCAACATAGCGTGACAGCCACGCCGGAATCCAGCGCTGAGCTAGCCCATTCCTGCCGCCTGCAGAAGGGGGATCTGCACGGATGAACTACAATTTCAGATTTAACGCCCTCGCCCCCTACACCGGCGAAATCCTCCGCGGCATCGGCCTCACGCTGCAGCTCACCTGCCTCACCATGGCGATCGCGCTGGTGGTCGGCCTGTTCGTGGCGCTGGCCCGGATGAGCGACAATCGGCTGCTGAGCGGCGCGGCGGCCACCTATGTCGAGGCCATCCGCAACACGCCGCTGCTGGTGCAGCTCTTCATCGTCTTCTTCGGCCTCCCCAGCATTGGCATCCGGCTCGACGCCTACACCGCGGCGGTGATTGGTCTGTCGATCAATGTCGGCGCCTATGCCGGCGAAATCCTCCGGGCCGGTATCCAGTCGATCCGGCCCAGCCAGGTCGAGGCCGGGCGGGCGCTCGGCATGACCGCCGGACAGACGTTCCGCAGCGTCGTGCTGTTCCCGGCGGTCAAGGCGATCTATCCCGCGCTCGCCAGCCAGTTCGTGCTGCTGCTGCTTGCCACCAGCGTCGTCTCCTCGCTCGGCGCCGGCGAGCTGTTCCACCAGGCAGCGTTCATCGACTCGCGCACCTATCGCTCGTTCGAAGCCTACGCGCTCATCACGCTGACCTACCTCATCCTCACGCTCGGCTTCCGGGCGCTGTTCGCGCTGGTCTACTGGCTGGTCTTCGTGCGGAGGTCGCGCGCATGATCCGCGAACTCGGCCCCAACGACATCGTCTATCTGCTGGAGGCGGCGCGCTGGACCATCGCGCTCGCGCTCATCGCCATGGTCGCGGGCGGCGTGCTCGGGCTTGTCGTCGCGGTGCTGCGCATCGTCGCCTTCGCCCCGGCCAACTGGCTCGCCATCGGCTACATCAATCTCGTCCAGGGCACGCCGCTGCTCGGCCAGCTGTTCATTTTCTTCTTCGGCCTGCCGCTGTTCGGCATCCAGGTGGGCGCGTGGGAGGCGGCGGCGCTGGCGCTCTCGATCAACGCCTCGGCCTTTCTCGGCGAGATCTGGCGCGGCAGCCTGCAATCGGTGTCGCCGCGGCAATGGGAGGCGGGCGCGGCGCTCGGCCTCAATTACTGGCAGCGCCTCACCAGCGTAATCCTGCCGCAGGCGGTGCGCATCTCGATCGCCCCCACCGTCGGCTATCTGATGCAGCTGGTGAAGGACACGTCGCTCACCGCGCTCATCGGTTTCATCGAGCTGACCCGCGCCAGCCAGATTCTCAGCGCCGCCACCTTCAAGCCCCTCCAGGTCTACGGCCTCGCCGCCATCGCCTACTTCGTCATCTGCTTCAGCCTGTCGCGGCTGAGCCAGCATCTCGAGAAGAGAACCCATGCCGCTCGTTGAGATCACCGATATTCACAAGAGCTTCGGCCTCGTCGAGGTGCTCAAGGGCGTTTCGCTCACCCTCGAAAAGGGCGAGATCGCCGCCGTCATCGGCCGTTCCGGCTCCGGCAAGTCGACAATGCTGCGCTGCGTCAATGGGCTCGAGCGCGTGCAGTCGGGCCGCATCGTCGTCGACGGCCTCGAGGTTACGGCGCCGGCGACCGACCTCAATGTGCTGCGCCAGCGTGTCGGAATGGTGTTTCAAAGCTACAATCTGTTCCCGCACCTCAATGTCGAACGCAATGTCATGCTGGCGCTCCGGAAGGTGCGCCGCATGGCCGATGCCGAGGCGCGCGACATCGCCCGTGCGATGGTCGCCAAGGTCGGGCTCGCCGACAAGCTCGCGGCCTATCCCGACGAGCTGTCCGGCGGCCAGCAGCAGCGCGTCGCCATCGCGCGCTCGCTCGCCATGCAGCCCACCATCATGCTGTTCGATGAGATCACCTCCGCCCTCGACCCCGAACTCGTGGGCGAGGTGCTGAAGGTCCTCGAGGAGCTTGCCCGCGAGGGCATGACGATGATGCTCGTCACGCACGAGATGAACTTCGCCAAGAACGTCGCCGACCGGGTGATCTTCATGCACCAGGGCAATGTCCATGAGGACGGCCCGGCGCGCGAGACCCTGCTTGAGCCGCGTACACCCGAGCTCGGGAGCTTCCTGAGCGCGGTCCTGCACTAGCCCAGAACCGACCATCGACCAACCATAGACCAAGAAGGGGACTACAATGTTGAAGCATCTCTCCAGGATCGTCTCAGCCGTGCTCCTGGCCGGCGCAGTTACTGCAGGTCCTGCCCTCGCGGCCGACCTGCAGGAAATCATCGCCGCCGGTAAGGTGAGGATCGGCGTACCCGTCGACGTGGCGCCCTTTGGCTCCAACGACGCCAACAACCAGCCGGTCGGGCTCGACGTCGACATGGCCAACAACATCGCCAAGGCGCTGGGCGTCGAGCTGGAACTGCAGCAGATCACCGGTGCCAACCGCATCCCGTATCTGGCCACCGACAAACTCGACATCGTCATCGCCGCGATGGGCGCCACGCCCGAGCGGGCGCTGCAGATCGCCTTCACCTCGCCCTATGCGGCGCTGTCGGTGGGCGTGTTCGGACCGGACAGCATCGCCATCACCAGCGCCGACCAGATCACCAGCGAGACCATCGCGGTGGCCCGCGGCACCACGCAGGACCTGCTCCTCACCGAGCTCGCGCCCAACGCCACGATCCAGCGCTATGACGACGACGCGACCGCTGCCGCCGCCTTCATCTCGGGTCAGGCCCAACTGCTCGCCACCGCCGACATCGTCGCCAAGGATCTGATGGAAAAGAACCCCGGCGCCGAGCTCAAGCCGAAGTTCCTGATGCAGTTCTCGCCCTGCTATATCGGTATCCAGCAGGGCTCGCCCGAGCTGCTGCGCTGGCTCGACACCTACATCCACGTGAGCCAGCTCGACGGCACGCTGTCGGCGCTGTCGGAAAAGTGGATCGGCACCAAGCTGCCCACGCTTCCCGCCATCTGATCATCCATCCTCCCGGCGCGGCGGGTTCGCCTGCCGCGCCGTCCCCCTCGCCACCGCCCAGCCAGGTTTTCGATGTCCACCGCGCGCACCACCATCGATTTCGACCGCACCGGCAAGCAGATCGGCTTCGTCGACATCCCGCATTCGCCGCATGAGGATGCCTGGGGCGCCACGCGTATTCCGCTGGCCGTCATCCGCAACGGCAGCGGTCCCACGGTCATCCTCGAAGCGGGCAATCACGGCGACGAATATGAGGGGCCCATCGCGCTGGGCGAACTGCTGCGCGAACTCGACCCCGGCGCCGTCAATGGCCGCATCATCATCCTGCCGGCGGTGAATACACCCGCTGTCGATGCCGGCCGGCGCACCTCGCCTGTCGACGGGCTCAATCTCAACCGCACCTTCCCGGGCGACGCCACCGGCACCATCACGCAGCAGATCTCCGCCTATGTCAGCGACGTGATCCTGCCGCTGGGCGATGCTTTCGTTGATCTCCATTCGGGCGGCTCCTCGCTCAATATCCTGCCCAGCGCCATCATCGAGCCGGCCGCCGATCCGGTGCTGCGCCGCCGCAACATCGATGCCGTACTGGCCTTCGGCGCGCCGCTGACAGTGGTCATCGACAATCTGGGCGAGCCGCGCACCTCCACCGCAACGGCCGTGCGCGCTGGGCTCGTCACCATCGGCACCGAGCTGGCCGGCGCCGGCACCGTGTCGCCCGATGCGCTCGCGATCTGCCGACGCGGCGTGCGCAACGTGCTCGCCCATTTCGGCGTCCTCGATCCGGCCAGCGCCACGCCACCGGCGCGTCCCGACGCCATCCTGCGTATCCCCGGGCATGATGGTTATGTGCTCGCGCCCACCGCCGGCGTGTTCGAACCGTTTCACGCGCTCGGCGCGCGGGTCTCGGCCGGACAGGAAGCCGGCCGCATCCATAACCTCGTCAACCCCTCGCGCGAACCGGAAGTCGTGCGCTACGGTGCCGGCGGCATCGTCTATGGCCAGCGCCAGCCCGGCCGCGTCGTGATCGGCAATTGCTGCGTCACGGTCGCGGCGCCGTATGAGGGGGAAATTTCTTGATCGAGATCGAAGACGTCCGTGCCGCGCAGCGCCGTATCGCGGGCCATGTGCGGTACACGCCGGCCATGCGCGCCACGGCCCTGCGGGACGGGCTCGGCGATTTCGATCTGTGGCTGAAGCTCGAGCTCTTGCAGGCCACCGGCTCGTTCAAGGCGCGCGGCGCCACCAACAAGCTGCTGTCGCTCGACAAGGCGGCGCTGGCGCGCGGCGTCGTCACCGCCTCGGGCGGCAATCATGGGCTCGCCACGGCGCGGGCCGGCTACATGGCCGGCGTTCCCGCCACCATCTTCCTGCCCACCAACGCGGCGCCGTCCAAGATCGAGAAGCTCAAGGCGTGGGGCGCGCAGACGCGGATCGTGGGCAGCGCCTGGCATGAATCGAACGAAGCGGCGATGGCCTTCAATCGCGAGGCCGGCGCCGCCTACTTCCATCCGTTCGCCGATCCGCTCGTGGTCGCCGGGCAGGGGACCGTCGGGCTCGAATGCCTCGACCAGATCGAGGGGCTCGATACCATCCTCGTCGCCATGGGCGGCGGCGGCCTGGTCAGCGGCGTGGCAACCGCGATCAAGGCGCTGAAGCCCTCGGTGCGCGTCATCGGCATCGAAGCCGAAGGCTCGCCCGTGCTGCTGCGGGCGCTCGAGGCGGGCCGCAACATCGCGCTCGACCGGGTTACCACCAGCGTTGCCACCATGAGCTGCGCCAAGACCGACGATTCGATCTTTGAAACCGTGCGGGCGCGGGTCGACGACATCGTTCTCGTCAGCGATGACGAGATGCGCACGGCAGCGAAATGGCTGTGGTTCGAGCTCGGCCTTGCCGCCGACCTCAGCGGTGCCGCGGCCATCGCGGCGCTGCATACCGGTCGGGTGAAGCCGGCGGCGGGCAGCCAGGTCTGCGCCATCGTCTGTGGCGCGGGCCCCGACGCCCTCCTCTGAAGTCAGGCGGCCGGCGGGCTCATTGCCCCTGCTGCACCGTTTCGCGTCCGACCCGTGCCTGCAAGTGCGGTGGATAGCGGTGGCCCTCGATCGCCGTTGTCGCGAGGACCGCGTCGATCTGCGCGCGCTCGGCGTCGCTGAGCTCCACCGCGGCCGCGCCGAAATTTTCCTCGAGCCGATGCAGCTTCGTCGTTCCCGGGATCGGCACAATCGAGGGCCGTTGCGCCAATAACCAGGCGAGCGCGATCTGCGCGAGGCTGACCCGCTTTCCTTCGGCGATCTGCCGCAGGACCGCGATCAGGCTCTGATTGGCCCTGCGGGCAGCGGTGGTGAAGCGCGGCACGATGTTGCGCACATCGTCGCTGCCGAATGTCGTCGACTCGTCGATGGTGCCGGTAAGGAAGCCCTTGCCGAGGGGGCTGAACGGCACAAAGCCGATGCCAAGCTCGTCGAGCAGCGGCAGCAAGTGCTGCTCCGGCTCGCGCCACCACATTGAGTACTCGCTCTCGATGGCGGCGAGCGGCAGCACCGCATGGGCGCGGCGGATCGTCTGCAGTCCCGGCTCGGAGAGGCCGAAATACCTCACCTTGCCGATTGCGATCAGGTCCTTGACCGTCCCCGCGACGTCCTCGATGGGCACGTTGGGATCGACGCGGTGCTGGTAGAGCAGGTCGATCACATCGGTGCGCAGGCGCTTGAGCGACGCATCCACGGATTTGCGGATTTCGTCGGGGCGGCTGTCGGTCAGTTGCGGTTCGCCCGGCTTGGGCACGGTGAGGCCGAACTTGGTGGCGATCGCCACCTTGTCGCGCATCGGCTCGAGCGCCTCGCCGACCAGCTCTTCATTGTTGCCGTAAACCACGGCGGTGTCGAACAGCGTCACGCCCAGCTCATAGGCGCGGCGGATCACCTTGATGGCGTCGACCCTGGGCGTCTCCGGCCCGAAGGAATGGCTCAGCCCCATGCAGCCGAACCCCATGGCCGAGACTTCGAGGCCGCCGAGCTGGCGCGTCTTCAATAGCCGCTCCCCTTGCCGGCGGCAGGCGCCGCGTCGCGGACCAGTGCGAGCCGGCCGCGTCCGGCCTCCGTCATCAGTCCGGTGTCGGAGCCGACCGTGACGAAGTCGAAGCCCATCTCCACCATGCGCTTGGCCTGCGGGCCGTTGGCGCAGTGCATACCCACATGGCGACCGGTGGCGCGGCTGCGCTCGACCACATGGCGCAGCGCCTCGACGAAGCGCGGATCGGTGCTGTCGCCATTCGCGCCCAGCCCCATCGACAGCGTCAGGTCGGAGGGGCCGACATAGACGCCGTCCAGTCCCTCGGTCGCAAGGATCGCGTCGAGATTGGAAAGGCTGAGTGGCGTCTCCACCTGCCCGAACACCACGATCTCCTTGTTGGCGTCGTCGGTGGTGTAGTTGGGCCCCTGCGACATGGCGGCCCGGGTCGGGCCGAAGCTGCGCTGGCCGATCGGGGGATAGCGGCAGGCCTCCACCAGCCGCCGCGCATCCTCGGGCGTATCGATCATCGGGCACACCACGCCATAGGCACCGGCATCGAGCAGCTTCATGATCTGCGGCGGATCGAGCGATGTCGGCCGCGCCAGCGGCACCACCGGGGTGGTCGAGATTGCGGTCAGCATCGGCAGCGCGCCCGCATAGTCGATGGCGCCATGCTGCAGGTCCACCGTCAGCGAGTCGAAGCCGATATGCGACATCACCTCGGCAGAGTGAGAGGATGGCACGCCCAGCCAGCCATTGAGCACTGGCCGGCCGCTGGCCCAGATCTCCTTGAGGCGGTTGCCGCGCATCGTCTCAGGCCTTGAGTGACAGGGTTGCGAGCATGAAACCGGTCATGCTGTCCGGCAGTTCCGCCCTGAGCCGCAGATAGTGGCCGAAATGGCCGAGCCGCGCCATGCTGACGCCGTCGACCTCGGTGGGGATGGCGAGGCTCGTGCCTTCGTCCACCCAGCGCATGCCGTCGAGCGAGATTTGCACATGCGCCTTGGCGCCAGCCCCGAGCGTGCCCGCCTCGAGCGTGCGCACCATGATGATGGCTTCGCGGGCCCAGCTCGCCTCGTAGGGCTCGGTCGTCGACCCGTCGACCCAGTCCTCACCGCGCGCGATGACGGCCGTGTAGCTCTCCGCCAGCATTACCAGTCTCCCGACAAGAGGATAGAGTCGAAATAGAGGAAGGCGCGCCGATCCGAATCGCTGTCGACGAAGGGAATGACATTGAACAAATTCTGCAGGTTCGGCATCGCGTCGAACTTCAGCGTCCCCAGTCCCGACAGGTCGAGCACCAAATCGTTGCACTGCAGCTCGGTGTAGCGCAGCGTGCGGATATCGAAGCCAAGGCGGAAATAGTGCCAGTTCACCTTGGTTGGAATCTCGTTATAGCAGATCAACTGGTGACCGCCGGGGATGTCCTTCCAGTTCTCCTCGCCGTAGTGGTAGATCGTCACCGTGCGGTCGCCGACATTGTCGAAGTCGACGCTTTGCTCCTTGTACTGCCACTTGTTCTGCAGCTTGCCGTCCAGCGCGTTGAGGTAGCGGACCTGCGGCAGCACGCGGTGCTTGCTGTCCTGCACGTCGAACACCACGCCCCATGAGCGCACGTCGCTGTCGGAGAGTTCGAGCTGCGTCGCCTCGGGCTTGTAGGTGAAGAAGCACTCGAGCTGCATCGTGCAGGCGCGCGGGAAGGTCATGCGCTTGAGGCTCACGGTCTGCGAACCGCGGCCGGGGCGCGAGGCGAGCTTGAGCGCATAGGAGCCGGTCAGCGCGCCATGCGTGCCGCCGTCCCACTGCGTCAAATTGCTCAGCATGGGCGGCGTAAACTGCTTGTAGCCCGGATGCATCGTCCGCAGGCTGCCGGTGTAATTGCCCAGCAGTTCGGTCCAGCCCGACATGCCCTGGCTGAAATCGTCGTAAAACATGATGCGGGGCAGGGGGTCGAAGCGACTGAGGTTGATGTCCGGTCGCTGCCCGGCTTGTGAAGTGCTGATCATTGGAACGCTGGGGCCTCTGTGAAACCGATCGGTGCGGAGCAATTGCCGCGCGTCTGGGGGCGGGTCGGGAACGTCCCTCCACTCCGTCACATGTAAAAGCAGGTTTTGTTAGTGTCAACATAGCTCGGCCTGGCGGAGGCGTTACGAGAGGCGTTGCTAGGGGTGTGTGCAGGCAGCGGGGAGCCTGTATTTCGCGCCTTCGGCGCCGGCGGATTGAGTGGAATGGCCCAGGGACTAGTTGTCGCGGGCCTTCAGACGCTCGGCTCCGGCGTCCACTGGTCGAGCGGTCGTCGCACGGAGCGGGGTGGGGCAGGCGAAGACCCTCCGCCTGCTGCCGCATCGAACTTTTGCTTGACACCAATGATAGTGACTATCGTATATGAAACGTCCGGCTAGAAAAGTGCCGGTACGGGAGGAAACGCCAATGCTACGCAAGATCCTGGCCACCGCCGTCCTTCTCGCTGCCACCGCGGGAAGCGTTTCGGCACAGGAGCCGCGGACCCTGACCATCATTTCCCACAACGTCCACAAGACCGCCGCCACCGGCGGCGACCTCGCCACCGCGCAGAACATCGCGGGCGAGTGGGCGGAGCGGAACAATGTCACCCTCAATTGGGTCACGCTCGATATCGGCCCGCTGCATGATCGCCTGCTGCGCGAGATGAGCCTGGGCGAAACCAGCGTCGACCTGGCCGCCGTGCTCAATACGCGCATCGTGCCCAGTGTCGCGAGTCTGCTCGAGCCGCTCGATCCGCATATGCAGGCCAATCCCATCGAGGATTTCGACGGCATCGCCGAAGGCTTGCGCAATGCGACGGTGATCGACGGCAAGCGCGTCGCGGTCCCTTATCGCCACGCGACAAACGCCCTGCACTTCAACAAGACGCTGCTCGCCGAGCGCGGCGTCGCCGTGCCCGCCACGCTCAACGAGATGCTCGCCGCGGCCCGCGCCGCCACCTACACGCGTGACGACGGCACGCGGGTCTATGGCCTCGTGACAACGCTCGACACGCATGTCACCGCGCTGCAGTTCCTCAGCGCGTTCGGCGCGGTCTATATCGACGCCGATCTCAATGTGCGCGCCAACTCGCCGGAGATGGTCGCCGGCCTCACCGAGCTCGCCAATCTCTACAAGGAAGGCGTGCTGCCCTCCAACGTCACGGCGCTCGGCCTCGACGAGCTGATCGCCACCATGCGCGAAGGCCGCGGCGTGTTTGCGATCAATCCGTTCTCGCGTTACACCGCGCTCAACGATCCGGCCGCCTCGCTCTATCCGGGCCAGATCGACGTCATGCCGTTCCCCACCAACGAGCCCGGCAAGGCTTCGGCCAACACCGAGTTCTGGTCATGGGCCATCCCGGCCAATTCCAAGCAGAAGGACCTCGCCTACGACCTCATCCGCGAGCTGTCGGGCAAGGATGCGACGGTTCGTGCGGCGCTCAACGGCAACGGCCCGGTGCGGCCGGCGGCCTATGACGATCCGCGCATCATCGAGAAGCTGCCCTATGCCGCCGCCGAAGCGATCGGCCTGAGGGATGCCTCGGTTGCCGTGCCGGCCTTCGCGGGCGCCGTCGAAGCCACCACCATCTTCATCGAGGAGATGCAGGCGGCCGTGCTTGGGCTCAAGACTCCCGAAGACGCGGCGGCCGCGCTCCAGACGCGCGCCGAAGAGCTGGTCGCGAAGTCGAAATAACCGCACACTAGGATTGCAACCGCCGCGCGGCGCCCGCTGCGCGGCGGTCTGAAATTCCGGATCTGGGGAAGAGCGAGAGATGAGGCGACTGAACCCGGCTGCCATCCTGATGCTGGCGCCCACCCATCTCCTGCTCTTTCTCGTGATCGCTCTGCCGTCGATCTATGTGTTCTGGCTGAGCCTCAACGAGTCGACCTACGGCTCCGACCTGACCTTCGTCGGCTTCAACAATTACGTGACGGTGCTCACCAGTCCCTATTTCTGGCGAGCGGCGCTCAACACGCTGATCGTCGTCAACGCCGTCGTCTACATCGAACTGCTCATCGCCATCGGCATGGCGGCGCTGTTCCTGGGCGGCGTGCGCTACCCAAAGATCATGTTCGCCATCGTTCTCATGCCCTACGCCATCTCCGAGGTCGTGGGTGTGCTGGTGTGGAAGATCATGCTCAACACCGGCAGCGGCGTCCTGGCGCGCACCATCGAGGCGCTGGGCTTCGGCATGTTCAACTGGAGCGTGTCGCCGCCGCTGGCGCTCAGCGTGGTGACGCTGATCTCGATCTGGCATCATTTGCCGTTCACCTTCCTCCTCATCTATGCGGGCATGCTGGCGATCCCCAAGTCTCTCTACGAAGCATCGCGCATCGACGGGGCCTCGCGGTGGCAGGAATTCTGGCGCATCACGCTGCCGCTCACCGTCCCCGCGATCCTGATCTCGCTGATCTTCCGCTTCGTGTTCGCCTTCCGCCTGTTCTCGGAAGTCTGGCTGCTCACCGCGGGCGGTCCGGCGCGTCTCACCGAAGTGCTCGCCGTCTACCTCTACCAGAGCGGCTTCAAATACGGCGAGTTCGGCACTGCGTCGGCCACGGGCTGGCTCATGGTACTCGGCTCGCTCGGTGTCGCCTCTGTCTATCTGTGGGCAATGCACCGGAGGATGGTCTCGGGCAATGACTGAAGCCACTCCCATCGTCCTGCCGAACATGGCCGCGCGCCGCGTCGCCGGCATCGCGCGTGCCATCGTACGCACCGCGCTGTTCGCGCTCATCATCGTGTGGTCGGCGTTTCCGATCCTCTACATCGTGGTCTCCTCCTTCAAGCAGCAGAAGGAGATCTTCAAATACCCGCCCGACATCATCTTCACGCCCACCTTCGAGCACTACGCGGCGCTCGCCACCAAGTGGACGGGTTTCTTCCCCACCATGGGCAACAGCCTCATCGTCGCCGTCGGTGCCACGATCCTCGCCTGCGTCGCGAGCATCCTGTCGGGCTTTGTCTATTCGCGCTATGCCAACCGGTTCCTTGCCGGCTCGGTGCTCTATCTTATCGCCATCCGCCTGTTGCCGCCCATCGTGGTCACCCTGCCACTCTTTCCCGTGGTCGACGCCCTCAAGCTCAGCGACACGCATCTTGTGCTCATCATTCTCTACGCGACCTTCTGGGTGTCGCTGTGCACGATGATCATGAAGACTTTCATCGACAAGATTCCGCGCACGCTCGATGAGGCGGCCGTCGTTGATGGCGCGACGACGATGCAGACTCTCGTGCGCGTCATTATGCCCCTGGCGCTGCAGGGCATCGCCGCCTGCGCCATCTTCGTGTTCGTCTTTGCGTGGAACGAATATCTGTTCGCGCTGATCTTCACCACGCAGCACGCCAAGACCGCACCGCTCATCATCTCCGAGGTGATGGACGCGGTGAGCGGCACCAATTGGGGCGTGCTGTTCGCCGGTGTCACCGTGCAACTGCTGCCCGTGACACTGCTCGTCATGCTTGCCCAGAGATTCCTCATCGCCGGCCTCACCGCCGGGTCGGTGAAGGGCTGATTTGAAAGGATGCCTGGCTGATGGTCGCCATCAACATTGATCGCTTCGTCAAGCGCTATGGCAGCGTCGAGGTCGTCCACGACATCAGCTTCGACATCAAGGAGGGCGAGTTCCTCGTCCTCGTCGGGCCGTCGGGCTGCGGCAAGAGCACAATCCTGCGCATGGTGGCCGGACTCGAGGAAATCTCCGGCGGCGAGCTGCGCATGCAGGGGACTCGCGTCAATGAGCTCTCCCCCAAGGAGCGCCAGGTCGCGATGGTGTTTCAGGACTATGCCCTCTACCCGCATATGAGCGTCGAACAAAATATCGGCTTCTCGCTGGAGCTGGCCCGCGTGCCCAGGACCGAGCGCCAGGAACAGGTCAAGCGCGTCGCCGATATCCTCCAGATCGGCCATTTGCTGCATCGGCGCCCGCGCGAGCTCTCGGGCGGCCAGCGCCAGCGCGTCGCCATCGGGCGCGCCATGGTGCGCAAGCCGCATCTGTTCCTGTTCGACGAGCCGCTCTCCAATCTCGACGCCAAGCTCCGTGCCGAGATGCGCGGCCAGATCAAGCGTCTGCACCAGTCGCTCAAGACCACCAGCATGTATGTCACGCACGACCAGCTCGAGGCGATGACGCTGGCCGATCGCATCATCTGCCTGCTCGATGGCCACATCGCCCAGATGGGGACGCCGCACGATCTGTTCGACCGTCCGGCCAATGTGTTCGTCGCCGAGTTCATCGGCTCGCCCACGATGAACATCGTTCCGGTCACTGCCGGCGCCGCGGGCGGGCGCCCGGTGCTCACGCTTGCCGGTGGCGGACAGGTCGGTCTCCCCGCGGGCATGGTGCTGCCGGCACTGACCAATGGCGGCAACGTTCTGGCGGGTATCCGTCCGGAGCATCTGAGCGACACGCCCACGCCCGGCACCACGGCGCATATCGAGGGCGTCATCGAGATGCTCGAGCCGCTGGGCAGCGATATCCTCGTCACCATGCAGGCTGGCGGCGCCACCCTCACGGCGCGCTGCACCGACAAGGGCCAGTTCCAGCCGGGCCAGCCGCTGACGCTGCACTTCGACCCCGCCCGCCTGCACCTGTTCGACAGCAAGACGCAGATGCGGCTGACGTGAGCGGGCTCGCCGCCCTCCTCGGTCGTCTCGATGCTGTGCTCGTCGCGGCGGTGACGGACGGAGAGGTCGGTGTTGTTCGCTCGCTGCGCCTGCATGTGGGCGGCCTGGCCGGTGACCTGCCGGAGCCGGCGAGGCTGCTGGCGCTGGGCGACAGGCTCTTTGCCTGTCCGCGCGTTCGCGAAGCGGAATCGGGCAGCGCGAGGTTGTGCGTGTGGGAGGGCGGTCAGGTGGCAACCGTCAGCGCGTCGCCCGCGCCCCGGACTGTCGTCGTCCTCACCGTGCTCGGCTCGGGCGGCGCGCTGCATCTGTGCGAGCGCTCGCCGTGACCGCGGGCATCATCCTTGCCGGCGGCAGCCGCTCGCACCAGGAGAACTACGCCACCGCCTTCGCCGCCGCCGGCTGCAGGCTGCTGGCCGTGGGCGTTGCGCCGGGCCTCGACGAGGCCGAAGCCGCCCGTCATGCCGAGCTCGCTGCCAGCCTGGGGCTCCCCTTGCTGCCGCTCGAGGCGGCCGTCGCGCTGCCGGGGGCGTCGATCGCCAGCATCTGTGTGAGCTTGCCGCATCGGCCCCGGGTAGCGGCGCTCTGTGCCGCCGCGGGGCTCCACCTTTATCTCGACAAGCCGCTCGCCGGCAGCGCCGAGGATGCGGCGGCCATTGCCGCCGCCGTCCACGTAGCCGGCGTCGGCGCGCAGGTGTTCAGCCATGTCACGGCCGACTGGGCGCGGGCGGCACGGGCGGCCATCCGCGAGGGGCGGCTCGGCCGCATCCTTGCCGTCCATTCCGACATGCTGATGGCCAAGGGCCTTTCCGCCATCGTTGCATCGAAAGTCCGTCAGGAGCACGGGACCTTCACTGACTTTGGGCGGGATCTCGTCAAACGCGAGCTCACCGATATGGGCATTTACCCCGTCTCGCTCGTCGCCTGGCTGCTGGGCACGCGCGCGCTCTCGGTGCAGGCCGTCACGGCAAACCACGCCTTCGCCCAGCACCTCGAGCACGATGTCGAGGACTACGGCGCCATGCTGGTCGACTTCGACGATGGCGTCGTGGCCAGCATCACCTGCGGGCGCGTCGGCTGGCATGCCTGGCGCCGGCCCTTCCTCGCGCGTGTCGTCATCGTCGGCGAACGGGACACGCTGGTCTTCGACAGCGAACCCCCTGAGCTTACGCTCACCAGTGGCCGTGGCGTCGCGCCGCCTGGTTTCAACGCCATCGACCCGATGGAGATGTGGCTTTCGACGCAGGCCAGCCCGCGGCCCCAGCCTGCCGTCTCCGCCATCCCACTGGGCGGCGGCACGCCCGACGTCGCCGCGTTCCTCGCCATGCTCGCCGGCAGTGAGCCGGCCGGGATCGACGCCGGCGCGGCGGCGCATCACTGCGCTATCATCGCCGCCGCCTACCTCTCCGCCGCCGAGAAGCGTGCGGTCGCAGTGGCTTAGTCGGTGCCGGGGTCGCGATGGCCGAGTTCGCGCGACAGCTTCCGTGCTGCCAGGTCCAGCCTGTCGCTCGCCTCGGCCGGCGTCACCACCACGCGCTTATGATGCAGGAACGGCACCGTCAGCGCCGCCACGGTGGTGCCGAAATGGTTGTAGATCGGCCGGCTGATGGTCAGCAGGCCGCTCACGAAGTAGCTCTCGCGCTGCTCCTTGCCGGCACCGCCGATCTCGGCGACGCGCTCGCGGAACTGCTGCAGCACCTCGGGCGCCACGATGCGCGTCATCGAGCGGAACAGCGCCTCGCGCTTGGCTTCCGGCAGTTGCGCCAGCAGCAGATTGCCCGAGCTCGCCTCCCACACCGGCAGGCGGGCGCCCAGCGTCACCGAATACTGGCGGGGCAGGGGCGAATCGACCTGCGCGATGATCAGGATGTCGAGCCCGTCGAGCACCGCCAGATGGCAGGACTGCTCGATGTCGATCGCCAGCTCTTCCATGATCGGCAGCGCCAGTGCCGACAGCGAATGCACGCGCGGCATCGCATGGGCGAGGCGGAACAGCTTCATCGTCACCGCATAGCGGTCGCCATCGGCGTTGCGCTCGAGATAGCCGCGTGCCTCGAGCAATTGCACGGTGCGGTAGATCTCGCTGATCGTCCGCCCCAGCCGCTCGGCCAGGGTCGCCATGGGCAGCCCCGTGGCCTCGGTCGAGAGCAGTTCGAGGATGTCCAACGCCTTGTCGACGGCAGGAACGCGATAGCGCGTCTGCCTCTCTGCGGAATCGTCAGCGTCCAGCAGTCCCGCTTCGGGCGCGCGCGCCATCCGGAATCTCCCTCTGTGTAGCTTGCTTACCAGCTTCCCCGCTCCCCTTTCCAGAGACCCCGTCGCAATCGTCCCGGAGACCCTATCTCAATGTCTGTCTCTTTCTTATAGGAAAGTAAATTGTACCAGTGGATATCGTGGTTGAGGGTCCCGGTGGCCGTCATTGGCGTATAGGTCCACGCTGGTCGTCACGTCATCGGCTGCATGATGCTGAATTGCCGTGGCAGATGGAGCAGGCCGGGCCGACCTCGAGGGAGCTGGCAGGCAGCAGTTTTGGCTTGCCCCCACCTGTCACATCTGCGATCATCTACAAAAGTCAGTTTCCTATAAGATGAGAATCAATGATCCGACGACTATCTGCCCTGTGCCGCGGCCGAAGGTGCCGCGCCGGGCAATCTCGAGGTGACGATCCCGTCGCGCGTTTCGACCAACAAGACCAACCGGGAGGATATTGATGGCGGCCGCCGTCAACCGGACGTTCTGGAGCGATCCGGAGCTGTCCAAGTTCAATCCGCTGTCGCGGATCATTGCCTATGACCAGTTCTCGAAAGGCTTCCGCGGCTACACCGCGCTGGTCGGCAATTACGAGCATACGCTCGACAACGTCCTGCCCGGCTTCAAGGACATGAACCAGCCCATGCTGAGCAATGGCACGCATTGGGACACCGGCTCGCATGGCGGCCACGACGGCACCTATGCCCTCAAGATCGCGTCGCGCCCCCGGCCGCGCTCGGTCAATATGGCGCTCAAGCGCTTCACCTTCCGCAAGGCCTGCCCGATCCAGATCGAGGCCTATCTGGCGTTCAAGCCCGAAGCGACCGACCTGACGCTTTCGGCGAGCGATGCCGGCGCGTTCAGCCTGGTGCTCGACCTGCAGGACAATGAGCGGCGCATCATGCCGCACATCCGCTATCTCAATGCGTTCAACGGCGAACGCATCGAGAAGTGGCAGTTCAAGCGTGCGGTTGAGCCGGCCATGGATGTGGGCGGCGAGAACTCGCTGGGCGAAACCCGCTCGCACCACCATTTCGGTGCCGACGGCTGGGAGGACATTCCCGGCGGCGCGCAGCAGCTCTGCTACAACGAGGTGCCGACCAAGTACAATTGGCACTACCTCAAGATGGGGTTCGACCTGCGGTCGATGAGCTTTACCTCGCTCCAGTGCAACGACCGCATCTTCGACGTGTCGACGCTCGAGCCGATGCGAATGCCGGCCTGGCCCAATCTCAACTGCCTGTTCAATGTGTGCTGGACGGTCGAGGCCGACAGCCACAAGCGCTCGTTCCTCTATCTCGATTCGGTTCTGGTCTCGGGAGACTGGGAAGATGCGTGAATCCATCACCGCCGTCGTCGCGCGCGGCGATACCTGGTCGGGCGTTGCCGCCAGCGAACCCTACGACGTCGCATGGGCCGGGGAGGCCGTCATCTTCCTCCGCTCGCTCGGCGCCGAGGGCAATCCCGAGCAGGCGCGGGCCTGGGTACAGATCTCGCCCGACGGCATGCGCTGGGTCGATGAGGGCAGCATGCTGCCTATCCCGCGCGTCGACGAAATTTCGTCGGTGCGGGTCCGCAATTTCGGCACCTACCTGCGCGTCATGACGGTGCTGCCCGAGGGGAGCAGCTTCAAGGCGCTCCTCACTCTCTCGCTCAAGGAGTAATGCCAGATGGCTGGCAAGAAGATCGGTTTTGTCGGGCTTGGCGCCATGGGGCGCGGCCTCGCCGGCAACCTGCTGCGCAAGGGCTTCGACGTCACCGTGTGGGACCTGGCGCCCGCGGCGGTGGATGCCCTCGTGGCAAAGGGGGCCAAGCGCGCCGCCAATGTCGCCGAGCTCGCCCGCGCCGTCGACGTCGTATGCACAATGGTGCCTGACGCACCGGACGTGAAGCGCGTGGCGCTGGGCGAGGACGGCATCATCGGCGGCGCGCATCCGGGCCTCATCTATGTCGACTTCAGCACCGTCGATCCCACCACCAGCCGTGCCGTCGGCGCCGCGCTCGCGGAAAAGGGCATCCGCATGCTCGACAGCCCGGTTGGGCGCGGCGTGCCCGAGGCCGAGGCGGGCACCGTGACCTTCATGGTGGGCGGCGATGCCGCCACGCTCGAGGAGGTCCGGCCCATCCTCGAGGCGATGTCGTCGGAGATCATGCATATCGGCGATCTGGGCGCCGGCACCACCATCAAGCTCGTCAACAACTACCTCGCCGCCGGCATGGTGGCGATCATCGCCGAAGCGATCTCGTTCGGCATCAAGTCGGGCGTGACGCTGGAGCAGATCATCGCGCTGTCGGACAAGACCGGCACCTCCAACAAGGTGCTCAACACCGTCTTGCCGCGCAAGGTGTTCAAGGCCGACTACACGCCGGGCTTCGCGTCGCGCCTTGCCGCCAAGGACCATCGGCTGGCGATGAGCCTGGCGCGCGACCTCGACATCGACCTGCCGGTCGGCAAGGTCATCCTCGACATCCTGCAAACCTGCGAGACCGAGTTCCGCGACGAGGACTTCATGGGCTCGATCATGCGGCTCGCCGAGCGCGAATCCGGACAGCAGCTCCGGCTGCAGGGCAACTGACCACAACGGAACTGCCGATGCCCGGCCAAGGGCATATCGGCCGATGGAGTAGATCATGGAAAGCAACTGGATCGGCAACCGCTCGGTCCCCTCCGAGTCGACCGACGCGCTCGCCGTCGTCAACCCGGCCACCGAGGAAACCCTGGGCGAGATCCCGCGCGGCTCCGCCGGCGATGTCGAGCAGGCCGTCGCCGCTGCCAAGGCGGCGCAGCGCGACTGGGGTGGGCTGTCGCCCGTGGCGCGGCGCGCCGCGCTCTACGAAATCTCCAACATCCTGCTCGAGCACAAGGAAGAACTGGCCCGCCTCAATACGATCGAGATGGGCAAGCCGCTCTTTCTGTCTCGCAACGAGATCATCGGTGCGGCGACCGCGGCGCGACAGTTCGGCGAGCTCGCGGTGCATATGCGCTCGGGCAGCCAGCAGGCGGCCTATGGCGAGCTCAACTTCCAGCAGCGCTTCCCGCGCGGCGTGGTGGGCGTCATCGTGCCGTGGAACTATCCCGTGGCGCTCGGCGTCGAGAACGTCAGCGCTGCGATCGCGGTGGGCAACACGGTGGTGTGGAAGCCGTCCGAGAAGACGCCGCTCACCTCGCGGCGCATTGCCGAACTCGCCTTCGCCAAGCTTCCGCCCGGCGTGGTCAATCTCGTGCTCGGCAATGGTCCTGGTGCCGGCCAGCCCATCGTCGACCACCCCGATGTCAGCGCCATCCTCTTCGTCGGCTCGGAGGCGACCGGCCGGCGCATCGGCGAGTCGTGCGGCCGCAGTCTCAAGAAGGCAATCCTCGAACTCGGCGGCAAGGATCCGCTGATCATCGACGAGACGGTCGATATCGAGAAGGCGGCCGCGTTCACCATCGATGCGGCCTATTTCAACGCCGGACAGCTCTGCACCGCCACCGAGCGCATCTATGTGGCGCGCCAGATCTTCGAGCCCTTCGTCGAGGCGCTGACCCGCCAGTCCCGTGCCATCGTCCAGGACGACGGGCTCATGGACAATGTCGGCATGGGGCCGATCGTTGACCGCATCCAGCTCGACAAGATCGTCGAGCAGGTCGATCGGTCGGTTGCCGCAGGCGCGGTGCTCCATTGCGGCGGCGCGCGGCTTGACCGCAAGGGCTGGTTCTATCCGCCCACGGTGATAACGGGCGTCACCGCCTCGCAGCCTGTCATGGCCGACGAGACCTTCGGTCCGGTCGCGCCCTGTGTGCCCTACGACGATTTCGACGAGGCGCTCGCGCTCGCCAACGATCATCGCTACGGGCTCGCTGCGGTCCTCTGCAGCACTTCGGCGCCGCGCTCGCTCAAGTTCCTGCACGAGGTGCGCGCCGGCATGATCAAGGTCAACGCACCTCCGCGCAAGGCGCCCGGCGGTACGTCCGAGCCGGTCGGCGCGAGCGGTATCGGTGCGGGCTACGGCCAGGAACTGCTGCTGGAACTGACGCGCCAATCGTCGATCCAGTGGAAGCCTGCGATCTAGGGTGAAGTTCAGGCGCGCGGCAGCCAGCCGCGCGTCAGCGTCTCGAGCCAGTGCGGTTCGCGCACCAGCCGGAAGCCCAGATTGTCGGGCGGCACGCCGACCGAGCAGCCACCGCCCAGCGCATCGCGCACGAACGTGCTCATCGGCGTCCGGTGCCGACCTTCGAGGTAGCGCACCCCGCAGCTTTCGACGTGGCTGATCTGCGTGCCGGCCGCATCGAGCGTCGTCCTGCTCGCGCAGGTCTGTGTCCACTCCCACACCACCGCCGACAGGTCGGCAAGACCGAACTCATTGACGCCAAAGGTGCCGAGGGGCTGCGGGTTGGCTGGGCCGTCGCTGCCGAGCGCGGCCTCGCGGGCATAGGCGACCAGCCAGCGCTTGGCGGGGTCGGCGGCATTCGCCTCGATCCCCAGCGCGTGGTCCACGGCCCGGCTGCCGGCGGCGAAAACCCACTCCTCGACCGTCGGCAGACGCCAGGTCTGCCCGGTCTTCGCGCTGAGCCAGGCCGCGTAGTCGGTGGCGTCGTCATAGCTTACGCCGGTGACGGGCACGTCGCCTTCGCCGCGCCGCCGTTTGTCCGCCTTCCGGCAGGCCCCGTCCGCGACGCACTGCGCGTAGTCGGCGGCGCTGACCTGATATTTCATCATCTCGAGCGGCGCAGGCTGTTCGACATGGACCAGCGGGCCGTCGGCACTGGCGCCGGCGCGGATGAACTCACCGGTGGCACGGTAATCGAAGGGGCGCGGCGCAATAGCGACCGTCTGCGGTCCCGGCATGGCACTGCCGAAGGCGGGGAGCTGGAATGTCTGGGTCTGGAGACCGATCACGGTCAGGAGACCGGCGAGGAGGAGAGCTGGAAGGGCGATGCTGCCCGTCCGGTATGCGACCGCTGCGTGACCCATGGAAACCTCCGTCGCTCGAAAAGCGGTGGTCCGTTGCATGGCCGGACCACCACCAGTTTCAGGCGCCTCAGCCGATCGGCGTCGGAGCCTGGACCTGTGTCATCAGGTCATCGTTCCACTCACCCTCCACCATGAAGTGGGCCGTTGCGCCCAGCTCCACCGCTTCGATCAGGTTGTGGTTGACATAGGCGTAGATGCCCGGCTGCAGGAACGTATAGAGTGCCGCTCCAGCGCAACCGCCGGGAATGTGCCAGGTTTCGAGATCGACCTCAGGCGCGTTCCGGAACTTGCCTGTTGCCCACACATAGTCGCCGTGCCCGCCGATGATGTGCGGCCGCGTGTCGCGGTTGGCCTGGCTGTGGACGATAAGCACCGTCTCGCCCACTGCCGCCTTCATGGCGTTGTCGCCGGTCAGGGCTCCGACCGCGCCGTTGAAGACTTCGTGGGTCGGGGTCAGTGTCCGCATCACCTTGAGCATGTCGTCATAGCCGTCGCCGGGCGACTCGTAGCTCTTGAAGTTCCCTTCCTCATCCTTGGGGATGTAGAAGTCCTGCTCGCCCACATAGTAGACGCGGTCGTATTTGAGCGGCTTGCCGTAGCCGTCCTTGAGACCCTCGCGCGGCAGCACCATGATGGCGCCGTTCATGCCCGACACGACGTGCCAGGGGATCATCGGGCCGCCCGGTGCGCAGTGATAGACGAACACACCCGGCCGCGTGGCCTTCCAGCGCAGCACGACCTGTTCGCCGGGGTTGATCAGCGTCAGCCCGCCACCGCCCAGCGCACCGGTCGAGCTGTGGAAGTCGATATTGTGCTGCATCTGGTTGGTGTCGGGGTTCTTGAGCGTGAGCTCGACATAGTCGCCCTCGTGCACAACCATCAGCGGTCCGGGCACCGTGCCGTTGAAGGTCATCGCCTGCACCGTGGTGCCGTAGTCATCGATGACCATTTCCTTTTCCTGGATCACGAGCTCGAACTCGACGACCTGGGGGCCGACCGTGGCGATCTGCTCGTGCTCGTGCACGAAGGGCGGATCGACCAGCTTCACCTTCTTGCGCGGCAGGTGGCTCATGTCCGGCACGGGGCCGGTAACCACGCCCGCATCTTCCGCGACGGCCGGCACGGCGGTCAGCACCGCGGCGCCCACCACGCTGGCGAATGCGGCTGCGCCGAGCAGCGTGCGCCGCGATACGATGATGTTCTCCTTGCCGTCCATTTCCGGTCTCCGTTGCATCGGGCGACCTATGCGCCCGGATCGAGGGTGAAATAGTCCGGAGCCGGCCCAACCTCTTTGACGGCGATCAAAGAGTCGTTCGAGAGCAGCGAAACCTGCGTTGTTTGATCGGCGTCAAAGTGCGTCAGTCGCGCATCAAGCAAATGGGCGCCGGAGACCCGCTGTGGGTGTCTTCGCAACGGAGAATGAAATGCGCCCTCTCATGACGATTACTGCAGCTGCCGCGCTGCTCATCTTTGCCGCCGCTCCCGCGCTGGCGGCCAATTTCGAGGTCCACATGCTCAACAAGGGCGCCGATGGTGCCGGCATGGTGTTCGAGCCGGCGCTGACCAAGGTCGCGGTCGGCGACACGGTGACCTTCATCCCCACCGACAAGGGGCATGATGCCCAGACGATCAAGGAAATCCTCCCCGAGGGCGGCGTCGAGTTCAAGGGCGCCATCGGCAAGGAAGTCGTGGTGACCTTCACCGCGGCCGGCGTCTATGGCGTCAAGTGCACGCCGCACTTCGCGATGGGCATGGTTGCTCTCGTGGTGGTGGGCGATGCGCCCGACCTCGAGCAGGCCAAGACCGCCAAGCTGCCCAAGAAGGCACGCGAGCGGATCGACTCGGCCATCGCGGCCTACGCGCCGTGATGCACCGCAGGGGTGGGCCGTGCCTCCCGGTCCGGTCCGCCCATTGCCGCGGCAGGGTCGCCTGATGCTGGATTTTGTGAACGATTGGGGCGGGCTCGGTCTCGCCCTGTTCTGCTTCTTCGCCGCCCATCTGGTCCCGGCCCGGCCGGCGGTCCGGGGGGCAATCATCTCGACCATCGGTCGCCAGCCCTACATCGCCGTCTACAGCGCCCTGTCGATCGGTCTCCTGATGTGGGTCGCCCGGGCCGCCGCCGGCAGCCCCTATGTCGAGCTCTGGCCTTACGACGAGCGCCTCGTGGCCGTACCGGCGATCGGCATGCTGGTTGCGTGCCTGCTGCTGATCTTCGGTCTCACTTCGCCCAATCCGCTGTCGCTGGGCCGCAGCGCGCATTTCGATCCGCGCGCGCCAGGGGTCGCCGCGGTGGTTCGGCATCCGGTGCTCTGGGCCGCGCTGATCTGGGCCGGCAGCCACCTCGCGGTAAACGGCGACGTGGCGCATCTGGTGGTGTTCGGGGCCTTCGCCCTGCTGGCCGTGGCCGGCATGGCAGCGCTGGACCGTCGTTCCATCCGACGTCTCGGCCGTCCCACTTGGGAGCAGCTTGCGCGCCGCACCTCGAACGTGCCGTTGCTGGGCATGCTGCGCGGTGCAACGATCCGCTTCGGCATCGGCACTTCGTGGCGCGCGGCCGTCGCCATCGCGCTCTATGCCCTCCTCGTGGTGCTGCACGAAATCCTTGCCGGCGTGCCGGTGCCGCTGTGACAGGCTGGCTATCTTTGCTGTGGCGCAAAGAGGGCGCGTCGGGCGACGCCTACTCTTCGGAGGTTCATTCCGGGGAACGACCCATGGACTCCGATGACCCAGGTTTCGACGACGAGGTGGCCGAGTGCCTCCGCGACGTCCTCGACCCCGAGATCGGCCTCAATGTGGTCGATCTGGGCCTCGTCTATGTCGCGCGGCGGCGCGGCACGGTGATCGACGTCGCGCTCACGCTGACGAGCCGCGCCTGCCCGCTGGGGGAGCTCGTTCTCTCGCAGGTCCGCGACTGCCTCGCGCGAGCCTATCCCGGGCATGAACTCAATGTGGAACTGGTCTGGTCGCCCGCCTGGACGCCAGACCTCATTACCGACCGCGGCTACGATTTGATGGGCCGCGAAAGAACAAGGACACTCATCTGATGTGCAACGACTGCCAGACCACGGACACGATCATCGACGTGCGGGCGATCGCGCCGCGACTGCGCCACCCGCTGATCTTCTCCACTTTCGAGAATCTGGGAGGCGGCGAGAGCTTCCACATCGTCAACGATCACGATCCCAAGCCGCTCTTCTACCAGTTCAGCGCCGAATATCCCGGCATCTTCGACTGGGTCTATGAGGAGCGCGGTCCCGAGGTCTGGAAAGTTCGCATCGACCGGCTCGTTCCCTGACGAGCATGGTCGCGATCGCGCGGAGACGAGGGCGGATCCGCGCGATCACCCTTTGCCTGGCGGTCCTTTCCATGGCCGCCGGTGTCCATGGCGGGCTGCTTCGGCTCGGGTTCGACCTGCCCGAAGGGCCCCGCCTTGCCGACAGCCACGGTCCACTGATGATCTGCGGCATGTTCGGCACGCTGATCGCCCTGGAGCGCGCCGTCGCTCTCGGCCGGGGCTGGGCCTATCTCGGTCCCGCGGCGCTCGGCCTGGGCGGTCTGGCGCTGCTCGCCGGGCTGCCCGGCATGCTTCCGGCCGGCCTGTTCGTCATCGGGGCGTTCGCCTTTCTCGCCACATTGGTGACCATCTTCTCCCTGCAGCGCGCCGTGTTCACGCTCGTCCTGTGCATCGGCGCGCTCGGCCTTGCCATCGGCAACATCATGCTGGCCGCGGGGGCGCCGTTTGGCAGCTTCGTGGGCTTCTGGCTGATCTTCCTCATTTCGACCATTGCCGCCGAGCGGCTGGAGCTGAGCCGCGTATTGTCGCCTCCGCCGGGTGCGCTGGCGGCCTTCGTGGCGATCGTCGCGGTGTTCGTCGTCGGCGCCGGCTGGGGCGTGTTCGAGCCGCCGGGGCGTTCGCTCGCCGGCGCGGGTCTTTTGGGCATGACCGCCTGGCTTGCCCGCTATGATGTCGCCATGCGCACGGTCCGCATGCGGGGTCAGCCGCGCTTCATGGCCGCGGCCATGCTCGCGGGCTATGGCTGGCTCGTCGTCGCCGGGTTGTTCCTGTTGCTCACGGGTGGCGCCGCCTTCGACTACGATCTCGTCCTCCACGCCGTCTTCATCGGCTTCGTCCTGTCGATGGTCTTCGGCCACGCCCTCATCATCTTCCCCGGCATCACCGGCGTCGTCCTCGCCTATTCCCCCTGGCTCTACCTGCCGCTCGCCCTGTTGCATGCCGCCGTCGCCATGCGCGTTGTCGGCGACGTCCTCGAGCTCGCGCCGCTGCGGCTTGCCTCGGGAACCGTCACGGTCGCGGCACTGCTCGGCTTTACCGCGACGCTGGCGCTCGCGGCCCGGCGGTCGCGGTCGAACGCCGCGGCTTGATCTGGATCAATTGCGCCGTTCCACCGGGCGATAGATAGAGATCTCCACGATGCGCGGACGAGCGGGGGAAACCGATGCAGATTGACCGTTCGCTGGTGCAGGGCTTCGACCTGTTCGAGGGCATGCGGCCTGACGAGATCGACGACATGCTCGGGCAGGCGACCAGCCGGCGCTACCCGGCCGGCGAGATCGTCTTCGAGCAGGGGAGCGATGCCGACCAGTTCTTCCTGCTGCTTCATGGCCGGCTGCGGGCCACGCAGGTCACTGCCGAGGGCCAGCAAATCGTTGTGCGCGTCATCAATCCGGGCGATCTGTGCGGCATCGCGCGCGCCCTGCGCCGCAACGACTATCCCGCCACCGCGACCGCCGCCGCCGACAGCATCGCGCTGGTCTGGCCGATGAGCGCGTGGGACGGGCTGGTCGCCGCGCATCCGGTGCTCGCCATCAATGCCATGCGCACCATCGGCGGCCGTCTGCAGGAGGCGCAGACCCGCATGCGCGAGCTTGCGACCGAAGCCGTCGAGCGGCGCGTTGCCCATGCGGTGCTGCGGCTCGCCAATCAGGCCGGCAAGCGCGAGGAGGGCGGCGTGCGCATCGACTTCCCGCTGTCCAAGCAGGACATCGCCGAAATGACCGGCACGACGCTTCACACCGTCTCGCGCATCTTCACCGCCTGGGAGGCCGAAGGGCTGATCGAAGGCGGGCGGCAGAAGCTCAAAGTCTGCGATCCGCATGAGCTCGTGCTGATCGGGGACGGACTGAAACCGGGGCGGCTGTAGCCTCGCCGGCATTGGCAATCGCCAGCACGCCTTCGAGCAGGCTGTCATGGGTGATGCCGTGCTCCCGCGCCACATCGGTCAGCGTGTGAAACGGCGCGATCGGACAGCCCACGCACAGCAGCCGGCGGTCGATGAACAGCCGCATCGTGGCGGGCCAGCGCCGCATGATTTCGCTCACCGTCAGTTCGTCCAGCTCTGCGGCATTCATGGCCTTCTCCCCTCGATAGGAGCGACCAAAACTATCGATGCGGCGCGCGCCGGTCCTTGCTCGCGGTCAAAGACGCGGGCGGTGAGGTGCTGCCATATGCCGGCATGCAGCACGCCCCCGATATCGCCCGCCCCGCTTCTGCCAAGACGGCGCGCACGCCCATCCCGCGCGGCATTGCGCGGGATGGGCCGCCTCTTCTCTCCTATGGTTTCCGGCCCTTCTTCCTGCTGGCGGGCCTGCTGGCGCTGGTCGCCATGGCTGGCTGGATCGGCGCTCTAGCGCTGGGCTGGGAGGTCGGCGGAAGTTACGGTGCGCTCAACTGGCACGCCCACGAAATGCTCTTCGGCTATGCCAGCGCAGCACTCGCCGGCTTCATGCTGACGGCGATTCCCAACTGGACCGGGCGGCTGCCGGTGTCGGGCACGCCGCTGCTGGCCCTTGTTCTAGTGTGGATCGCGGGCCGGCTGGCGATGGCGGTGCCCGACGTTCTTGGGCCCGTCCCGTCCGCCGTCGTCGATGGCGCGTTCCTGCCCGTCATGGCGGCCATCGCCGGCCGTGAGATCGTCGCGGGTCGAAACTGGAAGAACCTCAAGATTCTCGGCGGCCTCACGGCGCTCAGCCTCGCCAATGCGGCATTCCACGTCTCGGTGTTCGTGGGGGGCGAGGCGCTGGCAGCCTCGCGTGCCACCGTCGGCATCTACATCGTGCTGATTGCCCTGGTGGGTGGCCGCATCGTGCCGAGCTTCACGCGCAACTGGCTCGCCAAGGCCGGCTCGGCGGCCCTGCCGCGGCCCTACTCGCATTTTGATACGGTCGCGATCGTGGGGCTGGCGGCGGCCTGCGCGTCCTGGGTGGTCGCGGGCGAGAGTGCAGCGGCGGCGGTGGTCGCTCTCGTCGCGGCGGGCCTCAATGCCGTCCGCCTCTGGCGCTGGGTCGGCTGGCGCACGACGGAGGAGCCGCTGCTCCTGGTACTCCATGTCGGCTACGCCTTCATCCCCATCGGCATGCTGTGCGTGGCGCTGTCCGAACTCGGCTTCGTCTCCGCGCCGTCGGCGCTCCACGTCCTCACCGTGGGGGCCATCGGGGTGATGACCTTCGCCGTCATGACGCGCGCCAGCCTCGGCCACACCGGGCGGTCGCTCACCGCGTCGCTCTCCACCTCCATCGCCTATCTGGCGCTCATCGTCGCCGCGGTGGTGCGTCCGTTCGCCGAGCTTCTGCCCGAGGCGTATCACCTGCTGCTCGAGCTCGCCGGCGGGGCCTGGATCGTCGCCTTTGCGCTGTTCGTCATCGAGTACGGTCCGATCCTGTCTCGCCGCAGCGCGCGGTAGCGTCCAGCTTGCGGGCGGCCGGATTCCAATATAGATGTATTGGCAATGCATCTTATGTGGATGGAGCACATGATGAAGATGAAGACGATTGCGGCAGTGGCCCTCGCGCTTGCCCTGGGTGGGGCGGCATCCGCGGTTGCGGCCGCGGATTTCGAGGTGCTCATGCTCAACAAGGGGACCGACGGCAAGACGATGGGCTTTTCGCCCTCGTTCCTGCGCGTTGAGCCGGGCGACACGGTCACGTTCATTCCGGTCGACAAGGGGCACAATGCCGAAACGATCCTCGGCATGATCCCCGACAATGCCGAGACTTGGAAGGGCAAGGTCGACGAACAGCTCACCGTCACTCTCACCGAGCCCGGCCTCTACGGCTTCAAATGCTTCCCGCATTTCGCCATGGGCATGGTGGGTCTCGTGCAGGTCGGCGACGACCAGTCCAACCTCAAGCAGCTGATGGAAGTCCGTCTGCCCGGCAAGGCGCAGGCCCGCATGATGGAGCTGTTCGCCAAGACGTCGCCGCGCTCCTAAGCCCGTTCGGGGCGCATCGGTCGACAGAAAGTACCTATCTGCGATACGGCTTTCTCCAACTGGGAGCGGTCCGATGCGCCTCACCGTCTACAGCGACTATTCGCTGCGCCTGCTGATGTATCTGGCCTTACGGCCGGAGCGGCTCTCAACCATCAAGGAGATCGCCGAAGCGTACGGCATCTCGTCCAACCATTTGATGAAGGTCGTGCACCAGCTCGGCCTTGCGGGTTATGTCGAAACCACTCGGGGGCGAAACGGCGGTATGCGCCTGGGGCGTCCGGCGGCCGAGATCGGCCTGGGCGAAGTCATCCGCTATACCGAGCCTGATATGGACATCGTTCCGTGCCTCGAGCCCGAGAACAAGACCTGTCCGCTGCGCCGAGCCTGCCGCCTCAAGGGCGCGCTCGACAGGGCGCGCCTCGCCTTCCTCGGCGTGCTCGACGACTACACGCTGGCCGACCTGACATCCACGCCCGGACCTATGCGCTCGATCCTCGGGCTGTCGTCGGGCCAGGCCCCGAGACCGAACTGAGCCGACTAATGAACGACCGCGTTGCCGCTGCCCGCCTCCATTCGACCGGCCGTCTCATTCCAGAGGGGCTGGACGAGGCCATGGTCCGCGCGGTGGTCGATGTGTTCTATCGCAAGGCGCGGCTCGATCCGGTGATCGGCCCGATCTTCAACCGCGTGATCGCCGATGCCGACTGGCCTGAGCACCTCGATAAGATCGAGAGCTTCTGGTCGTCCATGCTGCTCGGTACGGGCACCTATGGCGGCCGCCCCATGCCCAAGCATCTCGCCATCGGCGATCTGGGCGACCGGCATTTCGCCCAATGGCTCGCTCTGTTCAAGGAAACCGTCGACGATATCTGCCCGCCTGCCGTCGCGGCGCTGTTCGTCGACCGCGCCGAGCGTGTCGCGCACAGTCTGCGGCTCGGTCTCGCCCAATATCGCCGGCAGGACAGTATCGGCATCGACGTGATGCGCGCCGGCACGCCAACCGAAAAGTAGAGACCGCCCCGGATGTCCGGGGCGGTCGGGTTTGCCCTGCGGGCTCAGTGCGACGCGGCAGCGCCCGGCGTAATGCCGCGGGCGGTCAGCCAGGCATTCATCTGGCGGATCTCGAGCTCCTGGTCGGCGATGATGTGCTGGGCGAGGGCGCGCGTCTCGGCATCCTGGCCGTATTGCAGAACCACATTTGCCATGTCGATCGCGCCCTGATGGTGCGGGATCATGCCGAGCACGAAAGCGGCGTCGGGGTCGGGATAGGCCATGCCGTCCATCATCGGGCCGTGCATGTCCGCCATCGTCGCCTCATAGGCCGTCTTTGCCGCCGCGACCTTGTCCGGGTCGGCGGGCACCATCGTCACCATGCCGGTATGCGGGTTCTCCGCATTGGGGCGATGGGTCGCCATCTGCTCACCGTCGAGCGTCACGCGGCCTTCGGGTCCATAGATCATCAGGTGCAGGCCCCAATAGCTGCCGGCGATGATCACCAGGGCCGCGGCAAGCCCGGCCGGCACGGCCTGCAGCGGCAGCTTGAGCTTGGGCAGGAAGTGCATCTCGCGCGTCGGGTCGGCGAAGATCGCAACGATGATCGCCATGATCAGCGCGTGGCCGACAAGGTCGATGCGGCCGAACGGATAGACGGCGGCGTTGAAGATGATGAACAGCGCCACCGCCGACAGCCTGCGGATCAGCGGAGTCCACAGCAGGCCGAAGCCCATGGTGAACTCGGCGACACCCGCCATCGGAATGAACACGTCGCGCGGCATGCCGAAGGTGAGGAAGGGCTTTTCGATCACCAGCGGGTAGAACCATTCGGGATAGGCGAACTTTTCGAGGCTCGACCACATCAGCGCGATCGCGACACCCCAGCGCAGCACTTCGAAGCGATGCTTGCGCCATTCGGGGTTCTTCGACGCATCGAGCACCAGGTAGCCGGCGACCGCGACACCAAGCGCCAGATAGTCGAGCAGGTGGAAGACATCGTAGTCGCGCAGCGCCAGCACCCAGAGCAGGATGATGCCGGCGGCCGAGAAGATCTGCGTGCGGCGCGAGAAGATGCCGAAAGCGATCAGCAGTTGCAGCCACGACACCCATTCGGCTGGCGTCTGCAGGTCCGGCGTCAAGTAGACGCCGCCCACCGCGAAGATGGCAACGAAGAACGCGCCGATCACGCAGCGCACGAAATCGTCGAGCCGCAGCCAGAGCGGGTTCGACACCTTGTCGAAGCCCTTGAGCACGATTTCACCGGCGGGCGTCCGCTCGACGAGGCGCGTCGCCACGAAGAAGAACAGCACCAGCGCGATGGCGAGCCAGAACCAGCTATTGGTGAGCGTGTCCGAGATCGGGCGCGGTGCGGCGCCCACGATGTAGGGCGCGAACCATTTGACGTGCGCCTCGGCAGGCGTGGTCATGGCGGCCAACGCCGCCACTGGCGCAAGGGCGGGGGCCAGAGGCGCCCGCATCGCGACGCCAAGCTTCACGAAAGTCTTCTGCATTTGTCCTCTGCTCTCACTCGCACAGGTCTTCAAGGGCGGTGCGGTCGAGAATCTCGATATCGGCGATCGACCGCAGGCGGATGATACCTTCGTCCTTGAGAAAGCGAAGAGTGCGCGACACGGTCTCGATCGTCATGCCCAGATAGTCGGCGACATCGTTGCGCTGCATCGCCAGGTGCACGACGCGCTCGGCGCCCTGGCGCTCGCTGAGGTCCGCGAGGAACGCAGCCATCCGTGCATGGGCGCTGCGGCAGCCCAGCAGCATGAGCTGGTGCTGGGTGCGGGCGAGGCTCTTGAGCGCCATGCGCAGGATCGCCGTCGCCGGCTCCTGCCCGGCCATCGGGCGCAGGATGCGGATGCCGGCGCCGTCGACGCTCTCGGCATACGAATCGTGCTCGTCGCCGGCCTCGAAGCCGAACACATCGCCGGCCGTCAGGAAGCCGGTGATCTGCCGGCGGCCATCGGCCGTCATGCGGCAGATGCGGACGGTGCCGAATTCGACCAGGTAGAGCTCGCGGCCTGCCGCATCGCCCTGCGCGTAGATCGCGGCGTCGGCGGGAAACAGCGTCACCGCTGCCGGCTGCATCGCGGTCAGCAAATCCGATCCGGCGAGGGCACCCTGCGGGAAAACGGCGTTGGCGCGGAATGTCGGCTGGATGTGCATGGCGTGGTCCCTTCGTTCGATGACGCGAAGGTGGACCAGACGGGCGCCGCGGGAAATTCCGGTTCGCCTCCTAGGGACATTACTTAGTGGGGCCGCGGAGCCCGGAAATCCGGGCCTTTGCGAGGCTCAGACGGCGACTGAGTGCCGGGCCGCGCCCCGCTCGAGATAGGCATCGAAGCGGGCCGCGATGGCGCGCACGAAGGGCCTGCCGCGCACGCTCACCGAGACGCCCGCGAGGGTCGGCACGAGCAGTTCGTCGCCGTCGTTGTCCGCATAGTCGCGCAGTTCGGCGACCACGGGTTCCGCCATCGCGCCGAAGCGGGCGCGCAGCTCGTCGAACGAGACGGCGAAGTCGCACATCAGCCGCTCGATGGTGAACGCCCGCAACCTGTCGTCGCCGCTAAAGGCGATGCCGCGCGCCACAGCCAGCCCGCCGGCGGCGATGCGGCGCATATAGTCGCCGGTCGCGGTGACGTTCTGCACATGGCCCTGCGGCAGGCCGCCGATGGAGGAGGCGCCAAAGCCCAGCAGGGCCGGGGCGGCGTCGGTGGTGTAGCCCTGGAAATTGCGGTGGAGGCCACCGCTCGCTGCCGCCTGCGCCAGCCCGTCCGAGGGCAGTGCGAAGTGGTCGATACCGATCGGAACATAGCCGGCCGCGACGATGCGCTCGGCCGCCGCCACCGACTGTTCCAGCCGCTCCTGCGGCGAGGGCAGGGCCGCCTCCTCGATCAGGCGCTGGTGCGTCTTCATCCACGGCACATGCGCGTAGCCGAACAGCGCGATGCGGTCGGGGCGCATGTCCAGCGCCTGTTCCACCGTGCGCTCGACCGTTGCGACCGTCTGGTGCGGCAGGCCATAGAGCACGTCGAGATTGGCGGAGCGCACGCCGCGCGCCCGCATGCCGTCGACCACGTCGCGGGTCTGCTCGAAGGTCTGGAGGCGGTTGATGGCCGCCTGCACGCGCGGGTCGAAGTCCTGGAGGCCGACGCTGATCCGCGTCACCCCTGCCGCGGCGAAGCCGTCATAGCGGTCCGGCGTCATGTCGTTGGGATCGATCTCGATGCTGAACTCGAATCCGCCGTCGATGGCGAACATGGCGCGCACCCGCGCCGCCAGCGCAAGCAAATCGTCGGGGGCGAGCATCGAGGGCGAGCCCCCGCCCAGGTGCAGCGCTACGGCGCGTCCCCGTCCGTCGAGCAGCCCCGACACCGTGCCGATCTCCTTGTGTACTGCCGGCAGATAGGCGGCGATCGGATCGTAGCGCAGCACCTGCTTGGTGTGGCAGCCGCAGAACCAGCATAGCCGGTCGCAGAACGGCACATGCACATAGAGCGACAGCCCGGTCTCGCCGGGCAGTGCCGCCAGCCAGTCGCGATAAATGTCGTTGGTCACTCCGGCATGGAAATGCGGAGCGGTGGGGTAGCTGGTGTAGCGGGGCACGGGCCTGGAGTAGCGCGCGACCAGATCGTCGGGCATGGGGTCACCTCGGCTTCACGCATAGGCAAGCCGGCGCGCGCCATCATTGATCCGGATCAAACGGGCCGGCGTCCGGCGTGCGACAAAGCCCGCATGTCCCAGCCGATCGCGCTCAGCTCCGAAGTTCCGGCGACCTGCCGCGCCTGCAATGTGCGGCACGCCGGCATGTGCGCCGTGCTCACGGCCGCCGAGCTGGCGACGATGGCAAGGAGCGCGCGCCGCACGCAGCATGCGCCGGGCGAGCCGCTCGTCGTCGAGGACAGTAAGCTCACCAGCTATGCCAATGTCACCGATGGCGTGGTGAAGCTGTCGCGCGTGCTGCGCAACGGTCGCCAGCAGGTGGTGGGCCTGCAGTTCGCCCCCGATCTTCTCGGCCGGCTGTTCGGCCGCGAGAACCTCGTCAATGTCGAGGCCGCGTCCGAGGTCGACCTCTGCCGCATTCCCAAGGATGTGCTCGAGCAGCTCGTCGCCACCAATCCCGTGCTCAAGCAGCGCCTGCTCGACCAGTCGCTGCAGGATCTCGATGAGGCGCGCGACTGGATGGTGACGCTGGGGCGCAAGGATGCCCGGCAACGCGTCGCGAGCCTGCTGCTGCTGGTCGCGCGCCGCTGTGGCGCTCCCGGCATCGATGACCCCGATCGCGTGGTGTTCGACCTGCCGTTGACGCGATCCGACATGGCCGATTTCCTCGGCCTCACCATCGAGACGGTGTCGCGCCAGATCAGCCGGTTGCGCCATGAGGGTGTGGTGCAGGTCGCCAACCACCGCCATGTTGTCATCCCCAGCCTGCCGCGCCTCGAAACTCTGGCGGGCTAGGGCGTATCGTCCTCGTCGAGGATGCGCTGGCTGGCGCCGTCCATGTCCTCGTACTGGCCCGAGCGCAGCGCCCACAGGAAGATCCCGAGTGCCGCAAGGCCCATCAGCATCGCGACGGGAATGGTGATCGCCAGGCCGCTCATGCGGTGCGCTCCTTCAGCGCGGCAACACCGGGTGCCGTGGCGCGCGGCCGCCGCGTCATGAGCCGCAGCCGCATCGCGTTCAACACCACGATCACGGACGAGGCCGACATGGCGATGGCGGCGATCAGCGGCGTCACCTGCCCCGAAATGGCGAGAGGCAGCGCAATGGCGTTGTAGCCGATGGCGATGCCGAGGTTCTCTACCACGATCCGCGCCGCGCTGCGTGCCGTGTGGATGGCGAAGGGCACGGCGCCCAGGTCGTCGCCCGTCAGTACGAAGTCGGCGGCGCTGCGGCCGATATCGGCCGCGGTCGATGGCGCCATCGATGCATGCGCCGCACGCAGCGCCGGCGCATCGTTGATGCCGTCGCCCACCATCAGCGTCCTGCCGCGCGCCACGTCGGCGAGCTTGTCCTCGGGCGCGAGCGAATGATGCGCTTCGCTGATGCCGGCCTCCCAGGCGGCGGCAAGTACGGGACCGGCGGCATCGCCCGAGAGCAGCCGTACCGGCAGGCCGCGTGCGGTGAGCGTTGCGACGGCCCCGGCGGCGCCCGGGCGCAGGCTGTCCTCGAAGGCGAAGCTGCCGACGGGGCGGCCGTCGCGGCTCAGCCACACGCTGCCGTCCGTCGGGTCCGTCACGCCGCACCATCTGGCCGAACCGAGCCGCCATGTCGCGCCGTCGATCTGTGCCTCGATCCCCTTGCCGGCGATTTCGGTGGCCTCGTCGAGGACACGCGGTGCCTGGTCGAGCCCGTGGGCGATGGCGCGCGACAGCGGATGCGTGCTCGATGCCGCGAGGGCGGCCGCGATCGCTGCCGATGCGTCGTCGGGCAGCGAGGAGCGCACCAGCCGCGGCGTGCCGCTGGTCAGCGTTCCGGTCTTGTCGAAGGCGACCGAGTCGATTTCGGCGATGCGCTCGAGCGCCGCGCCGTCCTTCATCAGGATGCCGCGCTCGAACAGCCGCCCGGCGGCGACGACGTGGACGATCGGCACTGCCAGCGCGAGTGCGCAGGGGCAGGTGATGATCAGCACGGCAACGGCATTGGTCAGCGCCGCGTGCCAGTCGCCGCTGATCAGGCCCCAGCCGAGGAAGGTGCCGATGGCGATGGTGTGCACCACCGGCGCATAGAGCGAGGCCGCGCGGTCGGCGATGCGCCGCGGCCGTGTCTTGGCGCCCTCGGCCGCCTCCATCATCGCCGCCATGCGGGCGAGGAAGGAATCGGTCGCGGCGCGCTCGGCGCGCACCTGCACTGGGCCGGCAAGGCTGGCGGCACCGGCGACGACCGGCTGCCCCACGTCGATCGTATGCGGCAGCGATTCTCCCGTGATGATCGAATAGTCGAAGCTGCTGCCGGGCGAGAGCAGCACGCTATCCACGGGCAGGCGCTCGCCCGCCTTGATCTCGAGCGTCATGCCTGGCTCGATCTCTCTCAGCTTGACGTATTCGCGTGTACCGTCGGGCCGGACCAGCGTGCCGCCGCGCGGCTGCAGCCGCGCGAGGCCCGAGATGGTGTTGCGCGCGCGTTCGCGCATCAGATGGTCCAGCGTACGGCCGATCAGGAGAAAGAACAGCAGCATCGTCGCGCCATCGAAGTAGGCGTGATGCCCCGAGTTGATCGTCTCGAACAGGCTGAGCGCGGTCGCAAGGATCACGCCGATCGAGATCGGTACGTCCATATTGGTCTTGCCCACGCGCAGCGCACGCCAGGCCGAGCGGAAGAAGATGCGACCGGCATAGGCGATGGCGGGCAGGGCGATCAGCGCCGAGATCCAGTGGAACAGGTCGCGCGTCGCGTCATTGGCGCCCGACCACACCGACACCGAAAACAGCATGATGTTGCCGGCGGCAAAGCCCGCGACACCGAGTGCGCGGATCAGCTCGGCCAGCACCGGATCGCCGTCGCTCTCCTGGCTGGGGTCGAGCACATAGGTGTGATAGCCGGCAGCCTTGATCGTCGGCGCGAATGTCGCGGGCGAACCCTGCGTGGGGTCGTAGACGATGCGGACGCGGCGTCGCGTGAGGTTGACGCGCGCGGTGCGCACCATGGGCAGCGCCGCCAGCGACGTCTCGATTGTGCGGATGCAGGCGGCGCAGTGGGCGTCGGGCACCGCGAATTCGAGTTGTGCCGTGCCGTCTCCGAGCCGCCGGCTCAGCGCGCCGAGCGCCGCGCCGTCGTTTTCGATCGCCGCCGGATCGTTCTCGACGACGGCGAAATCGGAGGGCACGCAGCAGGTCATGGCGCGGTCTCGACGCGCATGCGTTCGCGCAGTTCGAACGGCCCGAGTGCTGTGTCGGCCGCGGTCACGGTGGCTTCCCACAGGCCCGCCGGCAGCTCCACGGCCGCTTCATAGGCGCCGTCGGCCTTGCGTTCGAAGGCGAGAGCCTTGTCGTCGTGCCCGCCTACCGGGCGGTTGAGCAGGATCGACACGTCCCCCAGGTCGATCGGGGCTCGTGCGCCATCGAGAATCACCAGTCGCGCTGCGCCGGGACGATAGGTGAGGACGGCTTCCCAGCCGGCGGCGCGCTGCGCTTCATGGGCGAGGCGCTTCTCCTCGAACTCCTGGCTCGCCACATAAGAGTTGGTGACGACGAGGCCGGTCCAGCTCTTCATGGCGAGCGTCGCCATGGTGATGTTGACCGCGATGATGACGCCGAAGAAGCCGACAGCCATCATCAGCATGTGGGCGCCGGTAAATCCCTTGCCGGATGTGGGCTTGGCGGTGCTCATTTTGCCTCCGGAACTTCGAATGTGGTTTCCGCCTGGGTGCGGACGGCGCCATCGGTCGAGGCGACGCCGATGATGAAGCGGGTCTGTGCCTCCGGCAGCGCCTCGGGCGCGACCTGCACATAGGCGCGCAGCGTCATCACCTTGTCGGGCTCGAGCGGCAGCTCGAGCGACGTCGGGCCGGTACCCGGATGATCGGTGACCGCCAGCGTCGCGCCCGGCAGGCCCTCGACGCTCAGCGTCACGGTGCGCGGCTCGGGTGTCATGTTGAGCACCTTGATGTCGTAGCCATTGCTGACCGCGCCGTCGCGCATTTCCACAAACAGCGGGTTGCGGTCATGCAGCACGCTCACCGAGAGCGGCGAGCGCAGAGCCAATGCCGTCAGCATCCCCAGCCCGATCGCGGTCCAGCCGATGAAGTAGACGATGGTGCGCGGACGGATCACCGAGCGCCAGTCGGTCAGGCGGATGGTGTCGACCAGCTTGCCGGTGAGCCTGTCGCGGATGCGGGCCGGCTGCACCACCTTGCCGGTGCCCATGGCGAGCGCCATGTTGTGCTCGTGGTCGGCGAGCGTTGCGTAGGAGATCAGCCCACGCTCCTTGCCAAGCCGGTCCATCACGTCGTCGCACGCATCGATGCACAGCGCGCAGGTGATGCATTCGAGCTGCTGGCCGTCGCGGATGTCGATCCCCATCGGGCACACCACCACGCAGGCATTGCAGTCGACGCAATCGCCCACCGGCTTGTTCTCGGCGATCGCCTTCTTGGCGTGGCGCGAGCGCGGCTCGCCGCGCCAGCCATTGTAGGTGACGGTGAGCGAGTGCTCGTCCAGCATCGCGCCCTGGATGCGCGGCCAGGGGCACATATAGGTGCACACCTGCTCGCGCATCAGGCCGCCGAAGATGTAGGTGGTCGAGGTGAGGAGCGCGATCGTGACATAGGCGACAAGCGGCGCCCTGAGCGTCACCACATCGACGATCAGCGATGGTGCATCGGCGAAGTAGAAGATCCACGCACCGCCCGTGGCGACACCGATCAGGATCCAGATCGCGTGTTTGCTGATCCGCTTCCAGAGCTTACCCAGTGTCCACGGCGCCTTGTCGAGCTTGATGCGGGCATTGCGGTCGCCCTCGATGAAGCCTTCGACGGCGAGGAACAGGTCGACCCATACGGTCTGCGGACAGGCATAGCCGCACCAGGCACGGCCGACCGTAGAGGTGACGAGGAAGAGGCCGAGGCCGGCCATCACAAGGAGGCCCGCGACGTAATAGAATTCCTGCGGCCAGATCTCGATGAAGAAGAAGTAGAAGCGCCGGTTGGCGAGGTCGACCAGTACCGCCTGGTCCGGTGCGTAGGGTCCGCGGTCCCAGCGCAGCCAGGGCGTGATGTAGTAGATGCCCAGCGTGATCAGCATCACCAGCCATTTGAACTGGCGGAACCGGCCATTGGCGCGCTTGGGGAAGATCTTGGTGCGCGGAGCGTAGAGCGACTGGCGCCGCTCCTTGGAGTTCACCGGCTCGACATCGTAGCGTTGAGAGGTCGGCGGTTCGGAAAGCATGGCAGACTCGGTAGGATCGGATGGCGTCGAGACCGGAGGCTCGCATGCCGGCGGCAAGCCGCTCTTGATCCAGATCAATCCCGGGTCGATTGCGACCCGCCCCGGCGGCTTTGCAGCGGCTCGCAACGGCCTGAAAGGTGGCCGGCCGCCGGGACGGATCGGGGAGCGCGGCGAGCGCCCCCACGGAGAGCGGCCACGCCCTACTGGCCGCCTCCGAGCCCGTGCACATAGATCGCGAGCTGCTTGACCGCCTCGTCGCCCAGGCGCGGCAGCCAGGCCGGCATCACGCCATGCTGCGGCTGTGCGATCTGTGCTTCGATGGCCGCGAGCGAGCCCTCATAGAGCCAGATGCCGTCGTTGAGCGAGGGACCACCCACTTCGATCATGCCCTGACCGCTCTCGCCGTGGCACGAGCTGCAATTGTCCATGAACAATTGCTCGCCCTCGGGGCTCGCCTCGCCGCCCTCGATGCCCGAGAGCGAGGCGACATAGCGCGCCACGCTGCCGATCTGCGCAGTGTCGAGCAGGCCGTCCGCGAAGGGCGGCATCAGATTGTAGCGCGTGTCGGTGTCCGAGGGCGACCGCGCGCCATGGGCGATGGTCGTATAGATGTCGTCGATCGTACCGCCCCAGATCCACTCGTCGTCATTGAGGTTGGGGTAGCCCACTGCGCCGGTGGCGCCGGTGCCGTGGCATTGCGAGCAATAGACCTTGAACAGCGAGTTGCCGCCCGCGCTCGCAAAGCGCGACAGGTCCTGGTCGGCGAGGATGTCGCCCACCGGCATCTGCGCGATGCGCGCCAGTGTCTTGCCCTGCGCCGCCTTGGCCGCCGCGACTTCCGCCGCGTGGTCGGCGCGGCTCGAATAGCCGAGCAGCCCGGGCGTCGCCGACGAGATCAGCGGCCAGGCCGGAAAAGCGATGGTGTAGCCGATGGCGAACACCACCGAGGCGTAGAAGGTCCAGAGCCACCAGCGCGGCAGCGGGTTGTTGAGCTCCTTGATGCCGTCCCATTCATGGCCGGTGGTTTCGACGCCGGTGACGTCGTCGATCTCGCGTTCGCTCATGTGCGGTCTCCACCGGCGGGATGGTCGTCGTCGAGCGGAATGCGCGCCGCTGCCATGGCGCGCGAGCGGGCGCCGGGCAGCATGATCATCACCACCACGGTGAGGAAGATCGCCAGCATGTAGAGCAGCCCCCAGCTATCGGCGAAGTGCCGGAGCATGTCGTAATGTGCGGTGTCCATCGGATCCTCAGCGGTAATTGGCTTGGGCGTCGTAGGTCGTGAAGTCGACCAGCGTGCCCAGCATCTGCAGGTAGGCGACGAGCGCATCCATCTCGGTGATCTTCATGGGATCGCCGTCGAAGTCGCCGGTCGTCACCTTGGCGTAGCGCTCGAGCAGCCCCGACGTGTTGGCCTCGAAGCCCGCCTGCGCGATCACGTCGCTGCGGGCATTGGCGATGTCGGCTTCCGTATAGGGCACCCCCACCGCGACATTGGCCTGCAGGTTGGCGGCGATGTTGCCGTAGTCGAGCTCTGCCGACGCGAGGAACGCATATTTCGGCATGATCGATTCGGGCACGAGCGCCCGCGGATCGCTCAGGTGCTGCACATGCCACTCGTTGGAGTAGCGGCCGCCGACGCGCGCCAGGTCGGGCCCGGTGCGCTTGGAACCCCACTGGAACGGATGGTCGTACATCGACTCGGCTGCCAGCGAGTAGTTGCCGTAGCGTTCGGTTTCGTCGCGGAACGGCCGGATCATCTGGCTGTGGCAGACATAGCAGCCTTCGCGGATGTAGATGTCGCGGCCGGCGAGCTCGAGCGGGGTGTAGGGCCGCATGCCCTCCACCTTCTCGATGGTGTTCTGGAAGTAGAACAGCGGAGCGACCTCGACGATGCCGCCGATCGACACCACCACCAGCGAGAGCGACAGCAGGAGAGTGGCGTTGCGCTCGATGACGCCGTGCTTGCCAAGAATATCCAATTGTCTCTCCTATTCGGCCGGCTGCAGCGCAGCGGTAGGCTGGATGATGGGGCGTTCGTTGCGGACCTTGCCCCGAATGGTCATCCAGATGTTGAACGCCATCACCAGGCCGCCCAGCAGGTAGAGGAAGCCGCCGAAGGCGCGGGCGATGTAGTAGGGGTGCAGCGCCGCCACCGATTCCGCGAAGGAATAGACGAGGAAGCCGTCGGCATCGTATTCGCGCCACATCAGGCCCTGCATGATGCCCGACACCCACATCACGGCGGCGTAGATCACGATTCCAACGGTCGCCAGCCAGAAGTGCCAGTTGACCAGCCGCAGCGAGTAGAGCTGCTTGCGGCCCCACAGCCTGGGCGCCATGAAGTAGATCGCGCCGAAGGTGATCATGCCCACCCAGCCCAGCGCGCCCGAATGCACGTGGCCGATGGTCCAGTCGGTGTAGTGGCTGAGCCCGTTCACCGACTTGATCGACATCACCGGCCCCTCGAAGGTCGACATGCCGTAGAAGGCGACCGCCACCACCATCATGCGGATGATGGGATCGGTGCGCATCTTGTCCCAGGCGCCGCGCAGCGTCATCAGGCCGTTGATCATGCCGCCCCAGCTGGGCATCCACAGCATGATCGAGAACACCATGCCCAGCGTCTGCGCCCAGTCGGGCAGCGCCGTGTAGTGCAGGTGATGCGGGCCGGCCCAGATGTACATGAAGATCAGCGCCCAGAAGTGGATGATCGACAGCCGGTAGCTGTAGACCGGGCGCTCGGCCTGCTTGGGCATGTAGTAGTACATCATGCCCAGGAAGCCCGCGGTGAGGAAGAAGCCCACGGCATTGTGGCCGTACCACCATTGCGTCAGCGCGTCCTGCACGCCGGCGAACAGCGAGTAGCTCTTGGAGCCGAAGAAGCTCACCGGCACCGCGAGGTTGTTGACCACATGCAGCAGCGCGATGGTCACGATGAAGGCGAGGTAGAACCAGTTGGCCACGTAGATGTGCGGTTCCTTGCGCTTGATCAGCGTGCCCAGGAACAGCAGCAGATAGGCGACCCAGACGATGGTGAGCCAGATGTCGACATACCATTCGGGCTCGGCATATTCGCGGCTCTCGGTGATGCCCAGCAGGTAGCCCGTCGCGGCCATCACGATGAAGATCTGGTAGCCCCAGAACACGAACCAGGTGAGGGGCTCGGAGAACAGCCGGGCGCGGCAGGTGCGCTGCACGACGTAGAAACTCGTCGTCATCAGCGCGGTACCGCCGAAGGCAAAGACCACCGCCGAGGTGTGCAGCGGCCGCATGCGGCCGAAGTTGAAGAACGGCGCGAGATTGAGGTCGGGAAAAGCCAGCTGCAGGGCGATGATCACGCCGACGAGGAAGCCGACACAGCCCCAGAACACGGTGAGGATAGTGCCGTAGCGGATGGGCGCATCGAAATAGCCCGCCTGTTCGGCCTCGATCTCGGCCGGCGAGCGCTCCGGGATGCGCGCGACGAACGCCGCGCCGATGGCAAGGACGAGGGCCATCACCGCCATGTGAGAGCGGAAAGGCGCATCCGCCGCCAGTCCCGCGAGGGCAAAACAAATGAACGCGCCGCCCGCGAGCGCGATGAAACCAGGCATGTAGCGCAACGACGCCCCCGATCCGTGCCGTTTGTAGATGCGGCTACCCTTAGGCAGGCGGGCGGGCCGCGCCTTGATCTAGATCAAGGCAAAGCGCGGGGCGGCGGGGCCAAGCTGCGAGGACATGCTCAATCGAGGGGTCAATGCACTCGCCCGCCGTCTTTCCGGACCATCTGAAGCGCACCTTCGAGCGGCAGCTCAAGCTGTGCGACGATCTCGAGGCCGTCGCCGATTCGCTGCCTGCGGGCACGGACCGGCAGTTCTGCCTGCATCTGGCGCGCCAGATCGGCCCGGTGCTGCGCGATGCGCATGCGGTCGAGGAGCAGTTCCTGTTCCCCGGGCTCATCGCGCGCGGCGGCGGCGAACTGGTCGAACGCCTGCGGCTCGAGCATATCGAGGACGAATGCTTCGGCGAGGAGGTGCAGTACGAACTGCTGCAGCTCGGGCAGGGGCGCGCGGTGCTCGCGCCGGAGGCGACGGGCTACATGCTGCGTGGCTTTTTCGAGGGCATGCGCCGGCACATGCGGCACGAGCTGGAGCTGCTGGGCGATTTGCGCCCCGCGTCCTAGGCGTCGGCGTGGATCGCGTGTCGCACCGCCGAATTGACGGCGTTGCCGGCGAGCGGCAAATCGACGATCTCGGCGACCCATTCCACCAGCCAGGGATGCGGCCGGCTGGCGAGCAGCACCACCGGATGCGCCTTGATGCAGAAGGCGATGGCCTCGTAGTCGGGGCCGGTGAGCGCCTTCTGGTCGACGATCGTGCAGTCGAAGCGGTTGGAAACGAGCCAGGAGCGCGCCGGCGGGGTGTCGCGGATGGTCACGGCGAAGCCCTCCGCTTCGAGGGCGAAGGCCAGGGAACGCCTGAGGTCTGTGTCCGGCGCCACGAGCAGCAGGCGTGCCGAGGGCATCGAAATCTCCATTCCGCCACCGACAGCGGGTGAGGCTGGACTAGACCGGAAACGCGATGCTCCACTTGAGCCGGATCAAATCCGGATCAGGATGGCGTGCCGTCGCCGTCGAGCTCGATGTCCATTGCCATGCGGACCAGCTCGGGCAGGCTGCGTGCCTGCATCTTGGCCATCAGCCCGGCGCGGTAGACTTCCACCGTGCGCGGGCTGATCCCCAGGTCTGCGGCGATCGTCTTGTTGGGATGGCCCGCCACCACGCCCCTCAGCACCTGCCGCTCGCGGTCGCTCAGCGTGCCGATGCGCTGCTTCACCTGCTCGATAGCGGCGGCGCTGCGCGTCTGCTCGGCGGCGCGCTCGGCCGCCCGGCCGATCGATTCGATCAGCACGTCGTCGCTGAACGGCTTTTCGATGAAGTCGATGGCGCCGTTCTTCATCGCCTCCACCGCCATCTGGATATCGCCATGGCCCGTCACCATGATCGCCGGCAGCATGGCGTCAGCCGCCTTGAGGCGCTTGAGCAACTCGATGCCGTCGATGTCGGGCATGCGCAGGTCGGTGACGAGGCAGCCATTGGTGACGTTGGGTGCCGCCGCGAGAAAGTCCGTCGCGCTCTGGTGCACGCGCACCGCAAAGCCCGCGCTCGTCAGCAGGAAGGCGAGGGAATTGCGAACGGCCTCTTCGTCGTCGACGATGTGAACCACGGTGTCGCTGGTGCTCAAGGAGCGTCCTCCGGCAGAAGTGGGAGCGAGAAGGTGAAGGTCGCGCCGCCCGCGGCATTGCGGCTCACCGTCAGTTCGCCGCCATGCGATTCGATGATGCGTCGCGAAATCGACAGCCCGATACCCATGCCATGCGGCTTGCTCGTGACAAAGGGCTGGAACAGTTGCGGGGCGATCTCGTCGGAAATGCCCGGTCCGGTGTCCTCCACCTCCACCTGCATGCGGGCGTCCGCTGTCGGCCGGGTACGCACGGTGAGCTGCTTGCGCTCGCTGTCGCGCATCGCCTCCATGGCGTTGCGCATCAGGTTGATCAGCACCTGCTGGATCTGCACGCGGTCGGCCATCACCAGGCCGGCCTCGTCGGAAAAGTCGAACACCGACTTGATGCCGCGCTCCTGCGAGCCGACGAGCGCCAGCGCCCCCGCCTGCTCGATCAGCTTCATGAGATCCTCGGGTTCCTTGTCGGTGTCGCCCCGCGTCACGAATTCGCGCAGGTGCCGGATGATGTCGCCGGCGCGCAGCGCCTGCTTGGCGGTTTCCTCGAGCGCGCCGCGCAGGGCCGGCGGCACCTCGCCGTCGATCCGGTCGAGCATGCGCCGCGATCCCTGGACATAATTGGCGATCGCCGAAAGCGGCTGGTTGAGTTCATGGGCCAGCGTCGAGGCCATCTCGCCCAGCTCGTTCAGCCGGGCAAGGCGCGCCAGTTCGCTTCGCGCCTGGTCGAGCATCGCCGCCGATTGCTCGCGCTCGGTGAGGTCGCGGATGAAGCCGGTGAAATAGATGCGGTTGCCGCGGCGCATTTCGCCCACGGCGAGCTTCATGGGGAAGGTCGAGCCGTCCTTGCGCCGGCCGACCACGACGCGGTCGACGCCGATGATGCGCTTCTCGCCGGTCGCGAGGTAGCGGTCCATGTAGCCGTCATGCTGCTCGCGATAGGGCGCGGGCATCAGCATGCTGACATTGTGTCCCAGCACTTCGGCGGGCGCATAGCCGAACTGGCGTACGGCCGAGGCATTGAACGACAGCATCTTGCCGTCGGTGTCGATCACCACCATGGCGTCGAGCACGGTGTCGAGGATCGATTGGAGATGGGCGTCGCGCTCGAGCAGCGTCTCCGTGGTGGTGCGCGTCGCGGCCCGGCTCGCAAGCAGGCGTCGCGTCAGCCAGAACAGGCAGCCGAGGCCGGCGAGGGCAAAGGCGGCCGCGCCAACAGCCCGCATCTCCGCCGATACGAGCGGTTCGCCGGCCAGGGCAAGGCCGCCGGTCACCACCAGGCACAGCGCCGCCGCCCCCGCCAGCAGCAGGTCGGTGCGTTCCATGTCCGCGGGCTCGCTCACGCCTGTTCCTCCGCCGCTTCTGCCTCACGGCATACAGAACGGGCGGGGTGGGCTCAAGCGCCGGTCTATTTCAGCAGCCACTCATGCTCGGCCGCGTTGTGGAACTTCCAGGTGCGCCTGGGGCCGGCCATCACGTTGAGATAATACAGGTCGTAGCCATGCACCGCCGCCACCGGATGGTAGCCGCGCGGCACCAGCGTCACATCGCCATCCTCGATCACCAGCGCCTCGTCGAGGCTGCGGTCGTCGGTATAGACGCGCTGCATGGCAAAGCCCTGCGGCGGGTTGAGGCGGTGGTAGTAGGTCTCCTCGAGCAGCGACTCTTCAGGCAGGTTGTCGGTGTCGTGCTTGTGCGGGGGATAGGACGAGGTGTTGCCGCCCGGCGTAATCACCTCGACCACCAGCAGCGAATGGGCGGGCTCGGTTTCGGGCAGGATGTTGGTGACGTAGCGCGTATTGCTGCCCTTGCCGCGCGTGATCTGCGCCGGGATATCGAGAACCCGCGCGGGGTAGTCGCCGCCGCCCGGCGCCGAGCAGCCCGCCAGTTCGAGCCGCGTCGTCGCCGTCACGCGCCAATCGGTATGCGCCGGCACATAGACGGCCGCCGGCGGCCCGTCGAAGGGCGAGCTGCGCCCGCCGAGCTCGCCGAAATCCCTGCCGCCGACCGCCACGCGTCCCGTGCCGCTGAGGAACACCAGGCACAGTTCGCGCGCCCCGGTGTTGTCATGCGCCGACCGGCCCGGCTCGAGGGTGTCGACCTCGAAGCCGACATAGGTCCAGCCGGCACTTTGAGGTGTCACGGTGATGTGGCCGTCGGCCGGCTTCTTGACGCGGAGCTCAGCCATTGGGAAAGCCCTGCTTTTCGACGGCATAGCCGGCTGCCGTCATCACCCGCATCAGCTCCTTGTGGCCCACCTGCGCCATGCGGAGCGGCGGGTTCGCCTTGGGGTCCTGCTCGGCCTCCACCACGAACCAGCCCTCATACCCATAGTCGGCAAAGCGCTGGACGATGGCCCCGAAGTCGAGCGAGCCGTCGCCGGGCACGGTGAAGGCGCCAAGCGCCACGGCGTCGAGGAACGATTGCTTCGTGCGGTCGAGGCCGTCGACCACGGCGCGGCGGATATCCTTCACATGCACGTGGGTGATGCGTGCGTGATGCCTGTCGATCGCCCGCAGCACGTCGCCACCGGCAAAGGCGAGGTGCCCCGCATCGAGCAGCAGCGGAATGCCCGGCCCGGACGCCGCCATGAAGGCATCGAGTTCCGGCTCGGTCTCGACCACGGCCGCCATGTGATGATGATAGCTCAGCGGCATGCCCTGCTCGGCGCACCATTCGCCGAACGCCGTCACCTTCCTGGCATAAGCCGTCATCTCGTCGTCGCCGAGCCTGGGCTTGCGCGCCAGCGGGATTTCACGCCTGCCCTGGATCGAGCGGCCCACCTCGCCATAGACGATGCACGGCGCATTCACCGCCTTGAACAGCTCGATCATGGGCGCGATGCGCTCTTTGTTGGCCGCAAGCTCTTCGTCGACCAACGTGCCCGAGAACCAGCCGCCGCACAGCGTCACATCCGCCGCTTTGAGGATAGGCAGCATCACTGCCGGGTCTTCCGGAAAGCGCCGGCCCTTCTCCATGCCGGTGAACCCCGCCGAGCGCGACTGGCGCAGGCATTCCTCCAGCGATACGTCGTCGCTCAGCTCCGGCAGATCGTCGTTCCACCACGCGATGGGCGACATGCCCAGTTTGGCTTTCATTGCCTGACCTCTTCACTCATCTCGAAGCGCGGGAAGCCGCAGGCTCTACAGCCGCTGCCCCTTCACCGCTTCCTCATATTCCCGCCGCGCCGCGTTCACCTGCGGGCGTGCGCTCACTTCCGGCACCGCGACGTCCCACCAATGTCCGCCGGCCTCGGTCGAGATCAGCGGATCGGTGTCGATCACCAGCACCGTCGTGCGGTCGATCGCCGCGGCGTCCTTCAACCCGGCCTCGAGCTCGGCAATCGAAGCGACCTTGCGCGACCATGCGCCCATCGAGGCCGCGTGCGCGGCAAAGTCGATCTCGGGCAGCGTCTCGTGCTCGGTGTCCTTGAGCAGATTGTTGAAGTTGGCGCCGCCGGTCGCCATCTGCAGGCGGTTGATGCAGCCGAAGCCGCGATTGTCGAGGACGACGATGGTCAGCTTCTTGCCCAGCATCACCGAGCTCGCGATCTCGGAGTTCAGCATCATGTAACTGCCGTCGCCCACCATCACGATCACGTCGTGCTCGGGCTTGGCGATCTTGACGCCCAGCCCGCCGGCAATCTCGTAGCCCATGGTCGAGAAGCCGTATTCCATATGGTAGCTGCCGGGGGCACCGGCCGGCCAGAGCTTGTGCAGTTCGCCGGGGAGGCCGCCCGCGGCGCACACCAAAGTCGCTTCCGAACCGCGTGCGCGATGCACAGCGCCGATCACCTGCGCGTCCGAGGGCAGGGCGTTGGTCGGGTCGGTCACCGCCTTGGCCTGTCCCAGCCATTTCTCCTTGGCGGCCTTCGCCGTCGCCTGCCAGGCGTCGTCCGCCTGCCAGTTCCCCAGCCGGCCATCGAGCAGGTCAAGGCCGACCTTCGCGTCGGAGATGAGCGGCAGGGCGCGATGCTTGCTCGCGTCGAACGCCTGCACATTGAGCCCGACCATCCGCACGCCCTCGGCCTTGAACAGGGCCCACGACCCGGTGGTGAAATCCTGGAGGCGCGAGCCGACCGCGAGCACGAGGTCGGCCTGCTCGGCGAGGAGATTCGAGGCCGCCGATCCTGTTACGCCCACCGAACCCATGTTGAGCGGATGGTCGTGCGGCAGGCTCGATTTGCCGGCATTGGTTTCCATCACCGGCACGCCATGCCGCTCGGCAAAGGCGCGCAACCCTTCGGCGGCTTCGGAGTAAAGCACGCCGCCGCCGGCGATGATCACGGGCTTGTGCGCCGCCCTGATCGCGGCCACCGCCGCGTCCAGCTCGCCGGCATCCGGCTGCGGCCGGCGGGGCGTCCAGACGCGCTCCTCGAACATCGCCGCCGGATAGTCGAACGCTTCCGCCTGCACGTCCTGGCACAGCGCCAGCGTCACCGGCCCGCATTCGGCGGGGTCGGTCAGAACCTGCATGGCGCGGGCCAGCGCGCTGATCAGTTGCTCGGGCCGCGTGATGCGGTCGAAATAGCGGCTCACCGGGCGGAACACGTCATTGGCGCTCACCGTGCCGTCGCCGAAACTCTCGACCTGCTGCAGCACCGGATCGGGCGCGCGGTTGGCGAACACGTCGCCGGGCAGCAGCAGCAGCGGCAGACGGTTCACATGCGCCAGTGCCGCCGCCGTCACCATGTTGGTGGCGCCCGGCCCGATCGAGGAGGTCACGGCCATCATCCGCCGCCGGAAGCTCGCCTTGGCGAAGGCGATGGCAGCGTGCGCCATGCCCTGCTCATTGTGTGCGCGATAGGTCGGCAGCTCGCCGCGCACCTGGTACAGGGCCTCGCCCAGCCCCGCGACATTGCCGTGCCCGAAGATCGCAAACACGCCGCCAAAGAGCGGCACCGCCTTGCCGTCGATCACCGTCTTCTGCCGGGTCAGGAACGTCGCGAGGGCCTGCGCCATCGTCAGGCGGATCGTCTTGCTCATTGCTGTTCTCCCACGCGCTGCCAGGTCGCGGTCAGCGCCCCGAACCGTTGCGCCATTTCGTCCACCGCGGCGTCATCGCTCATCGTGCCGGCCAGCCACGCCCGCGCCGCATCGGCAAAGATCGTCCGCCCCACGGCGAAGCCCTTGACGGTGCCGACGCTGCGGGCCGCCATAAAACTCTGTTCCAGCTCCACCGCCGGTGCGTCGAGCCCGAGCAGAACCACGCCGCGGCAATAGGGGTCGCGCGTGGTGATCACCCGGTCGATCGCCGCCCAGGCGGCGGCACTCGCCTGCGGCTCGAGCTTCCACCAGTCCGGCTTCAGCCCGGCATCGTAGAGCTCGGTGAGCGCCGTGGCGATGGTGGTCTCGTCCAGCGCGCCGTGCTTGCCGCCGATGATCTCGATCAGCACCTCGCGGCCCACCTTGCGGCCGGCCTCATAGGCCTGGCGCAGGTGCTCGATCTGGTCGGCCTTGAGGTCCGCCGGGTCGCCGGGGTGATAAAAGCACAGCACCTTGATCGCGTGGTCCACGGGCCATTCCACCAGCCGGCTGCCCACATCGGGCGAGAACTCGAAGCGCAGCGGGCGCGAGCCCGGCAGTTCGAGCGGCCTGGCGACCCACAGCGTCTCGGCGGCCGCATCGAACAGCGCCAGCCGGCCATATTTGTCGTCGAGCAGCATGCCGTAGCCCGGGCGGCCGGCGGCGACGCGGGTCGCGGCCTTCACCGCCAGCCGCTTGAAGGCGCCGATCCTCTCGGGCGTGGCGCCGGGCATTTCCTCGAGCTGCGAGCGATGGTCGATGGCGAGCGCCATCAGTGCAGGCATCGGCGTCCGCCGCGTCGTCGCGTGGTGGATATGGTTGAGCGCTTCGTCCTTGCGCAGCGCCCGCTCGGTGCTGCCATGCGCGAGGAAATAGCTGAGCTCGTCCCAGGTCGGATATTCCGGCGCGCAGAGCAGGCGCGACACCGCGAAGGCGCCGCACGCATTGGCCCAGGTCGCCGACACCGCATGCGGCTCGCCGCGCAGCCAGCCGCGCAGGAAGCCCGACATGAAGGCGTCGCCGGCGCCCAGCACGTTGTAGATCTCGATCGGAAAGCCCTGGCCGACAATGCCGTCCTCGAGATCGTCGGGGATCGCGCCGTCATAGACGATGCAGCCCTTGGCGCCGCGCTTGAGCACGATCGTCGCACCGGTCAGGCCGCGGATGGTCCGCAGCGCCGCCGGCAGATCCGAGGTGCCCGCCGCGATCGCCACCTCCTCCTCGGTGCCCACCACCAGGTCGGTGTCGGCGAGGATCGACTGGTACTCCCGCGTCACCCGGTCGGAGGCGACATAGCGCTCGAAGCCGGCGGCATGTCCGGCCAGCCCCCAGAGGTTGGGCCGGTAGTCGATGTCGAACACCACCTTGCCGCCATGTGCCTTGGCCAGCCGGATGGCCTTGCGCTGCGCCGCCGCCGCGTTGGGCGTCGAAAAATGCGTGCCCGTCACCACGATGGCGCCGGTGCGGGCGATGAAGGCTTCGTCGATGTCGCCTTCGCTCAGCGCCATATCGGCGCAGTCGGTGCGGTAGAAGATCATCGGCGACTGCCCTTCGGCCTCGACCGAGAGCAGCACCAGCGCCGTCAGCCGGTCCGGATCGGTGGCGACGCCGGCGGTGTCCACGCCTTCGCGGGCCAGTTGCTCCTTGATGAAGCCGCCCATCTGTTCGGCGCCGACGCGGGTGATCAGCGCCGACCGCAGCCCCAGCCGCGCGGTGCCGACCGAAATGTTTGTCGGGCAGCCGCCCACCGATTTGGCGAAGCTGCCGATGTCCTCGAGCCGCGTGCCGATCTGCTGGCCGTAAAGGTCCACCGACGACCGGCCGATGGCAATCACATCCAGCTTCTGTCCACTCATGGCGGTCCTCCGGGGCGGCAGAACGAAATACCCGTTCCGCTTGCCCGTCAATCTGGAATAGTCGTTCCGGCCGGCCCCCGCGCCCGCTTCCCCCGCCTGTGCCGGCGCGTTTCGGCCACGCCCACGGTCAGCGCCATGGCGAGGGCCAGGCTCGCCGACAGCGAGCGGAAGCCCGCTTGGTCGGCTTCGGCCACCTCGAACCACACCGCCGCATGCTCGGCCAGCGGCGACAGCCCCGAATCGGTGAGCGCCACCACCGGCACGCCCCGCGCGGCCATCGCCCGGGCCTGCGCCACCGATTCCGCCGCATAGGGCGAGAACGAGATCACGAAGCCCGCATCCTCCGGGCCGGCGAGCGCCAGCAGGTCGTCGTCGATCCCCGCGGCGGTGCCGACGCTGACGCACTGCACCCGCAGCTTGCCGAAGGCGTAGGCCATGTAGGCCGCGATCGGGTAGGAGCGGCGCCGCGCGATCAGGTAGATCGCCCGCGCTCCGGCGAGCAGGGCCACCGCCCGCTCGAACGTGTCGGCCTCGACGCTGCCGCGCAGTCCGTCCAGCGAGCGCTGCCCCGCGTCGATGAAGCCGTCGAGGAGGCCCAGGCTGCCACGCGCCTCGGTGCCGCTGCTGTCGATCAGCCGCAGCCGCTCCTCATAGGACGAATTGCGCTCGCGCAGGCGGTCGCGGAACACCTTCTGCAGGCTCGAAAAGCCGTCGAAGCCGAATTGCTGGGCGAAGCGCACCAGCGTCGAGGGCTGCACCTGCGCCGCCGCGGCGATTCCCGCGGCGGTGCCGAACGCCATCTCGTCGGGATTGCCCAGCGCATAGCCGGCGACGTCGGTCAGCCGCCTGGGCAACGCCGAGCGCCGCGCCACGATCGCCGCCTTCAGTTCGTCGAAGTCCCGTGGGGGAGTGGACAATTCGTCGCTCTGGGGCATTCCCACCGCCTTGTGATCGGCCCCATTCGCTGGCCAGCGCCGCCATGTGTCAAGCGGCTGGCGCGTGCCGGCGATGAGTTCTACGCTTCACGCTGCGGGAGGAGACCCATTCGGCACGCTCGCCGTGAGGAAGCTATGACGACATCCGAGCTTGGCGAGCTGCTCACCGCGGTCATCGACCGCATCATCCCGCGCGACGCCGATCCGGGCGCGCTCGAACTCGGCACCGATGACTTCGTGCGGGACCGCCTGGCCGAGGATGCCGGCCGGCGTGCCGCGATCGAGGCCGGCCTCGCCGCGCTTCCTGCCGGCTTTGCCGCTTCGGACGCGGCCGCGCGCGACGCGGCGCTCGCCGCTGTCGCCGGCGAAGCCTGGTTCGTCGCCCTTAGCGAACTCGTCGCGGAGGGCTTTTATGCCGACCCCGGCAATGGCGGCAATCGCGGCGCCCGCTCCTGGGCAATGATCGGCTACGAGCACGGCCTGCCCGAAGGGCCGGATGGCCCCACCGTGCCGCGCCCGCCCCTGCCGCAGCGCCTCGGTACGCCGCAAACGGAGTACGACGTCGTGATCGTGGGCGCGGGTGCCGCAGGCGGCATCATGGCGGCGGTGCTGGCGGAGGCCGGCAGGCGCGTCCTCGTGCTCGAGCGCGGTTCGCACCTGGACTACGCGACCGGCGGCCGGCGCGACCATCTGCGCAACCAGCGGCTGTCGCGCTACGGGCACAATACCGGCCCCGACATCGCGGGCAATCCGCGCGTCCTCGTCGATGCGCATGGCACCGAGCGCATTCTCCGTCCGCACGAGCCGGGCTACCACAACAATGCCGCCGCCGTCGGCAGTGGAACGCTGGTCTACGGGGCGCAGGCCTGGCGCTTCCTGCCCGACGATTTCCGCATGGCGAGCGTCTATGGCGTCCCCTCGGGTTCGTCGCTCACCGACTGGCCGATCGGCTATGACGAGCTGGCGCCGTTCTACGAGCAGGCCGAGTGGGAGATCGGCGTCGCCGGCCAGAGCGGGGACAATCCGCATGCGGGCCACCGCGCCAAACCCTATCCGATGCCGCCACTGTGGCAGCACAGGACAGCCGAAGTGCTGGCCCGCGGCGCCGGTGCCCTGGGCCTCCGCACCTTCGTGCCGCCGCTTGCCGTCAACACCGTGCCGCGCGACGGGCGCGACGCCTGCATCCAGTGCGGCTCCTGCGTCGGCTTCGCCTGTCCCAGCAATGGCAAGAACGGCACGCAGAACACTGTGCTGCCGCGGGCCTTCGCCACCGGCCGGTGCCAGCTCATTGCCCATGCCATGGTGCAGCAGGTCGACACCGACGCGCAGGGCAGGGTGACCGGCGTCACCTTCATCGACGAGAGCGCGGGCGCGCCGACCGTCCGCTCGGTGCGTGCCGCCACCGTGGTGCTCAGCGCCGGCGCCATCGAGAGCGCACGCCTGCTGCTGCTGTCGCGCTCGGCGCATCATCCCGACGGCCTGGGCAATGCGCATGGCCAGGTCGGCCGCAATCTCCAGGGGCACTATTATGCGGCGGCCTGGGGCGAGTTCGACGAGGACATCTACGATCCGCGCGGGCCGGGCGTCAGCATCGCGACCATCGACTACAATCATGGCAATGATGGCATCATCGGCGGGGCCATGCTCGCCGACGATTTCATCATGCTGCCCGCCATCTTCTGGAAGACCTCGCGTCCGGTCGACGTGCCGCGCTGGGGCAGTGCAGCCAAGGACTTCATGCGCCACGGCTATCGCCGCATCACGGCGGTGAAGGGGCCGGTGCACGAGATCCCCAATCCCGATTGCTGCGTCGAACTGGACCGCAATGTCCGCGACCGCTTCGGCCTGCCGGTCGCCCGGCTGTCGGGCGTCGCCCATGCCGAAACTGTCCGCACCACGCAGTACATGAACGAGCGCGCCGTCGACTGGCTGCGCGCATCGGGCGCGAAGCGGGCCTGGACCGGCACGCCCGTCGCGCGCCTCTCGGCCGAGCAGCACCAGGCCGGCACCTGCCGTATGGGCACCGACCCGGCGAGTTCGGCCACCGATATGTGGGGCGGCGTCTGGGGCCACGACAATCTCTTCGTCTGCGACGCCTCGCTCCACCCCACCAATGGCGGCTTCAACCCGGTCCTCACCATCATGGCTATGGCCTTCCGCAACGCCGCGCACATCGCTCGCGAGCACTGAACGCGCGGCCTTGAGGCGCCGTACACCCAAGCCAATCGCGCCGGCGGCATGAAGCACCGCATCCCTGTCGCAAAACCGACACACCCTAAGCCCTGTACAAGCGGCGCCGCATGGGCGAACCTGCGCGTCGGGAGTGCGTCTTAAGGGGGAGAAGATGGCCGAGTCCGTCCGCGACAACAGACTGCTTTGGGGGCTCGTGGTCGTCGGTCTGCTTGTGCTTCTCTCCCTGTTCTGGATCTGGAATGTCGGCAACACGCTGTCGGGCATCGATCAGCGCGGCCAGCAGCTCGAAGCGCGCTTTGCCGATGTCGGTGCGGCCGATGCCGTCGCCGCGCTCGAGGCCAGGCAGGCCGAGCTCGAAGCCAAAATCTCGGCCCTGCAGATGCCCGACCTCGCGCCGGTGCAGCAGCAGGTCGATGAGCTCAATGCCGGTCTCAAGGGGCTCGAGGAGCGCTTCGCGGGCTTCACGATTCCCGGGCTCGAGGATCTTACGGCCCGACTCGCTGCCGTCGAAACCGCCGTCGGCGGCATCGCCCCGGCCGACCTGACCGCTGTCACGGCCGATATCGACGGGCTGAGAACATCGCTCGATGGGCTGCGCACGCAGATCGGCGATCTCGCGCCGGCGCGTGTCGATGAACTGGCAGGCAGGATCGACACCGTGTCGCAGCAGGTTGCGGCCATCGAGATCCCCGATGTTGCCGCGCTCACCACTCGCGTCGATGCGCTCGATACGCGCCTCGGCACGGTCGAAGCGGCGATCGCCGATACGGCGCCGGCCGAACCCGACGCCCTGGCCGCGCGGCTCGATGCCTTCGCCGCGCAACTGGCCGCCATTGCCCCGCTCGAAACCCGGATCGGCGCGGTCGCCACCGATGTCGAAACGCTCAAGACCGGCGTCGCCGCCGCCGCCACATCGGTCGAGGTCACCGCGCTCGATACGCGCCTGTCCGATCTGGGCACACAGGTCGACGTCTCAGGCGCCGGCCTCGCGACGGTGCAGGCACAGGCCACCGATCTCGCGACGCAGGTCACCGATCTTGGCGCCGATCTCGCGACGCGCGCCGCAAGCGCCGACGTCACCGCGCTCTCCGACCAGCTCACGGCGCTCGGCCAGCAGGTCGCGGCCCTGCCCGCGACCGATACCGCGGCGGTCGAAGCCGATGTGTCGGCGCTTCGGGCCGCGCTCGACACGCTGGCGACGCAGGTTGCCGCCCTGCCGGCCGCCGACGAGCTTGTCACGCTGCGCACCGACCTCGACCGCATCGCCACCAATCCGCCCGCCGCGCCGCCGCCGCAGGTCATCGAGCGCATCTATTTCGGTCAGAGCGGCACCAGTGTTGCCGAAGCCGAGTTGCCCAAGATTGCCGCGCTCGCCGAGCGCCTCGGCAGCAACCCGTCGGCGCTATCGCTGGTCGGCTTCTCCGACAGCTCCGGGCCGGCCGAGCTCAATCGCAGCCTGTCGCTGCGCCGCGCCGCGGCCGTGCGGCTGGCGCTGCTCGCCGCGGGCGTCGATCCCGCCGCGCTCACCTCGGTTACGGGCCTCGGCGAAGACGCGCCGCCCATCGATGCAGGCGACGATGCCGACGAGGCGGGCAACCGCGTGGTGCTGATCTACGGTCGCCCGGAGAGGTCAGCCTGGGGCTGGCGCTCGACGATTTCACCCGCCTCGATGCGAGCCTGTGCGCCCAGTTCGGCGCTTCCCCGCGCCGCTGCCACCCTCACCCTGTCGGGACGGTTCTAGCCGCGTTTCCCTCCGGCCTGCTACAAGGCGACTGGACGTGGGCACGGGGTGCGGCAATCGTGAGCAGGCTGGGGATCGGGCTGATCGGCACGGGCTATATGGGCAAGTGCCATGCGCTGGCGTGGACATCCGTCCATGCGGTGTTCGGCGACGTGCCGTCCATCGATCTGGTGCATCTGAGCGAAGTCACCGACGATCTGGCGCGGCAGCGCGCGGGAGAGTTCGGCTTCGCCCGCTCCGGTGCCGACTGGCGGGCGCTGGTCGCCGATCCCGAGGTCGACATCGTCTCGATCACCACGCCCAACCAGTTCCACGCCGAGATGGCCATCGCCGCCCTCGAGGCGGGCAAGCATGTCTGGTGCGAAAAGCCGATGGCAACCAGCCTTGCCGATGCCGAGCGCATGCGCGACGCCGCGCGGATCAGCGGCCGCGTCGCGGTGCTCGGCTACAACTACATCCAGAACCCCATGGTGCGGCAGATCGAGGCCATCCTTGCGGCTGGCAACATCGGCACGGCCAACCATTTCCGCGTCGAGATGGACGAGGACTTCATGGCCGATCCGGCCACCCCCTTCGGCTGGAAGAGCGACGCGAAGTCCGGCTATGGCGCGCTCGACGATTTCGGCGTCCATCCCGTCTCGCTCATCCACACGCTGCTCGGCCGCATTGCCCGCGTGCTGGGGCACCAGGCGATGCCCTATGCGACGCGGCCCATTCCGGGGGCGCCGCCGCGCGCCGTCGAGACGCACGACATCGCGTCGGTCCTGTGCGAGCTCGACACCGGCGCGTCCGGTGTCATCGCGCTCAGCCGCAGTGCCTGGGGCCGCAAGGGGCGCATCGCGCTCCAGATCTTCGGCGACAGGGGCGCCATTGTCTTCGATCAGGAGCGGTTCAACGAGCTGCAGCTCTATACCGCCGACGGCGATCCGGCGACGCGCGGCTTCCGCACGATTCTCGCCGCCCCCGTCCACGCGCCCTATGACCGCTTCATTCCCGCGCCCGGCCATGGTCTCGGCTTCAACGACCTCAAGATCATCGAATGCCACGAGCTGCTGCTGCGCCTCGCCGGCAGACCGTCGCGTACCATCGGCTTCGATGCCGGCCTCAGTATCGAACGCACGATCTGGGCGATGCACGAATCGGCGGTGCGCGGCACGTGGACCTCCGTGCCGGAATGACGTTTCAGCCCTGATGTTCATTGTCCTCGGAAACGTCGCTGTCGATGAAACCATGCAGTCGCCGCTGCTGCCGGCGCGCGGTGCCACCGTGCTCGTCGGACCAGCAGTGCGCGATCTGGGCGGCAAGGGCGCCAACCAGGCGATCGTCCTCGCGCGCGCCACAACTGACGTGCGGCTCGTCGCAACCATCGGCAGCGACGATACGGCACGGTGGATCGCGGCGGCGCTCGCCGAGGAGGGGCTCGATCCCGCCCACCTGATCCGCGTCCCGGGCGCCAGCGACCGATCGCTGGTCTTTGTCGGGCCCGATGGCGACAATGCCATCGCCTCGACCAGCCAGTGCTCCGACGCGCTTTCGCCCGCCCATGCCGAGGCGGCTCTGCGCGGCGCGCAACCCGGAGACGTGCTGCTGCTCCAGGGCGGCTGCACCGTCGAAACCAACCGGGCCGCCATCGCGGCGGCGAAGGCGCGCGACATGCGCATCGTCTTCAATCCGTCGGCGATGCGGGAGGGGTTCGATACGCTGCTGGCGGGGGTCGACCTCGTCGTGGCCAATGCCGGCGAAGCCGCCGAACTCGTCGGGGACGGGGCGCCGCTCGAGCAGGCCGAGCGCCTTGTCGCCCGCGGCGTCGGCGATGCGGTGGTCACGCTGGGAGCCCGGGGTTCGGTTGCCGCGGGGCGGGGCGGGCAGCACGCCGTGCCCGCCGTTCAGGCGCCGGTGCGGGACACCACCGGCGCCGGCGACACCTATCTGGCAGTCCTTGCCGCTGCCCGCTTCATGCACGGCGCTCCTCTGGCCGCCGCCATGGCCTGGGCGTCGGCCGCCGCCGCCATCACGGTCGGCCGTCCCGGCACTCGGGCTGCCTTCCCCAGCCGCGCCGAGCTGGCGGCCATCGCCGGCAAATGACAATCCTTTGCCGTTTTTCGTGCGATTTTGCTGCATACCTTTGCTGACTTTTGGCAGGATTTCGACAGCGATGCGCCGTCGCGGCAGCTTGACTTATCGGTTCACGGGCCTATGGAACGGCCGCTTTTCCAATGGTCCCAGCGCAGCAGGCAGTCCCGACACCCCGATGAACTCCCTCTGGCTGCGCATCCGTCCGTACCTGTCCACGCTCGTGCGCTACATGCACATCAGCTACCTCGAGGCGAAGTCGGGGTATGAGGGCACGGCGCTGGGCATCCTGTGGATACCGGCGACAACGCTCAGCTTCTCGCTGCTGCTCGGCTTCGTCTTCCACCCCAGCGGCACGACGGGACCCATTCCGTTCTTCCTCTATGTGCTGAGCGGTTACGTCACGTGGAACTTCATCTCGGATTCGATCACCCGCAGCACCAACATCATCCAGAGCAAGTTCGAGTTCGCCGTTCACAACAATCTCGGCCTCGCCGGATTGTTCGGAAAAATGCTGGCAGACCGGGGCTTTGAGTTCGCCATGGAGCTGGCGGTGGTGATCATCGCCGTGCTCGTTTTGTCGCCGTTCAGCTATGGCCCGCAGATCCTGCTGCTCGCCATCCTCATCCCGATGATGTGCCTGGTGTCGCTGGCGGCGAGCTATCTGGTCAATTTGCTGACCCTGTTCTTCCCGGACCTGGGGAACGTCGTCAGCACCGGCGTGCGCCTCATGTTCTTTGCCACGCCGATCTTCTGGCTGGTCGAGGATCGGTCGGACTGGCGCGCCCTGCTCGAGGTCTACAACCCGGCCAGCTACTATCTCATGATGATGCGCCAGTCGTTCGGGCTGCAGCCGCTCGTGCTGCATGTGTGGCTGATCGGCGCCGTCATCAGCCTCATCGTCATCGCCGCCGGCGCCATCGCCTACCGGCAGTCCAATTCGTTCGTCCGGAACCTGAGGTAAGCCGCCCATGTCCGGGATCGAAATAAAGAACGCCTCCGTCAGCTACTACCTCCGCCACAAGGGGGATGCGGGCAAGCGCAAGATCGAGCGTGCCGCTGTCGGTGGCCAGATCATCGAGCGCGCGCGCTACCTCGAGATCGCGGCGCTTCGCGACATCACGCTGAGCATCAAGCACGGCGATCGCGTGGGCCTTATCGGGCTCAACGGCTCGGGCAAATCGACGCTGCTCAAGCTCTGCTCCGGTGCACTCTCGGTGCAGAAGGGCTCGATCGAGATCGATGGCCGCGTCAGCACGCAGTTCTCGCTGGGGGCCGGCATTCGCGGATCGCTGAGCGGCCGGCGCAATACCGAGCTCAAGTGCCTCTATATGGGCACCCCGCAGCGCAGCATCAGCGACCGCGTCGAGGAAGTGCGGGAACTCAGCGGCCTTGGCGGCTATTTCGAGCTGCCGGTGTCGTCCTACTCCGCCGGCATGCGCTCGCGCCTCGTGATGAGCATGATGCGGCTGGTGCGTTCCGACATCCTCATCATGGACGAGTGGATCGGCGCCGCCGACGCGACCGTCAACAAGACGCTCGCCACGCTGCAGAACCAGCTGATCGACAGCGCATCGGTCCTCGTGCTGGCGAGCCACTCGCGCCACATCCTGGAATCCTGGGTGCAGACGCTGGTCTGGCTCGACGGCGGCGTCATTCGCGACATAGGTCCGATCGGCTCCATCTACGATCAGTTCGAAGCCTGGATGGAAAGCCGCTAGAACGCACGGCAGCAGGAGTCGTCAGTGTCGCTATCCGGCGGATTGTCCAGGGCATACTCATTTCTCGTCGAGAGCGTGGTCGATGCCGTTCCGCGGAACCTGCGCGGCCGCGTTCCGCAGCCCCTGCGTGCCATCGCGCGCCGCATCCTCGCGAACAAGACGATCGTCGACTCCCTCAATCTTCGCCTGTGGGGCGGCTTTTCCACGACGGCCTATGCCGAGATCGAGGCGATCGCCAACGACCCTCGGCACGAGCACAGGTCGCGGGCGTTGCTTGCCCTGGCGCACTGGCACGGCGCGTTCGGCGACAGGGAGAAGGCCGTCGATCTGCTCGCCGTCCAGGCGGCCTCCGATCCGCATGAGGCAGCCGGTTCGCGCTACTATCTTCCGCGGGTCTACTACCTCTGCCTCCTCGGGCGCGCCGAAGAGGCACGGGATGTGCTGCGTAGCCTGGGCAGGATGCCTGTCGACGACTCGCTGGCGCTCGCCTGGGCGAGCACCTATTCGCCGACGGCGGCAGGAGCCGGCGCAGATCCGGACGAAGCTCTGGCCTGGATCAACCGCATGTTCACCGCACACGGACTTGCCACGGTCCGGCGTCGGCACGACGATCGTCCGCTCAGTCTCGACAACCTTGTTGGCGTCGACGTCCCGCCCGTGAAGACCGGGAGCGGCCTCGTGAGCGTCATCGTCCCGACCTACAATGCCGCCGATATGATTGAAACGGCGCTCCGCAGCCTCGCCGAACAGAGCTGGCGCAACATCGAGGTGCTTGTCGTCGACGATGCCAGCAGCGACGGCACCGCCGACGTCGCCGAGCGCTTCTGTGCCACGGACACGCGGTTCCGGGTGATTCGGCGCACCGTCAATGCCGGCAGCTACACCAGCCGCAACGCTGCCCTCGCCGAGGCCCGCGGCGACTACGTCACCATCCTCGATGGCGACGACTGGGCCCACCCGCAGCGCATTGCCCTCCATGTTGCGGACCTCGAGCGTCACGAGGCGCCGTTCAACGTCTCCAACTGGGTGCGTGCCACCGACGATCTTTTGTTCTCGGGAGCGCTGCGCCCCGGCGTGGCCATGCCGCTGCGCAACATGGGCTCGTTCTTCGTGCGCCGCTCGGTGATCGACAGGATCGGCGGCTGGCACGAAGTCCGCATCGCCGCCGACACCGAATTCATGAAGCGCGCCGAGCTGGTGTCCGGCACGATCACCCGAGGGCCCATCGCGCGAGGGGTGCCGCTGGTTCTGGGGCGTCTCGTTTCGACCTCGCTGACGCAGTCGTCGGCGACCAGCATTGCGACGCTCTCGCATGGCGTGCGGCGCGAGTATCACGAACTGGCCGAGTTCTTCCATGCGCGGTTCGGGGCAGGCAAGAGCTCGCTTGAGGAGCTGGCGAGCTGGCCCGTACGTGGCGCGCCAACAATCATACAGCCAGCGCGCGGGCAGTTGGCCGCGGATGTGCTGCTCCTGGGCGACTGGAACAATGCGCGGGATCTTGCGCGAGGCCGGCCGCTGGCCGACGCTCTGCACAAGGCGGGCAGGCGTGTCGCCTTCTTCCACTACCCCCGCTATTCGGAAGAGGTGCGCAACGTCCTCAATCACGACCTGCGCGACTATGTCTGGTCGAACGGAATGTCGTTCGTGACGGCGGGTGAGCGTGCCAGGGTCGGTTCGGTCATTGTCGTGACGCCCGACGTTTTCGAGCACACGCTCGACCGCTTCCCGAGCGTGGAACTCGATGATCTCACCCTTCTCGGGGAGCCGTCGGAGGTATCGGATGCGGCCAGGGCCAATATCGTCGCTGCGTTCGGGCGCGATGGTCGCTGGGCCAGCGCTTCGGATGCAATCGCCGAACGCTAGCGCCGTTCCGGCTTGCCGCCCGCCAGCAGGCGGACCGCTTCCCGCAGCTCCACGCCCCAGAGCCGCAGTTGCACGCCGACGGCCGTCAGTCTGTCGCCAAGCGGATAGGGAGCGCGCAGGAAGCGCCATGTCGGGATGATCGGCGAGCCCAGCGTACGCAGCAGGAACGCGGCACGCCGGCCCGGCGAGCCCGCTGCGATCTGGCCGCCCAGCACGCGCCGGCTCTTGGTGGCGATGGCGTCCCAGTCGGCGCGCGCGGGGTGCCCGACGCGCGCGTCGGACACGAAGCGCACGCTGGCACCCCGTGCCACCGCGCGGCGGCAGAATTCGGCGTCGCCACCGGACAAGCGCGTCGCGTCGAAACCTCCGGCGTCCCGGAACAGCGTGGCTGACACCGCGAGATTGGCGGTGGCGCCATAGCCGCGGCTCGCATAGCGCTCCTGCGGGATGCCCTTGAGCATGTCGTAGATTTCATAGGCGTTGCCCGGCGTACCAGCCGGGCGGACGTCGACGCCGCCAACGAGGATGGTTCGCGCATCGGCGCTCTCCGCGACCCGCGACAGGGCGGCGAGCCAGCCGGGCTCAGGCAGGCAGTCCGCATCGGTGAAGGCGAACCAGTCGCCGGTCGCGAGCGCCGCTGCGGCGTTCCGCGCCGCGTACGAGCCCGGCCGCTCGCAGGTGATGATCCTGACATTGTCGGGCAATGTGGCGGGCGGCACGAAGTTGCGCGAGCCGTTGTCGCTGAGGATCACCTCGAAGCTGTCGGGCGGTAGCGTCTGCGCCGCAAGGCAGGCCAGCAGCTCAGGCACGAGGTCCCATTGCTCGTAGACAGGCACGAGGACCGAGAGGTGCCGCTCCATCTACGACGCCTTGCGGCGCTCCCCGCGGCCGATGGCGAAATAGTCGAAGCCCTGCGCCTGCATGAAGGCCGGATCGTAGATGTTGCGTCCGTCGAAGATCACCGGATGCTTGAGCTGGGCCTTGATCGTCTCGAAATCGGCGGACTGGAACACTTTCCACTCGGTCGCGATGATCAGGGCGTCGGCGCCCTTGAGTGCCTCCTCGCGCGTCCCGACCAGATCGAGATCGCTTCGCACGCCATAGATGCGCGCGGTCTCATGCATCGCTTCAGGGTCGTAGGCGCGCACCTTGGCGCCGGCGTTCCACAGCGCCTCCATGATGACGCGCGAAGGCGCCTCGCGCATGTCGTCGGTGTTGGGCTTGAAGGCCAGGCCCCACAGCGCGAACGTCTTACCCTTGAGCTCGCCGCCGAAATACTGCGCGACCTTGTCGAACAGCACCTGTTTCTGCGCCGTGTTGCGTTCCTCCACCGCCGACAGCACCGTGGGCGTCACGCCGGCTTTCTCGGCCGTGCGGATCAATGCCTGCACGTCCTTGGGGAAGCACGAGCCGCCATAGCCGATGCCGGGATAGATGAAGCTGTAGCCGATGCGCGGGTCCGAGCCGATGCCCTTGCGTACCCACTCGATATCGGCGCCCAGCCGGTCGGCAATGCCGGCCATTTCGTTCATGAAGCTGATCTTGGTCGCGAGCATGGCGTTGGCCGCGTACTTGGTCAGCTCGGCGCTGCGCGCATCCATGACGATCATCTTCTCATGGTTGCGGTTGAACGGCGCGTAGAGCTGGCGCAGCAGCATCTCGGCGTCCTTGCTCGAGGTGCCCACGATGATGCGGTCGGGCCGCATGCAGTCGGCCACCGCCGAGCCTTCCTTGAGGAACTCCGGATTGGAGACGACCTCGAAGCCGATCTGTCGGCCTGCCTCGGCGAGCGTCCTGCCCACCACCTCCGCCACGAGGTCGGCGGTCCCCACCGGCACCGTCGATTTGTTGACGATCACCTGCGGCCGGTCCATGTGCTGGGCGATGGTCCGTGCCACCGCCGTCACATATTTGAGGTCGGCCGAGCCATCTTCGTCCGGCGGGGTGCCCACGGCGATGAACTGAATGGCGGCATGCAGCACACCCGCCTTGGCATCGGTGGTGAAGTGCAGGCGCCCTTCCCTGAGGTTGCGCTCGACCAGTCCATCGAGGTCCGGCTCGAAGATGGGAATGTTGCCCGCCTTCAGCCCTTCGATCTTTTCGGCGTTGATGTCGACGCAGAACACATCGTGGCCCACGTCGGCCAGAACGGCCGCCTGGACGAGGCCGACATACCCAATACCGAAGACCGTGACTCGCATCTATGTACCTTGCGGGGGTGTCATTTGCCGGCAAACGCTTAGTGTTGACAGGGATGATGCACAAGCCCCATCTGCCCGGGCCGGTCTGCCGCGGAGTTTGCTGACTTGAACATCTGGCTGGTGCGCGATCTCGAGCCGATCCCCACCGATCCGGGCGATCGTCGGCTGATGCGCGCCGGAATGCTGGCCGAGGCGCTGGCGCGGCGCGGCCACGCGACGACGTGGTTCACCTCGAGCTTCGACCACTACCAGAAGCGCCATCGGACGGATCGCGACAGGACGATTACCCCTGAGCCCAACCTGACCATCGAGGTCTTCCGCGGTCGCGGCTACCGCCGCAATGTGAGCCTGGGGCGGATTGCGCATAACAGCGGCTTTGCCGAGCGCTGGCGGCGGTTTGCCGATGCCAGCGCCGTGCTGCCCGATATCCTGGTTACCGATATCCCGACGACCGAGGCGGCAGATGCCGTCGTTCGCTTCGCCGCGGCGCGGGGTATCCCCACGGTCCTGTCGATCCGCGATCTCTGGCCCGATTTCTTCGTCGACTACCTGCCGGCGCCGCTGCGGCCGCTGGCCAGCCCGTTCGTCGCGCCCCTCGACCGGCAGGCCCGTTACGCCGCCGGCCATGCGACGAGCCTGTTGGGCATCTCCGACGACTATCTGGACTGGGGCAGGGCCAAGGGGGGCCGCCCCGCCAACGAGCTGGACCGGGTCTTTCCGCTCGGCTACGCGGCCCGGCAGAGGCCCGACGCGGACGCCATCGCCGCCTTTCGCGACAAGCTCGGGCTCGGCGACAAGACGATCATCGGCTTTGTGGGCTCATGGGGCCGCACCTACGACCTGGAGCTGGTCCGCTCGGCGGCCGCAAGCCTTGCCCCGCGCGGCGACCTCGCCTTCGTCATCGCCGGCGACAAGGACACGCAGCCGGCCCTGCGCGACGCCCTGGGCAGGCTGCCCAATGTCGTGCTGGCCGGCTGGCTCAGCGCCGACGAAATCGCGCTGCTCGCCAGCGCCAGCGCTATCGGGCTCCTCCCCTACCAGCCCAACGCGCCGCAGGGCCTGCCCAACAAGGTCTTCGAATACATGGCCTATGGCGCCTATCAATTGGCGACGCTCGAGGGCGAGATCGTCCGCTTCTACGCGGAGACCGGGGCAGGGCAGGCGGTTGGCCGCGACCTCGCCGCCGCCATCCCGGCCGCCCTGCCGCTCGCGCTCGACCCGCAGCAGCGCGCCGCGCGCATCGCCCGCTTCGAGCGTCTCTACAGCGCCGACGCGGTCTATGGCGAGATGGTCGATCACATCGAACGCGTCGGCGGCATCGGCCGCCTCTAGAACCGGGCGGTGGGGGAGAACTCCTTCGCCGCAGTGGCGTTTTCGCTCTTTTCGGGGGCAATGCGACCCATTAGAACCCTCCGCCATGAGAATATTGGTCACCGGCGGCGCGGGGTTTATCGGCGCCAATTTTGTCACGCATCTGCTCTCGACCGCCGCCATCGAGCGCGTTGTTGTCGTCGACGCCCTGACTTACGCCGGAAACCTTGAGAATCTGGCCGGTGCGCATCGCGATCCGCGGTTCCGCTTCGTCAAGGGCTCCATTCTCGATCGCGGGCTCGTCGAGGACCTGCTCGCTGCCGAGGATATCGGCGTCGTCGCGCACTTTGCGGCCGAAAGCCATGTCGATCGCTCGATCCGGGGGCCTGAGGCGTTCATCGAGACCAATGTCACGGGTACGCTGCGCGTGCTCGAGGCGGCGCGCGCTCATCTCAATGCCCGGCCGGACAAAAAGGACAGTTTCCGCTTCCTGCATGTGTCCACCGATGAGGTGTTCGGCACGCTCGGTCCGACCGATCCGAAATTCTCCGAGGACACGCCCTATTCGCCCAACAGTCCCTACGCCGCGAGCAAGGCGGCGTCGGACCATCTGGTGCGCGCCTGGCACGAGACCTACGGCCTCAACACGCTGATCTCGAACTGCTCGAACAACTACGGGCCGCTACAGTTTCCCGAAAAGCTCATCCCGCTGATCATTCACAATGCGCTCGCCGGCAAGTCGCTGCCCATCTATGGCGACGGCCAGCAGATCCGTGACTGGCTCTATGTCGGCGATCACTGCTCGGCGCTGGCGACCATCATCGCGCGCGGCAAGCCCGGCGAGACCTATGCGGTGGGCGGCAATTCCGAGCGCGCCAATCTCGATGTCGTTGGCACCATCTGCGACCTGCTCGACCACCATCGGCCACGCAATTCCGGCTCCTACCGCGACCAGATTGCCTTCGTCGCCGATCGCCCGGGCCACGATCGCCGCTACGCCATCGATGCGAGCAAGCTCGAGCGCGAGCTCGGCTGGAAACCGGAACGGAATTTCAGTTCGGGCATCGAGGCCACCGTGCTGTGGTATCTCAACAATGGCGAGTGGGTGAACAACGTCACCTCCGGTGCCTACCGCGACTGGGTCGCGGAGCAGTACGCGTGAAGCTGGTCCTGTTCGGCAGCGGCGGCCAGGTCGGCCGCGCCCTCGCGCCGCTTCTTGGCGAACTGGGCACTGTCGCTGCCTTCGACCACACGACCGCCGATTTCGAGCAGCCCGCGACGCTGGCCGCCATCATCGAGGGCGAGCGCCCCGACGTGGTGGTCAACGCGGCGGCCTACACGGCGGTCGACGCCGCCGAGGACGACAGCGCTCGCGCCCATCTCGTCAATGGCGAGGCTGTCCGCCATATCGCCGACGCCGCGAGGCGACGCGGCGCGCTGGTTGTCCACTATTCGACCGATTTCGTCTTCGACGGCCGTGCCGATCACCCCTATCGCGAGACCGATACGACGAATCCGCTCTCGGTCTATGGCGCAAGCAAGCTCGGCGGCGACCAGGCCCTTGCGGCGAGCGGCGCCGACCATCTCATCTTCCGAGTCACCTGGAACTACTCGCCCGAAGGCAAGAACTTCCCACTCGCGATCCTGCGCCTCGCCAAGGCGCGCGACGCGCTCGACGTGGTCTCCGACGAAATCGGTGCCGCGACCTCGGCCGATCTCATCGCCCGGGCGACCGTCGAGGCTCTGCGCCAGACCCTCGCCGATCGCGGCAAGACCGGTCTCTACCATCTGACAGCATCCGGCGCGGCGAGCCGCGACACGCTGGCCCGCGTCATCGTGGCGGAAGCGCGCGCGGCGGGCGCCGAGCTGGCGCTGAGTCCCGACAGTATCCGGCCGATCCTGGCGCGCGACTACGCCGTCACCAAGGCCATCCGGCCGTCCAATTCGCGGCTCGACACCACCAGCTTCCAGTCGACATTCGGAATGACTTTGCCGTCCTGGCAGGACGGGATACGGGATTTGATCAACACACTCCGCGAGGGGGGACGTTTATGAGCCGCAAGGGTATTATTCTGGCAGGTGGTTCGGGCACGCGGCTGATGCCGGCGACGGCGCCGGTCAGCAAGCAATTGCTCCCCGTCTACGACAAGCCGATGATCTACTATCCGCTGTCGACGCTGATGGGGGCGGGTATCCGCGACATCCTCATCATCTCGACGCCGCGTGACCTGCCGATGTTCCGCGCCCTGTTCGCCGGGGCATCGGCCTGGGGCATCAACCTCAGCTACGCGGAACAGGCAAAGCCGGAGGGCATTGCCCAGGCGTTCCTCCTCGGCGCCGATTTCATCGGCAGCGACCCGTCGACGCTCATCCTGGGCGACAATTTGTTCTTCGGGCACAACCTGTCGCAGATGATGCTGAGCGCCGATGCGCGGCCGTCCGGCGCGACCGTGTTTGCGCATCACGTCACCGACCCCGAGCGCTATGGCGTTGCCAGCTTCGACGAGACCGGCAAGGTGCTGACGCTCGAGGAAAAGCCTAAGCAGCCCAAATCGAGCTACGCTGTAACGGGACTCTACTACTATGACGACCAGGTGGTCGACATCGCCCGCGAGCTCAAGCCGTCGGCACGGGGCGAGCTCGAGATCACCGATCTCAACCGCGTCTATCTCGAGCGCGGCGACCTCGGCGTCGAGATCCTCGGCCGCGGCTTCGCCTGGCTCGATACGGGGACGCACGACTCCCTGCTCGACGCCGCGCAGTTCGTCGCCACCATCGAGAAGCGGCAGGGCTGGAAGATCGCCTGCCCCGAAGAGGTCGCCTGGCGCAATGGCTGGATCGACGACGACGCGCTGCTGGCGCTCGCCAAGCCACTCAGCACCTCGGGCTACGGCGTCTATCTGCGCGAACTGGTGGAGCGTCGATGAACGCGACGCCTCTTGCCCTGCCCGAGGTCCTGCTGCTCGAGCCGCGCGTTTTCGGCGACGACCGCGGCTGGTTCTATGAGAGCTTCAACGCCCGTAGTTTCACCGAACTCACCGGCCTCGACATCACCTTCGTCCAGGACAACCACTCGCGGTCGTCGCGCGGTGTGTTGCGTGGCCTCCACTATCAGTTGCCGCCCGCCGCGCAGGGCAAGCTGGTGCGCGCCGTCGCCGGCTCCATCTTCGATGTCGCCGTCGACATCCGCCGCTCCTCGCCCACGTTCGGCCGCTGGGTCGGCGAAATCCTCAGCGCCGAAAACAAGCGGCAGCTCTGGGTGCCGGCCGGCTTCGCGCATGGCTTCCTCGCCCTCGAGGACGGCACCGAGGTGCTCTACAAGGCCACCGATTTCTACAACAAGGCGGCCGAGGGCGCGGTACGCTGGGACGACCCCGAACTGGCCATCGCGTGGCCGGGCGGGTTGACTCCCTTGCTCGCGCCCAAGGATGCTGCCGCTCCGGCTCTCGCCGACGCACAGCTCTTTGCCTGACGCCGCCAAAGCTCCGTCCGCCCGCCACAACTCCGCCTTTCTCCCGTCAGCATCCGCGTGCTAGCGTTCGCGCACTGACGGTCGCTCGCACTGGGGAATTCCGATGAAACTGAAGCAGCTTGCCGGGCTTGGGGCCGTGGCACTGATCGTGGCCATGAGCGCCACTGGCGCGCTCTCGCAGGAGCAGCGCCGTTATGCGACCGGCGCGTCCCCGACGCCTCCCGAACGCCTCGCCGAGCTGCCCGAGGCGCCCATTTATCGCGACTTCCTCCCGCAGGCGGTCGACCTGTCGCGCTACATGCCCGCCGTCGGCGATCAGCTCAATCAGGGCTCGTGCGTCGGCTGGGCCACGGCCTATGCGGCGCGCGCCTATTACGCCTATCAGGTCGAGCATCGCGACATCGCCGATACGGCCAACATTCCTAGCCCCGCCTGGATCTTCAACATCATCCATCTGGGCACTGACTGTAACCAAGGCTCCTACGTCCCCGATGCGATGGACGTGCTGCGCACCGGCGCTCGCTCGCTCAAGGACTATCCCTACGACGACACGAAGTGTTCGATGCCGCTGCCGCCGCAGCGAGCCAGCGCCAAGGACTTCTCGATCGAAAGCTACGAGATGGTCTGGAACCAGGTTGATCCCAAGGCCAGCCTCGACCAGGTGAAGGGCGCGCTCGCCAAGGGGCATCCGGTGGTGGTCACCGCCGCACTCGACGCCGATTTCTTCAACCTCAATCCGCGCCAGTCGATCTGGCGTTCCAATCCCGACAAGCCCAATGAAGGCGGTCACGCCTTCACGCTGGTGGGTTATGACGACGCGACGCAGACCTTCAAATTCATCAACTCGTGGAACACCGGCTGGGGCGACAAGGGCTATGGCCGCATGACCTATGACACGTTCAAGGCGCGTGTCTGGGAAGGCCACATCATGCACATGGCCGGCGATCCCGAAATTCCGCTCGATGATGCCGATTTCGTCGCCGATGTGATCGATGCCACGCCGCCCCCGCCGCCATTCAAGCCGCCGCTGATCGTCACGCCCAGCGGGGACGACGTCGCGATGCGCGATCTGGGCGACGACATCGATCTGGGCGCGCTCGCCTGCGGCAAGGTCGATATCGGCACCGACGAATTCGGCAATTCCATTGCCACCGGCTTTGTCGGCAGCGAAGACGAGATGGCCCGTGTCCAGAACGCGCTGATGGACAAGGTCGACACCGTCGACGTCGCGCTCGCCCCATGGCCCGCCTGCGAAGTGCGGCTCACGCTCGATCCGGCGGTCAACGAATCCGACACGCCGCAGGTGGCGCTGCTGCCCGAATCCCCCGCCGTGGGCGATGCCCTCAATATCGGCATCGAGACCCCCGGCTTCCCGAGCTATCTCTACGCCGCCTACTTCGCGGCCGACGGCAATGTGCTCAATCTGAGCCAGCCGAGCTCGGCCGACCTGCGTCCCAAGGCCGGGCACACCATCGTGCGCTTCGGCGATGCGGAGGGCGGTCAGGTGTCGCTCACCGTCTCGCCGCCGGTCGGCGAGGAACTGCTGGTCGTCGTCTCCTCGGAGAAGCCGCTGTTCGCCGCGGCGCGTCCCGATACCGAGACCTATCGCGATTTCCTCTCGGCCTTGCGCACCGGCGTCCTCTCCGGCGATGCCGGCCGTGTCACCGCCAGCATCGTGCCGGTCACGACCACGGAGTAGTCGCGGCTCGCAGCCGACATCCTCCCCCGCGTGGCGGGGGAGGGAACCGCGCCGGCCTCCTCAGTCCGGCTCGCTGATCCGCATCTCGACGATCCTGCCGCCGCGCACGGTCACGGTGAACCGGCCCGGCCCGGTGTAGTAGCTCGACGCCCAGTCGGCATCGAACACCGTCACGCCGCCCGCGTCCGAGACCACTTTGCTCACCGTCAGCGTACCTTTGGCACCGATCAGCTCGGTGTCGCTCCATTCCCGGATATGTGCCGGTCCCTTGAAGCTGCGGTTCCAGTCGTTGACCTCGCCGTTGGGCGCGAAAGTTGCGATGAAGCGGTCGAAATCCTGAGCGTTGATGGCGAGCCGCATCTCCTCGATCAGTGCCGGCAGGTGCGTCATTGGTTCTTCTCCTCTTGCCCGTTGCCATCGTTCCGGGCGGCAAGAATACGACAAGAGTCTCATGATTTCGCCGCGATTTTCCCGTCCTAGCTACATTGCGCGGCGGGGGAATCGGCCTCATGTTGCGCCCAGGGTCGTCCCACCAGAACTAAGGTTCTACTCGCCGCCGGAGGTTGCTTGATGCCGCACGACACACCCCTGATCACAACGATCGTTGCGGGTCTTGTGCTGGCCTTCATCTTCGGCGCCATTGCCAATCGCCTCCGCATGCCACCGCTGGTGGGCTATCTGCTCGCGGGCATCGCGGCAGGTCCGTTCACCCCCGGCATCGTTGCGGATGTCGATCTCGCGAGCCAGCTCGCCGAGCTCGGCGTGATCCTGCTGATGTTCGGTGTAGGTCTCCATTTTTCGCTCAAGGACCTGTTGAGCGTCCGGGCCATCGCCATCCCCGGCGCCGTGGTGCAGATCGCCGGTGCCACCATCATGGGCGCGGGCCTCGCCGCGCTCCTCGGCTGGTCGCTTGGTGCCGGCCTCATCTTCGGCCTCGCGCTCTCGGTCGCCTCCACCGTCGTGCTGCTCAAGGCGCTGCAGGACCGGCACATCGTCGAGAGTGAGCGCGGCCGCATTGCCGTCGGCTGGCTCATTGTCGAAGACATCGCGATGGTGCTCGCGCTCGTGCTCATCCCTGCGCTCGCGCCGCTTTTGGGCGGCAGCGAGGTCGAGCTCCATGATCCGTTCATCGATTTGTTCGAGCGTCTCACCGGCATCGCGCCCAATCTGTGGTGGATCCTCGGGCTCACCGTGGTCAAGCTCGCGGCCTTTGTCGGGTTCATGCTGGTGGTCGGCCGGCGGGTGATCCCATGGGGCCTCCACATGACGGCCCACACGGGCAGCCGCGAGCTGTTCCGCCTCGCCGTGCTCGCCATTGCTCTGGGCGTCGCTGCCGGCTCGTCCTATCTGTTCGGCGTCAGCCTCGCGCTGGGCGCGTTCTTTGCCGGCATGATCCTCAGCGAATCCGAGCTTTCCAACCGCGCGGCGCAGGAAACACTGCCGCTGCGCGATGCCTTCGCGGTGCTGTTCTTCGTGTCGGTCGGCATGCTGTTCGATCCCTCGATCATCGTCGAGAGCCCGCTGCCCATCATCGGCACCGTGTTCATCATCCTTATCGGCAAGTCGGTGCTCGCCTTCCTCATCGGGGTGCTGTTCCGGCAGCCGGTCGGGACAGCACTCACCATCTCGGCAAGTCTCGCCCAGATCGGCGAGTTCTCGTTCATTCTCGCCGCGCTGGGCGTCGGCCTGGGCATCCTGCCGGTCGAGGGCCGCGACCTCATCCTCGCCGGCGCGCTCATCTCGATCATCCTCAATCCGGTGATCTTCTGGATCGCGGAAACCATCCGGCCCCGGCTCGAAGCAAAGGTCGCCGCGCGGCACCCCACCATTGTCGTGCCCAACCGGGTCGAACCCGAACTCTCGGCCGGCTCGGCCGCCGCCGCGCCGCCTCCGCCGGTGGCCGAGGAGCTCGACGAGCGCCTGCCCACCACCAAGACCGGCCACACGGTGCTCATCGGCTATGGCCGGGTCGGCTCGGTGGTCGCCGACGGCCTCAAGCGTCAGGGGGCCTCCTTCCTTCTCATCGAGGATTCCGAGAAGCGCATCGCGCTCGCCCACGCCGCCGGCATTGAAGTCATCGCCGGCAACGCCGCCACTTCGGAGACGCTGGCCCTTGCCAATATCGAGGGCGCCAGCACGCTCATCGTCGCCATCCCCAATGCCTTCGAGGCAGGGCAGGCTGTCGAGCAATCGCGCAAGCACAATGCCGGCCTGGTCATCGTCGCCCGCGCCCATTCGGACGAGGAGGTGACGTATCTGCGTGACCTGGGCGCCAACGAAGTCATCATGGGCGAGCGCGAGATCGGCCTCGGCATGCTCGGCTGGACCAATGGCGAGAACGCCCATCAGGTCGAGACCGAGCGCACCCAGGCGAGCCTCGACGCCGTTGCCGCCGCGCTCAAGCTGCATGATTTGCCGCCGGCGCCCAAAGCCGTTCCGGCCGAGCCGGCGCTGCCGGTCGAGGAGCTCGAAGCCGCCATCGAGGCCGCACATCCCGAGCATGCGGCCGAGGGGCCTGCCGAGCCGCTCGCGCTCGTTCCCGCCTATGGCGAGACACCCATCGAGGGCGAGGCGGAGGAGGAGCCTCCGGCGCTCGTTGTCGCCGGGGACATGGGCCGGGTCGAACCGGTCCTCGAGGCACCGGTGAGCTACTTCGAGCCGGAGCTGGAGGTCGAGGGGATTGAGGCGCCAGCGGCGCTCGCCACGCCGCCGCCTGCGGCTGAAGCGGCCGATGAGGCCGACTACATCGATATCGAGCCTGACGAGGTCATCGTCGCGCCCGAGCCCGAACCGGTGCCCGAGCCGCCGCGCGCGCCAAAGGCCGGCGCCCCGTCGTCCTCGCCGGGCGTGCCCTACAAGCCCGAAGTGGAACCCGCCGCGGAATAGTTGGCGCGGAGTGGCATTGTTTCCTCGCATCGGGCCGCGATTGCGCTATATCTCGGTCCAACAGATCGACGATCGATGATTTCGCAAAAGGCCAAATACGCGCTCCGGGCGCTGGTGGCGCTGTGCAAGGCGCCGCCCGAAAGCTCGCTGATGATCGCCGAGATTAGCAAGGCGCAGGCCATCCCCAAGAAGTTCCTCGAGCAGATCCTGCTCGAACTCAAGCGTGCCGGCATCGTCATGAGCCGCCGCGGGCGCCTCGGTGGCTACGTGCTCCTGCGCCCCGCCGACAAGCTCACCTTCGGCGAAGTGCTCCGCCTTATCGACGGCCCCATCGCGCCACTCCCCTGCCTCTCCAAGATCGCCTACCGCCGCTGTGCCGACTGCCAGGACGAAGCCACCTGCGAAATCCGCCACGTCTTCGCCCATGTCGTCAAAGCCCAGCGCGAGGTCCTCGACCACACGACATTCGCCGACGCGGTGGCGGCTGGCCGGGTGCCCGAGGCCGTGCTCTAGCGTCTGCTTCCCGCTCTAGGCCGTCTTCGCATCCCGATAGATCGCCCATACCGTGCCCGCGAGGATCAGCGCGAGGCCGATGCCCTTGGGCCCCAGCAGAGACGCCGGCGGCACGCCGTGCCACAGCATGTCGGGCACCAGCGCGAACACCATCACCAGCGCATCCATCGCGGCAACGAGGGCAGGGTTCGCGGTGCGGTTGAAGGCGGTAAGCAGCAGCGTGTTGGCCGGTAGGTTAAGCGTCGCCGCGACGACTGCCCAGAACAGGAAGGCCAGCGCCACTTCCGGTGCCAGCCCGGTGAACGCCTCCGGCGTCAACGGCGCCTGCAGCACGATGGCGATCAGCGGCGCTGCGAGCAGGGCGACGATCGAGCCAAGATAGGTCACCTCCAGCGAGCTCAATGGGCGGCCCTCGACGCCGCGGACGTCCTCGCGGTCGAACACGGTCGCCATGATGTTGCTGGCGGCGAAGGACAGCGCCGCCAGTGCCGCGAACAGCGCAGCGCGGATGCCATCGGCGGTCGCGCGCGGATCCGCCTCGGGCGCGGCGCCCACCACGTGGTAGAGATAGATTCCAGTCAGCAGCATCGCGACGGCGAGCGCGAAGGGCAGGTCCCACAGCCGCCCCTTGGTCAGCGGCATCCTGAGCGGCAGGGGCAGGCGTGCGATCACGTAGGACGCAGCGATGTGCAGCATGAAGATCGTGTAGGTGTGGTTGAGGCTGGGGCTGGCGCTGAAGGCGAGGATCAGCAGCACCGTTGTCGTAGCGAACAGCACGCTGCGGATCAGGTAGGGGAGCACCGTCAGGTTGCGCAGCGAGGGTGCCCGCTGGCGCAGCCAGGCGAAGACGGCGCAGCAGGCGATGGTCATGATGACGAAGCGCGCCACATAGGTGGGAAATGCACCCAGGATCGCCGCCGCCTCGAACAGGCCGAGTTCGGCGAAGGCCAGGTAGAGCGCGGCGAGAATGGCCGGCCGCACGCCGGGGTCGATCCGAACTGACATCGCGCTTACCAGTCGCATTCGTTGTGTCTCTGCCGGTCGGCGTGATAGCCCAGCAAGCCTGACAGCCAGCGGCAGGCTATCCTGCCCGCATCGACTATCTTGCGCGGCGTTCCGGCCCTTGGCGGCGTAGGCGGCACCGGCGGGCGTTCTTCACACCTGCTTGCCCAAAGCCCCTTTGGAGCAAAGCGATTTCTGGCTTTGGCCCTGTGCAGAAATGAACTGCACGGAAATTTGCTCGCGAATTTGTCGAGAGAGAAACCTTTTCTCTTTGGCCGAAGTTCTGCAAACTGCGCCTGTCTTGGCAATCCCGACTACACGGTAGAGTTACGTCAGTTACCTTGGAGGTTCTGATGAAGACAACTGCAACAGTCCTGGCCGTCGGCGCGCTCGTCGCTTCGATCGGCCTTGCGGGAGTAGTAACCGCCCGCGCCGCCGACCAGACACTGCTCAATGTGAGCTACGATCCGACCCGCGAGCTCTACGAAGAGTTCAACGTCGCCTTCGCCAAGCACTGGAACGAGACCACCGGCAATACCGTGACGATCGAGCAGAGCCATGGCGGCTCGGGCAAGCAGGCCCAAGCGGTGATCGACGGGCTCCAGGCCGATGTCGTCACCCTCGCGCTCGAAGGCGACATCAACGCCATTGCCGAGAAGGCCGGTCTGTTCAACGCCGACTGGCGCGGCGAGCTTGCCAACAATTCGACGCCGTACACCTCGACGATCGTCTTCCTCGTCCGCAAGGGCAATCCCAAGGCCATCAGCGACTGGGGCGACCTGATCAAGGACGGCGTCGAAGTCATCACGCCCAATCCCAAGACCTCGGGCGGCGCCCGCTGGAACTACCTTGCGGCCTGGGCCTGGTCGAACCAGGCCAATGGCGGCGACGAGGCCAAGAACATCGAATTCATCAAGGCGCTCTATGGCCACGTCCCGGTGCTCGACACCGGCGCGCGCGGCTCCACCGTCACCTTCGCGCAGAAGGAACTGGGCGACGTGCTGCTGGCCTGGGAGAACGAAGCCTTCCTGGTGCTCGACGAGTTCGGCGCCGACAATTTCGACGTCGTCTATCCGCCCAGCTCCATCCTTGCCGAGCCACCGGTGACGGTCGTCGACAAGAATGCCGAAGCACATGGCACCGCCGAGCTTGCCAAGGCGTATCTCGAGTATCTCTACTCGCCCGAGGGCCAGACGATCGCTGCCAAGAACCACTATCGTCCGTCCGATCCGGCGGCCGTCACCGACCCCGCGCTGCTCGAAGCCTTTCCAAAGATCGATCTGATCTCTATTGATGACCCGCTCTTTGGCGGCTGGGCCACCGCGCAGCCCAAGCACTTCGGGGATGGCGGCATCTTTGACCAGATCTACACCCCTCAAGGTTGAAGCGTCGGCCATGGTGGTCTCCCCCGCCCACCCCGCGAAAGCGGGGTGGACCTTTGTTAAGCCGTCAGTGGTGCCTGGCTTCGGCCTCACCTTTGGCTACACGCTGCTCTATCTGAGCCTGATCGTCCTCATTCCGATCATCGGGTTGTTTCTCAAGGCCGCGCAGGTGCCGCTCGAGGACATCGTGCGGATCGCCACGGCGCCGCGCACGCTCAATGCGCTGCGCGTGAGCTTCGGCGCCTCGTTCATCGCCGCGCTCGTCAACATCGTGTTCGGCCTCATCGTTGCCTGGGTGCTGGTGCGCTACAAATTCCCGGGCCGCCGCCTCATGGATGCGGTTGTCGACCTGCCCTTCGCACTGCCCACCGCTGTCGCCGGCATCGCGCTTTCGACGCTCTATGCGCCCAAGGGCTGGATCGGCTGGCTGGTCAGCGCCAACGGACCGCTGCATCTGGGCTGGAAGATCGCCTACACGCCGACCGGCATCGTCATCGCGCTCATCTTCATCGGACTGCCCTTTGTCGTGCGCACCGTGCAGCCGGTGCTCGAGGAGTTCGAGGCCGAGCTCGAGGAAGCGGCCGCAACGCTCGGCGCCAATCGGTGGCAGACCATCTCCATGGTCATCCTGCCGCGCCTCATGCCCGCCATTCTCACCGGCTTCTCGCTCGCCTTCGCCCGTGCCGTCGGCGAATACGGTTCGGTGATCTTCATTGCGGGCAACCTGCCCAATGTGTCGGAGATCGCGCCGGTCCTCATCGTCATCAAGCTCGAGGAGTTCGACCAGGCGGGTGCGGCGGTCATTGCCGGCATCATGCTGGTCATCGCCTTCGTCATGCTCTTCGTCATCAACCTGATTCAGGCATGGGCCCGCAGGAGGTTCGGCGATGTATGAGCAGGACGATCTCGTCTATGACAGCCGCCGGCCGATCCTGCCGTCCGATCACACACGGCCGACCACAGAACGCGACTGGATCAAGCGCACGCTGATCGGCATCGCCATCGTGTTCATGCTGGCGGTCATCGTGCTGCCGCTGGTGCTGGTGTTCGTCGAGGCCTTCCGCAAGGGCGCCGGCGAGTATTTCTCGACCTTCGGCGATCCGCAGTCGCAGGCCGCCATCCGCCTGACGCTGCTCGTCGCAGCCATCGCCGTGCCGCTCAATCTCGTCTTCGGCGTGGCTGCTGCCTGGTGCGTCGCTAAGTTCGAGTTTCCCGGCAAAGCCTTCCTCACCACGCTGATCGATCTGCCCTTCTCGGTGTCGCCGGTCGTCTCGGGCATGGTCTATGTGCTGCTGTTCGGCGCGCAAGGCTTCCTCCATCCCTGGATCAAGGGCACCAATATCGAGATCATCTTCGCCGTGCCCGGCATCGTGCTGGCGACGATCTTCGTCACCTTCCCCTTCATCGCCCGCGAGCTGATCCCGCTGATGCAGGATCAGGGCAATGGCGACGAGGAAGCCGCCTTGTCGCTGGGCGCCAATGGCTGGCAGGTGTTCTGGCGTGTCACGCTCCCCAACATCAAATGGGGCCTGCTCTATGGCGTGCTGCTGTGCAATGCGCGCGCCATGGGCGAGTTCGGTGCCGTCAGCGTCGTCTCGGGCCACATCCGGGGCAAGACCACCACCATGCCGCTCGATATCGAAATCCTCTATAACGAGTACAATTTCGCCGCGGCCTTCGCTGTCGCGTCGCTGCTGGCGCTTCTCGCGCTGGTGACGCTTATCGTCAAAACCATCCTCGAGTTCCGCTATGGCGACGAACTCGCGGGCACGAGAAAACACTAGGGGCAGCAGTCGTTGGACATCCGTGTACAAAACGTCCTCAAGCAGTTCTCGCGCTATCCGGCGCTGAACGACGTTTCACTCGACATCCGCTCGGGTGAGCTGATCGCGCTGCTGGGCCCATCGGGCTCGGGCAAGACCACACTGCTGCGCCTCATCGCCGGGCTCGAGACGCCGACGGCGGGCCGCATCTTCTTTGGCGACGACGACGCCTCGTCCAAGACCGTGCAGCAGCGCAATGTCGGCTTCGTGTTCCAGGCCTATGCGCTGTTCCGCAACATGACGGTGCTCGAGAACATCTCGTTCGGCCTGAAGGTGCGGCCGCGCGCCACGCGTCCGCCCCGCGCCGAAATCCGCAAGCGCGCCATGGAGCTGCTCGACCTCGTGCAGCTCTCTGGCCTGCACGACCGCTTCCCGCAGCAGCTTTCGGGCGGCCAGCGGCAGCGCGTGGCGCTCGCCCGTGCTCTCGCCATCGAGCCGCGCGTGCTGCTGCTCGACGAGCCGTTCGGCGCGCTCGATGCGCAGGTGCGCAAGGAGCTGCGCAAATGGCTGCGCGAGATCCACGACAAGACCGGCCATACAACGGTGTTCGTCACGCACGACCAGGAGGAAGCGCTCGAGCTTGCCGACCGCCTCGTGGTGATGAGCCAGGGCAAGATCGAGCAGGTCGGCACGCCCGACGAGGTCTACGACCGGCCAGACAATCCATTCGTCTTCAATTTCATCGGCGAGTCCTCGAACCTGCCGGTCGAGATCGACAATGGCGAAGTCTGGGTCGGCGGCCGCGCCGTCGGGCTCGGCGCCGGCGATACGCCCAAGGGGGCGGCGCAATTGTTCTTCCGGCCGCACGATGTGGAGCTGGTCAATGAAGGCGCCGCGCTTGCCGGCGTCGTCGCCGCGTCGCGCCGCGTCGGCGGCACGCGGCGTGTCGAGCTCGAGATCGGCGGCGACGCGCAGCGCATCGAGATCGACCTGCCGTTCGACCACCCGGCCGGCGACAAGACAAGAATAGCGTTCCGTCCCAAGCGCTGGCGGCTGTTTTCTACGGCGCGCTGACCGTCGGGCGGCGCGCCTTGGTCGTCACCAGCCAGATGCCGGCGCTGACCAGCAGGAGCGCCGCGAGGTTCTTCCATTCGAGCACGCTCTCGCCCAGCACCAGCGCGGCGAGGATCACGCCGAACACCGGGATCTCGAAGTTGAACACGGCGACCGAGCCCACGGGGTTGTGCTTGAGCAGCAGGCTCCACAGCGCAAACGCCACCGCCGATACCGCGGCGAGATAGACCACGAGCGCTCCGGCCCCGACGCTGAACTGCGCGAAGTGTCCGCCGCCGAACCAGCCCATCGCCGTCAGCACCGATCCGCCCAGCAGCAATTGCCAGCCGGTCATCACCGTCGCGTCCATGTCCTGGCTCAGCCGGCGGCCATAGATAGCGGCGAGCGAGCCCGCGAAGGTCGAGACCAGCAGCAGTCCCTCGCCCATCCACGCGAAATGGAAGTCGAACGCGCCGCCTGCCGCGAGGTTCACCGCCACCACGCCGGCAAAGCCGATAAGGCAGCCGAGCGCCTTGCGGCCGTCGAGCTTGTCGTCGGTGTAGATGAGATGCGCCAGCAGCACCGAGAAGAACACCAGCGTCGAGGACAGGATCGAGGTCTTCACCGCCGTCGTGTGCGCCAGTCCGATATAGTAGCAGACATATTGCGCCGTGGTCTGGCCCAGCCCGAGCAGCGTCACCTCGCCGAGCCGCCGCGGGGTCATCGCGATGGTCCGCCGCATCAGCAGCGAATAGCCCAGCAGCATCAGCCCCGCGAGACAGAACCGCATCCCCGCGAACAGCAGCAGCGAGGGCGTATCGCCCGGCGCAATGCCGATCAGCCCATAACCGAACTTCACGGCCGGCACCGCGCTGCCCCAGAGCAGGCAGCACAGCGTCGCGATCAGGATCAGCGCGCGCCGGTCGGCAAAGATCGAGGTCTGGGCCACTTCAGCCGAACACCACCGTGCGCTTGCCGTTGAGCATCACGCGCGACTCGAGGTGGAGCTTCACCGCCCGCGCCAGCACGCGGCTCTCGATGTCGCGGCCGGCGGCCACCAGATCGTCGGCGCTCATGGCGTGGTTCACCCGCGCCGTCTCCTGCTCGATGATCGGCCCCTCGTCGAGGTCGGGGGTCACGTAATGCGCCGTGGCGCCGATGATCTTGACCCCGCGCTCATGCGCCTGGTGATAGGGCTTGGCGCCCTTGAAGCTGGGCAGGAACGAGTGGTGGATGTTGATGATCTGCCCATAGAGCCGCGTCGCGAACTGGTCGCCCAGCACCTGCATGTAGCGCGCCAGCACCACGAGCTCGGCGCCGGTATCCTTGACCAGCCGCAGCACGTCGGCTTCCTGCTCGGGCTTGTCCGACTTGTCGCGCCTGACCGGCAGGTAGTGGTAGGGAATGCCCTCATACTGCGCCGTCGCCCGCGAATCCTCGTGGTTGGAAACGATCGCGGCGACCTCCGCATCGAGCCAGCCGACCCGGATCTGGTAGAGCAGATGCAGCATGGTGTGGTCGAACTTCGAAACCATCACCACGATCTTCTTCTTGCGGCCCTGGTCGACCAGGGCCGTGCGCATGCCGAAGCGCTCGGTCACCGGCCGCAGCGCGCGCTCCAGCGCATCGCGATCGACGCCGTCGGGCGCGGTGAAGGCGAGGCGCATGAAGAAGGTGCCGGTTTCCCGGTCCCAGAACTGGTTGCTCTCGGAAATGTTGGCGTTGAGCGCGGCGAGCTCGGTGGTCACCGCGGCAACGATGCCGGGGCGGTCGGCGCAGCTCAGCGTCAGGACGAAATCGGCGGACATTTATGGCTCCGGAGATGGGGCGCTTGTATCGCGGGGGAGGGGGATCGGGTCAAGCGCACCCGGCAGTCGGCCTCAGGCCTTGGGCGCGCCGTCTGAGCTGGCGTCCGGCGAACCGGACGGGGCGACGGGGGGTGTCCCGTCGCCGGTGGTACCCGGCGGGGACCCCGGCGAATTCTGCGGATAGCGTAGAAAGAGGTTCCACACGCAGTAGGCGAGACCCACCGCCGTGATGGTGATCCACAGCGGATCTCTGCTGAACAGCGCCTCATAGCCGAACCAGACAGCGACCACGGCGGTCACCACCACGCGCCGCCACAGCGGGCGAAAGAAGTCGGCGTCTTTCTGGTTCAGGGCCATGGCGGCCATACCTAAAGCCCGGGGAAGGGCCGCGCAAGCCGCGCGGCCCCTGTTGGTTACGCCGCGGCGAGCCTTTCGCCGCGGGGCGCCTCGGCGAGGTAGATCAGGAGCGAGGCCCCTATGATCAGCGCCGAACCGATCCAGAACCAGATCGTGGGCGTCTGGCTGAGGAAGATGAAGCCGATCACCGCGGTCAGCGGTACCTTGAGGTCGCCGAAGGGCTGCAGATATGTCGCATCCGCCAGCTTGTAGGCGAAGGCCAGCAGGTACTGCGCCGCCGCTGTCAGCACGCCGAGCAGCACCAGCAGCCAGACGCCGATGCCCTCGGGAAGCTGGAACGGGAAGCCGGTCGCGACCCCCGCCGGCAGCAGTCCGGGCACCTGCGAGAGCAGGGTTGCGACGAGCAGGATCAGCAGATGGTTGGGCGTGATCAGCACCAGCAGCGAGACAGTCAACGTTTCAGGCGACTCGTCGCGCTTGGTCAGGTACTTGGTCAACACGTCCGTCGTCGCCCACAGCGCGGCCGCGGCGATCGGCACCAGCACCAGGATGGTGAAGCCGTCCGTGCCGATCCCCGATACCATCAGCGCGCCGGCAAAGCCGAGCAGGGCGGCGAACAGCCGGACCGGCGAGGCGCGTTCGCCCAGGAACAGCGTCGAGCCCAGCACGATGAACAGCGGTCCCGTCGCCAGTAGCGCCACCACCTGCCATACCGGCATACCCGAAGCGAAAGCGTAGACGAACACATGCACGCCCAGTGCCGAAACGAAGGCGCGGATCTCATGCACGACGGGATGGCTGGTCCTGAGATTGCCCACGCCGATGCGGGCGATCAGGGGCAGGGCGATGATGGTCGCCACCAGATACTGCCAGAACGTCATGCCGGTGGAGGGCATGCCGATCGGCCATGCCAGGTAGCTTTGCAGCACATTGGTCCCCGCAAAGGCGAGGCTCGCCGTGAGCATCAGCAGCGCCCCCGAAGTGGGGCGCGAGGTCGTCGAGGAAATCTGGTTCATGTCGTTCCTTTCCGTCACCAGTTTCCTCAGGGTGCACGGACGGGACGCGACCGGCGTGTCGACGGGCCATAGCCCATACGCGCCGGTTTCAAACCCGTTCTCTTTCATCCGGACTGTGACCGTCGGCTCGGGAATCGCACCCAAATCTGCTGACCTCTCCCAGGCGGGAGATCGCTCGCGGGCTAGGCGTTGCCGCCATTACCGCCGGTGGGGAGTTTCACCCCGCCCTGAGAACAATGCCGGTTCATCGTGAACCGACGATGTAACAGATACGCCGGACGCGGCCAGCGATCAACCCGGCTTCGCGCGACGGTCCGGTCGCTGCGGGTTGATAATACAGAATAATCCTCCCGGACCTCTTGTATTATCGCTAATATCGCGCAACCACAGGTTCTGTGGTGAGGACAGTGGAGGCCGGTCATGGGCGCGTTTCAGACGCTGGGACACATCAATTTTAAGACGCGCGACCTCGCGCGGTCGATCGCTTTTTACAAGCGGCTCGGCTTCGAGCCCTTCCTCGAGCTGACCCAGGAAGACGGCCGCCCCTGGATTGTCTATCTGCGCTTCGACGACATGCTCTATCTCGAGCTCACCGGCGGCGGCCCCGCCGCGGAGGAGGCACCCGGCCCCGAGGTCACGGGCTTCAACCATCTATGCATCACGGTCGACGACATCGAGGTGGCAGCGAAAGAGCTTGGCGCCCTCGGCATCCCCCTGATGCACCCCCTTAGCCCCGGCAGGGGTCTCGACAGCAATCGTGGCGCCTGGGTCGCCGATCCCGACGGCAACCGCATCGAACTCATGCAGATGTCCACCGACTGCGCCCAGTACGAAGCCATCAAGGCCTTCAAGGCCGGCAAGGGCATGACCAGCCTCGTCCGTCCATTGAAGTGACGTTCTAGTGGCCGTCGCACCGTTCTCACGTCGGCGGCGCCCAACGCGCACTCCACTCGCGGCGCGTTTGCCCGGCGGAGGGCCGGCCCGGACCTCGCGGTCACCGGGCGCTTTGTGCGGAAGAGCGTTCTAGTTGATCTCGATGCCGTTCTTGCTGAACATTTCGAGCATCGTCTGCGCGTCAAAGCACTTGAACTTGGCGTTCTCGATGGCGTTGCTGCCCACCGCGGCGTTCATGACATTCTCGACCACCGCACAGGCCTCCTTGCTGTCGTACTGTCCGATCGGCGTCAGCGTCGCTTCACCGGTCAGCGCGTAGAGAATGAAGAAGATGGCGGTCGTCGACATTGCAGAATCCCCCTTGGTTCAGGGCGGTAGCCTAGCAGTACTCGCTCACTGAGCGGAAGCCTGCGGCAGCTCGGGCCGCAACAGCCGCTCCGCCAGCAGGCGGAAGGCGGGGCCCAGCTCCGCCACCGACTGAGCGCGGCGGCCGATGCCGTAGCTGGCTGCAAAGAACAGCTGCGCCATCATCCGCGCCCGCACCACCCCGGCAGTAGCCAGTTCGGCCTCGACCAGATCGACAAGCTCCGTCTCCAGCGCCGCGAACTGCGTCGCCCAGCCGCGATCGTGTTCTTCGTAGAGTTCGTCGGCGTGTGGCGAACCCTCGAGCAGCCGCCAGACCGCCTTGTGCTTGAGCGTCATTGCCGCCGCGATGCGCTGCACGGCGTCGCCCTCGCCGGCAAGCGCCCCCCTGAACTCTACCCGCCAGGCGCCAATCAGCCGCTCGAGCAGCGCCGCGAACACCGCGTCCTTGTCGGGGAAGTAGGCGTAGAGCGTAGGCTTGGCGACGCCGGCCCGCCGAGCGATCGCCTCCATGCTGGTGCCGCGCAGGCCGTGCTTGAGCACCAGCGCCTGAGCCGCGTCCAGCATTGTATCCCTGCGAGCTTCCGCCGCCATCGAATCCTCATTGAACGGAATGAACGAATATCATATGTTCCGTTCAGTTGCTACGGAGGACTGCATGGCCGACCGCGTTCTGCTCACCGGAATCTCAGGCTTTCTGGGCGGCCATGTCGCCCTCGAATTGCTGAGGGCGGGCTATCAGGTGCGGGGCAGCGTCCGCGACCTCGGCAGGGCCGACAAGGTCCGCGCCACGCTGGCGCGGGCGGGCGCCGATGTGAGTCGCCTCGACTTCGTCGCGCTCGACCTCATGTCCGACGCCGGCTGGGACGATGCGATGGTCGATGTCCGCTACCTCCAACACACCGCCTCGCCCTTCGTCACCCGCGAGCCGAAAGACCGCAACGACCTGATCCGCCCTGCGGTGGAGGGGACGCGCCGCGCCATCTCGGCGGCGCTCCGCGCCGGGGTCGAGCGGTTCGTCGTCACCTCCTCAATGGCCGCGGTCATGTATGGTCACGACAAATCCCGCTCCGCCCCCTTTACCGCCGCCGACTGGACCAGCCTCGAGGGCCGCGACGTCTCGGGCTATGTCGAATCCAAGACCCGCGCCGAGCGCGCCGCCTGGGAACTGGTCGACGCCGCCGGTCGGCACGCCGACCTGGCAACCATCAATCCGGGCGCCATTTTCGGGCCGCTGCTCGACGAGGACCCTGGTACGTCGGTGGGCCTGCTTAAGCGGATGTTCGACGGCAGCCTGCCCGCCGCGGCGCGCGTTGCTTTCATCGTCGTCGACGTGCGCGACGTCGCCGCCGCGCACGTCGCGGCCATGACCTCTGAGGCCGCGCGCGGCCGGCGGTTCCCCATGGGCAACGGCACCTATACGCTCATGGAGCTGGCCGGCATCCTGCGGCAGGCCATGCCGGAGCGGTCGGGCAAGATGCCGCGCTTCGAGGTGCCCGACTGGATCGTGCGGCTCGTCGCCAATGTCGATGCCGACATTCGCGGCAATCTGGGCGAACTGGGCGTGGTCAAGCGCGCCAGCGCCGACGACGTGAAGCGTCTCCTGGGCCGCGACCTGATTTCGGCCGAGGACGCCACTATCGCCTCGGCGCGCAGCCTCGTCGCCCAGGGTCTCGCCTGAGCCAAAAAAGGGGCTAGGCGCGGCGGGTGCGATTGGTTATGTAGCAACCCGCCGGCGGACGGGGCTGTAGCTCAGTTGGGAGAGCGTATCGTTCGCAATGATAAGGTCAGCGGTTCGATCCCGCTCAGCTCCACCAGCCGGCACTAGTCTCCATCGCGCAGCGGCATGGCCGCAGGCCGTGGCACAACCTCCCCCTCGAAAGCATATTGCGCGCCGAGCTGCCGCATGTCGTCCTCGCGGTCGGCGATCCAGCCCTGGATACGGGGCGGGAAGAAGTTCGTGTTCGGGCGCGCCGCAAATGCGAAGGTCGGGTGGATGTCGGCTGGTGCCGACACGGTGGTGCGGCCAAGGCCTGCCTCCATCCGCCAGTATCGCGGCACGCGGTTGAGGTAGAGGCCGTAAATCACGGCTTCGTGCTCCCCCGCGCTGAGCGCCGCGGCGCCGATGATCTCGAGCTCGGTCGTCATGTTGGTGCGGTAGCTCGCGACGACGTCCTCGGGCGACATGCCCTTCCACCCGTCGGTCAGCCCTCCCGGCCTGTCGTCCCAGCGGTGGTAGAGCTTGCGCGGCACCGCGACAAACCCGCCGGCGGCGGCCATTTCGAGCAGATAGGGCTCGTTGGCCCATAGGCCGCCCACCGCGTTCTGCTGCATGCGCAGGGACGCGCCCACGACGTCCCGCCGCGTCAGCCCGCGCAGCGGTGAACCGCGGTCGGGGGTGACAAAGAACGTCATCAGGCGGTGGGCCGCCGGTCCGTCGAAATCGAGCGCTTTCGAGGTGTGGGTGCTGCCCCCGAAATGGTCCATGTCGCAGTAGGCGAGGGCTGCCTGCGGGTGCCGGCGGATCGCGGCCAGCAGCACGGCGGCGTAGTCGGGCTCGATCAGGTCGTCGTGGAAGTAGAAGAAGAAATACTCGGTGTCGACCCGCGACAGCAGGTAGTTGGCGTTCCCGGCCCAGCCCAGATGCTCGCGTTGGTGCACCACCTCGATGCGCCGGTCGGTGCGGGCAAGCGCTTCGCAGATCTCCGCGGTCCGGTCGCTCGAGCGGTCGATCGAAATCAGAATGCGGATGTTGCGGTGCGTCTGGGCTGTGGCACAGGCCACCGCCTTGGCAACGAACGCTTCGGACTCGTAGGCCGACAGGCAGATCGTCACGTCCGGTCGCCGCGGGCGCCACAGGCGGGTGAGGCGCTCAACGATCGAGGTCACTGCCCGCCGCCTTGTGCGATCCGGCTGGCGCAAACCTCGGCGAACAGCGGCGCCATTGTCAGTTTGCCCGGATCGATCGAGTGATAGCCCCCTTGGGAGTGTACGCCGATATCGTAGCGATTGTGCAGCTCGCTGCGCGGATCGTCGATATCGGTGTTGCCCCAGGCCACGATCGGGCCGCCCTTGATCCACAGCCCGTCGAGTTCGGCGCCGCGGATCGGCGCCAGGGCGCGCACGATCGCGGCGAGGCCATCGACGGTTCCCGCCACCATCGAGCGACCAGCGGCGCCTTCGGGGCTCGCCGGCCAGTAGGGCGGTTGCATTTCGCTCGACATCTCGGTGACGCAGCTGGGGTACCAAGTGAGGTAGGTCGTCGCGTCGGGGTAGCTCACCACCTCGCCGAACGGTCCAGAGACGATCGTGGCACTGGGCGGGCGCGGCAGGCCGGCGGGCCATTTGAAGCCGACGCCGTATTTGAGGCGGTAGAGCCACGGACGTCCGGCGCCGATCCCGGCGGTCGCGTCGATGGCGAGCCGGCTCTCCCACAGGGCGTTGACGATGGCGGCAAACGGCTCCCGTCGTGTCCGGCCCTCGGCCACCGTCGCGACGCTGCCATCGTCCGCGGCGGTCACCTCGTGGCCCAGCCTGATCTCGATCCTGGGGTGGGTGGCGATGACGGCGCCCAGCCGCCGCGCCAGATCCACCGGATCGATGGCGACCTCCGGCGTATCGAACACGGCGGCGACATGCCGGGGATCGAACGCCGCATCGAGTTCCGCGTCGGACCACCGGCGCACCGGGGCAGCGACATCGCGGCCGAAATAGGCGTGGGGTCGCGCTGCGGACGCGGTCCGCAACAGATCGTGCATGGCGGCAAAATAGCCACCCACTTCCGCGACCGAATGCTGGCTGTCGCGGTGGACGACATAGGCGGCGGGGAACGATGTCGGCAGGCGCGCCGCCTCAATGCCGAGATAGCGTTCGAGGAACGGCGCGAAGGCCAGGGCCCCGCGCATCATGGTCCTCGCCGTGGCGAGAGAGGGATCGGCCGCGTACATCCAGCCCAGATGGATCTTGCCCTCATTGGCAATCGCGGTCCGGCTCAGGACGGCGCCGGCGCGCTCGAACAGCACGACGTCGATGCCGCGTTCGGCCAATGCCAGTGCAGTGCAGCAGCCCTGGAGGCCCGCACCGAGAACCGCGACCGTCATCGAGGCAACCCTTTTCTCCTCTGGGGACGCTGCGCGGGCGGTCAGCCCGGCTGGCCGCCGATGGTGGCGACAGCTTCCGAGCCCGCCGCGATGCCCGCCTTGAGGCAGGCTTCGAGGGGCTGGCCCTTAAGCTCGGAGGACAGGAAGGCCGCGGCGAAGGCATCGCCGGCGCCGGTGGTGTCGATCACGTCGCTGAGCGGCGCCGGCATCGACAGCGCGACGCCCTTGCGTCCGCCCACCGCCGCTCCCGCCACGCCACGCTTGAGCACGACGCGATCGTAGAAACGCCCGAGCGTCTGCATCTGGAGGTTGATGTCGACCGAGCCGGTCAGCTCCAGTGCTTCGTCGAGATTGGCGAAGATGGTGCCCGTCCCCTGCGTCCATTTGAGGAAGCTCTCGGGTCCCACTTCGCGCAGGAACCCCACAGAGGCCGGGTCGACCGCCGTCGCGATCTTGCGCTCGCGGGCTCCCCTGAGCAGGGCGCTCACGGCGGCGCGCGGGCCCTCGGTGAACAGGCAATAGCCCGACACGACCAGCAGTTTCACCCCGTCGAGCAGGCTCGTGGGCAGGTCGGCGGCGGACAGGTTGAGGTTGGCGCCACGGTCGGTGAGGAAGCTCCGCTCGCCGTCGCTGTCGACGATCGAGATCAGGACGCCCGAGGGCAGTTCGGTGTCGGCGGCGAGCCGGGCATCGACATTGCGGCTGGCGAAATACGCGGCGGTCTTGTCGAGGTCGGCCGCGGCGACGCGCGACACGAAGGTCACGTCCATGCCCAGCCGGCCCAGCCAGACCGCGTGGTTGGCGGCCGAGCCGCCGGGCTTGGAGCGGATGATGGCGCGGCGGTCGGAACCGCGCACCATCGGGCCCTCCGGCATCACGATGATGTCGGTGATGGTGTCGCCGACGACGAGGACCTTGGGCTCAGTCATCGACCTGCCTCGCGGCAAGGGCGACGGCGATCCGGGCAGCCACCGCGGCGTTGTTCTTGACCAGCGCGATGTTGGACACGAGGCTCTTGCCCTCGGTCAGCTCGAAGATGCGCTTGAGCAGGTAGGGTGTCGTCTCCTTGCCCTGGATGCCGGCGGCTTCGGCGTCGGCGAGCGCCCGCTCGATCATCGCGCCGATGAAGGCCGGGTCCATTGCATCCGCCTCGGGGATCGGATTGCCGATCAGCACGCCGCCCATGCCGAGCGAGAACTGCGTCTCGAGCAGTTCGGCGACCGCCTCGGGTGTGTCGAGCCGGTGGTCGGCGCGCAGGCCGCTCGAGCGCGTCCAGAAGGCGGGGAAGTCGTCCGTGCCGTAGCCGATCACCGGCACGCCCTTGGTCTCGAGCACTTCGAGTGTCTTGGGCAGGTCGAGGATCGCCTTGGCGCCGGCGCAGACGACGGCCACGGGCGTCCGGCTCAGTTCCTCGAGGTCGGCGGAAATGTCGAAGCTCAGCTCGGCGCCGCGATGCACGCCGCCAATGCCGCCGGTGGCAAAGACCTGGATGCCGGCCATCTCTGCCGCCTGCATCGTCGTCGCCACGGTCGTGCCGGCCGTCGCCTGCGCCGTCAGCAGCGCCGCAACGTCCCGGCGCGAGGCCTTGGCGGCGGCCATACCGGTCTCGGCCAGCTGCTCGAGATCGGGCGCAGTGAGGCCGACACGGATGCGCCCCCCCATCAGTGCGATCGTTGCGGGAACGGCTCCCGCCGCCCGCACGATGGCTTCCACCTCGCCCGCCATCTGCAGGTTCTGCGGATAGGGCATGCCGTGGGTGATGATTGTCGATTCGAGGGCGACGACGGCGCGGCCTTGGGCGAGCGCGTCGGCGACTTCGGGGCTGATCGAAAGAACGGATCGGATGGGCACTTATACCTGCACGCAACCGCGGCTCCGTGGCCGCCTTCCCCTTAGAGAGCCCGGCCCGGCGAGCGTCAAGGGGCCGCGGCGATCGTCGCGCCTCAAACTCTTGTCCCAATGGGGTTTTGGCACTAGGGTCCGCCCATTCGCAACACACGCTTCCGGGGATACTCCGCTGCGCACCATGGTCTTTGGTCCGGACCGTCCGCCGGACCCCGACGCGCTCCTCAGCGCTCAGATCGCTGCCAACAAGTTTCCCGGCGAATCCTCTCGCCGCTTGGCCGAGACGGCCACGTACCCCGATCCAATTCAAGCCGCCGCCGGATGACACCCGTGGCGGTTCAGCTTTTCAACGATCCCCGCCGCCAGAGCGGGTACGCCCCCGATGACAGGAGACGCATCATGAAAAAGACTCTCGCCCTTTCACTGGGCGCGCTGCTGCTCAGCAGCACCGCGGTGCTGGCCCAGGAGGAACCCGTCCTCAACGTCTACAACTGGTCCGACTATATTGCCGAGGACACGATCCCCAAGTTCGAGGCCGAGACGGGCATCAAGGTCAACTACGACGTGTTCGACAGCAACGAGCTGGTCGAGGCCAAGCTGCTTGCCGGCAGCTCGGGCTACGACGTGGTGGTGCCCTCGGGCTTCTTCCTCGAGCGCCAGGTCGCGGCCGGTCTGTTCCTGCCGCTCGACAAGTCCAAGCTCCCCAACCTCGCCAACATGGATCCCGACGTGATGGCGGCCACCGCCGCGCATGATCCGGAGAACAAGTTCGCGATCGACTACATGTGGGGCACCACAGCGATCGGCTACAATGCCGGAAAGGTGGCTGAGCGGCTCGGCGACCAGGCGGTCGACACCTGGGATGTCGTGTTCAAGCCCGAACTCGTCGCCAAGCTCGCCGATTGCGGCGTGACGCTGCTCGATGCGCCGGCCGAAGTCATGGCCACCGCGCTCAACTATCTCGGCCTCGATCCCAATTCGGAAAGCGTGGACGACCTCAAGAAGGCCGAAGACCTCCTGATGTCGATCCGCCCGCATGTGCGCTACTTCAATTCGAGCCAGTACATCGACGATCTGGGCAATGGCGAAGTCTGCCTGTCGGTCGGCTATTCGGGCGACGTGTTCATCGCCCAGGCGGCGGCCGCCGACGCCAATGCCGGTGTCGAGGTGGGCTATGCGATCCCCAAGGAGGGGGCGCTCAAGTGGTTCGACCTGTTCGCCATCCCGGCCGATGCCCCGCATCCGGACAATGCGCATAAATTCATCGACTTCATGATGCGTCCCGATATCGCCGCGGCGAACACCAACTACGTGTACTACGCCTCGGGCAACAAGGCGGCGCTCGAGTTCATCGATGACGAGGTCAAGAACGATCCCGCTATCTATCCGACGCCTGAAGTGTCGGCCAAGCTGTTCAACCTCAAGGCGCACACGCCCGACTACGATGAGCTCTTGACCGAAACCTGGCAGCGGATCAAAGCCGGTTCGTAACGCTACGACGGACGGGGCTTCGGCCCCGTCCCCATCCCGGGGGTTTCTCGACCATGGCCAAGAAGCCGCAGCTCGTCGCCGATACGCGCCCCTGGCGCGATCCCGCGGCCAAACCATTTGTGCGCATCCGCAACGTCACCAAGAAGTTCGGCGACATCGCCGCCGTCGCGGACGTGTCGCTCAACATCTACAAGGGTGAGCTGTTCTGCCTACTGGGCGGTTCGGGCTCGGGCAAGTCGACGCTGCTGCGCATGCTGGCCGGCTTCGAGACGCCGACCTCGGGCACCATCGAAATCGATGGCCAGGACATGTCCAAGGTCGCGCCCTACAACCGGCCTGTGAACATGATGTTCCAGTCCTACGCGCTGTTCCCGCATATGAGCGTGGCGCAGAACATCGCCTACGGGCTCAAGCGCGATGGCCTGCCGCGCGCCGAAATCGAAGCGCGTGTCGCCGAGCTCCTGCAGCTCGTCAAGCTGACCGGTTACGAGAACCGCAAGCCCAACCAGCTTTCGGGCGGCCAGCGCCAGCGCGTCGCCCTGGCGCGCGCGCTCGCCAAGCGCCCCAAGCTCCTGCTGCTCGATGAGCCGCTGGGGGCGCTCGACAAGAAGCTGCGCGAGGAGACGCAGTTCGAGCTGGTCAAGATCCAGGAGACGCTGGGCGTCACCTTCATCGTGGTCACCCACGATCAGGAAGAGGCCATGAGCCTTGCGACCCGCATCGGAGTGATGAACCAGGGCGAGATCGCCATGGTGGGCGAGCCGACCGAAATCTACGAGTTCCCCAACTCCCGCTTCGTCGCCAACTTCATCGGCTCGGCCAATATGGTCGAGGGCGTCGTCACCGAGGACGAGCCCGACCATGTGCGCATCCAGTCCAAGGAACTGGGCACCGACATCTATGTGAGCCACGGCGTCGACTGCTCGCCCGAGCAGATCCTGTGGTGGGCTATCCGCCCCGAAAAGATCAACCTCAGCCGCGAGAAGCCGGCCCCGCAGGCGGGCGTCCCGTCCGAGACCAACATGGTCAAGGGCTATGTCGAAGACATCGCCTATCTGGGCGACATGACCGTCTACCAGGTCAAGCTCGACAATGGCCGCTACATCCGCGTCACCAAGACCAACGCCCTGCGCGGCGACCCCGAAGCCATCTCGTGGGACGAGACGGTGTGGGCGAGCTGGGCCGGCACCTCCGGCTCGGTCCTCGTGTCATGACAACGGTTCCTGCCGACACCTCCAGCCGCCCGTGGGACTTCGTCCAGCGCGGGCTCGCCGCGGTCGGCATCTCCGGCCGCGGGCTGGTGATCGCAGCGCCGGCGCTGTGGATGACGCTGTTCTTCCTCGTGCCGCTGGCGGTGGTGTTCGGCATTTCACTGTCGGTCAAGCAGTTCGGCCAACCGCCCTATTCGGACCTGCTGACCACCGAAAGCGGCACCGTCCAACTCACGCTGCATCTGTCGAACTACCTCAAGCTCATCGAAGGCTCGATCGTCGATGGCGGCTTCTGGTTCAATCTCGCCTTCAATCTCATCGTTGCGGCGCTGGCGCTGGTTATCGCCCGCGGCCTGTCGCGTTCGGTCGAGCCGCTGGCTCTGTTTGCCATCTACGCCGTGGCGGTCGTGGCCGGTGCGCTGTTCCTCGTCACGCTCTACACGGCCGACCTCAATGTCTATCTTACGGCCTTCCTGAGCTCGATCCGCATCGCGGCGATTTCGACCGTCATCGCCATCCTGATCGGCTATCCAATGGCCTATGCCATCGCGCTGGCGGCCGATCGCTGGCGCAATATCCTGCTGATGCTGGTGATCCTGCCGTTCTGGACGTCGTTCCTGCTGCGCGTCTATGCGCTCTCGAGCTTCCTGCGCGGAGAGGGGGTCATCAACAACTTCCTCGGCGTCTTCGGCGTGCCGCCGCTGGTGATGATGCAGACCGATTTCGCGGTCTATGTCGGCATCGTCTATTCCTACCTGCCGTTCTTCATCCTGCCGCTCTACACCAACCTGGTGAAGCTCGATCCCGCGCTGCTCGAGGCGTCGGCCGACCTTGGAGCGCGGCCCTATCGCACGTTCCTGTCGATCACCCTGCCGCTGTCGATGCCCGGCGTCGTTGCCGGTGCCATGCTCGTGTTCATTCCTGCCATCGGCGAGTTCGTGATCCCCTCGCTGCTGGGTGGTCCGGGCACGCAGATGATCGGCCGCATCCTGTGGGACGAATTCTTCGGCAAGACCAACTGGCCGCGCGCTGCCGCGCTCGCCATCACCATGCTGATCATCGTCGTGATCCCGATCATGCTGATGCAGCGCGCTCAGAACGCCGTGGTGGAGGGTCGCTGATGCGCCGCTCGCTCACAGTTCCCATCGTCGCCACGCTGGGCTTCCTGTTCCTCTACGCGCCGATCATCGCGCTCGTCATCTTCTCGTTTAACGCCAACCGGCTGGTCACTGTGTGGTCGGGCTTCTCGGTCGCGAGCTACTCGAGCCTGTGGAGCGATCCGCAATTGCTGCCGGCCGCCTGGCTCAGCCTCCAGATCGCGGCGATCGCGGCAACCATCGCGCTGGTGCTGGGTACGCTGTGCGCTTATGCGCTGGTCCGCTTCCGCCGCTTCCGCGGCAAGACCGTGCTGCAGGCGACGGTGTCGGCGCCGCTGGTGATGCCCGACGTCATCACCGGCCTCGCGCTGCTCCTGATGTTTGTTGCCATGCAGTCGCTCATCGGCTGGCCGTCGGGGCGCGGCGTGCTCACCATCGTCATCGCGCACGCGACCTTCTGCACGGCCTATGTCACAGTGGTGGTGCAGAGCCGCCTCACCGACCTCGATCTCAGCCTCGAAGAGGCAGCCATGGACCTCGGCGCCACGCCGGTGCGCGTGTTCTTCGATGTCACGCTGCCCATCATCGCGCCGGCGCTCGTCTCGGGCTGGCTATTGGCCTTCACGCTCTCGCTCGACGACCTCGTGATCGCGAGCTTCGTGTCCGGCCCGGGATCCTCGACGTTGCCGATGGTGATCTATTCCAAGGTCCGCCTCGGCGTCGCGCCCGAAGTCAACGCGCTCGCCACCATCATCATCGGGTTCGTCGCCGCCGGCGTGTTCATCGCGACCTTGCTGCAGCTTCGCCGTAAGCCGGCGAAGGCCTGACGCTCAGCGCATGCGGTTGTAGCCGTCCAGCGCAGCGATCTTGTAGGCCTCGACGAGCGTTGGGTCATTGAAGGCGTTCTCGACGAAATAGTCGACCGTGCCGCCAAGGTTGAGGACCGTCTGGCCGATATGGATGAGTTCGGTGGCGCCCTCGCCGATGATGTGGGCGCCCAGCAGCCGGCGGCTCTCGAGCGCGAAGATCAGCTTCGTCATCCCGCCCTCGATGCCGCAGGTTCGAGTCCGAGATCGGCAGTGGCGCCGATGCGGCCGGCGGCGTAGAGCAGCATTTCAGTGCGGGCGTCTTGGAGGGGATGGCGTCGGTGTGCACCGATACGCCGCCGACCCGCAGGCGGTTCTCGACCACTACGACGGACTTGCCGATCTTGGCAGCCTGGATGGCGGCGCGGCGCCCTGCCGGACCCGAACCGATGACGACGAGATCGTAGTTCTCCACGGGCCAGTCCCCAACCCGAGGGCGAACGCTACTTCAACTTGCGGTGCGCTGCGAAGCTCCCGAGCGCCGGCCGCTAGTACTTCTCGGGGATGTAGAGCTCCGGCGGCACCGGGTGGCGCACATAGTCGGGGCTGTGCACGCGATCGGGCAGCTCGATCTCGGGCTTGGGCACGTCGCCATAGGCGATGAGCGAGAGGAAGTGGTCGATCATGTTGAGCCGGGCGCGCTTCTTGTCCACGGCATGCACCACATGCCACGGGGCTTCGGCCGTGTGGGTGCGCGCCAGCATCTCCTCCTTGGCCCTGGTGTAGTCTTCCCAATGGACGCGGCTCTCCATGTCCATGGGCGAGAGCTTCCACTGCTTGAGCGGATCGTTGATCCGCATCTTGAAGCGGAACTCCTGCTCCTCGTCGGTGATCGAGAACCAGTATTTGACTACCATGATCCCGGACCGGACGAGCATGCCCTCGAAGGCGGGCACCGAGCGGAAGAACTCCTCGACCTCGTCGGGAGAGGCAAAGCCCATCACGCGCTCGACGCCGGCGCGGTTGTACCAGGAGCGGTCGAACAGCACGATCTCGCCCGCCGTGGGCAAATGCGTCACGTAACGCTGGAAGTACCATTGGTGCTTCTCGCGCTCGGTGGGCGCGGGCAGGGCGACCACCCGCACCACGCGTGGATTGAGCCGCTGCACCACGCGCTTGATGGCGCCTCCCTTGCCGGCGGAATCGCGGCCCTCGAACAGCACCACGACCTTGAGCCGCTTGTGGACCACCCAGTCCTGCAGCCGCACCAGTTCGTGCTGTAGGCGGAACAGTTCGCGGAAATAGGTCTGGCGGTCGACGCCGGCGCCGCTCCTGCCGGGCTGCGCCAGCTCCTCGGCGACCAGCTCGTCGAGCCGCTCTTCCTCGAACTGGATCTCGAGCTCTTCGTCGAAGCTGTCGGCGAGTTCGGCCTTTATCCTCTCGAGCAGCAGCTCCTGCGCGTCGCTGGTCGGCTTGTCGGTCATGGCATCCCCGGAGTTTGCCCGGAGCAGAACGCAGGTTTGGACGAAGCTATTGTGACATCTTGCAACTGACTGACCGGTCAGTTATTACTTACTGACCATCGGGTCATTTATAGGCAGGCGCATGGCGGGCGATGAGAGAGGACCCAAGTTCAGGCGGCGCGCGGAGGCCCGGCCCGACGAGGTGCTGGACGCCGCGCTCGACCTGTTCATCGAACGCGGTTTCGCCAGCACCCGGGTCGAAGACATCGCGGCGCGGGCGGGGCTCAGCAAGGGCGCCGTCTACCTCTACTTCCCCAGCAAGGAGGCCGTGCTCGAGGGACTGCTGCGGCGCGCCGTGGTGCCGATCGCGACGAGTGCGCTGAGTTACATCGAGGGCTATGTCGGCGACCCGCGGACGCCGATCACCTTCGCCATGAAGGCCGTCGCGGCCAAGCTCGCCGATCCCAAAATGCTCGCCATTCCCAAGCTGATGATGCGCGAGATGATCAATTTCCCCGACTTCGCGCAGATGTACCGGCGCGAAGTGCTCGACCACGTCATTCCCGTCATCATCGGGCTGATTCGCACCGGCATCGCCGAGGGCCATCTGCGCCCCGTCGATCCCGAGCTGACGGTGCGCAGCATCGTCGGGCCGATCGTCATGCATGTCCTGATGGACGAGGTGTTCGGCTTCCGGCCCGAAGGCGGGCTGTCGATCGACGGGCTGGTCGACAACCATCTGACGATCCTGTTCGACGGGCTGAGCGCGCCCCAGAGCAACAAGCGCTTCATGGCGACGTGAGGAGGCCGCGATGGATCAGGTTTTTGCCTGGCTGATGGGACTGCTCTCGTTCATTCCCGGGCTCGGCCACGACGCTCCCCCGAGCTGGAACGGCTATGCCGAGCTCGACTACGTCTATGCCGCCGCCCCCGCGGGCGGCACCATCGAGACCATCGCCGTCACCGAAGGCGACACGGTCGCCAAGGGCGATGTGTTGTTCACGCTCGACGCGTCGATCCAGCAGGCGCAGTACGAGGCGGCGGTCGCGCGCGCCAACGCCGCCCGGGCGCAGGTCGCGGCGGCGGAAGCCACGCTCGCCAATCTCCGGACGGGCGCCCGGCCCGAAGAACTGCAGGTGACGCAGGCGACGCTGGCGCAGGCGGAGGCGAACCTCGCGCTCGCCCAGCAAACCTTCAGCCGGACGCAGGATCTGTTCGCCGGGGGCAACGTCCCGAGGTCTCAGCTCGATCAGGCGCAGGCCGGCCTTGATGCGGCCAATGCCAGCGTCCTGCAGCTCAAAGCACAGCTCGCCGTCGCCCAGCTCCCCGCCCGCAACGACCAGATCGCAGCCGCTTCCGCCACTGTTGCGGCGGCCGAGAGCACGGCGGCGGCGGCCAGCGCCGATGCCGCCAACGCCCAGGCGGCGCTCGACAATCGCACCATCGCCGCGCCCGAAGCAGGGCGGATCGAGCGGCTCTATTACTCCGACGGCGAGGTCGCGGGGGCCGGCACGCCCGTCGTCTCGATCGCCGGCGACGGGGCGCTCAGGATCAAGTTCTATGTCAACGAGGCGGACCGGCCGGCCCTCCATCTGGGCGACGTGATCGCGGTGACCTGCGACGGCTGCGCCACCGGGCTTACGGCGAAGGTGAATCACTTCGCCTCCGACCCACAGTTCACGCCGCCTATCATCTACTCGCGCGACGAACGCAGCCGGCTGGTGTTCCTGACCGAGGCCGTGATGACCGAACAGACCGGAATTCTCCCTGGCCAACCGGTGAGCATCGGGCGGATCGAGTGAGCGACGATCCGGTCATCGATGTGAGAGGTCTCACCAAGCGCTTCGGCGAGCGCACAGTGGTCGATCACTTCGACATCCGCGTCCCCAGGGGCGCCATCTACGGCTTCCTCGGACCCAACGGCTCGGGCAAGACCACGACCATCCGCATGCTGTGCGGCCTGCTGACGCCCGACGAGGGCGAGGGCACATGCCTCGGCCTTGATGTGCGGGGCGAGGCGGCGCGCATCAAGGAAGAAGTCGGCTACATGACGCAGAAGTTCTCGTATTACGAGGATCTCACGATCCGCGAGAACCTCGACTTCGTGGCCCGCATGTACCGGCTCGACCGGCGGCGGCAGCGGGTCGACCAGGCGCTCGCCGAGCTCGGCCTCGCCGACCGTTCGCGCCAGCTCGCCGGCTCGCTCTCGGGCGGCTGGAAGCAAAGGCTGGCGCTGGCGGCGTGTCTGCTGCACGAACCCAAGCTCCTGCTGCTCGATGAGCCGACGGCCGGCGTCGATCCCAAGGCGCGCCGCGACTTCTGGGACGAGATCCGCCGCCTCAGTGCGCGCGGCGTCACGGTGCTGGTCTCGACGCACTACATGGACGAGGCCGTACAGTGCGACTTCATCACCTACATCGCCTATGGCAAGAAGCTGATCGACGGGCGGTCGAGCGAGATCCCGGCCCTTGTCGGCCTGACCACCTGGCGGGTCGAAGGGCCTGATCTCGCCGGGCTCGAGACGCGCCTCAAGGCTGAGCCGGGAGTGGAACAGGTGGCGCGGTTTGGCGCCGTGCTGCATGTATCGGGGACGGACGCGGGCAAGCTCGAAGCGGTCGCAGCACGCTACGGCGAGGGCTATCGCTGGAGCCTGCAGGTCGCGGGGCTCGAGGAGGCGTTCATCTACCTGATGGCTGGCGCCCGCGACAATTTCGCGGCGGACACGCCACCGGAGATCGCCGCATGAGCTTCTCCTTCAGGCGCTTTGGAGCGGTGCTCTACAAGGAGTTCATCCAGATGCGGCGCGACCGCATCACCTTCGGCATGATGATCGGCCTGCCGCTCATCCAGCTCTTCCTGTTCGGCTTCGCCATCAACGCCGACCCGCGCCATCTGCCCACGCTGGTCGAGATGGGCGACAACGGGCCGCTGACCCGTGCCGTCATCGCTGGTATGCAGCAATCGGGATATTTCGATTTCCGCGGGCAGGTTTCGGGTGTGGCCGCCGGCGAGGACGCCCTGCGGCGCGGCGCGGCGAACTTCGTGGTGGTGATCCCGCCCGACTTCGAGCGCGATGTGGTGCGTGGCCGGGCGCCCGAAATCCTGATCGCCGCTGACGCGTCCGATCCGTCAGCCGTTGGCGGGGCGGCATCGGCGCTCAGCGGCATCGTCGCCGTCGCGATCCGCGAGACGCTCACCGGCCCGCTCGCCGGCGGCAGCGCGTCGCCGCCATTTTCCGTCGTCCTCCATCGCCAGTACAATCCCGAGGGCAAGACCTCGACCAACATCGTGCCGGGGCTGCTGGCCATTATCTTGTCGATGACGATGGTGATGATCACCGCCGTCGCCATCGTCAAGGAAAGCGAACGCGGCACCATGGAGATGCTGATCGCCACGCCGGTGCGCCCGTTCGAGGTGATGCTGGGAAAGATCCTGCCCTATGTGTTCGTGGGCTATGTGCAGACCATCGTGTTCATCCTCGCGGCCCGCGCCGTGTTCAACGTGCCGTTCGATGGCAGCTGGTGGGCGTTCTTCATCGGCTTCAATCTGTTCATCGTGGTCAATCTGGCGCTCGGCTTCCTGATCTCGACGGCAGCGCGCAACCAGATGCAGGCCATGCAGCTGAGCTTCTTCACTATCCTGCCCTCGATCCTGCTCTCGGGCTTCATGTTCCCGTTCGCCGGCATGCCCGGCTGGGCGCAGTTCATCGGGCAGGCGGTGCCGGCGACGCATTTCCTGCGCGTCATCCGCATGGTGATGCTCAAGGGCGGCGATGTCGCCGATGTCGCCGCCGAGTGCGGCGCCCTGGTGCTCATCCTTGTGGTGATCTCGGCGGCCGCCATGCACCGCTACCGGCAGACGCTGGATTGACGCGTCAGAACCTGCCGGAGAGTGTCGCGGTCAGCGCACTGGCCGAGCCGCCGCTGCCCAGGCTGCCCGTGTAGTCGAGGCCGAGGCTGACCTGGCCCATGTCGAGCGCGGTGCCTGCCGAGATGGCGAGAGTGTCAGCCGGCAATGGCGCGCCCGCCACAGTGAAGGCGCTCGTGCCGGCCGCTCTGTTGGTGGTCGACGCGCCGCCCAAGGCGTGCCGCCAGGCGGCCGATGCGCGCAGCGTCAGCGTCATGTCGTCGGCAAGGGCGATCGCGTGCTCGAGGCGGACCCCCAGCGTTGCGACCAGCGCGCTGGCCACCGAGGGATCGACAGTCAGCGCACCGGCACCGGTGCCGCCCTCGGTGTAGCCCGAGGTCGTCGCCATGAGGCCCGCGAGCCCGCCGAACGGCGTGATGGTCGTGCCGTTCATGTCGATACGGTAGCCGAGCTCGCCGAAGGCCTGCGCGGTCGCACTCGCATAGCTCGCGGTGAAGGTGTCGCTGACCCCGGGGAAGATCACGCGCCGCGTCGCATCGATGTCGCGACCGGTGATCGCGCCGCCAAAGCTGGCATAGAACGCATCCCACTGCGCCCCGCCATAGGCGCCCAGGGTGATCTCGCTGCTGCGCGTATCCATGTCGCGCGAGGCGATGTCGTCGCGCGACTGCCCATAGCCCAGCAGCACACCCAGCCAGCCATCGCCCATTGCGCTGTCGGCGCCGAGCAGAAGGCCGCCTGTCGCATGGTCGACCGCAGGGCCGTTGCCGTCGCCAGGCAGGTGCGAGACCCCGCCATAGGGTGTCGACCACACGCCGCGTGTCCCGCGCCGGTCGAGCGCGGCGTCGCGCACGAAGCGGCCATCGTCGAGCGCGGCGGCAGTGACGCTCGCATAGCCGTCGCCTGAGATGGCATCGAGCGCGCCCGGCGTCTGTCCGCCCGAAAGAACGAGCAGCTGGCCGAAATAGGGAGCTCCCTTGCCGCCGGCGTCGAGCGCCGCAGCGGTCGCGGTCTGGTTCGGTGTCTTGGCGAAATCGCCCAGGGTGAGCGAATTGCGCGTCAGGGTCAGGTACACGTTGTTGGTGTCGTAGGTCAGCGCGCCGTCGAAGAAGGCGGAGGTCACGTTGACGTCGTCGTCGAAGGTGCCGGCCACGCCGCCGGCGGCGCTGAGGATCGTGTACTGGGTCACGGCCCCGTAGGTGCCGGGCTCCATGGCCACCGAGACGGTGGCCGCGGTGCTGAGCGTGGCGGTGCCGCCGGCGGCGACCTTGTCGCTGCCGCCGGTTGCGTTGACTTCGACGTCGTAATTCGAGCCTGCGTCCATCACCACATTGCCGGCGACGATGAGCGTGCCGATCGAATTGCCGGGCGCCACCGAGCCGCCGCTGGCCGTCAGGCTCCCGATGGTGCCGGTGCCCTTGAGGATGCCGCTGCCGGTCAATTGCAGGTCGAGGCCGGGCAGGGCGGTGTTGATCCGCACGATGCCGTCCTCGGCGCGGAGCGAGCCGGTGAAGGTCGAGCCGGTGAAGCTCCAGTCGGAACTGCCGGTCTTGACCAGGCTGTCGAAGCCGGTGAACTGCGTGCCGATCCGATCGAGGTCGAACATCTCCGTGCCCGCGCCGCCGAAGCGCAGCACATCGCCCGTGGCCGAGGCGGCCGACACGTTGCCCTTGATGTCGAAGCCGGGCAGCAGCGTCAGTTGGCCCGGACCGCTGGCAAAGACGATGGCGTCGGTGCCCGTCGCGTCGATGCTGCCGGCAATCTCCATCGTCGCGCCGAGGGCATCGATCAGGACGCCGATGCCGCTCACGCTGGTGACCTCGATGCCGGCACCGCTGCCGATGCTCAGGGCGACCGTGTCGCCGACGGCGTTGATGGCCTGTTCGCTGCGGATCGTGCCGCCCGTGATCCCGATGCGGACGTCGGCGCCGCCCGCGACGATGCCGAGTTCGGAGGTGATGTCGGCGGCCGAGTCGATGCGCGTGATGCCCGCGGCGCCCGAGCCGAGCCCCAGCACCGCGGGGGCGCCGGTGTGGCTGACGATCGTGCCCGCCAGGTCGATGCCGATATTGCCCGGTCCGTCGAGGAAGGCGTAGACCGCGCCGACGAAAGCGTCGATGCCGCCGGTCGCCGTGATGCCGATATTGCCGGTCCCCTCTTTGTAGACGAAGACGCCGCCGCCGTTCGCCGAGGTGATCGAGCCGGTCTGCTCGATCATGACGTCGGCGTCGCTGATGTGGCTCACGAAGATGCCGGCGCCGTCGTCGGCGGTGATATTGCCGCTCGAGGTGATGGAGACCGCCGTCTGCACGCAGTCGCACACGTCCACCAGGATGCCGGCATATTCCGCGTCGATATCGGCGCCGTTGATGATTTCGATGTCGCCGCCCGTGAGGGGCGCGCCCGAAGCCGAGCGCTCGACATAGATGCCTGCGGGCCCGCCGCTCAGGGGCGGGCCGAGGCCGCCGCGGGCGGAGATCGTCGTGCCGGCGGCCGTCGCGATCGAAACGGCGCCGTGCTCGCCTGCATGGACGATGGCGATGCCAGAATCCTCAGACGCCACGTCGCCCTTGGTTTCGACCTCCACATCGCCGCTCGAGCCGGGATCGTAGAAGACGACGATGCCGGGTCCCGTGCTGTCGATCGGGCCGTTCGCCAGGATCTTAGTGGTCCCCTCGCCCAGGCGGGCAACGAGGATACCCGCGTCGAACGTCGTGATCGCGCCGGCCGCGATATCGACAAGTCCGTCGCCATCATGGGTGACCTGGACGCCGACGGAGTTCGAGGTGATGGCGTGGGCGATGTAGAGCAGGACGTTGCCGTCCGACAGTTCGTCGACCGCGATGCCTATGTCGGCCGAAGTGATCGACGCGCCGGCCGAGCCGTCATAGCAGACGAGGTCGAACTCGCCGTAGAAGGTGACGGCCGCGGCAACCGGACTAGTGCTGTTGATCGCCTCGCCATTGATGACGGAGGCCGAGTCGCCCGTCGAGGGAAGGTCGGTTTCAAAGACCAGGCCGGTCGAGCCGGTATCGACGATGTAGGCCTGGTCGCCCGCGACATTGGGATCGCCGCTTGCCGTCAGCGTGGGCGTCGTGTCGGTCGTCGGGCACAGGGTCGGCGGCATCGGCAGCGGTGGCGCCGCCTGCACGGGCGCGGCAAGCAGCAGCAGGCCGGCCATTGCAGCCAGCCCAACGAGCCTCGCAGACGCAATGCGAAGTCCGAGCCCCAAGACGCTTTTCCCCGTGCCGCGACACTCGCGGCTGCGCAGGTCGTTCCCGCCTGCTTGGGCGGGACTTTAGAGGCGGGCGGATGGCGCGCAAGTCGATTCAAGCAGAATTCAGAAAGATCAGAACCCCCGAATGGGAGTTCTACAGTGCCTCCGGCGCCCGATTTCGGCGCCGGAGCAGTAATAGCCGGGCCTAGAGCAGGTAGAGATGGAGCAGGACAGGGTCGGCTTCCGGGTTGGTCGGGCCGGTTTCATCCATGATCTGCGCGCGCCACAGGTCGATTTCGTGCAGCTTGCGGCAGAACTCGGTGCTGTTGTCGGGGTCCATCAGCCGGCATTCGGCGCGCGAGCTCGGCGCACCTGCAGCGATGGCGGGAACCGTCGTCAGCAGCGGCGCGGCGAGCAGCGCGGCGAGGACGAGGGCGGTAGCGGGACGCTTGAGAGACATCGGGTTTCCTTCCGTTAGGTCTCGTTCGATGGGGCGAGACTGGCGGAAGGAGGCTGAATGCTGCTTGAGCGGACTATTCAGCGTAGCCCAGCATCTGGTCCTGGCGCTGGCGCAGCGCATAAAGGCGCGTGGTCTGGTCGGGGGTAGCGTTATAGGCGGTCAGCAATTCGCCCTTTTTGACCGGCGCCGTGACTTTGCCGCCTTCGAGCAGGCCCACCGGCACCGCCTGCTGCGCGCGGGCGTCGGTCGCGGTGAGGGTAAAGCTGCGGTAGCAGGTCTCGCCGATTGCATCGAAGGTCTCGCCGGCCGCGAGGTCGCGCTTGGCCACGGCGCAGACTTCGGCCACGGGTGTGGGCAGCGGCACCATGTCGGGCCTGCCGTAAAGCATGATGCGCGCCGCCGTCAGCGGCACCTCGAGCGATGTCAGGTGGTAGGGCCGGAAGAACGAGTAGTACGGCCCGTGCCCGACATGCAGGTCGTCCATGCGCTCGATGATGCGGGGGTGCTCGGCCTCGACGATGCAGAACACGCCCGGCGCCACGCCCTTGCCCACGGTGAAGTCCACGACACCCTTCCGGTGGAGGATGCCGCCGTCTTCCTTGGGGATCAGCACCTTGACCATCTGGTCGCGGTCGGCGGCGGGCCCGTGCATGCCGGGCACGTCGGGGACGAGGCCCGTGGCATTGGCGATGCAGGCCATCTCGACCATCGTCTTTGAGCCGTCGACGAACTCGACCAGCATGCGCGGGTTCATGTTCCGGCGCGTCGCTTCCTCGCGATAGTCGTCAGGCACCGCGTCGCGGTTGAAGGCGTTGTTCTTGCCCTTGCCGGCAGCAACGATGCGGTAGCCCAGCGCGGTGGCGAACTCGATCAGTTCCATGCACGAGCTCGGCTCGTCGCCGGCGCCCACCGAATAGATCACGCCCAGCCGGTCGGCCTCCTGCTTGAGGTAGGGCCCGATGGTGACGTCGGCCTCGACATTCATCATCACCAGGTGCTTGCCGTGCTCCATCGCCAGCAGGTCGAAGTCGGCGGCGACACCCGGCTTGCCGGTCGCGTCGATCACCACGTCGACCAGCGGATTGCGCACCAGCGTGTCGGCCGAGGTGATGGCGAGCTTGCCCGCCTCGATCGCCGCGGTCACCTTGGACGGCGTGTCCGCCTCGACCGCGTGGCTCGTGTCGCCATAGGCGATGGCAGTCGCCTCGAGCGCCGTATGGGGCCGACGCGTCGCAATCGCGGCGATCTCGATGCCGCGCATCAGCATGCCCTGCGTCACGAGGTCGGTGCCCATCTCGCCCGACCCGATCACGCCCACCCGGATCGGCCGGTTCTCGTCGGCGCGCTGCTTGAGGTCGCGGGCGAGGCCCGTGAGGTGGACATTGGTCAGGGGAGCGTAAGGCTGCATGGCGCGGGGGATAGCACTGGACGGGAAGCATGGGAACCGGCGAAACTCCCGCTCATGACATCGGAACTGCGCATCTCCACCACCGGCCGCCTGGGCAGCATCGTCCTCGACCGGCCCAAGGCCATCAACGCCCTCTCGCTCGAGATGATCGAGGGAATCGCCGCCGCCCTCGCGCAGTGGCGGGACGACCCGGACATCGGGGCCGTGCTGTTCGAGGGGGCCGGTGAGAAAGGGTTCTGCGCCGGCGGCGACGTACGCGCGGCGCGCGCGCATGTGATCGAAGGGCGGCCCGAGGACGCCGACCGTTACTTCGCCACCGAATACCGCATGAACGCGCTCATAGCAGGTTATCCCAAGCCTCTGGTGGCCCTGACCCGTGGCATCGTGATGGGCGGCGGCATCGGCATTGCCGGCCATTGCGGCATGCGGATCACCCAGCCGGGATCGCGCTTTGCCATGCCGGAATCGGCGATCGGCTTCTTCGCCGATGTCGGGGTCAGCGCCATCCTCGCCAAGGCGCCACTCAACCGGGCCCTGCTGTTCCTCATGAGCGGGGTGAGTGTGGGCGCGTCCGATGCGCTGGCGCTGGGGCTCGCCGATGTCGTGGTGCCATCCGAGGCGGTCGAGCCGTTGCGGCGCGACATCGCCGATGCCGCCCGGTCCAGCCACGCGCGCGAGCACATCGTGCGGCTGATGGCGGCGGGCGCCGTCGTTGCCGGCGAAGCGCCGTTTGCGGCCAAGGCCGACCTGCTGCCGGCGCGGCAATGGGAGAGCCCGGCCGAGTTCGTCGCCGCAGTCGGCGACATTGCGGCGCTCGGCGAGATCGCCGCCGTTCTTGCGCTGCGCAGTCCGAGCTCGCTGGCCGCCACCTTCCACGCCCAGCTCGCCGCGCGCCGGCTGATGGCGGTCGGGCCGACGCTCGAGATGGAGCTGCGGCTCGCCGGACTGATGGCGCGGCGGGCCGATTTCGCCGAGGGCGTACGCGCCGTGCTGGTCGACAAGGACCAGGCGCCGCGCTGGTCGCCGGACCGTCTGGAGGCGCTCGACCAGGCGCCCATTCTCGCGGCGGTCGGGGGCCCGCAAAGCGCCTGAAATTGGGCCGCAGCGCCCACAGGGTTAGCACTTCTTAAACCGTTCCCATGGAGACTGCCCGCTTGGCAAAACCCTCGGGGGACGGGCTTTTCATGGCCGAAGCAGCCGACAGCAGGATCGTGGCCCTGCCCGCGATCGTCGACCTCGACGCGCTCGATTTTGTGCGCGACGGGTTGATCGAGGCTGTCGAGCTGGGGGCGGTCAGGGTCGATGCCTCGCAGGTCGAGCGGGTTTCCACCAACGCGCTCTTCATGCTCGTCAGCGCGGCCGAAACGGCCAAGCGCAACAGCGTGGGTTTTGAGATTTCAGGGGCCAGCGCGCCCATCAAGGCTGCCATCGACCGGCTCGGTCTCGCGCACGCCTTCTCGGGTTTGATGAAAGGATAGTACCGCATGCGTGTTCTGACGGTCGACGATTCCCGCACCATCCTCGCCATGCTCCACCATACCCTCTCGAACGCGGGCTTCGAGGTGCTGCAGGCCGAAGACGGACAGAAGGGTCTCGACGTGCTCTCGCGCGAGAAGGTCGATGTCGTCATCACCGACATCAACATGCCCGTGATGGACGGCATCGAGTTCATCAAGAATGTGCGCGCCACGGGCGAGTTCAATTCGCTCCCCATCCTGATCCTCACGACCGAAACCAGCCAGGACAAGCGCGACCAGGGCCGCGCTGCCGGCGGCACCGGTTGGATCGTCAAACCGTTCGACCCCGAAAAGCTGATCTCGGTGATCCACCGCGTGGTGCACTGACGGCAAACCGAACCCAGAAGGGTTTCGATCTTGAGTGATCTCGACGATTTCAAAGCCACCTATTTCGACGAATGCTCCGAGCTGCTGCTCGACCTCGAGGAGCAGTTCGCCGCGATAGAGGCCGGCGATCGCAGCGCTGACCGGCTCAATGCCGTGTTCCGCGCCATCCATTCGATCAAGGGTGGGGCGGGGGCTTTCGGGTTCACGGAACTGGTCGCCTTCGCCCACGCCTATGAAACGCTGCTCGACTATGTGCGCGATGGCCGCATCGAGCTCAGCGAGCCGGTCACGGTGCTGTGCATCCGGGCCAACGACCTCGTTGCCGATTTCGTCAACGCGGCCAAGGCCGGAACGAGCCTGGGCGCGACCTACGGCGCCGACGAGCGCAAGCAGTTCGATGCTTTGACCAGCGGCGAAGTCGTTCCTAAGGACGACAACGAGTCCGGCGAGCCGATGGATGATTTCGACATCGATTTTACGCCGGTGATGGTCGAGCTGCCCAGTGCGGCGCCGCAGCCAGAGCCCGTCGAGGATGCCTTCGTGCATGTGCCGCTCGCGGTCGAGAAGGGCCATTGGGAGATACGTTTCGCGCCGCATCGCGAGCTCTATGCGCGCGCCAACGATCCGCTGCTGCTGTTTCGCGAACTCGCCAATCTGGGCGAGCTCACGGTCGTCGCAAAGCTCAACGAGATTCCGCCGCTGTCGGATTTCGAGCCGTTCGGCGTCTACTGCATCTGGGAGCTGACGCTGGTCTCGCCCGACGCGACGGTCAACGACATCGCCGAAGTGTTCGAGTTCGTCGAAGGCAATTGCGACCTCTCGATCGTGCAGCTTGCCCGCAGCACGCCGGCCGAGCCCTCGCTTGCCGACCTGGCGGCCGTGGTCGCCGTCCCCAGCGCCGCCGCCGTCGACGACGAGCCCGCGCTGAGCTTTGCCGATCTCGCCGATGCGGTGAAGAAGGAAGCGCCGCCGCGTGCCGTCGCTCCGGCGCCCGCCGTCGCCAAGCCCATCGAGACGGCGCCCGCTCCCGTCCTCGCGGCGGTCGATGAGCCCGAGGACCGGCGCACCGGTCCCGAGGATCGCCGCGGCGCCGGCGTGCAGTCGATCCGCGTCGATCTCGACAAGGTCGACCGCGTCGTCAACATGGTGGGCGAGCTGGTGATCACGCAGTCCATGCTGACCCAGCAGATGGACGACACGCTGCGCGCCCGCTACCAGGAGCTGGTGCGTGGCCTCGAAGTGCTGGCGCAGACCACCCGCGGACTGCAGGACGCCGTCATGGCGATCCGCGCGCAGCCGGTGAAGTCGGTGTTCAGCCGCATGCCGCGCCTCGTGCGCGAGCTGGCCGCCAAAACGAGCAAGAAGATCCGGCTCGAGACGATCGGCGAAGCCACCGAAATCGACAAGACCGTGATCGAACAGCTCTCCGATCCGCTCACCCACATGATCCGCAACTCGGCCGACCACGGCATCGAGTCGCCGGAAAAGCGCATCGCGGCGGGCAAGCCCGAGATCGGCACTATCCGCCTTTCGGCCGAACAGGCCGGCGGCAACATCCTCATCGCCGTCGAGGACGATGGCGGCGGGATCAATCGCGAGCGCGTGCTCGAAGTGGCGCGCGGCAAGGGCATCGTGGCGCAGGACGTGACGCCCACCGACGAGCAGATCGATCAATTGATCTTCGCGCCCGGCTTCTCCACCGCCGCCGAGGTCAGCGACATCTCCGGCCGTGGCGTGGGCATGGATGTGGTGCTCTCCAATATCAAGAAGATCGGCGGTTCGGTGCATGTGAAGTCGCGCACCGGGCAGGGGACGCGCATGACGCTGCGCCTGCCGCTGACGCTTGCCGTGCTCGACGTGATGCTGGTCAAGGTCGGTCCGTCGCCCTATGTCGTGCCGCTCTCTTCCATCGTCGAGACGATCCAGTGTTCGCGCGCCGATTTCGGCCGCACGCCGTCGGGCTCCCAGGTGCTGCGCGTGCGCGGCGAGTATGTGCAGGTCGTCGATCTCGCCGACCGCTTCCAGCTCGCGACCGATGTCGAGCTCGCCAACCGCTTCGTGGTGCTGTGCGAGGCCGAGGGCGGCACGAAGGTGGCGCTGGTGGTCGACGACATCATTGGCCAGCAGCAGGTGGTCATCAAGAGTCTCGAAGAGAACTTCGAGTCGATCGAGGGCATCGCCGGGGGCACCATCCTCGGCGACGGGAATGTCGCTCTAATCGTCGACGTGCAGGGCCTGAGGGCGCCGTCGCTTCACAAGAACGCCGCCTAGGACGGGCGCAAGGAGTACTTTATGGACAATCTCGCTTACAAGGACGACTACGGCAATGGCAGCCAGGTCAATGCCCAGAACACGCTGCAGTTGATCGCCTTTTCGATCGGCGAGCAGACCTATGGCGTGGAGATCACCACGGTCCGCGAAATCCGCGCCTGGAACGGCGCGACGCCGCTGCCCAACACGCGCGACTATGTACGCGGCGTGATCAATCTGCGCGGTACGATCGTCCCGATCTTCGACCTGCGCGCCCGCTTCGGCGAAGGCCCGACCTCGCCCACAAAGAACCATGTCGTGGTGGTGATGTCGGTCGGCGACAAATGGGTGGGCATCCTCGTGGATGCGGTGAGCGACATCCTCACCGTCAGCAAGGACGAAATCCACAACGTTCCCGAGGGCAATTCGATCGACACCGAGCTACTCAACGGCATCGTCACCCATGACAGCCGCATGGTCGGCCTGATCGACCTCCATGCCGTGGTGTCGGGCGCCAAGCTCGACGGCTGAGCCCGTCGCCTGCTGCTGAAACGAACAGGGCGCCACCGGCGCCCTTTCTGTTTTCCGGCGGTCTGGGAGGGTGACCTAGAACAGGTCCACTTCGCCCGTCGACTGGCTCGCGGCGATGCCCGACAGGGTCGGCACGCGCAGCTCGTCGAGGACGAGATTGGCCCAGATCTCCTCGTAGTCGGAATCGGGCGCCGTGGGTGGCAACAACGCGAATTGGCGGACGGCCAGCGCCATGTTCTGGCAGCGCTGCTCGATGCGGTCCTGGCCCTGCAGCGCGCTCACGATCATCGCCACGGCCTGCTTGGTGCGCTGCTCGGCGTTGAGGTTGCGGTCGCCCAGCACTGCAAGCGCATCCGTGATGCCATCGACCATCGCGGCCGTCTGGCGCGCGGTTTCGTCGAGCTCGCGTGCGAGTTTCTGCAGCGTCATGGAATCGCCTGCCCCCGGAATAGTTGGCTATCCTATCTGAGAAGTCTGAAAGCCTTCTTACGGGATCGCTCTTGTATCATGCTTGTCCAAACTGGTTAGATATTCACTAAGGAATTCCGCTCTAATCTGATGATAACCTTGTCAGGGGGCGTGAATTTTATGATGCAGGGCCGTCAAGCACCGGCATTCGACCGGGGCGTTGTCACGACCATCCATCAGGGCGACTGTTTGGTAGGCGGCGAAGAAGACCTGACGTTCTCGACCATCCTGGGTTCGTGCATCGCGGCGTGCATCCGCGACGTCGAAGCCAGGGTTGGCGGCATGAACCATTTCCTGCTCGCTGAGCCGTCCGGCTCCGCCCGCGACCGCTATGGCGCGTCGGCGCGCTACGGCGCCTTCGCGATGGAACAGCTCATCAACAAGGTGCTGACGCGCGGCTCCGGCCGGAAGGCCAATCTCGAGATCAAGGTGTTCGGCGGCGGGCTGATCAACTCGGCGCTCACCGATGTGGGGGCCAAGAACATCGAGTTCGTGCGGCAGTTCCTCGCCGACGAGGGCTACACCCTGGCCGGCGAGGACGTCGGCGGCGCCTTCGCGCGCCGGGTGATGTTCAAGCCGCATTCGGGCCGGGCGTTCGTCAAGCGCCTCGATTCCGACGCCGGCGCGAGTGTCGAGCGCGAGGAACTGTCGATCGTGCGCAAGCGCGCCGCGCCGAGGGCGCCCGCACCGGCGGTGGATATCGAGCTGTTCTAGCTTGTGGATATCTTTACCGGGGTAACCGGACTCTTACCGGCCGTGGCCGCCGGTTAGGATTGGTTAACCATTGCGATTTTAGGGTGAGATGCACTCAATCTTACCCCGGTCCGGATGCGCCGCACCCGAGTTGCGTTGATCGTGAACGCCCTGTGGCTTGCGGCTTTCGCCGTGGCGGGCGCTGCGCTTTGGAGCTTCGGCACCGGCTGGCTGGGGCTGCTCCTGGCATTGATCGCCGCCGCCGCCGCCTTCGGCGTCTCCACCGTACTCGCCCAGGGCATCGAGCACGACGTGCAGCTCAAGCTCGCGCAATTGGGCAAGGCCGTGGGCGTCGCCAATGGCCGTGATTTGCGCGACGGCATGAGCATCGAGGCGATCGTTGCCAATCTCGCCGGCCGGCTCGAGCGGGCCAGCCAGTACAAGGCGGCGCTCGGCGGGCTCGCCGAACCCATCGCGCTGGTCTCGCCCGATGGTGAGATCCTCGGCGTCAGCGCCGGGCTCAGCCTCATCGAGCCGCGCGCCATGGAGGGCGTGTCGGTCGATGTCCTCTTCGGCGATGGCTATTACGGCGATGGCGGCGGCGTGCCCGAGGAAAGTCTCGTGCGGATCGGCGGCGTACGCTACGCGGCGCAGCGGCGTGCGGCGGGCGCCGGGCGTTTCGTGGTCGAGCTCAAGCCGGCCGGGGCGTTCATCGCCGACGACGATCTCGATGCCTTCGCCGCGGCGCTCGCCGGCGGGCAGACGCATTTCCGCTTCGACGAGCGCGCCCTCCAGGCCTCGCCGGCGCTGCGCAGCCTCGGCGACGGGCTCGAGGCGCTCGATCTGGGCATCGAAGCCCTCAACCGGCTGGCGGCGGGCGACAAGCTGACGCCGGCCATGCGGGGCGCCAATGCCGGCATCTCGCCGCAGGTGCGCGACCTCGCCGACCTCATCGGCGCCCTCACCGAGGAGCGCGACGAGGCGGCCGGCGAGCGCGACATGCTCGAGCGTAAGTGCACGGCCGTGCTCGCTGCCATCGACAAATACCGCATCTCGATCACCGCCATGGCGGAGCTGGCCGAGACTTCGCGGGCCGGCCTCACCAGCGCCACCGACGCGCTCGGGCGCGGTCGCGACAAGGCGCGGACCGCCCGGCAGCTCAGCCGCGAGGCGCGCGACGTGCTGGGCAACGCTTCACTCGCGGCCGACCGGGCCGACCGGGCGGCGGGCGGCGTCGAGAGCGCCTCGATCGAGATCGATAAGATGGTCGCCGCCATCGAGGACGTCAGCTTCCGCACCAATCTGCTGGCGCTCAACGCGGCGGTCGAGGCGGCGCGCGCCGGAGAAAAGGGGGCCGGCTTTGCCGTTGTCGCCGACGAGGTGCGCATGCTGGCCCAGCTCACGCAGAAGACGTCGCGCGATATTCGCGGTCTTGTGGGCGTCTCGCGCAGTCATTCGACAGTCGGGGCGCAGGAAGCTTCCGGACTCAAAAATATCCTCGGCGATCTCACCCGGCATTTAGAGAATCTAAGCAATGAAACCGACATGATCGCCGGCGCTCTCGATGAGGGCAGCGGGGCGATCAGCCGGCTCGACACGCAGGTCACCTCGATGGGGGACCAGGCGGTACGGGCCCTGACGCTGCCGGCGAGGCGTCAGGACAAGGCGGTCGGGGGATGATGGATCCAAACGAGTTTGCGCTGGGGGAGCGCGAGTTCGAACGCATCCGTGAGCGGCTTTACGACGTGGCGGGCATTTCGCTGTCGGATGCCAAGCGCACGCTGGTCATCGCCCGCCTCAGCAAGGTGATCCGCGGGCTCAAGCTGCCCAGCTTCGATGCCTATCTCGAATTCCTCGAAACGCAGGGCACCGCGGCGGACGCGCAGGATTTCGTCAACGCCCTCACCACCAATCTCACGCGCTTCTGGCGTGAAGAACATCATTTCACTCATCTGCTCAGCTATGTCGGCGAGCTGATGAAGTCGCGCACAAGCGTTTCCGAGAAGCGCCTGCGCATCTGGTCGGCGGGCTGCTCGACCGGGCAGGAGCCCTATACCATCGCGCTCAGCCTGCTCAACGCCTATCCCGACCTCAAGCGCTGGGATTTCAAGATCCTCGCCACCGATATCGACACCTCGGTCATCGCCAAGGCCGCGGCCGGGCTCTATCCCGAGGGCGAGCTCAACGGGCTGAGCCCCGAGCGGGCGCGGCTGTTCGAGCGGGCGGGCGAAGGGCGCATCCGCATCCCCCAGGCCGCGATGCAGACCGTCAGCTTCAAGCCGCTCAACCTCATGGCGCCCTGGCCCATGAAGGGGCCGTTCGACGCCATCTTCTGCCGCAACGTCGCGATCTATTTCGATAAGGCCACGCAGGGCGAAGTCTTCGGTCGGCTCGGCCAGATCCTCGCGCCGGGCGGCTTCCTCTATATCGGCCACAGCGAGAATCTGGGCACCGGCAGCGCCGGCTTCCGCCTCGTGGGCAAGACCATCTATCAGGCTCGCTCGCATGCCGAGCGGGCAAGGGACGCAGCATGAGTATCAAGGTTCTGATCGTCGACGATTCCGCCGTCATCCGCGAAGTGCTTACCCGCACGCTGGGGCGCGACGGCGACATCACCGTCGTGGGCGCCGCGGTCGATCCGATCGACGCGCGCGACAAGATCAAGACCCTCGCGCCCGATGTCGTCACGCTCGACATCGAAATGCCCAATATGAACGGGCTCGCCTTCCTCGATAAGCTGATGCGGCTCCATCCGCTGCCGGTCGTGATGGTCTCGACGCTCACCACCAAGGGCGCCAGCGAGACGCTGCTGGCGCTCGAGCTGGGCGCTGTCGATTTCGTCGCCAAGCCGTCGCACGATCTGGCGGGCGGGCTCGAGGCGTTTGGTGCCAATCTCCGCGAAAAGGTGCGGGCGGCCGCCCACTCCCATGTCCGCGGCGGTCACGCCCCGCGTCTGGCGGCGCCGGTCAGGCTCGCCACCGCGGCAGCGCCGCGCGGCGCGTTGATGGCCATCGGGGCCTCCACCGGCGGCGTCGAGGCCATTCGCATGGTGCTCTCGACAATGCCGGTCGACTGCCCGCCCATCGTCATCGCCCAGCACATGCCGGCGGGGTTCACCACACGCTTTGCCGCCCGGCTCGACGAGTTGAGCGAGATCACCGTGGTCGAGGCGGAAGACCGCCTGCCGCTCGAGCCCGGCCATGCCTATGTGGCGCGCGGCGACTGGCATCTGCGGGTCGAGCGCAGTTCGGGGCAGCTCAAATGCCGGCTGTCGCAGGACGAGCTGACCAGCGGCCACCGGCCGAGCGTGGATGTGATGTTCGAGTCGGTGGCGAACGCCGTCGGCCCGCTGGCGGTAGGGGCGATCATGACCGGCATGGGCCGCGACGGCGCCCGTGGCCTCAAGAAGATGCGCGACGCCGGAGCCTATACGGTGGGGCAGTCGCAGTCGTCGGCGCTCGTCTATGGCATGCCGCGCGTGGCCTTCGAGGAGGGCGCGGTCGTTGAGCAGGCGCCAGTCGAAATGATCGCCGGCAAGCTCGTCGCCGCGCTGGTCCGGATGAAGTCCGCGGCCTAATTCCGAGGGTACCCGATTGAGGGAATTGTAACCCTTTATCCCTAGCTTCTGGCCGATGTGCCGCGTTCCTTTTCAGGCACCTAGAGGTTCCGCGTAAAAATGCCCAAGGCCAGCGATGTGAGTGTCCTCATCGTCGACGATCAGCAGTCGATGCGGGGCATCTGCAAGTACATCCTCACCCAGCTCGGCTTTAAGGACATCATCGAGGCCAAGTCGGGCCGCGACGCCCTGGGCCAGCTCGAAAAGTCCAATGTCCATCTGATCATCTCGGACTGGAACATGGAGGATATCGACGGGCTGACGCTGCTGCGCGTTATCCGCAAGCACCCCAAGACCGCCAGCATGCCCTTCATCATGGCCACCGGCCGCTCCGACAAGGAGCAGGTGAAGGAAGCGATCTCGTTCGGCGTCAACAATTACATCATCAAGCCGTTCGACGCGAACACGATGAAGAAGCGCATCGAAGCGGTTATCGGCGCGCTGTCCTAGGCGACGGTCCGACCTTTCCGGCAGCGTTTGGGGCGTTCATATCGCCCGCCCGCCGGTGATATCGTTGTCTTCCCTCAAAGCGCTTGCTCCCCAGGATTTCCGGGGCATTGGCTGGGACAGCTCCTTAGCGAGTTGTTCACCCTGCGCTGCCTACTATTCGCCCGCAAATGTCATGGCCTCAATGGGGGAGGGGTCTGACACGCGCTGCGAAGCCGGCTCGTCCTCCCCTTTGGAAGAAACCGGAGCCGACGATGAACCTTCTCAAGATGAAGATCGCCCAGAAGCTGCCGCTCATCCTGATCGGCTCGGCGCTGGTGGTCGGCGTGGGTATCGGCATCGCGGCCTATGTGATCGGGCTCAAGACCGTCGACCAGCAGCGCGCCGAGCGCATGGACGCGTCCGTGCAGACCGGCCTCGACGGTGTCCAGGCCTATCTCCACGACGTGTCCATCGACCTGTCGACCGCCGCAGCGCGTCCCGAGACGGCGGTCCAGATCCAGCAGATGCGGCAGGCGTTCCGCACCACCGAGAACGGCCAGCAGGTCCTGCGCGACGCCTACATCACCAATTCCGGCTTCGGGCCGGGCGAACGGCTCACCCTCGATGAGGGCGGGCCGACCGTCGCCAAATACGACGCGCTGCACAAGCGCTACCACGCCTCATGGCGCACCCTGCTGCAGCAGCGCGGCTACGACGATATCCTGCTGTTCAGCGAGGAAGGCCGACTGGTCTACTCCGTGCAGAAGAACGACGATTTCGTCGCCGATTTCGGCAAGGGCAGCGGTGACCCGCTGTCGGAAACCGGCCTTGCCGGAATGATGCGGAAGGCGATGGAACTCGCCGACGGCGAAACGACCTTCATCGATTTCAGCTTCTACGGCCCGACCGGCCGTCCCGAGGCGTTCATGGGCGCGCCGGTGCGGATCGGCGGCAAGCTCGTGGGAGTGCTGGTCTTCCAGCTCTCGGCGGCGCCGCTGTCCAACCGGGTACGCGCCATCCGCGGCCTCGGCATGACGGGCGAAGCCATGATCGTGGGCGCCGACAATCTCATGCGCACGCAGTCGGTATTCTCCGACGACCCCAATGTGCTCGTCACCCCGATCAACGGTCCGGTGATGGAAGCGGCGCTGGCGGGCCAGCGCGCCACCGGCACGCTCAGCATCTTCGGTCGCCATATGCTGACCTTCGCGGCGCCGGTCGAATATCAGGGCGTCAAATGGGTCGTGCTCGCGACGCAGACCGAAGCCGAAGTGTTCGCGCCGGTCAACGACATGCGCAACGCCATGATCGCCGTGGGCGCCGCGCTGCTGCTCGTGGCTGCCGGCCTCGGCTTCCTGTTCTCGCGCTCCGTGACGGGGCCGATCAGCCGGTTGACGGGAACGATGCGGTCCCTGGCGGATGGCAATCTCGAGGTTGAGATCAAGGGAGCGAACCGCTCCGACGAGATCGGGGAGATGGCGCGCACTGTCGAAGTGTTCCGCGAGAACGCGCTCAAGATCACCTCCATGACCGACGAGGAGCGCGCGGCCAGCGAGCGCCGGCGCATCGAGCGCACCGCCATGATGCAGCAGTTGCAGAGCGCCTTCGGTCACGTCGTGGATGCCGCCCAGCAGGGCGACTTCAGCCGCCGCGTCGAGGCCCAGTTCCCCGACCGCGAGCTCAACATCATCGCCGCCTCGATCAACAATCTGGTGGAGACGGTGGATCGCGGGCTGGGCGAGACGGGAAGGGTGCTGTCGGCGCTTGCCAGCACCGACCTCACGCACCGGGTTGAGGGCCACTATCAGGGGGCGTTCGAGCAGCTCAAGACCGACACCAATGCGGTGGCCGAAAAGCTCAGCGAGATCGTGGGTCAACTGCGGGCCACCTCGCGCAACCTCAAGACGGCGACCTCCGAGATCCTGAGCGGCGCCAACGACCTCAGCGAGCGCACCACCAAGCAGGCGGCGACGATCGAGGAGACGTCGGCGACGATGGAGCAGTTGAGCACCACGGTGCTGCAGAACGCGCAGCGGGCCAAGGAAGCCTCACAGGTGGCGGCCGGAGTGACGCGGACCGCCGAGGAGGGCGGCGCGGTCATGGGCAAGGCGACCGATGCGATGGAGCGCATCACGGCGTCGAGCGGCAAGATCAGCAACATCATCGGGCTGATCGACGACATCGCGTTCCAGACCAATTTGCTGGCGCTCAATGCCAGCGTCGAAGCCGCCCGCGCGGGCGAGGCGGGCAAGGGCTTTGCGGTGGTGGCGGTGGAAGTGCGCCGACTGGCGCAGTCGGCGGCGCAGGCGTCGAGCGAAGTGAAGGGGCTGATCGAGCAGTCGGGGGCGGAGGTCAAGACCGGCTCCAAGCTGGTGACGGAAGCTGCCTCCAAGCTCGAGGCGATGCTCGCGGCAGCACGCTCGTCCAACGAGCTGATGGACGGAATCGCCAAGCAATCGCAGGACCAGGCGGCTTCGATCGAGGAGGTCAACTCGGCCGTCCGGGTGATGGACGAGATGACCCAGCACAATGCCGCCCTGGTGGAAGAGACCAACGCCTCCATCGAGCGCACCGAGGAGCAGGCTTCCGAGCTCGATCGCATCGTCGAGGTGTTCACCATCACCGCCACCCGCGACGCACGGGCTTCTGCCTCGCGCGGTATCAAGGGGCTGCAAGAGCGCGTCACGACGGCGGCCAGATCCTATCTCAGCCGCGGCAATGCCGCGGTCGACGAGGAATGGGCCGAGTTCTAACCCTGACAGCACCTGTCAGCCGCCCATGCAATAAGGGCTCCTGCCGAGACAGGAGCCCTTGATGTTTGACGACGACCTCGACCAGTTGCTGGCGCGATATTCCGCGCCGATGGCCGGACTATTCCGCAAATTGCTTGCTACGGTCCGCGACATTCGGCCGGATCTCACTTGCAAGGTTTCGCATGCGTGGCAGACGGTGAACCTGCATCTGCCCGGCCGCGGCTTCATCATGGCCATCTACGGCTCGCGCGAAGACCGGGTGCTGCTGGTGTTCCAGGACGGCCGCCTGCTCGATTCCCCGCTGCTGGTCGACGACGGCAAGGTCAGGAAAGTGCGCTGGATTCCCCTCAAGCCGGGCCAGAAGCTCCCCGTCGACGACATCGCGATCCTCATCGCCGAGGCTGTTGCGCTCAGGTCCTGACGCGCTATCAAGGGCCTGAACGGAGACCCCGCTTATGGCCCGCATCGGCCTCGTGGCGCATGACGACAAGAAGGACGACCTCGTGGCCTGGGCGGCAAAGCACAGGCACAAGCTCGGCGAGCATGAGCTGTGGGGCACCGGCACCACCGGCGGGCGCATCACCGAGGGGACCGGGCTTAAGGTCACGCGCTTGTTAAGCGGCCCGCTGGGCGGCGACGCGCAGATCGGCGCCATGATCGCCGAGGGCAGGCTCGATGCCTTGATTTTCTTCCAGGATCCCCTCACTGCCCTGCCGCATGACGTCGATGTGAAGGCGCTCACGCGGCTTGCCACGCTCTACAATATTCCCCTCGCGATCAACCATGCGACGGCTGACGCCGTGCTTGCCGCGCTCTGAGCGTTTGACCGTCTGGTCAATCTATGTGCATTAAGCCCCACAAACCGGCCAGATAAGCCGGATCTAGTCTGTCAGACGGGGGCCAGTTGTCCGACGCAGTTATCGACGTCCAGAACGTCTCCAAGGCCTTTGGCGGCCTGCAAGCGGTGCGCAATTGTTCGCTCAAGGTCGAGCGCGGCTCGATCACGGGCCTGATCGGACCGAACGGGGCGGGCAAGTCGACGCTGTTCAACCTGGTGGCCGGCAACATCGTGCCCGACAGCGGCAAGATCATTTTCGACGACAAGGACGTCACCGGCAAACCGCCCTATGAGCTGTTCGGCCTTGGCATGCTGCGCACCTTCCAGATCGCGCATGAATTCTCCAACATGACGGCGCTCGAGAACCTGATGGTGGTGCCCGACGGCCAGCCTGGGGAGACGCTGGGCGCCATGTGGTTCATGCCGGGCGTGGTGCGCCAGCGCGAGATCGCGGTGCGGCAGAAGGCGCTCGACGTCATCGATTTCCTCAAGCTTGCCCACGTCAAGAACGAGCTCGCGGGCAACCTGTCGGGCGGCCAGAAGAAGCTGCTCGAGCTCGGCCGTACGATGATGGTCGATGCCAAGGTGGTGCTGCTCGACGAGGTCGCCGCCGGCGTCAACCGCACGCTGCTGCAGGACCTCGCCGCCAATATCGAGCGCATGAACCAGGAGCTGGGCTACACCTTCTTCGTCATCGAGCACGACATGGATCTGATCGGCCGGCTCTGCGATCCGGTCATCGTGATGGCGGCGGGCGAGAAGATCGCCGAGGGACCCATGGCCGATATCCGCGCCAACCCGGCGATCGTCGAGGCCTATTTCGGCGCACCGGTCGAGGCGGCGTGACATGGCGCTGATCGAAGTCAAGGACGTCATCGGCGGCTACGGTGGAGCGCCCATTCTCAACGGCGTGAACATCGCCATCGAGCAGTCGGACATCGGGGTGATCGTCGGGCCCAATGGCGCGGGGAAGTCGACAACGCTCAAGGCGATCTTCGGTCTCCTCAAGGTCACCGGCGGCAGCGTCATGTTCGACGGGCAGGAGATCACCAACTCGCTGCCCGACAAGCTCGTGCCCAGAGGGCTGAGCTTCGTGCCGCAGGAGAAGAACGTCTTTACCTCGATGAGCGTCGAGGAGAATCTCGAAATGGGCGCCTTTATCCGGCGCGACGATATCTCCGGCACGCTCGAGGAAATCTACGCGATGTTCCCCGTGCTTGCCGAGAAGCGGCGGCAGCCGGCAGGCGAGCTGTCGGGTGGCCAGCGCCAGATGGTGGCGATGGGTCGCGCGCTGATGAGCAAGCCCAAGCTGCTGATGCTCGACGAGCCGTCGGCGGGGCTCAGTCCCAAATATGTGCTCGAGATCTTCGAGCACATCGTCTCCGTCAACAAGGCGGGCGTGGGCATCCTGATGGTCGAGCAGAATGCGCGTCAGGCGCTTGCCTTCGCCTCGCGCGGCTTCGTGCTCGCGTCGGGCAAGAACCGCTACACCGGCACCGGGCCCGAGCTGATCGCCGATCCCGAAGTCGCCAAATCCTTCCTCGGAGGCTGACCGATGGATGAGCTGATCTTCTTCATCAACAAGGTCATCATTTCGGGCACCGTCATCGGCTCGATCTATGCACTGGGTGCCGTCGGCGTGACGCTGGTGTTCGGTATCCTGCGCTTCGCGCACTTCGCGCATGGCGACATGATGACCCTGGGCGCCTTCTTCACCTATTCGCTGGTTGCGATCCTGGCCGCCGCCGGGTTCAGCCTGCCGATTCCGCTCGGCATCGCGCTGATGCCCGTTGCCATGGCGCTCACCTCGGTTGCCGCGCTCGGGCTCGACAAGGGGTTCTATGCCCCGCTGCGGCGCAAGGGCGCCAAGCCCGTCACGCTGCTCATCGCTTCGATCGGTGTCACGCTGATGCTGCAGGGCGTGATCCGCCTGTTCTACGGCACCTCGACGCGCACCTTCTTTGAGAGCGAGCCCAAAGACATCTTCCGCATCGATATGAGCTGGGCCGGCGGCACGCGGCCCATCACCATCACCGAGCCGCAGGCATGGATGTTCGGCCTCGTGGTGGTGGCGGTGCTGGCACTCCATTTCTTCCTCACCCGCTCGCGGCTGGGCAAGGGCATGCGCGCCATGTCCGACAATCCCGACCTCGCCCAGGTCTCGGGCATCAACACGGCGCTCGTCGTGCGCGTCACCTGGATACTCGCCGGCGCGCTGGCGGCGATGGCGGGCACGATGCTCGCGCTCGACGTGTCCTTGAAGCCCGACCTCGCCTTCAACATCATCCTGCCGATCTTTGCGGCGGCGGTGGTGGGCGGCCTCGGCCAGACCTATGGCGCCATCGCGGGCGGCTTCCTCGTGGGCTTTGCCGAAACGCTTGCCGTGTTCGACTGGACGGTGTTCCTCCGGCCTTTCCGCGAGAACCTGCCCGAGTGGCTTGCCACGGCGCAGGGGCTCAGCCTCGTGCCGACCGAGTACAAGCTCACCGTGGCCTTCGTGATCCTCGTGATCGTGCTGCTCGTCCGGCCCACCGGCATCTTCAAGGGGCTCTCGACATGACCCGTCGCGTCCTCATCGCCTATCTGGCGCTCGCCGTCCTCATCGTCATCATCGGCATGACGCGCGGCGTCTCGACGGCGCTGCTGCTGACCGCCATCTCCTCGATCTACGCGCTGGTGGCGCTCGGCCTCAACATCCAGTTCGGCTATGGCGGACTGTTCAACCTCGCAATCATGGGCCTGCTGATGATCGGCGGCATGACGGTCAGTTCGATTTCGATGCCCATCAACTGGGCGTTCTGGAATTCGGACGGGCCGATGCTGCTGGGTCGCGCCATTCTCGCGGCGGGAGCCGGCGTGCTGCTCATCCTGGGGGTGCGCAACCTCTGGCGCATCGGCATTCCGCGCGGCGTCGTCACCTGGCTCACCGTGCTCGCCTGGCTGGCCGGCTACGTGCTCTATCGCACGCAGATCGACCCGGCTGCGTCCTACATCGAGACGCAGGTGCAGGGCGGCTGGGTGGGCGGCCTCGGGCTGCCGGTCTATGTCGGCTACGCTGTCGCCGGCGCCCTCGCGGGCCTCGCGGCCTGGGTCATCGGCAAGATCTCGCTCGGCCTGCGCAGCGACTATCTCGCCATCGCCACCATCGGCATGAGCGAAATCATCCGCGCCTTCGTCAAGAACATGGACTGGCTGACGCGCGGCACGCTCACGGTCACGCCCATCCCCTGGCCGGTCCCGCTGCCGGGCGCCTACCAGGACGGCGGCGTCGATATCCCGACCTCCTTCGTGTACGGGCAGGGCGGCTTCGTGCTGGTCACGCTCGCCATCCTCATCGTTGCGGTGCTGCTCGTCGAACGCGCCTATGCCGGTCCCTGGGGCCGCATGATGCGCGCCGTGCGCGACAACCACATCGCCGCCAGTTCGATGGGCAAGGACGTCAAGGCGCGGCAGATCGAGATCTTCGTGTTCGGCGCCGTGCTGATGGGCATCGGCGGTGCGCTGCTGAGCTCGTTCAACCAGCTCTTTGATCCCGGCGGGTACATCCCGATCAACCACACCTTCCTCATTTGGGTGATGGTGATCGTGGGCGGCATGGGCAACAGCTATGGCGCCGTGCTCGGCGGCTTCCTCGTCTATCTGATGTGGGCCATGTCGGAGCCGGTGAGCGCGGCCATCTTCGCGCAGGTCTCGCGCGGCACCGTGGCGCTGGGCTGGGGACCGATCCCCGAGATCGACGCCCGCGCTGCGCAGATGCGCGTGTTCGTCCTCGGCCTCGTCATCTGGCTGTCGCTGCGCTTTGCGCCCAAGGGGCTGCTCCCGGAAGTGATCCGGCGGCACGTCTAGGGCGGGGCCCTGTCGGGCCGCACCGGTGCCGACAGCCAAGCCGCAAAAACAAAAGGCCCGGGGCGAACCCCGGGCCTTCGCATTTGCAGAAGCTGCTGCTTACGAGAGCGGGCCGACTTCGGCGAAGGCGCCGTCCTTGACGGTCATCTCGACCACCGAACCGGCCACGTCGCCGGCGGCGTCGAACTCGATCGGGCCCGAGGCGCCCTGGTAATCGATGTCGGTGCCGGCCTTGATCAGCTCGACGGCCTTGCTCCACTCGCCCGGCAGGATCACTTCGCCCGGGGCGTTGGCGACGTCGCGCAGCGCCTGGCTCAGGCCTTCCTTGGCGCCGCCATTCTTCTCGAGCGCCAGGGCGATCAGGAAGAGCGCGTCATAGGACTGCTGCTGGAAGGTCGAACCGGTCGTCATCCCACCCGCTGCGGCGGCGGCCGCGAACGCGTCCGGGCCAGCGCCGGTCGGCTCGGACGGACGCATCGCGGTCATGCCGTCGAGCGCCCCGGCCGGGAAGCCTTCGAGCAGGACGTTGTCGACCATGCCGTCGGCGCCGAAATAGGCCGAGAAGTCGCCCGACTCGATGGCCTGCTGCAGCACGGTCTTGCCCGAGCCATTGGCATAGGCGAGGACCAGGAGGTTCTGCGTGCCGGTGGCCGCGATCTGGCCGAGCTCGGCGCGGTATTCGGCCTTGCCTTCTTCATGCGCGACATTGGCGGTGATGGTGCCACCGGCCGCGGTGTAGGCAGCGGCGAAATTGTCGGAGAGACCCTTGCCGTAGTCGTTGTTGACGTAGGTGATGCCCAGTTCCTTGACGCCGCGGGCGACCAGCGCCTTGGCGAACACTTCGGAGTTGTAGGCGTCCGACGGCGAGGTGCGGAACACGAGGTCCTTATCCTCAAGCGTGGTGATCGTGGCCGCCGTACCCGACGGGGAGATCATCAGCACGCCGTTCGGGATCGCGACGTTGTTGGCCGCGGCGATGGTCACGCCCGAGCACATGGCGCCGACGATGGCGACGGCCCCGTCATTGATGAGCTGGGTGGCTGCAGCGGTGGCCATGTCGGCGGTGACGCAGTTGTCGTCGCCGGTCTGCGTCACGACGTTGCCGCCGAGCAGGCCGCCCTGGTCGTTGATGTTCTTGGCCGCGAGGTTGGCCGATTCCGCCATCGGCGGGGAAAGCGTATCGAGCGGACCGGTGAAGCCGAGCAGGATGCCGATCTTGGTGTCCGCGGCGAGCGCCGAGGCGCTGGTCGCGAGCAGCAGCGCGGCGGCCAGGCTCGCGGTCTTGTTGAGTTTGGTCATGATGTCCCTCTGCGAAATTGCCCGTCTCCGGCACCCTTCATGGGCATCTTCGAGGCGGGCAATAAAGTGGCGGGAGCGCCGGAAAGGCCCTCCACTGAAGCGATATTGCACAAAGCCTGCACGCGAGTCATCCCGATTTGATCGAATGGTCAATGCTGGCGAGCCCCGGCAGAATCCCCTAGGGTCCGCCCCCATGCGGTGGATTCTTCTCTCTGCGACAGTGCTTTGGGCGATGCTGGCGGGTCCCCTCGCGGCGCAGGAAACGCCGCCCGATGCCAGCCAGGCCTCGTCGCAGGAGCCGGCGGCGCCCGCCCCCTGCGGCGGCGAAACCATCACCATTGCCCGCATGCAGTGGCCCTCGGCCGAGCTGCTGGCGGAAATCCATGCGCGGTTGATCCGCCAGAATTTCGGCTGCACCGTCGAGGTCGTGCCCGGCGATCTCGCCGCGACCGCCTCGTCCATGGGCGTCAACGGCCAGCCGGCCGTCGCCCCCGAACTATGGATCACGCGCGTGGCCGACATCTGGAACGCCGCGCTCAAGAGCCAGGAGGTGCGGCAGGCGGGGACAACTTATGCCGACCCGGTGTTCGAAGGCTGGTTCGTGCCCGCTTACGAAGCCGAGGCGCATCCCGACGTCACCACCATCGAAGGGCTCAAGGCCCGCGCTGCCGACTTCGCCGTCAACGGCCGTCCACGCTTCGTCTCATGTCCGCCCGACTGGGGCTGTGCCGTGGTCAACCGCAACCTGCTCCGCGCGCACGGCATGGACGGCATGTTCGATATTGTCGAGCCGGCCAACCGGTTCGAGCTCGACGCGCTCATTGCCGAGGCCATGAGCCGCAAGGAGCCGCTGCTGTTTTACTACTGGCAGCCCAACGCCATCCTCGCGCAGTTCGGCTTCAGCCCGATCGATCTGGGGCCCTACAACAAGGACAATTTCCTCTGCCTGGGCCGCGTCGCCTGCGCCAATCCGCTGCCCTCCGGCTTTGCCGCCGATCCCGTGGTGGTCGCGCTGGCACAGTGGGTCTATCTCGAGGCGCCGGACGTTGCCGCCTACTTTCAGCGGGCCCACCTGCCTTTCGCCGAAATGAACACGCTGCTGCAGAACCTCAACGAGCCGGGCGCGACCGTCGAGGCGGTGGCCGATGCGTTCGTCGCCGCCCGCGGCGAGGTCTGGCAGGCCTGGCTGGGGCAGGGGCCGTAGGCGCCGCCGTCATCCTCCCGTGACCACCAAATGATAGTGCGTCCACCGCCCGGCGGCGTTAGTCGCTCGCTGCCCGCACCCAGGATTCATCGTGAAAGTTCAGATCCTCGTCGGCGACCAGATCGTCGCCACGCAACTGATCAGCATCGAGTCGTTGCCCACCCAGCCGCCGATGCGGGATATCAAGCGGCTGGCGCTGCAGCGGGCGCTCGAGGACCGCACCATTACCATCAGCCAGTCGCTGGTCGCCGGATTCCGGCTGTTCGACGTGCTGGGGGAGCCCATTCCCGACGATGGGTCGTGATCTCGGATTGCCCATAAGTCTGACTTTCCGCTCTGTTGCCTCTTGATTGAGCACGCGTCTATAACCGTCCCGGGAAAAGCCTCTCGCGTATCTCGGAGTGAAGTGTTGGAACTGAAGCGGATCAACGACCACGTCAGCGTAGCGCCGCAGATCAGCCCGGACGACATGCCTGCCATCAAGGCGGCAGGGTTCACGACCGTCATCAACAATCGCCCGGACGGAGAGTCTCCCGACCAGCCCGCATCGGCCACGATGAAAGCCGCGGCGGAGTCGGCGGGGCTGGCTTACCACCACATCCCGCTCGGCCGCGACGGCGTCTCGCCGCAGATGGTCGAAGAGACGGAGGCCGTCCTCGAGGGGAGCGACGGCCCGGTGCTCGCCTTCTGCCGCTCGGGGACGCGCTCCACCACGCTGTGGGCGCTGAGCCAGGCGGAGAAGCTGCCCGCGCAGGACATCGTCGCGCAGGCTGCACATGCCGGCTACGACATGTCCCACCTGCTGGGACATCTCAGCCAGAAATAGCGGGGAGCCGGAAGGCTCCCTTTTTTGTCTTCGCCGGAGCGTGCTGCTCCTTGCGCCCCTCTGACCGGATCGTAAGCCCATGCCGATCAAGAAAATCCTCGTCGCGAACCGAAGCGAAATCGCCATCCGCGTGTTTCGCGCCGCCAATGAGCTCAACATCAAGACGGTCGCCTGCTACGCCGAGGAGGACAAGCTGGCGCTGCATCGCTTCAAGGCCGACGAGGCGTATCTGATCGGCAAGGGCAAGGGTCCGGTCGAGGCCTATCTCCAGATCGACGAATACATCCGCGTGGCGCGCGCCTCGGGCGCCGATGCGATTCACCCGGGCTACGGACTGCTGTCGGAATCGCCGGAGTTCGCGGAAGCCTGCGAGGATGCCGGCATCATCTTCATCGGCCCGCGCCCGCAGACCATGCGGGACCTTGGCAACAAGGTCGCGGCCCGCAACATGGCGATCGCCAGCGACGTGCCCGTCGTTCCCGCCACCGACGCGCTGCCCGACGACATGGACGAGGTCCGGCGCATGGCCGCGGCGATCGGCTATCCGCTGATGCTGAAGGCATCGTGGGGCGGCGGCGGCCGCGGCATGCGGCGCATCATGGACGAGAAGTCGCTGGTGCACGAAGTCAGCGAGGGCAAGCGCGAGGCCAAGGCCGCCTTTGGCAAGGACGAGATGTATCTCGAAAAGCTGATCGAGCGCGCCCGCCATGTCGAGGTGCAGCTCATCGGCGACGACCACGGCAATCTCGTGCACCTGTTCGAGCGCGACTGCTCGGTGCAGCGCCGCAACCAGAAGGTGGTCGAGCGCGCGCCCGCGCCCTATCTGCCGCAGAGCGTGCGCGACGAGCTCACGGCGTCCGCCATCCGCCTCGGCAATGCCGCCAATTATCGCGGCGCCGGAACCGTCGAATTCCTGCTCGATGCCGATACCAACAAATTCTATTTCATCGAGGTGAACCCGCGCATCCAGGTCGAACACACGGTCACCGAAGTCGTCACCGGTATCGACATCGTCAAGGCGCAGATTCACCTGCTCGAAGGCGCCGTTATCGGCACGCCCGAATCCGGCGTGCCGCTGCAGGAAGATATCCGACTCAACGGCAATGCCATCCAGTGCCGCATCACCACCGAGGACCCGGAGGAGAACTTCATTCCGGACTATGGCCGCATCACCGCCTATCGCGAAGCCACCGGCTTCGGCGTGCGGCTCGATGGCGGCACGGCCTATGCCGGTGCGGTGATCACGCGGTTCTACGATCCGTTGCTCGAAAAGGTCACCTGCTGGGCGCCCACCGCCGACGAGGCGATCGCGCGCATGCACCGCGCGTTGCGCGAGTTCCGCATCCGTGGCGTCAGCACGAATCTCGCCTTCCTCGAGAACATCATCACGCATCCCGATTTCATCGAGAACCGCTACACCACGCGCTTCATCGACACGACGCCGGCGCTGTTCGATTTCAAGCGCCGCAAGGATCGCGCCACCAAGCTCCTCACCTACATCGCCGACGTCACCATCAACGGCCATCCTGAAGTGCGCGACCGCCCGCGGCCGCCGGCCGACGCGCTCGAGCCGATCCCGCCGCTCTACGAGCCGTTGACGATCATCGAAGGCTCGCGACAGATCCTCGACCGGCAGGGGCCCGCGGGTCTCGCGAGCTGGATGAAGCAGCAGACGGGCGTGCTGTTCACCGACACCACCATGCGCGACGCGCACCAGTCGCTGCTTGCCACGCGCATGCGCAGCTACGACATCACGCGCATCGCCGAGAGCTATTCGCGGGGGCTGCCCAATCTGTTCTCGCTCGAATGCTGGGGTGGGGCGACGTTCGATGTCGCCATGCGCTTCCTCAACGAGGACCCATGGGACAGGCTTGCCGCCATTCGCGAGGGCGCGCCCAACATCCTCACCCAGATGCTGCTGCGCGGCTCCAACGGCGTCGGCTACACCAACTATCCCGACAATGTGGTCAAGTTCTTCGTCCGCCAGGCGGCGAAGGGCGGCGTCGATGTGTTCCGCATCTTCGATTGCCTCAACTGGGTGGAGAACATGCGCGTCTCGATCGACGCTGTGGCCGAAGCCGGCAAGGTGGCCGAAGGCGCCATCTGCTACACCGGCGATCTGCTCGATCCCGATCGCGCCAAATACGATCTCAAGTACTACGTGGCCCTGGCCAAGGAACTCGAAGCGGCGGGCGCGCATGTGCTCGGCCTCAAGGACATGGCGGGCCTGCTGCGGCCGGCCGCGGCAAAGAAGCTGATCGCGACGCTGAAGCAGGAGATCGACCTGCCGATCCACCTTCATACCCACGACACCTCGGGCGCCGCCGCGGCGACGATCATGGCGGCGGTGGAGGCCGGCGTCGATGCCGTCGATGCGGCGATGGATGCGTTCTCGGGCACCACCAGCCAGCCGACCTTCGGCTCGCTCGCGGCAGCGCTCGCCGACACCGATCGCGACCCGGGCTTCGATCCCAAGGTGATCCGCGAAATCTCGTTCTACTGGGAGGCCGTGCGCACGCAGTACCGGGCGTTCGAGAGCGACCTCAAGGGCGGCGCGTCCGAAGTCTATCTGCACGAGATGCCCGGCGGGCAGTTCACCAATCTCAAGGAGCAGGCCCGCTCGCTCGGCCTCGAGTCACGCTGGCACGAAGTGGCCAAGACCTATGCCGACGTCAACCAGATGTTCGGCGATATCGTCAAGGTGACGCCGAGCTCCAAGGTCGTCGGCGACATGGCGCTGGCGATGGTGTCGTCGGGCCTCACCCGCGCCGATGTCGAAGACCCCAAGAAAGATGTCGCCTTCCCCGATTCCGTCGTCGGCTTCTTCATGGGCGATCTCGGCCAGCCGCCGGGCGGCTTCCCCAAGGACCTGCAGAAGAAGGTGCTCAAGGGCAAGCAACCGCTCACCGAGCGGCCCGGCTCCTACCTCAAGGATGTCGACCTCGACGCCGAGCGCGCCCGGCTCGAGAAGGAAACCGGCGAGACGATCGACGATTTCAGGCTCGCCTCGCACCTGATGTATCCCAAGGTCTTTGCCGATTTCCTCAAGACGCAGGACCGCTACGGCCCGACCGCCGTGCTGCCCACGCCGGTCTATTTCTACGGCCTCAGCCAGGGGCAGGAGATCTTCGCCGAGATCGAGCGCGGCAAGACAATGGTCATCAACTATCTGGGCCGCGCCGAAACCAATGAGAAGGGCCAGGTTCGCGTCTTCTTCGACCTCAATGGCCAGCCGCGCACCATCGCGGTGCCCGACCGGCTCAAGGTGGGCGACGTGCAGGCGCGTGCCAAGGCAGCGCTCGGCGATCCCAAGCAGGTCGGCGCGCCGATGCCCGGCGTCATTTCCGGCCTCCTGGTCAAGGTCGGCGACAAGGTTTCCGCCGGCGACGTTCTGCTTTCGATCGAAGCCATGAAGATGGAGACGGCGATCCACGCCGAAGCCGATGGCGTCATCGCCGAGGTAACGGTGAAGCCCGGCGACCAGATCGACAGCAAGGACCTGCTGATCCGGTTCGAGTAGGCTAGGCGCTGGCGCCCACGGCGCCGGCGATCACGCCGAAATCGTGAGCGGTGATCTCGAACAGGCCGAAGCGCATCTGGTAGCCCCAGTTCGTCTTGCCGGCAGTGAAGTCGAGTTGGTCGAGCAGGGGGGTGATCGGGGCGTCATGCGCATCGGACCAGTCGACGCTGCGACGATAGGCGGTCCAGCCTCCCATCTCGCCGGGATAGATATCGCCATCCTTCACGCGTCCGATCAGCGTGAAGGCTCGCAGCTTGTCCTTGCCGCCGAAGCTTTCGGTCGGGGAATAGTAGACCACCCCGTCGCCGGGACTGATGCGCCGCAGCGGCGCAGCCTTGCCGTGATTGACCTGCATGAAGCCGACCTTGCCGCGACGGGCATGCTCGGCGGAAGCGACGGCGATCCAGTGCTTCATCGATCTCTCCTCTGCACGAGGGAGACTGGATCGACCCGCTGTCAGGTTTTGGCAGTGGTCAGAGCCGGCGGTAGTCGCCGTCGATCACCGTATTGCCGTCGCTGCGGGTCGAGCGCGCGGTGGCACGCTGCGGCAGCAGGCTCACGATCCAGCTCACCAGCAGCGGAATCACGACGACATCGTCGAGCCAGCCGGCAAACGGAATGAAATCGGGGATGATGTCGAGCGGGCTGATCAGGTAGGCCGGCACCAGCAGCATCAGGGCCTTGAGCCAGATCGGCGTCTCGGGCGCGAGGAAGGCGCGCCACAGCATCATCAATTCGGTGCGAAACTGCAGCAGACGGCCCATGGGATCCTCCTCTCGAACGCGTTCGAAATGGGAAGCCGGGCCGCAAGGTTCAAGACCTCAGCTCAGGGCGCCCGTGTCCCTGAGCAGCTTCACGATCGCCATCGCGTGGCCGTGGCCCAGCCCGTAGTCGGCCTTCAGCCAGTCGGTGATCTGCGTCGCCTTGGTGCCCGGCTTGGTCAGGCCTTTGGCCTTGGCAAGCTTCGGCCACTCGGCGGCGCCCACGCCGGTCTGCTTCTCGATATTGTCGATATAGGCCTGAAACGTCATCTTGCCGCCTCCGTAGCCCGCAATCTCGGGCGTCCCGCAGCGTCTGGCAAGGTCTCCATGGGCCCCTATGTCTCCCGGATCGCGTGGCTGCTCGCGCAGCCCTCGACCCTCATCGTGCTCTTTCTCCTGCTCGCCCTCATCCTCAGTTTCACGCGGCGGCGCTGGCTGGGGCGGACGGCGCTGTTGATGGCGCTGGCCCTGCTGTTGGTGTCGACCTTCACCACCTTCGGCTACTGGCTGATCACGCCGCTCGAGAGCCGCTTCGAGCGGCCCGCCGAGCCGGCCCGCATCGACGGCATCGTCATCCTGGGCGGCGGGATGGATGGCGAGGTGAACACCACCCGCGGCGGCTGGGAACTCAACCGTTCCGGCGACCGCATGGTCGAGGGCGTCCGGCTGGCGCTCCGCCACCCCGATGCGAAGGTGCTGTTCGCCGGCGGCGCCAGCATCCTCGCGCCCGGTCAGGAGTCCGAGGCGCTGGCGGCGCGCCGCATGCTGATCGGTTTCGGCATCGCGCCCGAGCGCATCGTGCTCGACGAGAAATCGCTCAATACCGAGGAAAATGCCCGTTTTGCCAAGGAACTGGCCGGCGACACCGCCGGGCAGACCTGGTTGCTCATCACCTCCGCCTTCCATATGCCGCGCGCGGTCGGTCTGTTCCGATCGGTCGATTTCCCGGTCGTGCCCTGGCCGGCGGACTATCTCGCGAGCGGCGCCGAGGGCTTGCGGTTCAAGCCCGACCAGTCGACCGAGAACCTCGCCGTCACCACGATCGCGCTCAAGGAGTGGATCGGCCTTGCGGCCTATCACTGGACCGGCCGGACCGGCGACCTGCTGCCGGCGCCGTGAGGCGACCGCGTAGCGCATTGTCTTCAAACCGACATCGGCCTATGTGACGGGCAGCAGATGAGCATTCTTGCGCGCAAGCAGACCGTGGGTGTGAACGTTGGCGGCGTGACCGTCGGCGGCGGCGCGCCCATTGTCGTGCAGTCGATGACCAACACCGACACCGCCGACATCGAGGCCACCGTCAAGCAGGTGGCCCAGCTCTGGCGCGCCGGCTCCGAGCTGGTGCGCATCACCGTCGACCGCGACGAGAGCGCCGCCGCGGTGCCCCACATCCGCGACCGGCTCGCCCAGCGCGGCATCACTGTGCCACTGATCGGCGATTTCCACTACATCGGCCACAAGCTCCTCACCGACCATCCCGCCTGCGCCGAAGCCCTTGCCAAATACCGGATCAATCCGGGCAATGTCGGCTTCAAGGCCAAGCGCGACACGCAGTTCGCCACGCTCATCGAGATTGCTCTCCGCTATGGCAAGCCGGTGCGCATCGGCGTCAATTGGGGCTCGCTCGACGAAGAGCTGCTGACCCGGCTGATGGACGAGAACGCCGCCTCGCCCAATCCGATTTCGGCGGCAGCCGTGCAGCGCGAAGCGATCATCCAGTCGGCGCTGCTCAGCGGTCAGCGGGCCGAAGAGATCGGCCTCGGCCGCGACCGCATCATCATCTCGACCAAGGTTTCGGACGTCCAGAACCTCATCGCCGTCTACCAGGAGCTCTCGGCGCGCTGCGACTACGCGCTGCATCTCGGGCTCACCGAGGCGGGCATGGGCTCCAAGGGCATCGTTGCCTCCTCGGCGGCGATGGGCATCCTGCTGCAGCAGGGGATCGGCGACACCATCCGCGTGTCGCTGACGCCCGAGCCCGGCGGCGACCGCACGCAGGAAGTGCGCGTCGCGCAGGAGCTGCTGCAGACCATGGGCTTCCGCCAGTTCATTCCGATCGTTGCGGCCTGCCCGGGCTGCGGTCGCACCACGAGCGAGACCTTCCAGGTGCTGGCCAAGGAGATCCAGGACAACCTCACCAGCTCGATGCCCGAGTGGCGCGAGCGCTATCCCGGCGTCGAGCAGCTATCGGTCGCCGTGATGGGCTGCATCGTCAACGGTCCCGGGGAAAGCAAGCACGCCAATATCGGCATCTCCCTTCCCGGCACCGGCGAAACGCCGGCCGCCCCCGTCTTCATCGACGGCAAGAAGGTCGCCACGCTGCGCGGCGCCGACGTCGCCGAGCAGTTCAAGGCCATGGTCGCCGACTACATAGAACAGCGTTTCGGCAACGGCCGGAAGACGGCGGCGGAGTAGCGCGCCTCATGCAGCACAAGGCGTGCCCGGTTGTGCTCCGCCTGCGCGGCGGTGTGGAAATCCTGGCGTTTCGCCATCCTCAGGCCGGGCTGCAGCTCGTCAAGGGCACCGTCGAGGCGGGCGAGACGCCCGAACAGGCGGCGGTCCGGGAGCTCATGGAGGAGGCAGGTATCGCCGGCGCCCGCGTCACCGGGCGCTTTGGTGCGCACGGGATCGCGGGGAACATGTGGCACTTCTTGCGCATGCAGACCCCCGAGCTGCCCGATAGCTGGACCCACCGCTGCACTGACGACGGCGGGCACGATTTTGCGTTCTTCTGGCACCGCCTCGGCGATGATGCCGCCGGGGATTGGCACGCCAGTTTCAGACAGGCGCTGGCGTTCATCGCCGAATCCGCCGACGTACCAACTCCCTAGGCCGCGATCTACGGCTCCAGCTGTCCCGTCTTCGGAACGTCCTCCGCGCTCACATCGGTCTCGTTCCGCGTCTTGTACAGCGAGAAGATCACGCCGCCGGCGAGGATCGACAGTGTCACCAACAGCGACAGCAGCGTGTCGATGTGGATATGGAGCGGCACGAGGAAGATCTTGATGCCCACCAGCACGAGAATGATCGCCAGCGACGTCTGCAGATAGCGGAAGCGGTTCATCGCCGCGGCGAGCGCGAAATAGAGCGCGCGGAGGCCGAGGATCGCAAAGATGTTGGACGTGTAGACGATGAAGGTGTCCTGCGTCACCGCGAACACCGCGGGCACCGAGTCGACGGCAAAGATCAGGTCCACCGTCTCCACCATCACCAATGCCACCGCCAACGGCGTCAGCCAGGTGACGAGCTTGCCCGTCGTGGGGTGCGGCTGCTGGACGGTGAAGGCCCGGCCGTGGAGCTGCTTGGTGATGCGGAAGCGCGAGGTGAGGAAGCGGAAGACCGGATTGGTCTGGATGTCCGGTTCATCGTCCTGGTGCCGGAACATGCGGAAGCCGGTGAACACCAGGAAGGCGCCGAACAGGAACAGGATCCAGTTGAACTGATAGACCAGCGCTGCGCCCAGCCCGATCAGGATGGCGCGGAAGGCGATGACGCCGAGAATACCCCAGAACAGCACGCGATGCTGGTAGAGGCGGGGGATGCCGAGGAAGCCGAAGATCGTGGCAATGACGAACATATTGTCCATCGCCAGCGACTGCTCGATCAGATAGCCCGTATAGAACTCCAGTCCAGCGGTGGCGCCGCGCGCCCACCACACCCAGCCGCCAAAGGCCACGGCGATGAGCACGTAGAAGCCATAGAGCGTGAGGCTTTCTCTTGCGCCGATCTCGTGTTCGTCCCGGTGCAGAATTCCCAGGTCGAAGACGAGAAGGGCGACAACGACCGCGATGAACGCGGCCCAGAAATAGACAGGTGTACCCAGAAAATCGCCCATCAGGGCGGCAAGCAGCGACTCCATCGCCGGACCATCTCCATGAAACATTGGAGCAGCTCCGACATCACGCAGGGGTGAACCTGCGTCAGAGGGGCCCGGCGCCGCGTAGGGAAGATGGCAACTCGGCCAGGAGAGGTCAACCCGGCCCCACCTGCTCCTCTATGTCGCAGGGCAGGGCTAGCGGGGCAGGGGAAGCTCGCGCAGCGGTGTGCCGCCATCGATATAGAGCCGGCCGCCCGGTTTGAGGGCCGCCGCGATGGCGGCAAGCGCCGCAGCTTCGATCTCGGGGTGGCGGCCGTCGAGCGCCCCCACCCGGATCGCCACGGCGAAGTCGTAGGGCGTCTCGCCCAGCGCCAGGCGGAATGCCTCGGCCTTCGCCTGCCGGAAGCGCAGGTTCGGCAGGTCGCTGGCCGCCTCGGCCTGGGCGATGGCCGCGGCAGAGCGGTCGATCGCCAGCACGGCGCCCTTGCTGCCGATCCGCGCCGCCATCTCGCGCGCCATCGCGCCCGGGCCGCAGCCGATCTCGAGCACGCGGGAGCCGGCCCTGAGCGGCAGGGCGTCGACGATCTCGCGCAGCCGGTCCGAAAGCTCAGGCATCGGGCACATCGCAGGCATCGGCCCATTGGCCGCCGCACAGCTCCAGCAGCCGCGACAGCGGCAGCCGCACCGAGGCGTGAGTGCTGCCCCCGGCGGGGATCACCTCGTCATAGATCCGGAGCGACACGTCGCAATAGATGGTGAGCGGCGCGGGCAGGCCGAACGGACAGACGCCGCCCACCTCGTGCGAGGTGAGCCGCAGCACGTCCTCGGGTCCCAGCATGCGCGGCCGCCCGCCAAATGCCGCCTTCGCCTTCTGGTTGGAGAGCCGTGCATCGCCGCGCGTCACCAGCAGGAACTCGCGCTCGCCGACGCGGATCGCGAGGGTCTTGGCGATCTGGCCCGGTGCGCAGCCATGGACGTCGGCCGCCAGCTGCACGGTCGCGGTGCTCGTCTCCGTCACCATGACATGGAGGTCCGGCGCGCGGGCCGCGAGGTCGGCCTGAACCGAGGCAAGGGTCATTTCGGATTGTCCAGAAGCCAGCGATAGAGGTTGGCGCTTACCGTCACCGCAAGGATCAGCACCGCGAGCGCCATGCCGATCGAAAACACGATCGACAGGATGCCGCCGGTGTTGAGGGTCAGCAGCATGCCCAGCAGCATCACGGGCAGCAGTGGCACGGTCACCGCGCCGACCACGAACCAGAAGCGGCCGCGCGTCTGCTGCACCGCCGCCGCGATTCCTGCATCGGCGTCGACGGCCGCGGCTGGGACCAGCGTGATGGTGCGGATGGCAAAGATCCACACGGCGATCAGCATGAAGAAGGTGGGCCACACCAGATAGGTGAGCTCGGCGTTCTCGGGCGTGATGCTCGTCAGTCCCGGCGGCATCACGGCGGCGAAGAAGTAGCCGGGCGCGGCGGTGATGAATGCCAGAACGGCACTCCAGGCAAAGAACCTGCGGGTGGCCTGGGTGTTGCGAAGCGTCTCGGGCGGCACCGTCTGGTTGTTGAGCAGCAGGCGGTAGAGGCTCACAAGATAGGGCGCGGCAAACCAGATGCCGACGATGTTGAGCAGCGTCCCTGCCACCTGCCGGCCGAGCATCGTGTTGATCAGCCGGTCGACGCCGATGCTGATGAAGCCCGACGCGGCGAGGATCAGCACCGCGATCGCCACCGTGCTGCCCGCCCGCTGCAGCAGGCCGATGGCATCGCGGTACGATTTGCTGCTGAGAGTCCAGATCTCGCCCATCAGCTTTCCCGCGTGGCAAAGTAGCGGGCCGCCTCGCGCAGCGTGTCGGCCTCGGTGCCGAACGGCGTGAGCGCGGTAATCGCGTCGTGGACGATGGTGCCGAGATGCCGGCGCGCCGCCTCGACGCCGATGCGGGCGACCAGCGTCTGCTTACCGGCCTCGGCATCCTTGCCCGTTGCCTTGCCCATGGCTTCGGTCGAGGCGGTGACGTCGAGCAGATCGTCGGCGAGCTGGAAGGCGCGGCCGGCGGCTTCCGCATAGGCCGTGAGGTGGCCGAGCGCATCGTTGCCGGCGCCGCCGAGCAAGGCGCCCATGCGGACGGAGGCGCGGATCAGCGCGCCGGTCTTCATCGCCTGCATGCGCGTAATGGCGGTCTCGTTGAGCATGGCGCTCTCGGCCTCGATGTCGCGCATCTGCCCACCCACCATGCCGCCGGTGCCGGCCCCGGCGGCGAGTTCCACCACCAGCCGGGCGGCGAGCGCACCGTCGCCACCGGTCCCGTGGTCGGCCAAATGGCCGAACGCCAGCGTCAGCAGCGCATCGCCCGCGAGGATCGCCGTCGCGTCGTCATAGGCCCTGTGGACGGTCGGCCGGCCGCGGCGGAGGTCATCGTCGTCCATCGCCGGCAGGTCGTCGTGGATCAGCGAATAGCAGTGGATCAGCTCGACCGACACGGCGGCGGCAATGCTGCGTTCGGGCGCGATGCCAAGCATCTGCGCGGTCTGGCGCAGGAGGAAGGGCCGAAGGCGCTTGCCGCCCTCCAGCGTGCCGTGCCGCATGGCGGCAACCAGCCGGGCCGGCGGCTCGCCGGGTCCGGCCAGCCGGCCGGCATCCAGCAGGGTGTCGAGCGCCCGCTCGATCTCGGCGGCGTTCAGCCTGAGCTTGTCGTCGAAACCGGTCATCGGGCGGGCTCTAGCGTGAAAGCGTGGCGCGCGCTACTGCGGCGGATGGAGGCATGCCCAAAATGGGGTAGCCAAGCGGGGAATTCTCCACTATAGAGCCCCGACTTTTCCCGGCAGACCCTGAGCTGTCGCGCCGAAATCTCGGCGAAACGTAGAGAATTCACGGAGTTTACGATGGCTGTTCCGAAGCGCAAGACCTCGCCGATGAAGCGCGGTTTCCGCCGTTCCGCCGACGGTCTGGCCGCCAATGCCTATGTCGAGGACAAGGATTCGGGCGAGCTGCGCCGTCCGCATCACATCGACCTCAAGACCGGCATGTATCGCGGCCGCCAGGTCCTCGAGCCGAAGAAGGCCTGATCGGCCCTTTGCAGTATTGAACTTTTGAGCGGCCAGTCCCAAAAGGGCTGGCCGTTTGTATTGGGAGCTTTTCTTGACCTCGATCCGCGTCGAATCTGACTCGATGGGCACGATCAACGTGCCGTCCGACAAGTACTACGGGGCGCAGACTGCCCGTTCCCTCGCCAATTTCGATATTGGCGGCGAGAAGATGCCGGCCGAGATCATCCGTGCCTTCGGCATTCTCAAGAAGGCGGCGGCGCTGGCCAATTTCAAGCTGGGGCTGATGGACGAGGCGACGCGCGACCTGGTCGTCAAGGCGGCCGACGAGGTCATCTCGGGCAAGCTCAAGGATCACTTCCCGCTGGTCGTGTGGCAGACCGGTTCGGGCACTCAGTCCAACATGAACGTCAACGAGGTCATCTCGAACCGCGCGATCGAGCTCGCCGGCGGCACGATGGGGTCCAAGAAGCCCGTCCACCCCAATGACCACGTCAATATGAGCCAGTCGTCCAACGACACCTATCCCACCGCCATGCACATCGCGGCGGTCGAGGCGATCGAGAACTACCTCGTCGACCGGGTCATGCTGCTGCGCAACACGCTCGATGAGAAGTCCAGGCAGTTCATGGACATCGTCAAGATCGGCCGCACGCATCTGCAGGACGCGACGCCGCTGACGCTGGGCCAGGAGATGAGCGGCTGGGTCGCCCAGCTCGATCTGGCGCTGAGCGCCATCCGGGCCACCCTGCCGCAGCTCTACGAGCTGGCGCTCGGCGGGACCGCCGTGGGTACCGGCCTCAATGCTCATCCCAAATATGGCGAGACCGTCGCCGCCGAGATTGCCGCGCTCACCAAGCAACCCTTCGTCACCGCGCCCAACAAGTTTGCCGTGATGGCGGGGCATGACGCGTTTGTGGGCACCCATGGCGCGCTCAAGCAGCTTGCCGTGGCGCTCATGAAGATCGCCAATGACGTGCGCTGGCTCGCCTCCGGTCCGCGTTCGGGCCTGGGCGAAATCACCATTCCCGAGAACGAGCCGGGCTCCTCGATCATGCCGGGCAAGGTCAACCCGACGCAGTCCGAGGCCGTCACGATGCTCGCCGTGCAGGTGATGGGCAACGACGCGGCCATCGGCATCGCCGCGAGCCAGGGCAATTTCGAGCTCAATGTGTTCAAGCCCGTCATCGCCTACAATTTCCTGCAGTCGGTGCGGCTGCTGGCCGATGGCGCCAAGAGCTTCAACGATCATTGCGCCGTGGGCATCGAGCCCGACCGGGCGCGGATCAAGCAGCTCATGGACCAGTCGCTGATGCTGGTGACGGCGCTCAACCGCAAGATCGGTTACGACAACGCCGCCAAGATCGCCAAGAACGCGCACAAGAAGGGCACGACCCTGCGCGAGAGCGCGATCGAGCTGGGGCTGCTCAGCGGCGAAGAGTTCGACGCCGAGGTCAAGCCCGAGCAGATGGTCGGGCCGCTCAAGGTCTAGCCGTGGGTCGCCTGCGGGACTGGGCGCGGGCAATCAAGCGCGACATCGTCGCCATCTGGCTGGCCGGGCGCGACCCGCGGGTGCCCTGGCCGGTTAAGCTATTGGCGCTGCTCGTTGCCGGCTATGCCCTCTCGCCGATCGACCTGATCCCCGACTTCATCCCGATCCTGGGCTATCTGGACGACGTCCTGCTGCTGCCGCTCGGCATCCTGCTCGTGGTGCGGCTGCTGCCGCCCGACCTCCTCGCCGAGCACCGTGCGGCTGCGGTCGGCATCCTCGACCGTCCGGTCAGCAAACGCGGCCTGTTCGTCATCATCGCGCTCTGGCTCGCCGCCGCCGTTTTCGCCGGCTGGCTGGCCTGGCGCTGGTTCGCCGCCCGCTAGCCGCGCGAGCGCCGGGAGCTCCGCGCCAGGATGCCCAGGCCCACGATGATCACCATCACCGGCCAGTAGAGCGACCATTTGAGATCGAAGAACAGGATCAGCGCCGTGGCGAGCATCAGCGCGCCCACGGTGGCCGAGCCGGCGACCCGGCTCGAAAGCCACCCGTCCACCCGATAGTAGCGCGCGGCTCCCACCAGCGACGCCGCCGCCGGCACGAGGATGAACAGTGCCCACCAGCGGTCGGGCAGAGGCAGGTCCATGCCGAAATTCCGGCCGAGGAAAACGAGCCCCACGGCGATCACCGCAAGGCCGACGATCGGAGCGCCGGGCCAATAGCCATCGTGCCTTCGGGTGTCCGGTCGGCTGTCGCCGTCTCTTCCGGTGTCGCTCATGTGATCCTCCCGCCCTGTGTGCCGTCGAATATTGTAGGCAGCGCGGACCAATACAAGCCGGGGACTGGCGGCGCGGCGCGCTCTTTGCCATTGTCCGGCACGAACCGGACAGGAGTTGCCGATGACCGAGACAGTGATCATTCCGCCCGACGGGCGCCGCGTGAGCGGGGGGCGGTTCATCCCGCCGCTGCTGATCATCCCGTTCCTGCTCTACAACGTTCTGGCGCTGACGCTGATGGGCTGGAGCCCAGCCGGCTGGACCAATCCGCTGTTCACGATCCCCATGGTTTCCGGCGTGAGCTGGTCGCTGAGCTGGAGCGACGTGATGCTGGTGATCGGCCTCGTCTGCCTGTTCTTCGAGGTCATCAAATCCACCAATACCGGCCGCAATTCGGTGATCGAGCACATGGCCTCGACCGCGCTGTTCGTGGTGTTCCTGATCGAGTTCCTGCTGTTCGCGCCGGCCGCGAGCTCCACCTTCTTCATCCTGATGATCATGGCGCTGGTCGACGTCGTTGCCGGCTTCACCATCTCCATCACCGGCGCCGGCCGAGACGTGACGATGGGGAACTGACGGAGAGCTGCTAGGCTTCGATGTTGAGCCGATAGCCGGGCGGGATGCGCAGCGTCTTGAGCTTCCCGCCCCTGTCATAGGTACGCAGCACTTCGAGCGGGGTCGCCTGATGCTTCACGTGCTGGACCGCGAGATGCTCGCGCTCGGCGATGAGCTGACTCAGGAACTCGGGCTTGGGTGCCTGGCGGAACGACGAAAACCGGACACCGCCGCCAGTGGCGACGGGGATTGACCGATAGGTCGTTTCGATCTGGCGCACGATGGGCCGTTCCTGTTCCGCCGCGGGACACCTGTCTCATTCTGAAACAGCCTGTTCCGCATTCTGACAGCAACGTCGCAAGGGGCGTGCCGGTTCTCAACCTCTTGTTAAGGTTTTGCGGCAGATTCGCGGCTGATGGTTAAGGGGCTAGAGCCCGAGCCGCATCACGTGACGGCGGGAGCCGGCTTTGCCGATTTCCTCAAAACCCAGCCGCTCGAAGGCGGGCACGAAGCCCATGAAGCGGTAGCTCGGCGATTTGGGATCCACCGGATAGGCTTCGAGCACATTGGCGCCGCGTCTCTTCGCGTAGGCCGTGGCGGCCTCGATCAGTTGTGTCCCGAAGCCCTGTCCACGCAGCTTGCGGTGGACGTACATGCAGGCGAGCGACCAGATCTTCTCGCCCTTTTCCGCCTCCGGCGCGCCGAAGTCGCGATAGGTTTCGCGCGGGGCGATCGACACCCAGGCCACGGGCTCGCCGTCGAGGTAACCCACGAGACCGACGGTCGTGCCGTCTGCGATCCGTGCCTTCATCAGCGGCTTGCGGTCGCTGCCGCGCGGCGCTGCCTTCACCTCTTCGGGCGTCGCGCGCCACGCCATGCACCAGCAGTATTTCGGCGCCCCGGGCGTTTCGAACAGCGCCTCGAAGTCCGGCCATCTGGCCTTCGTGACGGGCTTGAAGCTGAGTTTTTGCGTCAGGTGAACTTGTCCTTGGCTGCGCGCAGGGCCGCGAACACAACGGCCGGGTCGACGTCCCGATCCAACCCCATGGCTTTGGCCATTTCAGGCTTGTCGGACCTGAGGAACGGGTTGGTCGCCTTCTCCATGCCCATGCTGACAGGCACGGTGAACTTGCCGTCGGCGCGCATGCGGTTCACTTCCGCCGCCCGGATGTTGAGCGCCGCGTTACGCGGATCGACGCTCAGCGCAAAGCGCGCATTGTCGGCGGTGTATTCGTGGCCGCAGAACATCAGCGTGTGGTCGGGCAGGGCGCGGAGGGCTTTGAGGCCCTCCCACGTCGGGCCGGGCTTGCCTTCCAGCATGCGCCCGCAGCCCATCGAGAACAGCGCGTCCCCCACAAAGACGTGGCCGTCCGCCGAATTATAGAGCGCGATGTGCCCATTCGTGTGGCCCGGCGTCGGGATCACGATGAAGGCGGTCGCGCCCAGCGTCACCGTGTCGTTGTTGCCGACGGTCACGTCGAGCCCGAGGATCTTCTCCGCCTCGGCGCGCGGCCCGGTCACGGTGATGTCGAAGTCTGACTTCAGCACCGGCAGGCCCTCGACATGGTCGCGGTGGTGGTGCGTGATGAAGACGTCGGTCAGCGTCCAGCCGCGATTGTTGAGCGCCGATTTGATCGCGCCCGCATCGGGAGCGTCGATCGCCGCGGTGCGGCGCGTTTCGACATCGTGCACGAGGTAGCCATAGTTGTCGGTGCGGCACATGAAGATGTCGACGAGGACCGGCACTTTGCCTTTGCTCCGCAGATGGGTTGAGTGGCAGTGTTCTAATCCCAATATGGCGTCAAAGCCATGACCGAGACGCCATGAACCCCGACGTCAACCGCCTGATCGGCTTCTACAAATCCCCCCTAGGCAAGATTGCCCGGGCGCTGGTGCGCGAGGAGGTGATCCGCCTCGCGGGGAGTACCGACAAGCGGCGCGTGCTGGGGCTGGGCTTTGCCTCGCCCTATCTGCGCTTCACCCTCGAAAGGGCCGAGCGTGTGCTGGTGTTCATGCCCGCCCGGCAGGGCGCCTCCGCCTGGCCGCGCGAGGGGCCGTCGCACACCGTGCTGTGCGATCCGCTCGAAATGCCGCTCACCGACGCGGCGGTCGATCTCATCATCGCCGTCCACACCTTCGAGCATGCCGCCGATGCCGAAGAACTGATGCGCGAAATCTGGCGCGTCGCGGCGCCCAATGCCCGGCTGATCGTGGTCGTGCCGCGCCGCCGCGGCATGTGGGCGGCGGCGGACAACCAGCCCTTCGGCGACGGCAATCCGTTCAGCAAGCCGCAGCTCGAGCGGCTGCTGCGCGACCATTCCTTCGTGCCCGAGCACTGGCGGGTGGCGCTGCACCTGCCGCCGACCAACCACCGATTCTTCATCAAGCTGGCGCGCTTTTGGGAGCGTTTCGGCCGGCTTTTCGGACCGCTCTTTTCCGGCGTGTTCGTGGTGTCGGCCAAAAAGGAGCTGTTTCCGGCCGTTCCCCGCCGCCGGAAGCTCGAGCGCTACGTCCGCGTTCCCTCGCTCGCGCCGCAGGCCGCGACCATGGAGGAGGCCAAGCGCTAAGGCTTTGCGTTCGGCAGGGCCTTTCTCTATGGTCCCGGCGACTTTTTCGACCCCTCTCAGGCCCATGTCAGACCGTCCCGTCCCGCAGCCCGGTATCCTCAAGATCGCGCCCTATGTCCCGGGCAAGTCGCAGGCGGCGCCGGGGGTGGTTCCGATCAAGCTCAGCGCCAACGAATCCCCGCTGGGCGCCTCGCCCGCGGCCCTCGCGGCGCTGCAGGAAGCCGACCGCAGCCCGGAAATCTACCCCGAGGGCACCTCCCGCATCCTGCGCGAAGCGCTGGGTGACGTGCACGGGCTCGAGCCGCTGCGGATTGTGTGCGGCAACGGCTCGGACGACCTGCTGCACCTGCTGGCGCAATGCTATCTGGGCGAGCGCGACAATGCGGTGATGAGCCGGCACGGCTTCAACGTCTATCCCATCGTCACGATGGGGGCGTCGGCCGAGATCATCATGGCGCCCGAAAAGGACTATCGGGCCGACGTCGACGCGATGCTTGCGGCGGTGACACCGGCGACCAAGATGGTGTTCCTCGCCAACCCGAACAATCCGACCGGCACGTATCTGGGCGGCGAGGAGCTCGAGCGGCTGCATCGCGGCCTCCGTCCCGACATCCTGTTCGTGCTCGACAGCGCCTATGCGGAATATGTCACCGCCGAGGATTACGACGTGGGCATCGGCCTCGTCAGCGGCGCGGAGAACGTCGTGATGGTGCGCACCTTCTCCAAGATGGGGCTTGCCGCTTCCCGCATCGGCTGGATGTATGCGCCCGATCACGTCGTCGACGTCGTCAACCGCATTCGCGGGCCGTTCAACGTCAATCGCCCGGCGCAGTATGCCGGCGCGGCGGCGGCGCGCGACGTCGATTTCACGGTCCGGCTCAAGCAGTACAATGCGCAGTGGCGTGCCTGGTTGACTCGGGCGCTGCACGGCAATGCCATCCGCGTCATCGACAGCCAGGCAAATTTCGTCCTCGCGCTATTCGACAGCGCCGAGACCAGCAAAGCGGCGTTCCAGGCGCTGTTCGCCGAGGGGCTGATCGTGCGCGAGATCGGGGTCTATGGCATCGAGAACGGACTGCGCATTTCCATCGGACCCGAACCGGCCATGCGCCGGCTGGTTGAGGTGTTGAAGGCGTTCGGGGCGCCGGGGGCAAGGGACTAGAAGAATGTTCGAGAAACTGGCGCTCATCGGCATCGGCCTCATCGGCTCATCGATCGCGCGGGCGACCCGGCTCAAGGGACTGGCCAGGACCGTCGCCATCTCGACCCGCAAGCAGGAGACGCTGGACGAAGCGCGCTCGCTGGGCCTGGGCGATTCCTACTCGCTCGATCCGGTCGCCGCGGTGAAGGGCGCCGACCTCGTGATCCTGTGCATCCCCGTCCAGGCCTATGGCCCGGTGATGGAGCAGATCGGCCCGCACCTCGCGCCCGGTGCGATCCTCTCGGATGTCGGTTCGGTCAAGGCCTATGTCACCCGGCAGATGGCACCGCACACGCCCAAGGGCGTGCATCTCATTCCCGGCCATCCGATCGCCGGCACCGAGCATTCCGGACCGGGCGCCGGCTTCCCCGAGCTTTTCATCAATCGCTGGTGTGTGCTGACGCCCGAGGCTGACGTTGATGTTGCGGCGGTCAGCAAGCTCTCGGCCTTCTGGACGGCGCTCGGCTCCAATGTCGAGACGATGGAGCCCAACCATCACGACATGGTGCTGGCCATCACCAGCCACATCCCTCACCTCGTCGCCTACAACATCGTGGGCACGGTGGCCGACCTCGAGCAGGACACGCAGAGCGAGGTCATCAAGTTCTCGGCTTCCGGGTTCCGCGATTTCACGCGCATCGCCGCGTCCGATCCGGTGATGTGGCGCGACGTGTTTCTCACCAATCGCGATGCGGTGCTCGAAATGCTCGGGCGCTTCCTCGAGGACCTCAGCAAGCTGCAGCGCATGGTGCGCGTCGGCGATGGGCCGGGGATGGAGCAGCTCTTTACCCGCACCCGCAAGATCCGCCGCTCGATCATCACCGCCGGGCAGGAAACCGCTGCGCCCGACTTCGGCCGGCCGCATGCCGATGTCGCAACGCTCTCCGGGCCATCGGGGACCGTCGTCCTCGACGGCACGCCGGCCCCGCTGCTCGACATCAATGTCGAGCCCGACCACCCTGTGCGCGAGCATGGCGGCGGCGACGACGCGTAAGCGGCCGCTGCGCGTCCTTGCCTTATGGCCGTTCTGCCAGGAACGCCTCGACCTCTGCTCGTGTCGGCGCGCCTAGCCGGCCGCCGAAGCGGGTGCATTTGATCGCGGCTGCAGCCGCGGCAAAGCGGATCGTGTCCGCGATCTCCCAGCCCTCAACGAGCCCTAGCGCGAAGGCGCCGTGAAATACGTCGCCGGCGGCCAGCGTATCGACAGCCTTCACGGCGAAGGCCGGCTGATGCCCACCGGGCCAGAACACGCCGCGCTCTCCGGCGGTCACCGCCACGAACTCCGCCCGCGACCGTGCAAGTAGCCCCACGGCCTTCGCCGGGTCGGGCTCGCCGGTCAGCGCGAAGGCGCCTGGCTCCGAGGCGATGAGGTGCGTCGCGATCGGCACCAGCCGGTCGAGCACGTTCTTGGGGGCAGCTTCCACATCGAGGATGCCGGGCACGCCCAGGTCGCGTGCGGCATGCAGCGCGATTTCCGCCGCGTCGGGCCAGCGCACATCGACGCTGATCGCCGCAACATCGTCGAGCCGCGGCAGGTCGTCGGGTCGCGTCCGGATCGCTGGGTCGTAGTGCGGCACGATGATCCGCTCGCCCGCCTTGTCCATGAAGATCGAGGAGAAGCCGGAGGCCGCGCCGGGCACGCGGCGCAGGGAACTGAGGTCGATTCCGGCTGCCGTCAGGTCGAACACGATCCGCTCGCCTGTCGCATCGTTGCCGATCGACGCCCACAGGCGCGCCCGGCCGCCGAGCCGCACGATGGCGGCCGCCTGCGCCGTGGCCATGCCCTGTGCGACCTGTACCGTGTCGAGCGGGAGATACTTGCCGGGGCCGGCAGGCAAATGGTCGAAGCGGAAGATGGTGTCGAGGGCCAGCGCGCCGACCGTGAGCACCACCCCGCTCATATCGACTTCAGCGCGGCGATGACGTTGCGCCCGTCCTGGCTGTCCCATTCGGCCGGGCCCTGCAGCACGGCGAGCTCGCAGCCATTCTTGTCGATCAGCAGCGTCGAAGGAAGGCCGAGCGCCACCGCAGAGGTCTGGAGCTGCTTGAACGCCTCGAAGGTCGAGTCCGCATAGAGAGGCAGGTTGGCCCACTGGCCTTCGTCGATGAACGCCTTGGCCTTCTCCAGCCCACCATCGCCGAGGTCGAGATTGATCGGCAGCACGAGGAAGCCGTCGTCGTTCTCGGCTGCCGCCAGCTTGTCCAGCGCCGGCATTTCGGCGCGGCAGGGGATGCACCAGCTCGCCCAGAAATTGACCAGCAGCGCCTTGCCCGCAAAGTCCTTGAGGGTCCTGGGATTGCCGGCTTCGTCGGTGAATTTCATATCCGAATAGCCGCGGCCGGTGCCGGTGCCGTTAAGGGCAGCGAGCTGGCCGACCGCGACCGCGTCAATCTTGCCCGCGGCCGCCGTTTGCGGGGCGCATTGGGCGGCTTGGCCGGTATTGCCCCACCAAAACGCTATCGCTATAGCTACGCCCGCGCCCAGCAGGGCTGCGATCGTGGCGCGGCGGGGTGTCAGGCTCGGGCGCTTTGCAACGGGTTCGGACACTCGGAACTCCAAAGGATTCAGCGATGAGCAATCGCATGTGGGGCGGCCGGTTCTCGTCCGGCCCCGACGCCATCATGGAAGAGATCAACGCCTCGATCGGTTTCGATCAAAGGCTCTACCGCCAGGATATCGCCGGATCAATTGCCCATGCGACGATGCTCGCCGAAGCGGGCATTCTGACGCATGAAGATCGCGACGCGATCGTTTCCGGCCTAAACGCTGTCCTCGCCGAAATCGAATCGCAAAAGTTCAACTTTTCGCGCGCGCTCGAAGACATCCACATGAATGTGGAATCGCGTTTGCGCGAGCTGATCGGTGACGCCGCCGGCCGCCTTCACACTGCGCGGTCGCGCAACGACCAGGTCGCCACCGACTTCCGGCTCTATGTCCGCGACGCCATCGACACGCTGCTGGTTCAGGTCAGGACGCTGCAGCTCGCTCTCGTCGAGCGCGCCGACGCGGAAGCCGAGACCATCATGCCCGGCTTCACGCATCTACAGAGCGCGCAGCCGGTGACCTTTGGCCACCACCTGCTCGCCTATGTCGAAATGCTGGGGCGCGACGCGGGCCGGCTCGAGGATGCCCGCAAGCGACTCAACGAGTCGCCGCTCGGCTCGGCCGCGCTGGCCGGCACGCCCTATCCGATCGACCGCGAGATGACCGCGAGGGCGCTCGGCTTCGACCGGCCGACCGCCAATTCGCTCGATGCCGTGAGCGACCGCGACTTCATCCTCGAAACGCTGGGCGCAGGTGCCATCATGGCGATGCACCTGTCGCGCTTCGCGGAAGAACTGGTGATCTGGTCGTCGGCGCAGTTCAATTTCGTTCGGCTCAGCGACAAGTTCACCACCGGCTCATCGATCATGCCGCAGAAGCGCAATCCCGACGCGGCCGAGCTGGTGCGTGCCAAGGTGGGCCGCATCATCGGCGCGCTCTCATCGCTGCTGGTGGTCATGAAGGGCCTGCCGCTCGCCTATTCCAAGGACATGCAGGAAGACAAGGAAGTCGCGTTCGACGCGCTCGACGCTCTGTCGCTCTCGCTCGCGGCGATGACTGGCATGGTGCAGGATCTCGAGGTCAATCGCGACCGCATGCGGCAGGCCGCCGCGATGGGCTTTTCCACTGCCACCGATGTTGCCGACTGGCTGGTGCGCCAGGCGAACATCCCGTTCCGCGATGCCCATGAAATCACTGGCCACATCGTCAAGCTGGCCGAGGAGAAGGGCATCCCGCTCGATGGTCTTACCATCGACGATTTCAAGCTGATCGATCACCGCATCGACAGTCGTATCCACAAAGTGCTGTCGGTCGAAAGCTCGGTCCGCGCCCGCCGTTCCTATGGCGGCACGGCGCCCGAAAACGTCCTGGCGCAGGCGGCACGGTGGAAGTCGATCCTGACTGGCACCGAGGTCACCCCGCGCGCCCCGAAGGTGAAGCTGGGTGGCGGCCACGGCGATGGCGGGATCGAGTAGGTCCATGCCGCGTGCCCCCCGGCAGATGCGGCTGACCGAGCGGCATGTCGCCTTGATGAAGCGCGACATTCCCGAGATTCCGGGCCCCATGCCGGGCTACGAGCAGATGACCGAGGACGACTATCGGCGGATCACGGCCGAGCTCCTTGGCCCCCCCACCGAGGGCGCGGCGTTCTGGATCTTCGCTTATGGCTCGCTGATCTGGAAGCCGGCCTGCGATGTCGTCGAGCTTCGCACCGGTATCCTGCGCGGCTGGCACCGGGCCTTCTGCCTGGGCTGGAACACGCGCTTCCGCGGCTCGGACGAGGCGCCCGGCCTGATGCTGGCGCTCGATCACGGCGGCTCGTGCAAGGGCGTGCTCTATCGGCTTCCCACCGACGCGGTCGAAGCCAATCTGCGCAAGCTGCTCGAGCGTGAAATGAGCCTCAAGCCATCGGCCTTCCCGCCGCGCTTCGTCAGCGTCGAGAGCGAGCAGGGGCCGATCCGCGCCCTGACCTTTTGCATCAACCGGCGGTCGCCGCGCTATATCCGCGGTCTCACCGAGGAGCAGGTCGCGGACGTGCTCGCGAGGGCGACCGGCAGCCGCGGCTCGATGGCGGAGTATCTCTACGCCACCGTCGACCATCTCGAACGGCTGGGCATTCGCGATCATCATCTGTGGCGGCTGCAGGCGCTTGTCGCCGATCGCATCGACGCCGCCTATTCCACGGAGCACTGAGTGCATCACTTCCAGTATCGCGATGGCGTCCTGTTCGCCGAAGACGTCGACGTCACGACCCTGGCCGGAAAGGTCGGGACACCGTTCTATGTCTATTCGGCTGCGACGCTGCGCCGCCACGTCAATGTGATGCGCGAGGCGTTCGACGGTATCCCGACGCTCGTTGCCTACGCCATGAAGGCCAACTCCAACCAGGCGGTGCTGCGCGTCATTGCGGGGGAAGGAGCCGGCGCCGATGTGGTGTCCGGCGGCGAACTCGAGCGTGCCATCGCGGCCGGTATCCCGCCGGACAAGATCGTCTTCTCGGGCGTCGGCAAGACCGTCAGCGAGATGCGGCGCGGCATCGAGCTGGGCATCAAGTGCTTCAACCTCGAGAGCGAGCCCGAGCTCGAGCGGTTGAGCGAGATCGCGGCGTCGATGGGCAAGGTCGCGCCCGTCTCCGTGCGCATCAATCCCGATGTGAGCGCGGGCGGTCACGCCAAAATCTCCACCGGCAAGAAGGAGAACAAGTTCGGCATTCCCTTCGGCCGCGCCCGTATGGTCTATGCGCGCATCGCCGCACTGCCGGGCGTCAAGGCCGTCGGCATCGACATGCATATCGGCAGCCAGATCACCGAGATGGCGCCGTTCGACAATGCCTATGCGCTGATGGCGGAACTGGTGACGGAATTGCGTGCGCAGGGGCATGCGATCCACCACGTCGACGTCGGCGGTGGTCTGGGCATCCCCTACCATGCCGACGCCGAAGCACCGCCGCTGCCGGTCGAGTATGCCCAGATCGTGCGCAAGCATCTGGGCCAGCTCGGCGTCGAGCTGGTGCTCGAACCCGGACGGCTGATCGTGGGAAATGCCGGCATTCTCGTCACCACCGTCGAGTATGTGAAGGAGGGCGAGCACAATTTCGTCATCGTCGATGCGGCGATGAACGATCTCATCCGGCCCACCCTCTACGAAGCCCATCACGACATCCAGCCGGTCAGTCACTCGAACCTGCCGCCGATTGTCGCCGATGTTGTCGGTCCGGTCTGCGAGACGGGCGACTACATCGCGCTCGGCCGCCGTATGCCGGGCGTCAAGCAAAGCGACCTGCTCGCGGTGATGTCGGCGGGCGCCTATGGCGCGGTGATGGCTTCGACCTACAATTCCCGCCCCCTGGTGCCCGAAGTGCTGGTCGACGGCGATAAGTGGCACGTCATCCGGCCGCGCCGCTCGATCGAGGAGCTGCTGGCGCTCGACAGCGTGCCGGACTGGCTCTGAGCTCCTGACTCACCCTGTCAGGAGGGTGCGCGCATCGTCCCTCCATGCCAAGATGGAGGCGCAGATGCCGGACGTCCTGACCAACCGCCAGCTCAATCGCGCCACGCTCGCGCGGCAGATGCTGCTCGAACGTTCGCAGGTGACCATCCCCGAAGCGGTCCACTTCCTCGGCGGCCTTCAGGCACAGCAATCGAACGATCCCTATGTCGGACTGTGGAGCCGCCTTGACGGTTTCACGCATGAGGCACTTACGGCGCTGATCGTCGACAGGACGCTGGCGCGCGCGACGACGATGCGCGGTACGCTCCACCTCCACACCGCCGATGATCTCGTCGGCTTCCGTGCCCTGGTGCAGGACTTCCTCGAGGCGATGTGGAAGTCCAATTTCCTGCGCCGCTTCGGCAGCGAGGACAAGGCGAAGGTCCGCCGTGCCGGTGTGCGCATCCTCGACAGGGGACCGATCACCTCGGGCGAGTTGGGCAAGCAGCTCAAGGCGAAGTTCCCGACGGCCGAGGCCCTGTCCCTGTCCGTACTGCTGCAAATGAGTGAAACGCTGATTCAGGTGCCACCGACCCGGATCTGGGGCAATGGCGCGGCGCCGCTTCTGACGCGCGTCGAGAACTGGCTACCGCCGGCAAGGCCCGCGCTCACGCGCACCGACCTCGTGCGCCGCTACCTCGCGGCCTATGGTCCTGCCAGCATCAACGACATGCAGATATGGTGCCGCCTGACAAAGCTCAGCGCCGAGTTCAGGGCGCTCGACAGCGCGCTCGTCGTTTTCCAGGGCGAGGATGGGCGTGTGCTCTATGACCTGCCCGACGCGCCACGTCCGGCGGCCGATGCGCCCGCGCCCGTGCGCTTCCTGCCGCTCTATGACAACGCCTATCTCGGGTATGACAATCGTCGCCGCATGCTCAGCGAAAGCGACATGAAGCGCATCAACATCTTCGAGAACTTCAAGCCGGCGGTGCTCGTCGACGGCGTCATCTCGGCGGGCTACGTCGTCTCGCGCCGCAAGGATGCGGCGCGGCTCGAGATCGAGCCCTACCATAGGCTGAGCAAGAAGCAGGTGCGCGAGGTCGAGGCGGAAGGCGAGGCCTTCCTGCGCTTCATGGAGGACGGCGCGGCGAGCTACACGGTCGAGATGCAGCCCTTCGTGGCCTAGCCCGCGAGCTTGCTCAGCGAGGGCATCTCGACGGGCTTGCCGCGCAGGGCGTCATCGACTTTTTCGAGCAGCACCTGCAGCGAGAAGGGTTTGGGCACCACGTCGTAGATCAGCGCCTCGAGGCCGTGCGCGCGCTCGCGCTGGTCGGCAAAGCCGGTCATCAGCATGATGGTGAGGGCGGGAAACTGCGCCGCGACCGTGAGAGCGAGCGCTATGCCATCCATCACCGGCATCTTGATGTCCGAGAGCAGCAGGTCGAAGTCGCCGTTCCTTTCGGCGCAGATTTCGGCGGCGATGCCGCCATCCTCCGCCTCGGTGACCTCATGGCCCATATGGGCCAACGCGCGGACCACAAAGGCCCGGACATTATCGTCGTCTTCTGCAACCAGTATGCGTGCCATTTTACACTGTTCCTGCCGGGGTACCGGCGCCCATGGCGCCGGCTCGCGGGGTGGTGAAGCTCAGTCTGACGGTCATGGCGCCTTGCGGCGGCGCGCTGACTTCCGTCGAGAAATCGAGGACATCTCCGGGCGCCATCGATGTCGCCAGCGGTGTGACCGTCCACTCGTAGACCGTGGTGCCGCCGGCATCGACGAGGCTCACCAGCACCGGAGGGACCGGTACCGTCTGGCTCGCAACGGAGCGGATGCGCGAGGTGATAAGCATGACGGACTTGCCGTTGCGGAAGCTCGTCAGGGTCTTGCTGTCCTCGAAGGTCAGCCCGACCACGTTCACTGGCATTCCGATCGACGCGTAGAGCCCGGCGAGGGCGGGGAACCAGCGCACCAGGTCCGTGCGCATCGAAAAGCCGAGCATGAGGATGCTGACCAGCAGCACGAAGGCGCCCAGCCGCGCCTTGCGGCGCACCCGTGCCATCGGCAGCTTCCGGGAAATCCGAGCCTGGCGCTGGTCGAAGGCGCGCTTGGATTTGCTCAGCAGCGCGGGATCGATGGCGTTGATTTCGGCTTTCTTGGCCCGGGGCGCGAGAGCGGCGCGGATGTCGGCGAGCGTGCGGTCGGGCTCCGGGTCGGGGACGACCTTGGCGGGCAGCACCGTTGCCGTCGTGCGGGCCTCGGCCTCGAACTGAGCGTCGAGAGCGCGCTCATCGGCTGGCGAGAACAGACGATCCTCGTCGATCACCGCGGGCGGCGGCGGGGCGTCGGCCGTCGCGTGCCAGGGTTTCGAGCATTGGGCGCACTGAACTTCCCGGCCGGCCGCGCCGATGGTGCCGTAGGGCACCTGGTAGCGCGTGCCGCAGTTCGGGCAAGCGATAACGACCGTCTGGAGGTCCGGTGAGCTCATGGCCGACCCTAGTCGCGGCAGGGTTAAGTTTCCTCAAACTTGCCCATGTTAGGGCCTAGGCAGCATCGCGGTGTGTCGCCAGGCGCCTGGCGACGCGGCCAAGGGAAATTGGGGTTCGGCTGCTATGATTGCGCCGGCTGATTCGGAGAGACGGGCCGAGTGATCGAGTTCACCAATGTCGGTTTGCGCTATGGCCACGGGCCGGAAATCCTCCGGGACCTGAACTTCCGCATCGAACCCGGCTCGTTCCATTTCCTCACCGGCCCCTCCGGCTCGGGCAAGACCAGCCTGCTGCGCCTTCTTCTGCTGTCGCTGAAGCCGAGCCGCGGCAACGTCACCATGTTCGGCCGTGACGTGGGCGCGCTCGACCACGATGCGTTGCTCGATATGCGCCGGCACATCGGCATCGTGTTCCAGGAGTTCCGCCTGCTCGACCACCTGACGACGTTCGAGAATGTGGCGCTGCCGCTCCGCGTCCGCGGCCAGCCGGAATCCGCCTATCGCGACAACGTCACCGAACTGCTGCAATGGGTGGGGCTGGGCGAGCGCATGGATGCACATCCGCCGCTGCTGTCGGGCGGCGAGAAGCAGCGCGCTGCCATCGCGCGCGCGGTCATCGGCCGGCCCGAAATCCTCCTTGCCGACGAGCCCACGGGCAACGTCGATCCGGAGCTGTCGCACAAGCTGGTGCGGCTCTTCGTCGAACTCAACCGGCTGGGCACCACGATCATTCTGGCGACGCACGAGTTGCCGCTGCTCGACAGCTTCACCTATCCGCGCATGACGCTCACCGACGGGCGGGTGTCGTTCCATGACTGATGCCGCCATCGATGCCCCGGCCGCAATCGTCCAGCCGCAGGCCCAGAAGCGCGCGGCTCCCATCGTGCCCGAGCGCTCGGTCGCTGGCCGCACGCTGGTGCTGCTCATCGCCATCATGACGTTCCTGTCGGGCGTTACACTGGGCGGCGTGGTGCTGGTGCAGAAGTCGGCGATCGCCTGGTCGTCGGATGTCGGTCGCGAAGTCACGATCCAGATCAGGCCCGTTGAAGGCGAGGTGATGGAGAGCAATATCCGCACCGCCATCGCGCTCGCCGAGGCGACGCCGGGTGTCGCGCGGGCCTATGTGCTCTCGATCGAGGACAGTCAGAAGCTGCTCGAGCCGTGGCTCGGCTCGGGGCTCGATCTGTCGACCCTCGACATCCCGCGGCTGGTGATCGTCGAGCTCAGCGACACCGTCGACGTCGACCTCACGATGCTGGCGCGCGACATCGCCACCATCAATGGCGCGAGCCTCGACACACATGCCGCCTGGCGGCAGCAGCTCAATACCATGGCCGGGACCATCGTGTTCTCCGGGCTCCTGGTGCTGGCGCTGATCGTTCTCGCCACGGTGCTTGCCGTCGTGTTCGCAACGCGCGGCACCATGGCGTCCAACCGCGAAATCGTCGACGTGCTCCACTTCATCGGCGCCTCCAATGCCTTCATTGCCGGCGAATTCCAGGGCCGTTTCCTCGCGCTGGGCCTCCGGGGCGGGCTGATCGGCGGCCTTGCGGCGGTGGCGTTCTTCTTCCTCGTTGCGGGCGCTGCGGGGTCGATTATCCCGGACGAAGCTTCGGCCCAGCTCAGCTTTTTCGTCGGCCGGTTCTCGCTCGGCATCGACGGCATCCTCGGCATCGCGGCCGTGGTTCCGGTGATCGCCGCGCTCACTGCGATAACCTCACGCCTCACGGTCCGGCGCTTCCTGACGCAGACCTCGTAAGCGGAGCCGCTTGCGCGGCCCGCGCGTTTGCAGCCATATCGGAGCAAACGGCCGGGCCCACCGGCGTGGAGGAAACTTGGCTCTGATCCAGGCCGTACGCACGGCCATCTTCTACCTGCTGTTCCTTGGACAGACGGCGATCCTCGCCATCATCGTGGGCATCATTGCCATCATCTGGCGGCGCCGGACCGCGGTGAGCTGGGCCATCGCCAATTACTGGCGGAACTCCAACGTGTTCATGCTGCGCTGGATCGTCGGCATCAGGACTGAGGTGGAGGGCGGCGAGACCATCCCGCCCGGCCCCTGCATCATCGCGGCCAAGCACCAGAGCGATTGGGACATCTTCGCCATCCTGCCCCATACCGACGAGAAGCCGGCCTACATCGCCAAGCGCGAACTCATCGATATTCCCTTCTTCGGCTGGGCAGCTCAGTCGATCGACACGATCTCGATCGACCGTTCGCTCGGTGCCGGGGCGATCCCGACCATGCTGGCGGAGGCAAAGGCGAAGGTCGCCCGCGGCTGCCGTATCGTCATTTATCCCGAGGGGACGCGCAAAGCCCCTCTGGCTGATCCGGATTACCGGCAGGGCATCGTGCGCATGTACGAAGCGCTGGGCGTGCCGGTGATCCCCGTTGCGCTCAACTCCGGCCTCTATTGGGGCCGCAACAGCCTCGTGATGTGGCCTGGAACGGCGCGCGCCAGATTCCTGCCGGCCATCATGCCCGGGCTTCCCGCTGCCGAGTTCGCGGACCGGCTCAAAACCCTGATCGAGAGCGAAACGACGCGGCTCATTGCCGAGGCCGTCGCCGCCGGGATCGCCCGGCCGCTCAGTGCCGACTTCCGGGCGCGGCTCGCCGCCGCGACTCAAGTGGCAGGGGTCTGACAGACGCCGTCCTACTAGATGTTGACGATGCGGACGAAGCAGCCCATACATCTAGCGTCAGTCGGCGAATTCAGTTGACATTTGCCTCTGATTTGTTCTAGTTTTGTTCCCTTTCGCGTCACGAGGGGATGGGGCTGATGATGATCTTGGCAGAGCGTCGGTTTACGGGGCAGGCCCCCATCAGGCAGGTCAATTGGCGCGGCCGCTCCGGCCGCTTCTATGCATTGACGCCCGAGCGCCTCGACAGCTTTGCGCTCACCACGGCAGGCCTCTACATGCTCGCGCGTGGCGGCGTTCCGGTCTGGGTGGGCTCGGCCCATGATGTGATCAACGACGCGCCGAGCCGGGCCCGCTTCCGCCTGGCGCTGGAAGCGGCGGATCGCGCCTTTCTCGTCGACGCCGAGGCTGACGAACTGAGCCGCATGACCACGGTGTGGGATCTCGAAGGCGCCGAACCGGTTAGCGGCCTCAGCGCGGCCTGAGGTCAGACGCTGCGCACAATCAGCGTCTCGTCCCCATCGAGCGCGGCCACGATCAGGTCCAGCGAGCGGTCCCGGATGCCCAGCGAGAGCAGGTGCTTGGCCGTGTTGCGCACATATTCGGTGTTGCGGCCCGATTCGCCCGTTCCCTGCCGCACCAGCGCCACCTGCTCGGCAATCGTCAGCCGCCCGGCAAACTGCACGTGCTTTTCGTTGACCAGATAGGTCAGGGCGCGGACACGCCGGCCGTCCGCCAGTGTCACCTCGCGCCACGCCTCCCGGTACACGCCGCGATCCTGTTCGCGGGCCTGGAGGTAGTCGAACACTTCGCTCCAGCGCTCCGTAGCCACCTCGAAGGCAACGCCCCGGCAGGAGCCGCCATGGCTCAGGCCGAACACCAGCCCCGGCCGTTCCGGGGTGCCGCGGTGGCGATGGGAATAGATCGAGAGGGAGCGGTGCGCGCCATGGAGCAGGGCGCGCTCGAAATGCAGGAACGGGAACCCCGGATTCCAGATCAGCGAGCCATAGCCAAAGACATAGGGGTTGCCGTCCGCCATGCATTCTCTTAAGGCGCGCCCCTATTCAGCCGCAAGTCTCCGAAAAGAGGGAGCGGCAAGCTCGCAGAAGGCTCCATGAAGAAGATCATCGCGCTCGGCGTCATCGTATTCGTTCTGGTTGCCGGTTACGGCGCGGCCTGGCTGTGGGCGGCGGGCCAGGCGACGGCCTATGTGAAGACGCTCGAGACCGCCGACGGCGAGAGCATGCCGCGCGTGGTATGTGCGCAATTTGGCATCAGCGGCTGGCCCTTCGGGTTCGACGCCACCTGTACCAATGCGACCATCACCAGTGGCGACGTCACCGTGACCGTGAGCGGCCTCAAGGCGTCCGCCGAAGTCTATCGGCCCACCCATGTGCTGCTCTTTGCGCAATCGCCGGTGACGGTCGAGGATGCGTTCACCGGCAGCCGCGGCCGGCTGGACTTCACCGATGCGCAGGCGAGCGCCCGGCTCGACGGCTGGCGCATCGGGCGTATCTCGGTGGTGGTCGATGAGCCGGTATGGAACGACACGGTGCTCGAAGACCGGCTGGTGGCCAAGGCCACCAAGGCGGAAGCGCATCTGGTGGACGTGCCGGCCAGGCACGATACGCGGACGGGCCTTGCAACGCTCGCCAACTATGTGCGGGTCGAGGGACTGGACGCGCCGGGTTTCCAGATCGGCAGCGGCAAGTCCACCTTCGAGGCCGAGATCACGAACCTCCCTGACGATGTGCGCACCTATGGCGATGCGGACCTGCTGCAACGCTGGCAGGCAGCGGGCGGCAAGTTCAGCATTGTCGACTTCAAGGGGGACGACGCGACGAGCAGCTTCGAGGCCACGGGCACACTCGGACTCGATGCGGGGGGGCGTGTCGAGGGGCAGGTAAAACTCCATTCCAGGGGCGTCGTCGAACGGCTCGGCCCGATGATCCCCGAGCAATACAAGGGTTGGGTCGTCGGCACTCCTGCCGCTGACGGGTCCTACAGCCAAATCCTCAACATCGCTGCGGGCGTCGTGTTCTCGGGGCTGGTGCCGACCGGGATGATCCCGCCGCTGTTCTAGGCGGTCTTGTCGACGATCCGCATCGCCTCGGCGGTCGCGGTGACCTTGGCGAGCGCGCGCTGCTCCGCGGCACCTTCGCCCGCCACCGGAGATTCCCGCAACTGCTCGACGCGCAGGGCGGCATCGAGTTCCATGCGGTGCTTGGCGATCAACGCGATGGCCGCCCCCAGCGTCGGAGCTTCCGAATAGGACAGGGCGCGAATGGCGTTGTCGACGCTCATCAGGCGCGCTTGTCGACGACAAGCCCCTGGCCGGAGGGAGCCGGTGCGGACTTGGCGACCTCGGCGACCATGTTCACGAGCGACATTTCCATCTCGTGATTTTTCTTGAGGATCGCCATCTGCGCGGCCTGCTGCGTGCCGGCCATGCGCATCGCCATAAGCTGGGTTGCGACGTCAGTCATATCCATGCCCGCATTCTAGGGCGGCAGGAGTAAACAGACGTTAACCGGCGTCGCTCGCTTTGGTGTGACGTCCCGGCACCCACAGCACGTCGTTCTTGCCGTTGGCGTTGGCGACGCGGGCAAACACGAAGAGCAGGTCGGAGAGGCGGTTGAGGTAGATCATCGCCTCTGAGTTCACGCCCGGTTCGGTCAGCACCAGCTCGACCACCAGCCGCTCGGCGCGCCGGGTCACTGTGCGCGCCACATGCAGCGCCGCGGCGAGCGGCGTCCCGCCGGGCAGGACAAAGCTGGTCAGCGGGGCGAGCCCCTCATTGTACTGGTCGATCTGCTGTTCGAGCCACTGTGTCTGGGCCGCGGTAATGCGCAGCGACGCTGGCGTTCCTGCCGGATCGGCGCCAGGCGTCGCAAGGTCGGATCCGAGGTCGAACAGATCATTCTGGATGCGGCCCAGCACCGCGTCGATCTTGGGCATCGAGCTGGTCGACAGCCGTGCCACGCCAATCGTGCCGTTGGCTTCGTCCACCGTACCGAAGCAGTTGACGCGCAGGTCGTATTTGAGCCGGCGCGGCCCGCGCACCAGGCCCGTGGTGCCGTCGTCGCCGGTCTTCGTGTAGATTTTGTTGAGCTTGACCATCGTTCAGCCGCCGTTGCCGCGGCCGAAGAAATAGAGCGCCGCCAGCAGTACTGCGAGCGCCACTGCCTGGGCGATGACGCGGGCGCGCATCAGCATCTGGCTTTTGTTCTGGTCCTGGCCGCGGAACATGTTCCACAGGCCCATGAACAGGATGACCGCGACGGCACCCACGGCGAGAATGACGATGACGTTGAGGATGGTCTGGTTCATGGGGTGTCCAACTGGCTCGGCCGCCGCGACGTGCGGGCAATGTAGTCGGTGAGTCCGGCGGCGAGGCGGTCATAGATGGCACGAATCCGCGGGCTGAGAAACAGCTCGCGGTGCGTGGTCAGCCAGACCTCGAGCGGCGGCGGTACGATCATGGGCAGCAGCTCGCGCAGGCCCGGCGTCTCGCGCACCATCCCGCGCTGTGCAAAGCCGACGCCGAGCCCGGCCTTGATCAGCTCCCAGCCCGCCGTCTGGCTGTCGGTGCGCATCGTGAAGTTCTCGCGTGTCAGCTCGAAGCCGATCGCCCTTGCGGCGTTGAGCATCAGGTCCGAGCGGTCAAGGCCGATGAGGTCGTGCCCGTAGAGGTCCTCGGGGACCTGCGGCGTACCGCGGGCGCCGAGATAGGACTGGTGCGCGCAGGCCACGATGGGCAACTCGCCGAGCTTTTTGGCGATCAGCTCGTGCTGGGTCGGCCGGAACATGCGAACGGCGATATCGGATTCGCGCAGCAGCAGGTTCTCGGCCGAGTCCGAGGGGACCAGCTCGATGGCGATGGCGGGGAACTCCCGCCGCAGCTCGCGCAGCAGGGGCGGCAGGATGTAGTGGCTGGTCACCGTGCTCGAGGTGATCCGCACGGTGCCTTCGAGCTGGCTGGTCGAGCCTTCCGCCACGAGGGCCGCTTCGGCCAGGGACTGCTCGGCGGCCTTCACCGGCTCGTAGAGGCGCAGTGCCGTGGCGGTCGGTTTCAGGCCCTGCAGGGTGCGGTCGAACAGCAGCACGCCGAGCTGCTGCTCCAGCGTCTCGATGTGCCGGCCCAGCGTGGGCTGGCTGTAGCCGATCTTGCGGCCGGCAGCCGAGAGCGAGCCTTCCGCCACCACGGCGGCGAAGCTGCGCCAGAGTGCCCAATCGGGATCAACACTCGCCATGCCATACATTCCTGAATAGCGGTCAGACGATTCTCGCCAATTCAATCTCCAATGTGAATGGCCCATCTAAGCTGCGTCCACAACAGGAGATTGAGAATGAGCAAGCGGGAAGTCGTGGTTCTAGGCGTCAACGGGCATATCGGGCGTGCCGTCGCGGAGGCCTTCGCCGCCACCGGATGGGATGTTGCCGGGATGGCGCGGACGGACAGGCACCGGCTGCCGGGGGTCCGGTTCGTCGCGGGCAATTCCGACTCGGTCGAGGATATGCGCCGCGCCATCGGCGAGGCCCCGGTGGTCGTGAACGCCCTCAATCTGCCCTACGACCAGTGGGACAAAGGGCGGATGGAGGCGCAGATGCGCCGCGTCATCGAGGCTCTGGGCAGCGCCGGCCGGACGGTGCTCTTTCCCGGCAATATCTACAATTTTTCTGCCGCCGACCGGCGCGTGACGCCGGATCTGCCGCAGCGGCCACAGACCCCCCGCGGCGCGATCCGGGTGCGCGTCGAGCAGATGTTCGAGACGGCCGCGGCGCGCGGCGACATCCAGGCGATCATCCTGCGTGCCGGCGACTTCTACGGTCCGGGCAGCAGCAATGACTGGTTCGATCTCGCCATGTTCCGGGAGGTCGCCAAGGGTCGCGTCGCGACGATGGGCACGCCGGGCGTCGGCCACAGCTGGGCATACCTGCCCGACCTGGCGCGCGCCTTCGAGGCGCTGGCCTCGATGCGGGCGACGCTGGGCGCCGTCGAGCGTTTCCATTTCGCCGGCCATTTCGTCACGCCCGAGCAGATGCGGGTGGCCATCGAGCGGGCAGTGCCGGTTCCGGTGACGGTGCGTCCGTTCCCGCTCTGGATCATGAAGCTCCTGGGCCTCGTCGATCCCGTCATGCGGGAAACCGGCAAGATGGACTATCTGTGGCGCCGGCCGATGGAGCTTGCCGATCCCCGCCTCGATGCGGTGCTGGGCAAGGGTTTCGGCACGCCGTTCGAGAGCGCTGTCGCCGCAACCGTGGCGCCGTTCTTTCCCGGTGCGCAGCAAATTCATCGGTCGCTGGAACTTCCGGCGCAGGCACGCGTTTGATAGCGTCGCATGCCGCTTCGAACGGCACTCATGACGCAATCGGGCGCTTCTTCTGGACCAATCTGAACGCAAGATGAATGCGAGTCTCACGCCGGCTTAAGCTGGCATGGGTCATCGTCCTGACAAGAACGATCGCTCCTGATGCGTTCCCCCACAACTTAAGGGACAGCACACATGAAAAAGATCTTGGCCATTGCTGCATTGCTGATCGGCAGCTCTGTCGGCGGCACCGCCTTCGCCGACGACATCGCCCTGGGTGAACCGGGCTATGGCGGCACCGGCTGCCCCGACGGCACCGCCTCGGTGACCCTGGCGCCTGACGCCAAGTCGCTCTCGATCCTGTTCGACGAGTACTATGTCGAGGCTGGCGGCGCGACCAACAAGTCGATGCAGCGCAAGAGCTGCAACATCGCCATCCCGGTGCACGTGCCGCAGGGCCTGAGCGTGTCGATCCTCACCATCGACTATCGCGGCTTCAACAGCCTGCCCTCGGGCGCCAAGTCGACCTTCGCCGTCGAGTATTTCTTCGCCGGCGTGCAGGGTCCCAAGTTCAGCAAGACCTTTAATGGTGCGCTGGAGAAGGACTACCTGATCACCAACAAGCTCAAGGCTTCGGCCCTGGTGTGGTCGGCCTGCGGCGCGGACGTGAACCTGCGCACCAACTCGTCCATCCGCGTCCAGACCAAGCAGAACAAGGAAGCGCTGGCGACCGTCGACTCGCAGGACGTGAGCGCGGCAATTGTTTACCAGCTGCAGTGGAAACAGTGCTAAGCTAAGGCTTAGGCTACTGCTCGAAGGGCGGCCTCGTGCCGCCCTTTCTTATTTTCTGCGTGGGGTGATCAATGACAAGACTGGCAATCCTGACGGCCGTGATGCTGGTGGGCAGCAGCGCTGTGGCGCATGCGGCAAGCACCTGTGAGGTCAACCCCACCACGCCCGTCTATGCGCCCGACGATTCGGCGATTTCGATCATCTTCGACTCGTTCTTCGCGGAGGCCGGCAATCCGGCCAATTGCAATGTCTCGATCTCCTCCAAGGCCGACGGCACCAACAATCCCGACGAATTCCGCGTCTACCGCGCCGACTATGTGGGCTTTGTGGATGCCGGCGAAACCGCGCGTTTCCGCGTGAAGCACGACGGCACGACGGAAGAGGCCGATATCGAGGGCCCCAAGGATGTGGGCGACGAGTACTATTCGCACTTCATCGGCAAGGATGAAAACGGGAACATCACGTCCCGCATGCGCCTGACCCAGGACGAGGGCTTCGGCACCACCATCGACACGCTCGACTATTCGCTGCAGGGCACCATGACGCGCGACCAGGCCGAGGCCTCGCTCGCCGGCTTGGGCCGCGCACAGACCGCGATGGTCACCCATCTCGACGCAACGTCGGGCCTGCTCACCGGCGGCAACATGACGCTCACGGGCGACAATGAAGTCCGCGTGCTGGGCGGCGTCGGCTCGTTCATGCTGGGCGGCAATGTCCGCTACAACATCTCGGACGGTTTCAGCGTCCTCGGCGGCGCGTCGATCATCGATCAGGGCGCGGGCGGTGCGCATTACACCGGCGGCATGGGCGCCCTGGCGCTCCGCTTCGTCGAGCCGGGCGGCTTCTTTGGTGAAGTGGGCGCCGATGGCGGCATCTATCGCATGCGCTTCTCGCGCACCTACACCGACTCCACCGGCACCCAGACCGTCACCGGGCTCGGCACCGGCGGCATTGGCGCACTCTATGTTCGCGGCGGCGTGGTGTTCGAGCTCGACCAGAGCAACGAAGTCGTGCTGTCGGCCACGGCCAAACAGAGCTTCGTCGGCTTCGGCGACTATCGCGAGACCACCTCGAACAGCAATCTGTTCTCGGCCGATCTCGCGGGCCAGACCGCCGGCTTCACCACGGTGAAGCTGGGCGCCGACTGGACCACGTCGCTCACCGCGGACGTCGATCTCACCGCACATGTGGGGCTCGGCACCACGATGGCCAACCAGCGCACCAGCGCCTACATCCTGGGCGGCGGTACCACTACCGGGGGCTATGCGAGCACCGTCTTTGCCGAATACGGCCTCAGCCTCGGCTGGGAAGTCGCCCCGGGCAGCACGGTCGAGGGCTTCGTCCAGGGCTCGACCGGCACGGGCATCGGCACCCATGCGCAGATCGGCGCCGCCTACCGAATGAAGTTCTAGGTTAGAACCCTACTGCCGCGCGCACGTCCGCGGCAGTCCATCCCTCCTCTCGAAGGCTCCTCAATGTTGGGGAGCCTTTCGATTTGCTGAGCTTGCGATCGTCGTCGCCCAGGATCAGCCTGTGGAAGGTGTAGATCGGCTGGGGCAGGCCGAGCAGCATCTGCAGCAGCACGTGGATATCGGTCGAGGGCTCCATGTCCCGCCCGCGCGTCACATGCGTAATGGCCTGCGCGTGGTCATCCACCACCACGCTTAGGTGGTAGCTCGTGGGCGTTCCCTTGCGCTGGATCACCGCGTCGCCCCACAACTCCGGCCGGGCGTAACGAATCTGCGGCCGGTCGAGCGGGGTCGGCGCGGCGATCGTAAAGCTCAACGGGCCCGTCAGCTCCGTGGCCCGCGCCAGATCGAGCCGCCACTGGAGCTGCCGCTCAGCGCCGCCGTCCGGGCCATGCAGCCGGCACTTGCCGTCATAGAGCGGGGCGCCGTCAGGGTCGCTGCCATGAGCGCGCGTTGCGATTTCCTGGCGCGAGCAGTCGCAGGGGTAGAGCAGGCCGAGCGCCTTGAGCCGGTCCGCCGCCGTCGCGTAGATCGCAAAGCGCTCCGATTGCACCATCACCGGTTGGGGCCAGTCGAGGCCGAGCCAGTGGAGGTCGTCGGTGAGCGCCTCGGCAAATTCGGGTCGACAGCGGGTGATGTCCGTGTCTTCGAGACGCAGCAGGAAAGTGCCGCCGAGACGGTCTGCCCAGAAATCGGTAAACAGCGCCGAGTAGGCGTGGCCGAGATGCAGGTAACCGTTGGGGCTCGGGGCGAAACGAAGGATCGGCGAGGGCATGGCCCGCTCTAGCACAGAACGATTGACCACGTCCGACGCGCTGGCGCGCCAGCTCCGCGCGCTGCTGCGCCGCAACCCGGAGTTGCGTCCCGTCGCGAAACAGGCGGGCAGCTTCGAGATCCGTCTCACCCCCGCCGGCTTCAGCGGCCTCGCCCGCGTCATTTGCGGCCAGCAGCTCTCGGTCGCCAGCGCCCGTGCCATCTGGGGGCGGTTCGAGACACTTCCCGGTGTGCGCGATCCTGCCACCTATCTGGCGCTGGACGAGGCTGAAGTACGGGCCACCGGGTTCTCCGCCAGCAAATACCGCACCTGCCGCGTCATCGCCGAAGCGATCGTCGCCGGCACGCTCGACCTGCCGCGGGTCGAGACGATGAGCGGGGAGGATGCGACGGCGTACCTTACGGCGCATAAGGGCATCGGTCCGTGGACGGCCGAGATCTACCTCATGTTCTGTACCGGCCATCCGGACATCTTTCCGGTCGGCGATCTTGCCTTGCGCAACGCCGTGGGCCATGCGTTGGGCATGAGCAAATCCCCCACCGAGAAAGAGCTCGCTGCGCTGACGGCCAAATGGGCGCCCTATCGCCACGCGGCGGCGCTGCTGTTCTGGAAGTACTATGCCGCGGTGATGCGCAAGACGACGGGAACGGCACTGTGACGCAGACGCTTTCGGGGCCGATGATGCCGCCCAAGGTCGGCGGCGCGCCGAAGCGGCTCATGGTGCTGCTGCACGGCTACGGCGCCGATGGTCAGGACCTGATTTCGCTCGGCTATCAGTGGCGCGAGCTCTGGCCGGACATGCTGTTCGTCGCCCCCAACGCCCCCGACGTCTGCGACATGAGCGCGACGGGCTACCAGTGGTTCCCCATAGGTGGCGAGATGCCGCTCCGCCGGATCCAGGGCGTCGAGGCGGCGCGACCTGTCATCGTCAGTTTCCTCATCGACCTGTGGGCGCAGACCGGCATCAGCCCGGGCAGCACCGTCCTCGCCGGCTTCAGCCAGGGCGCCATGATGGCGCTCCATGTGGGCACCTCGCTCGATCAGGGGCTTGCCGGGATCGTCGCGTTCTCGGGTGCGTTCGTCCCGCCCGCGGGCTTCGGTTCGGGCAAGTTCGCCCGCCCGCCCACCGCGCTCGTCCATGGCGACAGCGACGGCGTCGTCGCTCCCGACCTCAGCCGGGAGGCGGCCGAGCTGCTGGCGGCGGACGGCTTCGATGTGCGGCTCCACATCTCGCCCGGCGTCGCCCATGGCATCGCGCCCGACGGGCTCGAATTTGCCACCGCGTTCCTCGTCGAGAACATGGCGCCGACGGCCTAGAACCCCCGGTTTTTGTCGCTTCACAGGCCCGACATACTGCATGTAGTATAAGGGCAATATGAGTGCTGCCGATTCCCAAAGCGGGAGTGTCCGGTGACTATTCATGTGTCACCCGAGTCGTGTCCCGCGCTGGTCCTTAACGCCGACTACCGGCCATTGAGCTACTATCCGCTGTCGCTCTGGTCGTGGCAGGACGCGATCAAGGCGATTTGCCTTGATCGTGTGCAGGTCGTCTCAAGCTACGATCGCATCATCAAGTCGCCAAGCTTCGAAATGTTCCTGCCGAGCGTCGTGTCGCTCAAGGAATATGTGAAGCCGGCGCGGCATCCCGCCTTCACGCGCTTCAATGTGTTCCTGCGCGACAAATTCCAGTGCCAGTATTGCGGCTCGCGTGACGACCTTACCTTCGACCACGTCATTCCGCGCTCCAAGGGGGGGCGCACAACGTGGGAAAATGTGGTTGCCGCCTGCGCGCCCTGCAATCTGCGCAAGGCCAACAGGCTGCCGCGCGAGATCAGGATGTTCCCGACGCAAGCGCCCTACCAGCCGACGGTCCACGACCTCCACAATAACGGCCGGGCCTTCCCTCCAAACCATCTGCACCAGAGCTGGCTCGACTATCTCTACTGGGACATCGAGCTCGAGCCCTAACCTCACTCTTGCGCTTTATGCGCCGGGCGGCTCAATTCGCCCTCGTGGGGAGCTTTCATGTCGGTCGGTGTCGTCGTTAATCCTGCCGCGGGCGGCGGGCGTCTGAACGCGGCCTGGCCGCAGCTCGCGGCGATGCTCGAGCAGCGGCTCGGCCCGCTCAGCGTGCTCAGCACGCGCGCGCCGGGCGAGGGGCGCGACCTTGCCGCGCAGCATGTGCGCAACGGCGCGCGGCTGGTGATCGCCGCGGGCGGGGACGGTACCGCCAACGAGGTCGTCGACGGGCTGCTGCTTGCCGGTGGCGGGCCCGAGCTCGGCGTCATCTCCGTCGGCACCGGCCGTGACTTCATTCGCACGCTGGGCGGCCATGCCGATCCCGCGGCCGCGGTCGAGGCCATCGGTTCGGGCCGCACGCGCCGCATCGATGCGGGCAGGGTCACCTTTCTCGATGACGGCGGCCGGCAGGGGGTACGGCACTTCCTCAACGTTGCGAGCCTGGGCGTTTCGGGACCCACGGTGCGCGCGGTGAATGCCTCCAAGCAGGGGCGGCAGGTGCACGGTAAACTGGCATTCTACTACCACACGGTAGTGGAGCTGTTGCGCTATCGCGCGCAGGATGTCCGGGTGAGCTTCGATGATGGCGAGACCGTCGACGTCCACACGGCGCTCGTCGTCGCAGCCAATGGGCGCTATTTCGGCAGCGGTATGATGATCGCGCCCGATGCGGCGATCGACGACGGCCAGTTCGATGCACTTGTCTATCGCGCCGAGGGCAAGCTGCGCATGATCCTCGACTTCAACCTCATCTATCGCGGCGCCCATGTCGGCCTGCCGCGTGTCAAGCTCAAGCGTTGCCGCTGGCTCGAGGTCGCGCCGCTGGGCGATCCCGCGGCGAACGGCGCGATCCTCGAAGTCGACGGCGAATCCCCCGGCCGCATCCCCGCGCGCTTCGAGGTCCTGCCCGGAGCGCTGACGCTGCGGGCCTAGCATTTCGGCCGACCAATAACTATTATTGGCCGTCGAAGGAGGGACATCATGCCCATCAGCGCCGATCTTGGAGAAAAGCTCGAGGCCGTCGTGGAGGACCTCGTCAGCAACGGCCGCTACAACAGCAAAAGCGAAGTCCTGCGCGAAGGCGTGCGCCTCGTTCAGGAGCGCGAAGCGGCGCTCGCGAGGCTGCAGAAGGCGCTGGAAGAAGGGGTCAGAGCGTCGAAGGAAGGTCGCACCAAACCGATCGAGGAGGTTCGGGACCGCCTGGCCGCGAAGTATCGCGCCATGGCCAGGAAGCGCGCATGACATGAAGGTCATCCTGACGGAGCCGGCAGAAGCCGATCTCGAGGACATAGCGGACTTTATCGCCCAAGATAATGCTGCCAGGGCCGAGAGCTTCGTGGCCGAGATCATCGAACGGTGCCTGTCGCTGGGCGAGGCTCCGGAGCGACACGTCGTCTATGCGAGAGTGCTTCATCAGGACATCCGCAGGTGTCCATATGGAGCGTATCTCATCTTCTACGCGGTCGAGGGAGACAATGTAGAGATCACGCGCGTCATTCACGGTGCTCGCGACTACGCACGCATCTTCTTCCCCGAGGAAGACTAAGCCTTCCGCCGCGCCTGGAACACCATTGCGGCGAGCAGCATCGCGACGATGGCGATTGAGATCAGGGCGTTGTAGCCCGCGAGCGACAGGCCGAGGAAGCGGAACTGCACGGCGTCGCAGGCGATGACGGCCTCGAGATTGCCCGAGCTCAGGTCGTTGAAGTTGAGGCCGGTGCCTGTGCCGGTGCAGGCGGTGGGGCCGGGCCACCAGCCCCATTCGACGCCGGCGTGGTAGCCGGCCATGTAAGTGGACCAGGCAAAAATCGCCGCGCCGATGGCCACCGCGGCGTACCACACCGGCAGCGGCAGACGGTTCCACAGCACCAGTACCAGCGCGAGGACCGGCAGGCCCCAGTAATAGGCCATGCGTTGTTCGAGGCAGAGCTCGCAGGGCACCAGCCCGCCGATCAGCTGGCTGCCCCAGGCGCCCAGGATCGTGGCGAGGCCCAGCACGAAGCTGATGCCGACGAGGATCTTGTCGAGCGGCAGGGGGCGGGTGGCGGTGGAGTCGAGCGCGGTGCTGGTCATGGTCTTGGTCCAAACGTTTGACGCCGGATTGAGGCTCTTCCTTGGCCGAAAGCAAGCGCCTCTCGCGCAGGTGATTAGTCTGTCGCCGGGGTAATGTTGAGCCGCTGCTGGATGCCCAGCGCATTGACCGGGGCATTGGGTTTGTCGGTCGACACGAAGTAGGCGAACACGTCGCGCTGCGGCGGTCTGGCGGCTGTGGGCACGATGGTCTTGCCGTCGATGGGCTTGCCCGCCGACAGGGCCCTGAAGCGCTTGGCCCAGGCATCGAGATCGGCGGGCGTGTAGCGCTCCTTGCCGGGCGCGCCCTGCAGGCGGCAATAGGTGAAGTCGGCGGTCTGGTCGACATAGGGCCAGTCGGCGGTGTCGGCGATCACCAGCGCCACATTGTAGGTCTTGAGCAGCTCGATGAAGACCGGATCGGCGAAGGTCGCCGAGCGCACCTCGATCGCCTGCCGGATGCCCCTGGGCAGTTGCTTCAGGAATCCCTCGACGCGCTCGGCGTCGAACTTGAAATTGCCCGGCAACTGCCAGCACACGGCGCCAAGGCGCTTGCCCAGCGCCTCGATCGAGCCGAAGAACAGCTCGAGCGGCTCGGCCACGTCCTTGAGCCGCTTGATATGGGTCACCTTCTGGTGGCCCTTGACCGTGAACACGAAGTCTTCGGGCGTCTGGGCGGCCCAGCCCTCGAAGCTTTCGGGTTTCTGGTTCTGGTAGAAGGTCGAGTTGATCTCGATCGCCGTCACGTGGCGGCTCGCCCAATTGAGCTCCTCTTTCTGCTTGAGCCCCTCGGGGTAGAACTGCCCGTTGCGCCAGTCGGGAAACACCCAGCCGGCCATGCCGGTCCTGATCGTGCCTGCCATGCGATCCTCGCCGAAATCAGGCCGCAATAGACGACGAAGCAGCGGGCGGCGCAATGGCCACGCGCCGCCTCGATTGACGGGCCGGACGGATTTGCTTAAGTCCGCTCACCCCGCGGGCCCCTGTGGTGGAACTGGTAGACGCGCCGGACTCAAAATCCGGTTGCCTCTACATCCGCCACACGCGCCAAAGGTGTTAGTAGTCAAAGGGTTACGGTCGATCGCTCGATCGTTTCCCGTGTCTCATTTCGCCCTCTAGGGGCAGAATGAGAGCGAGAAGAGGTAGGGAATCGGCGATATGCGGGTGTGGCGGAACTGGTAGACGCGGCGGATTCAAAATCCGTTTCTGGTGACAGAGTGTCGGTTCGAGTCCGACTACCCGCACCAATAATTGCATCCGGTGTGCCGTTGGCCCATCGTTGGGAGGAAACTCCTGAGAGGGGCCGGGCCGGAAGGCCCGGCTCATTGTATGCCGTCAGTGTGCGAAGCGCGGTGTACCGGCCGCAGGCTTGCCGGGCGGTACTAGGAGCGTCGCGGTCCCCGCCGAGGCGAGCGCCACCACCGCCCACACGCCCAGTCCCAATTCGAAGCCGCTGTCGATCGCGGGCGCGATGAGGCTGGACGCAGCTAGCGACGACATCGCCGCTACCCCCAGCGCCCCTCCCACTTCATGGAAGGTATTGATCACCCCGGACATGACTCCGGCCTCTTCGTGAGCCACGTTAGAAAGCGCCGTCGTCGTCGCAGCTACGAACGCGCCTCCGAGGCCGAGTGCTGCGATCGAGATCCCGGTGATCAGCAGAACGGCGGTGTCGAACTGCATGGTTGCCAGGCCGAATCCGGCTGCCGCTATAGCGAAGGCCAGGCTCCCGACGGCTCGCCCGCCAACCTTCAAGACGAGTGTGCCACCTAGATGTGCACCGACAAGCGTGCCCAGGGCAACCGGTAGGAAGGCGAGCCCCGTCGTCAGCGGCGACCATTGCAGGCGGGCCTGCAGGACAAACGACATCACGAAGAAGCCTCCGACCAAAAGGACGCTCGCGAGAAGCATCATGAAGATGCCGGCGCGGATCGGCTGCCTGCCGAATACGCCGAGATCGATGAGGGGATCGGCCAGCCGCCGCTCGACAACCACGAACGCGAGCAGAAGCACAGCCGCCGCGAGCAGCGGCACGAGCCAGGTCACGAGCCCAGCGTCGGGTCGGGCATTGGTGATGCCATAAGTGAAGCTCGCCATCGCGAACGTGATGGTCGCGCCACCGACCCAATCGAGCCGCCGGCCGGCGGCGCTGGGTGCGACTGCCGGCACGAGAAACGGCACCACGAGCGCGACCAGTACGCCGACCGGCACATTGACGAAGAAGATCCAGCGCCAACCTGGGCCGTCGGTAAGCACACCGCCCAGAAGCACGCCGACCGCAGCGCCGACACCACCGATCGCGGCCCATACGCCGAGCGCCCGGTGCCGGTTTTCGCCGGTGAACCGCGTCGTCAGGGTCGCGAGGGCTGACGGCGACAGCAGTGCGGCGCCGACACCTTGCAGCGCCCGTGCGCCGATGAGCGTCGTCGCGCTCGACGCGAACCCGGCCGCGAGCGAGGCGGCCGTGAACAGCAGGAGGCCGATCAGGAAGACCCTTCGCGATCCGAAGAGGTCGGCCGACCGGCCACCGAGGAGCATCAGTCCGCCGAAGGGGATGGCATAGGCAGCGATCGCCCAGCCGGCGGATGCCGCCGACAAGCCAAGGTCGCGGCTCAGATCAGGCAGGGCAACGTTGATGACGGTGACGTCGAGGATCAGCATGAACTGAGCCAGCGCCAAAGCGGCGAGTGCCAGCCAGTCGGCAAGGCCCGGTGGTTTGGTTGCGCCTGATGTTTGGAGAGCGTGAGACATGGACCTTCCTAACATGAACACGTATGTTTGAGTTAGTAACTTATACACTCGTGTTCGAGATAGTAAAAGGGGGCAGCTATGCCTGAAGTGCAAGAGGGGCGTGCCAAGCGCGCCGACGCCGTGCGGAACCGCGACGGGATACTGGACGCCGCGCTCGAGCTGTTCCTCGATAATCCGCGTGCGAACATGGCCGAGATCGCTGCCGCTGCGGGGGTCGGCAGGGTGACGCTCTACGGACACTTCGCATCACGGACGGAGCTGATGGACGCCCTGTTCGAGCGCACGATTGCTAAGGCCGAGGAGCAGCTGGCGAAGCTCGATCTCAGCGGTGATCCGATGACCGCGCTGGAACGGCTGGTGGCGTCGTCCTGGCGCATCGTCGATGCCTTTCACCGGCTGCTCGCGGCAGTCGAGCTGGAGCTCTCGCCGAACCGCATCCGCGAGCACCACCACAAGCCCATGCAGCGCGTCACCCGGCTAATCACCCGCGGCCGGAAGGAGGGGAGCTTCCGCTCCGACCAGCCGGTGAGCTGGCAGACGGCCTGCTTCTACGCGCTTCTCCACGCCGGCGCGGCCGAAGTCCGCACCGGACGCCTTGCTGAAGATGAGGCGCAGTCGGCGATCGTTGCTTCGATTGCGGCGGTCCTGGCGCCTCGCTAGTGCGAGAGCCCGCACCAATTGAGAAGAGACGCTAGCGTGCCACCGCGCGAATACCTTCAAGCTTCGTTCGCTTAAGCAGCAGGGCGTTGATGGCGACAAGGGCGGAACTGCCGGACATCGCCAATGCAGCGATCTGCGGGCTGAGGACGAATGGAAAAAAGACGCCCGCCGCGATCGGGAACGCGATGACGTTGTAGCCGACCGCCCACCAAAGGTTCTGGTGCATCTTCCGAAGCGTCGCCTTCGAAAGCGTCATAGCACCGACGACATCAAACGGATCGCTTTTCATGAGGACGACGTCCGCGCTTTCGATCGCCACATCTGTTCCCGCACCAATCGCGAAGCCGACGTCGGCTTGAGTGAGTGCGGGCGCGTCGTTCACGCCGTCCCCGACCATGCCAACCTTGAGCCCTTGGCTCTGGAGTTCCTTGATCTTTTCGGCCTTTTGACCCGGCAGCACGTCGGCGAGGATGATGTCGATGCCGAGGAGACCGGCGATGCGCTTGGCTGTCCCGGCATTGTCGCCGGTTAGCATCGCGATGCGCACGCCTTGCTCATGGAGCTTAGCGATTGTCGCCGCCGAGGTCGGACGCGGCGCATCGGCTACCGTAATCAGACCCAGCAATTTGCCGGACCGCGAGACATAGGTCACCGTTCGGCCCTCGCCCTTCAGGACTTCCGCCTGCTCGCCGAGTTGCCCCAGTTCGACTTTGTTCTCGTCCATGAGGCGCCGGTTGCCGACGAGTACGGGTGCGCCGCCGATCTCAGCGCTGGCGCCGCGGCCATCCATGTAGTGGAAGTGCGCCAGGTCCGGGCGCGAAAGGTCCGCCGCCCGCTCGAGAATCGCGAGAGCGATTGGGTGGTCGGAGTTCTGCTCAATCGCCGCGGCTATGCCAACCAGTTCGTTGTCGGTCACGCCCTCGGCGGGGACGACATCTATGACTTTCGGCTGTCCCATGGTGAGCGTGCCGGTCTTGTCAAAGACGATGACGTCGAGCTTTGTCGCTTCCTCAAGTGCGGCGGCGTTCTTGAACAGAATACCGTTCGAAGCGCCGAGGCCGGTGCCGACCATGACCGCCATCGGTGTCGCGAGGCCGAGGGCATCGGGGCAGGCGATGACGAACACGGTGATCGTGAGAGTGAGGGCAAAGAGCAGCGGCTGCGCGAGGACCCAGAACCACACAGCGAACGTCGCGAGCCCAATGAGTATGGCGGCGAGCACGAGCCACTGCGAGGCGCGGTCGGCAAGGAGCTGGGCCGGCGCCTTGGAATTCTGCGCCTCCTGCACGAGCTTGACGATCTGTGCCAATGCCGTGTCAGCACCTACCTTGGTGGAGCGGTATCGCAGGGTGCCACTCTTGTTGATGGTGGCGCCAATTACCGCATCTCCTACCTTCTTGGTGATCGGCATCGACTCGCCAGTGAGCATCGACTCGTCGATCGTGGATTCGCCCTCGATGACTTCGCCGTCGACCGGCAGCTTGTTGCCCGGCCGGAGGACGACAATGTCGCCGAGCACCACCTCGGCGGTGGGGATCTCGTGTTCGGCACCGTCGCGCAGGACGGTGGCTTTCGGCGGCGCCAAGTCCATCAGGGCACGGATAGCCGCCGAGGCGCCGGCGCGCGCCCGCATCTCGAGCCAGTGCCCGAGGAGGATGAAGACGAGGAGTATCGAGGCCGCCTCGTAGAACTGGGCGCCCTCAAAGAAGAAGGTCGAGCCGACGCTGAAGAGGTAACCGGTCCCAACGCTGAGTACGACGAGCACAGCCATATTGAGCGTGCCGTTGCGGAGCGCCCGCCACGCCGAGATGAGGAAGGGCCAGACGGGATAGAGAATGGCAGCGCTCGCAAACAGGAACATCGTCACGTTCATGCTGAGGCCGAAGGGAGGCTCGAAAAGCGGCGCCGTGAGGCCCATCGGGTCCATTGCGAGGATCGGAAGTGTGAACACGAGGCTGACCAGAAAGCGGTTCCGCATGTCTCTGACCATGTCCTGCATGTCCATGCCGGCGCCGTGGCCCATCTCATGTGCCATCGCGTCGTGCGAGGGTCTCGGCTTCGCGCCTGGTCGCTTGGTGCCCGGCGGGGGAGCCGCGGGCGAATGATCGTCGTGGTCCGTGCTATGCGTGACATGACCCGCCTGCACCATCTCGACGTGGCCCTCGTGGCGGGGATGTTCTCCTGCCGGTGGCACAATCGTGCTGTCCGGCGCACACAGATGGCGTGGTGCTATTTCTCCACGGCAATGGAAGCCGCAGGCCTCGATCTCGGCGGCAAGGGTCTTCGGGTCGGTGACATGCCCGTCATAGGTGATACTCGCGGTGCTCGAGCCGGCGTTCATCGACACCTTCGAAACACCCTTCATCGCCTTGAGACGTTTCTCGACTGCGACAAAGTCGAGGATGCTGAGGAGGTCCCCGACTTCCAGCGTGGCTGTCTTCATGCTCTGCTCCTCTGGGCTCTCGCCTCTACGCTCAGGTTCGATAACCGAAGGTCGACATCATCCCGGTCGCCATGTGGTAGAGATGGTGGCAGTGGAACGCCCACTGGCCGACGTTATCGGCGTCGGCCGCGAGGGTGACCGAACGCATCGGCGGGATCAGTACGGTATCGCGGACCGCGCCGGTAAATCTCTGCCCATCGATTGCGACAACCTGGAAGTGATGGCCGTGCAGATGCATGGGGTGGGCCATCATGCTCATGTTGGTGAGCTTCACCTCTACGCGGTCACCGATGTCGGCGAGGATGGGAGCATCGAGGCCCAGGCTCCAGGTGTACTTGGCCATATCACCGTTGAGCGTCATCTCGAACGTCTTGTCCGCGGGACGTGCAGCGAGAGGGGCAAGGGGCCGCAGCCGGCTTTCGAGCGCCAGGTCGAGCACGGGACCGTCCACCGTTCCCGCGGATGAGACCTTGACTACGTCGGAACCAGTCGGCTGGAGAATGACACCGGTTCGCTGAGGTGCACCTTCACGCAGGGCCAGAACAGGGAACGACCGGGTATCCGCTGGCAGCTGCAGGCGGATATCGACCCGCTGCCCCATGCTCATAGGAAATTGCTGTCCCGCAATCGGTTCGACCGGCTGGCCGTCGACGGCAATCAGCCGGCCTTCGAGTTCGCCCAGATCGATGGTGAAGGCGGTCGCGGTTGCTCCATTGATGATGCGCAGTCGCACCCGCCCGCCGCGTTCGACCTGCACCACCTCGGGATCGTCAAGCGTGCGGTCATTGGCAAGATAGGCGTCGTATTCAATGTCGTTGAGGTCCATCGGCATCCCCACGGCACCGGCCGACATGTCGATGCTCCCGTGTCCCATCGCGCCATGATCCATGGCCCCGCCGGCCCCATTGCCGGTCAGCCCGGCAAGGAGTTCTTCCGGCGATTTGAAGGAGAAGTCGTGCAACAGGATGACCACCTCCTGCTCGTCGAGTCCGTCGTCGGCGGGATCAGCCACGATGAGTGGCGCGGCGAGCAGCAACTGCTCCTGCAAGGTGTGGGCATGCATCCAGTGCGTGCCCGGGCCACCCACCGGGAAGTCGAACGAGCGATCGGTCCTTGCCGCGATCAACGGCATCGGCGCATGGCCGACACCATCGTTCGCCCATGGTGGTGTGAGCCCATGCCAGTGGGCGATTGTGGCCTCATCGGTCTCGTTTCGCAGCAGCACGTTGAAGGCGTCTCCGGCGCGGAAGCGCAGCCCTGGACCATCCGGCCCTTGTAGTCCGAAGACACTTGCTGCCTTGCCGCTCACCTCGATCGTTCGCTTCACGACGCTGAGAAGTAGGGGGGCGCTCGGGCTGGCCGCGAATGCCGGCCCCAACAGGCTGCTCGAGAGCGAAGCGACAGCGGTGCCGGCCAGCATGCCCGTGACGAGCTCACGACGGTTCATCTTCTAGTTCCTTTCGAGCATTGAAATCGGGGTGGAATTGCGCGCTTCGAGGGTGACACTGATGAGACTGGCGACCCAGAGCAGCGCAAGGGCGAGGAGCACCCAACGGAAGTCGGAGTTGATCGCGAAGTTGGTGAACACCATCAAGCCGATGCCCGAGGCTCCCGCCGCGACGGCGCCGGCGATGGCGAGCGGCTCTCGGCGTCGGTATGACGTCGCGGCAAGCGCGATTGTGAGCAGTCCCGTCGCGAGGGCGTAACCTCCGAGAACACGGAACACATTGGACAACCAAGCGGCGAGGCGCGGAGTGCCTGCTGCAATGTCGACGGCGCTCGTTCCGAGGAACCGAAGATCCTCAGGCAAGAGCGGCGGTCGCACAACGACGAAGTAGACGCCAATTCCAGTGATGGAGAGTCCAGCAAGTATGAGGAGGACCGCCGACGCGCGCCAAGGTGCCTTGTCGGTCATTCGAGCACCTCTGAATCGAGGTGACTTGGGATGCCGCAACTCCAGCCGAGCTCGGTCATGATGCGATCTCGCAGAGCCAATGAAGCCTCGGGCTCGCCATGCGAAATGAAGGTCTTTCGGGGAGCTCGAGTGAAACCGCCAAGCCACCGCAAGATTTCGTCTGCGTCAGCGTGGGCCGACAGCATCGGCAGGTTCTGCACTTCGGCCCGTATCGGAACATAACCGCCGTGTATCTTGACGCTTTCGGCGCCACCGACCATAGCGGCACCACGCGTGCCGGCGGCCTGGAACCCGGCGAACAGCACCGTGTTGCGTCGGTCCGGTGCGTAGTGCTTGAGGTGGTGGAGAATGCGACCACCCGTGGCCATTCCGCTTGCCGAGATGATGATCTTGGGCATTGGATTGACCATCAGGGCCTTGGAGGCCTCGACCGACCGGATGTACTCGGCGACGTCGCAGGCCCTTGTGCAGGCATCAGCCGAAAGCCGATGGTCGGGGAGATGCGTGCACAGCATCTCGCTTGCATTGATCGCCATCGGGCTATCGAGAAAGATCGGAATGTCGCCGATACGGCGGGCCGCTTTCAATTGCTCCAGATGGTAGAGCAGCGATTGGGCACGGCCGACAGCAAAAGCCGGAATGAGGATTGTGCCGCCGCGCGACTTGGTTCGATTGATGACGTCGGCAAGCGCATCTTGCGGATCGACAGGCTCATGGCGCCGATTGCCATAGGTCGACTCGACCACGAGGTAATCGGCCTCGGGCACGGGCTCCGGATCGGGCATCATGGCGTCGCCGTAACGGCCAAGGTCACCCGAGAAGACGATCCTGGTACCTTCCCATTCGCAATCGATCGTCGCCGCGCCGAGGATATGGCCGGCGTGACGCAGCGTGATGGTCGGTCCCTCGGCCAATTTCATCGGCTGCCCGAACGGCACGGAGGAAAGATGAGCAAGAGCGGCCTCGGCATCCTTGAGCGTGTAGAGAGGTAGGGCCGGTTGATGCTTCGAATAGCCGTGTTGGTTGGCGGACTCGGCATCCTTCTCCTGAAGGAAGCCGCTGTCTCGGAGGAGAATCTGGCAGAGCTCCAGGCTCGCATGGGAACAGTAGATCTTGCCGGCGAAGCCGTCGCGGACGAGCGCCGGCAGGTAGCCGGAGTGATCGATATGCGCGTGCGTCAGCAGAACGGCGTCGATCGACCGGGGAGCGACGGGAAACGGCGCCCAGTTCCGTAGGCGAAGGTCCTTCACCCCTTGGAACAGCCCGCAATCGACGAGGATACGACGGTCGTCGTGTTCGAGCAGGAACTTGGACCCTGTAACGGTTCCGACACCGCCAAGGAAGGACAGACGCAAGCTCATCGGGCGAGCTCCATTGGGACTGCCGGCGGAGACCAGCTTCGTGTTGAAATGGGAGGAGCGGGCATGACGCCCGCTCCGGCTAGAGGCCGCGAGCCGCGACCGCGTTGTGTACAGACGCGAAGATTGAGCCCGTGAGGATGCCGAAAGCGACACTGAAGAAGAGCCCTTCGAGCCATGCTTGTGGCGAGCCGATGGATGACAGAGTAAAGAGGCTCACCCAGGCGTGGGTCACCTGGAGGCTCCCACCAAGAAGCTCCACCAGGCCGCAGGCTACGAACAGTACGACCATGGCCAGGCTCAGGGCGACCGCTGCTCCAAGGATGGAGAGCGTGCGATAGCGTTCCATGTTGGTCATGGCGCTGCCTCCTCCTTGAGCCGCTGCATCTCCTCCCGCATGAGCTGCATTGTCTCCATCATCGACTTCTGCGTGAGCTGCATGGACTCCATCATTCTTATCATCTGCATCATGGGCATGCCTTCCATGCCCGGACCCATCATCATGTCCTGCGGAGGGCAGTCCGCCGGCAGCGCGGGCGCGGGCGTGTCTGGTGTTGCGGGTGCGGAGCTTTCCGCATTTGCAGGTTCGCTGCTTGCGTCGGGATGATGGGGGTCTTCCTGAGTGAAGGCGGGCGCGGAAAGCGCGAGGATTGCCGCGGATGCGAGCAAGAGAGATCGAATAGACATGGTTGCACTCCTTTCCGGGTGCCGTGACCGCGGGTGGGCGAGCGGCTGCTCGCCGAGAGCCAAGAGGTCAAGAATCGGGAGGATGAGCCGTCCGAAGGCGGCGCGGTCAAAGCTAGGCGAGGGTCGCCGGTGGCCGCTGCTCAACCGGCATCATGCAGCCGCTGAGGCGAGGCGTCGGGCGCGGAGCGTCAATCGACACGCGCGTAGACCGAATGGCGAGCGTGGCGTCGGAGGTGCAGAACACCTGAGCGCCGCCGCAACTGGCGGCAGCCATATGGCAGCAATCCTCCGCCGTATCGGAACGGCAGGCGGAAGAAGTGCATGCCGGGTGATCGACGCTGGAGGGCTCCATCTGTGCCGAAGAGAGGCCGCCTGCGTTGTGATGCATCGGCGGGTGCGCACTCGCACCACCCGCTGACGCAAGGGAAAGGCCCGTCGCGAGGATCAGCAGCGCCATCAAGATCGGCAGATGGTGGAACACACGTCTCATAAGTGGCACCATAGCAACCAAATTCGGCATGTCACTTTGATCGAGATCAACTCGGGTGCATCCGGCCCCGGCGCAGATGTCGATCGTCAAGTCTGGCTTGGGCGATTCCGTGATTATGGGTGCCGACGTGAGAATATTGACCCTGAACGGTGGGTCATCGAGCTTGAAGTTCGCCGTCTGCGAGGCGGCGGCAGGTGGCCGGCTGACGGTTGGGAAGTTCGATCGTCTCGGGTCCAGCGCAGTGACGTTCGGCGTCGAGGGTGAACAGCACCCAGCAGAAATAGCACGTGCCGATCATAAGCAGGCTGTCGAGCATCTGCTGGATTGGATCGATCAACGATATGGCCTTGGGACCTTGGGTGCCATTGGCCACCGCATCGTCCATGGCGGGCCGCGCTACCGGCAATCCGAACGCATCGACGCCTCGATGATGGATGCATTGCGACGGCTCGCCGACTTCGCCCCTGAGCACCTGCCGGCGGAAATCGAAATGATCGAGGCCTGCCAGCAGCGTCTTCCCAATGTCGTGCAGGTCGCTTGCTTCGACACGGCGTTTCATCGCGACCTGCCCGCGGTGTCGCGCCTGCTCGCGATCCCGCGCAAGTTCTCCGAAGCCGACGTGCAACGCTACGGCTTTCACGGCCTCTCTTACACCTACTTGCTCAAGGAGCTTGGCCGGATAGCTGGCCCGCAAGCTGTGAATGGCAGAGTGGTTCTCGCGCACTTGGGAAATGGCGCAAGCCTCGCCGCCGTCAAAGGCGGCAAGAGCGTGGACACGACGATGGGATTCACCCCTGCCGCTGGCATCCCCATGAGCACCCGCGCCGGCGATCTCGATCCCGGCCTCGTGCTTTATCTCGCCAAGCGCGAGGGCATGGACGCAGAAGGTTTCGATCGCATGGTGAACCATCAATCGGGCCTGCTCGGCGTGTCGGGGACCAGCTCGGACGTGCGCGATCTGCTTGCCCGCGAAGCGGACGACAGCCACGCCGCCGAGGCGATCGCACTCTTCTGCTACCGCATCCGCAAGACCGTTGGCGCTTTCGCGGCGGCGCTGGGCGGCATCGACACGCTGGTGTTCTCGGGTGGCATCGGGGAAAACGCTCCGGTCATCCGCGAGCGGGTCTGCGAGGACCTCGGATTTCTCGGCATTGCCCTCGACGAGAACCGCAACGCCAATGGAGCTGGGCTCATATCAACCGGCGCGGTCGCCGTGCGCGTCATTCCCACCAACGAAGAGGCGGTCGTCGTGGAGGCGGTTCGCCACATCCTCAACAATAGGACGGAAAGCTGATGGCCACGCCCCTGAGCGCCGAGGAGCTCCGGCTCATGCATGCCTACTGGCGGGCGGCAAACTATCTTTCCGTTGGCCAGATCTACCTGCGCGACAATCCGCTGCTCAAACAGACGCTCACACTTGCGCATGTGAAGCCGCGTTTGCTCGGTCATTGGGGCACGACGCCAGGGCTCAACTTCATCTACCTCCATCTTAACCGGCTGATCAAAATGCTGGACCTCGACATGATCTACGTCACGGGCCCGGGGCATGGCGGACCGGGTCTCGTGGCGAACACCTACCTCGAAGGGACGTATAGCGAGCTCTATCCGGAGGTGGGCCAGGACGAGGCTGGCCTCAAGCGCCTCTTCACCCAGTTTTCTTATCCGGGCGGGATTCCGAGCCATGTCGCCGCCGAAGTGCCGGGGTCGATCAACGAGGGCGGCGAGCTCGGTTACTCGCTGATGCACGCCTACGGCGCGGCCTTCGACAATCCCGATCTCATCGTTGCCTGCGTGGTCGGTGACGGCGAAGCCGAGACGGGCGCGCTGGCGACGAGCTGGCACTCGAACAAGTTCCTCAACCCTGCTCGCGATGGCGCCGTGCTGCCGATCCTGCATCTCAATGGCTACAAGATCGCGAGCCCGACCGTGCTGTCGCGCATCAGCCACGACGAGTTGGAGCAACTGTTCCGTGGCTACGGCTACGCCCCGCATTTCGTCGAGGGCAGCGAGCCCGACGAGATGCATCAGAAGATGGCGGCAACGCTCGATCGCGTCATTGCCGACATCCGCTCGATCCAGGCCGAGGCGCGCACGAACGGCTTTTCGCAGCGCCCGGCCTGGCCGATGATCGTGTTGCGATCTCCCAAGGGGTGGACTGGTCCCAAGGAGGTGGACGGCAAGCCCACCGAAGGCTCATGGCGTTCGCATCAGGTGCCGCTCGCCAAGCTCGCCGAGGATCCAGGCCACCTCGCCATCCTCGAAGATTGGCTACGGAGCTACCGTGCGGAGGAACTGTTCGACACAAATGGCTGGCTGATCCCTGAACTGGCCGAGCTTGCTCCCAAAGGCACCCGTCGCATGGGCGCCAATCCGCATGCAAATGGCGGGCTCCTGCTCAAGGACCTCAGGCTGCCAGACTTCCACGACTATGCGGTCGATGTCCCCGCGCCAGGCATGGCTCAGGTCGAGGCAACCCGCAAGGCGGGCGAACTCCTGCGCGACGTACTCAAGCTCAATGCGGTCGAGCAGAACTTCCGGGTCTTCGGCCCCGACGAAACCGAGTCCAACCGGCTCGGCGCAGTGTTCGAGACCACGGATCGGGTGTTCACCGGAGAGATCGTCGAGAACGACATCCAGCTGTCACCCGACGGGCGAGTGATGGAGGTGCTGAGCGAGCACCTCTGCCAGGGGTGGCTGGAAGGCTATCTACTGACCGGCCGGCACGGCTTCTTCTCTTGCTATGAGGCCTTCATCCACATCGTCGATTCAATGTTCAATCAGCACGCCAAGTGGCTCGATGTCAGCAAGGACGTCCCGTGGCGGAAGCCAATCGCGTCGCTCACTTATCTGCTGACGTCCCATGTCTGGCGGCAGGACCACAACGGATTCTCACACCAGGATCCGGGCTTCATCGATCACGTCGTCAACAAGAAGGCGGGTGTGGTCCGGGTCTATCTGCCGCCGGATGCCAACACGCTGCTCTCCGTCGTCGACCACTGCCTTCGCAGCCGCGACTACATCAACGTCATCGTTGCCGGGAAGCAGTCGGCGCCGCAATGGTTGCCGATCGACGCGGCGGTTGCCCATTGCGCCGCCGGCATGGGCATCTGGGACTGGGCGTCGGATGCCGGCGAGCCAGATGTGGTCGTCGCCTCGGCGGGCGACGTACCGACGATGGAGGCCCTGGCGGCAGTGAAGCTGCTGCGTGAGTGGTTTCCGACCCTGCGACTGCGCTTTGTCAACGTCGTCGATCTCTTGGCACTGCAGGCGCCTGGCCAGCATCCGCACGGCGTTGACGATGCGACGTTCGATGCGATGTTCACCACCGACAAGCCGGTGATCTTCGCCTATCACGGATATCCCACACTGATCCATCGGCTGGCCTACCGGCGCACCAACCATCACAATTTCCACGTGCACGGCTTCGAGGAAGAGGGTACTACGACGACGCCCTTCGACATGGCGGTGATGAACCGGATCGACCGCTTCCACCTGGCCAGGGCTGTGGTCGACCGCGTCTCCTCACTCTCTTCCGAACGCTCGCGCTTTGCGGCATTCGTTGAGGCGAAGCTAGCGGAACATGACGCCTACATCCGCAAGTATGGCGAGGACCTCCCCGAGGTCCGCGACTGGCGGTGGTAATCAATCGCGAGCACTTTGCGCCGGATCAAGGACGGTTGCGCCTTCATGCGGTCTGATGCCGCTGTCCAACATGGCGGTGGCATCATGAAGCGATATTCCAAAGGTTCGATTGCATTTCTAGCCGCAGTCTTGCCGTTGATGACGGCAAGCGCCTGGGCTGCGGGCGATCACAACCATTCCGATGCGAGTGGGACAGTTGAGGCCCCGCTCGACATTGTACGAGCAGCCGATGATCTGCCTGCGCCGATCGGCATCCGTTCGGCGCGGACGGTCAAGGTGAACCTGGATACTGTCGAGGTGACAGGTCGCCTGGCGGATGGCACGGCGTACCACTACTGGACCTTCGGCGCGAAAGTGCCGGGCCCCTTTGTCCGGGTCAGGGTCGGCGACACGGTTGAGGTGACCCTGACCAACGCGGCAGACAGCAGCGAGAAGCACAGCGTCGATTTCCACGCCGCAACCGCGCCGGGTGGAGGTCACTTCGCGACCGAAGCCGCCGCCGGGGAAAGCAAGAGCTTTGCATTCGCGGCGACCAAGCCCGGCCTATATGTCTATCACTGCGCAGTGCCCGAGGCCGCGGAGCACATCGCCAATGGCATGTATGGCCTGATCCTGGTTGAACCCGAGGAGCCGCTGCCGGCGGTCGACCGCGAATTCTATGTCGTGCAGGGAGAGGTCTATACTCACGAAACCTTCGGCACCGAGGGACTTGCTGCCTTCGATCCCGCCAGGATGCACGGCGAGGACGCGGAGTACTACGTGTTCAACGGAGCGGCCGGCGCGCTCGCCGAAGACCCACTCGAGGCCAAAGTGGGCGAGACGATCCGTATCTACTTTGGCGTCGGGGGACCGAACAAGACGGCGAGCTTCCACGTGATCGGCGAAATCTTCGATCGGGTCTATCAGCTTGGCTCGCTCACGAGCCCGCCGCTCACCGACGTACAGACGATCTCTGTGCCTCCAGGTGGTAGCGCCATCGTGGACCTCGAGTTGGAGGAGCCAGGCGATTTCACCCTCGTGGATCACGCGCTGGCGCGGGCATCGCGCGGTCTGGTGGGCAAGCTCGTCGTTCGCGAATAGGCAGGCTAATTGCGCACCGTAGCATTTGGCCGGCGCCAGCTTGAATTGATCGAGCGCAAAGGCCTGGATGTCAGACCATGCGACATATGTCTGCCGCGCTCCATGTGCGGCAGATACCACGGAGGTCGAAAATGAGGTCCTATCCGTTCAGCGCCGAGGCGCGCGGCATGGTTGAAGCACCGGCGGATGTCGTGTTCGCCTTCCTTGACGACCAGGAGAACCTCTCCTCGCACATGAGCAAGCCCTCGGGGATGATGCTGGGCACCACGATGAAGATCGCCATGGAGCCCGATCATACCAAGCGGGTCGGATCGCGCTTCGGCTTTACCGGCAGTGTCTTGGGCGTGCCGCTGAGGGTGGACGAGGTCGTGACCTCCCGGACCCCACCGTCGAGCAAGACCTGGGAAACGACGGAGGAGCCGAGGTTGTGGGTGATCGGACGCTACGGGATGGGTTTTGAGCTGGTGCCTCAGGGCAGCCGCTCCGAGTTGCGTGTCTACATCGGCTACGACCGGCCAAGTGGAGTACTGGGAGGTATTCTGGGACGACTTTTCGGTCCAGCCTATGCGCGGTGGTGTACTCGCATCATGGTGGATGACGCCGCCAAGCACTTCGGACACGCGACAGCGGAGCTGGCATGAAGGCCGAGACCAACTGGTGCGTGATCACCGGCGGCCCAAGTTCAGGTAAGACCACGACCGTCAACATCCTCCGGGAGCGCGGCTATGTGACGACCATCGAACACGCGCGGCACTACATCGACACGCAGCGAGTCACCGGAAAGACCGTCGAGGAAATCCGCGCCAACCAGCTCGTATTTCAGCGCGGCATTCTCGACATGCAGATCGAAGAGGAAAGGGGCATCGATGCGAAGGCGCTCGTGTTCCTCGACCGAGCGCTTCCTGACGCGCTGGCCTACTACCGTTTTCTCGGCCTTGAACCCGACGCCGACTATCTGTCGCTCATCCGGCCGGGCGTTTACCGCTCCGTCTTCGTGCTCGATCTTCTGCCGCTCGCCACCGACTACGCGCGCACCGAAGACCGTGCCGCGCAGATTGAGATCCATCGTCTGCTCACCGAGGTCTACACGGAACTCGGCTATCGTCCGCGCGCGGTGCCGCCTCTGCCGCCCGAGAATCGGGTGGACTTCATCCTGGCGGCTCTCAACGAACCGATCCACCAGGCTCAGACGGCGCCACGCCCACCGAGCGCGGTAGCTCCGTAGTTGGTGAGACCGCGGGGCTTGTAGACCGACAGAACGGTAGCAATCAGCAGAACGATTGCTCCGCCTGACGCGTGCAGCATCATCGAGAATCGCGCGCCGCTGTAGCCGTCGAGATTCCCGCCAATCGCAGCCAGGGCCAACGCGTCGATCGTCTGCGTCTGCAGCATCAGCACCACGACCGCGATGGTCGTCAGGACCAGCTTCACGATCACCCAGTAGTAGCGAAAGAGGCCCCATGGGGTGCCGAGCGATTGCACCACGCCGATGAGCAGCGTCCCGAAGGCCAGCGGGACAATCACCTGCCACGTCACGACCTGCATCGCTTGATATGCGGCGTACGCCAGTTCCGGCCGCGCTGTCGCGCCAGTAATCGCAAGCGCCAGGAAAGCCGAAACGGCACCAACGAAACCCAGAGAGCTCGTGACGTGCAGAACGAGCACGAGTTTGCGCCAAGGAGGCGACAAGGTCATCCGTGCATCCCGCCCATGGCGCCGTGCTGCCACGGACCGTGACCCATCGCCATCAGGATACCGACGGCCAGGATCGCCAACAGGCCGACCCCGACAAAGACCTTGACCCAGTTGGGCATGCCGGTAGCTGCGCGTGCCATCTCATTCTCCGTTGCGATCTGGTGGCGATTTATCGAGACACTATGTATCAATGTCAAGACGGTATGTCTCGACAGCACGCTTCATGTGTGACACCTTCTGACGCATGCCCAAGCTCTGGCACGACACCATCGAAGCGCATCGCTCGGCCGTCGCCGACGCCATCATGGACCGGACTGCCTCCATCGCGGCTTCTGAAGGCGTCCATGCGCTCACGATGGCCCGCATCGCTGAGGAGGCGGGAGTTGGCCGGGCGACACTTTATCGGCATTTCAAGGATGTGGGCGAAATCCTTGCCGCTTGGCACCAGAGGCAGATATCGGCGCACCTCGTGGATCTCGAGAGCGTTCGCGACCGGCATGACAGTCCGCTAAAAGCGCTTGAGGCGGTATTGATTACCTATGCCTTTCACAGCGCGCACGATCATCACGGCAGCCTGGGTCAGGTGCTTCACGCGCAACCGCACGTTCACGATGCGCACCGCCACCTCCAGAGCTTCATCGCCTCCATGGTGGAAACTGCTTCCAATGCAGGACAGATCGACGCTCAAGCAACCCCGGCCGAAGCCGCACGGTACGTGCTCGCTGCAATGCAGGCGCTACCGCCGTCACCGTCCCGGCCGGCGGTGAACCGCCTCGTTGCCATGGTTCTGCAGGGGATAGGCGCCGCTTGACGTTACCCCCGTGGCAAGGAGTAACGGGGGCTGTAACAATTGCGGGCGGACGAGCGGACAGTAACAGTCATGCAGCTCAGTTCGTATCCATCACAGCGCAGAGGTCTGGCATGAAGGCTGGAATTCGGGGTCTCGCGGCGGCAACATCGCTGCTGATCGCTAATGCCGCGATGGCACAGGACGTAGTGCCGCTTGCCGACGTCGCTCACATACACGGGGTCGCTTTCGACGCCCGCCATCCGGGTCAAATCCTGCTCGCCACTCACTACGGTCTCTATCGCAGCGAAGCCGGTGGGCTAGCACGGATCGTGTCACAGGATGGGAGCGACTACATGGGGTTCAGCGTGGATCCTTCCGATCCCGGCGTTCTGCTCGCGAGCGGTCATCCCGCCCAAGGCGGCAACCTCGGCGTCATTGCGTCGAACGACGGTGGGATCACCTGGTCGCAGCGATCGCCGGGCGCGTCGGGACCCGTCGACTTTCATGCAATGACTGTCAGCCGCGCTGATCCCGCCACTATCTGCGGCCTCTTTGGCGCCATCCAGGTCAGCCGTGATGGTGGCAAGACCTGGAGCGTCGCGGGCAGTGCGCCCGAGCGCACGATCGATCTGGCGGCATCGGCACTCGACGCGAACACGCTTTATGCAGGAACAGTTGCTGGCCTCGCTGCTAGTAGCGATGGCGGTGCGACTTGGCGGATGCGGGGCGAGCAGGTCCCGATGACCATGGTGGAGACCGCGCCGGACGGCCGGATCTATGCCTTCTATGCCGGCGTGGGGCTAGTATCAGCGGAGCCGGACGGTTCTGTTTGGCGGCTCGTGAATGGAGACCTGGGCGCGCACGATTTCCTTCATTTTGCGGTCGACCCAGACGATGCCCGCCATATGGCCGCGGTGACGCAGGACAGCCTGATCCTCGAGAGCAGCGACGGAGGAACAAGTTGGTCGCCATTCGACGGCACCTGATTGGGTGGGGCGCGGCGGTCCTTGCGCTCTCCCAGGTCCCGTTTGGGATCGCCCAGGAAGCACCACTGACGGGTGCCGAACTCTATGTTGAGCGTTGCGCTTCCTGTCACGGCGCCAATCTCGAAGGTCAGCCCGATTGGATGGTGCGAGAGCCCGACGGCAAACTTCCGGCTCCGCCTCACGATGCTTCGGGGCATACTTGGCATCACTCAGATAAGCAGCTTCTCACGATTGTCCGAGATGGCCTGGCCGCGATCGTGCCGGGTTACCAGACCGACATGCCAGCGTTTGGCGATCAACTCTCGGACGCAGAAATCCTGGCGATCCTGGATTACTTCAAAAGCCGCTGGCCTGAGCGCGAGCGTGCCTACCAGGCTGCGCGCACCACCGCCGATCCTTAGCTCTTGACCTTGCCACGGGGGGAAGGTGCAAAACCACGTCCACCAACCTCGCGGAGAGTCTGCAAATGACCCACGACCATGATCATCATCACCACGAGCATCATCACCACGCCCATTCGCATAAGCATGCCGACGGCACCGATTGCCATTGCGATCCAGTGACCGACGAGGGTTCGGCTGTCGATCCCGTCTGCGGCATGAGCGTCGAGAAGAGCTCAAGCAGCCTTACCGCCGAGTACCGGGGCGAGACCTACTACTTCTGCTCGCCGGGTTGCCGCACCTCGTTTCTCGCCAACCCCGCCGCCTATGTCAGTTAGAACGCAGGGTTAGGTCAGGGTGTACAATGCACTGAAGACGCAGCTCTCAGAACTGCTGGGCATCAGCAAAGACGCGCTTCACATCCATCTGGGCGTGGCAGTCTTCTTCGGCGTCGCGCTGCTGTTACGACGCCGTCTGGCTGGCTGGGTGCCGTGGCTCGCGCTGCTCGCCGCCGCTCCTGTCCCGTGGCCAGCCAGCCACGGTCCCGCCGCATAGGCTGCCTAGCCTCGCGGAACCGCAGACCCCCCAACTTAGTTCTGCGCCTATGTCCGCCGCACTATCTCGCATACTTCGGACGCTCACCGTTCTCGCCCTGCTGTTGGGAGGAACGGTGAGTCATGACGTGGCGATGGCCAGCGACACAATGGCATCCCGGCATGCCAACGCCGCGGTGCACATAGACGCGGACCGCCACGGTACCCACGATGCCTGCGCCGTCTCTGGCTGCGAGGAATCTGGGGCGCCTTGTTGCATCATGGGGCACTGCCTCCTGGGGATTCCTCTGGCGGCGGAATGCCAGTTTGAAGTCGCGGTGGCGCCCGACCTGGAGGCTGTCGTTCTCCCCGGACGCGCCGCGGGGGTCGTGCGGACCCCGTTTCGACCACCTGCTTTGGTTTGATCGCCGAGGCTGCGGCCTCGAGACGAACAAAGTATCCAACCGAAAGACAGGATCGTCGAAATGATCAAGCACACCCTATTGGTCCTTGGGACCTCCCTCGCCCTCGCCCTCGCCCTCCCGGCCGTCGCCCAGGACACGGCCATGACCTCGGTCGAGCTCCCAGACATCTGCAAGTCCGGAATGCAGCACGACATGGGCTCCATGAAAATGGACATGACCGGGATGGATCAGGCCCATCAGGATCTTGCCATGGGCATGGACGAGACCAACGCCCAGATGATGCAGGGCATGATGGCTGAGGACATCGACGTAGCGTTCGTCTGCGGCATGATCCCGCATCACCAGGCAGCCATCAATATGGCCAAGGCCGAGCTGGAGCACGGTGATAGCGATTGGGCCAAACAAATGGCGCAGAAAGTCATCGATGCCCAGCAGCAGGAAATCGAAGAGATGCTGAACTGGCTCAACGAGCAGAAGTAGACCACGGGAAGGGGGACACCGGCGACGGTGTCCCCCTTCCGCATCTGAGGAAGGAAAGATCATGCACCACGATGACCCGGCCATGCAGGCCTGCATCGATGCCTGCCTTGCCTGCTACAAGACATGCACCGAAACCGCCTATCACCACTGTCTCCACGTCGGCGGCGAGCACGTTGCACCCGCCCATTTCACACTACTGACGGCCTGCGCCGAAATCTGCCGAACCGCCGCGCATTTCATGCTGATCGGTTCTACGCATCATAATCACGTGTGTGGGGAATGCGCCGAAATCTGCGCCGAATGCGCCGATGACTGCGAACGCCTCGGCGACATGCAGAGGTGCGTGGATGCCTGCCGCGCATGCGCCGAAAGCTGCCGGGCGATGGCGGCCTAAGAAACACTACCTCGCCGGAGCAGGAACCTCCGGCGCTGAAAGGCCAGGTCCGCAATCTTCCTCAGCGTCGACGTCACCACGGTAGAAGATCGTTCTCCAGCGCCCAGCGTGCCGTGGGCACTTCTGCCGTCGCTCGCAGTCCATGGCTTCGTGCTTGTGGCACTGGCGTGGGCGATGACCGCGCATCCGATCATTCCCGCACCAGTTCGCACCATCGAAGTTGAACTCATCGACCAGATGGAATTCGAGGACGAGTTCGAAATACCGCCCGACGTGGCGGTGACCCCGCTGGCGGTACCTGTTCCTACTGAGGAACCGGATGCGGCTCCGCCAGCACCGGCAGATGGAATGACGGCAGCAACCGAGCTCTTTGCCAATCGCGTACTCTCTGACCCGCAAAACCGTCAGGTGCGCGAAACGTTGCCCCAGCTCGAGAACACCGAGCGCATCATCCAGCTGTGCGTCATCGAGGGCCTCGAGCAACTCCGTGTGGCGCGGCCAGGCCCGTTGCCGGACTCCATTTCGTCCGCAGCATTCGCGCCGACGCTCCTTCGCGGCCTAACGCTGGACGCACCTGAGGCCGCGTTCCGCGCCGCGAAGCGTTGGTATGGACTCCGCTTCTCCTGCACGGTTGCTCGCGATCTCAGTGGGGTGCAGGGATATCGGTTCGCTATCGGTGATGCTATCCCGGAACAAGAATGGGAAGCGCACGATCTGATCCCCGAAGATGAGGACGAATAGCTGCATTTCCGAACTCCGGCCGTTTTGGCGCCTGAAGTTTTGGACCACTTCTGGCAGCCCCGGCGGGAGGCAGAAGATAGCGTCGCGTCGCTGCGAACTTGACGCGAATTTTTGAATGTCTTGGGCCGTCGAACGGCAATCCAACCGAAAGGCTGGATCATCGAAGTCAGAAGGGGCACGCGAAGTAGTGCCCCTTCTGAGCCGTCGATGACGACCAATGGTGCCTGTCAACCGACAGGCACTTCCTTTGCCGCCGGTGCGCCTCGCAAGAAGAGCAGGCCGAGAGTGGCTGAGCTGGCCGTGGACCTTCCTCATCAACGTGCCGCTGGGTGCACTCGTCTTCCTGCTCGCGCCCACGGTGATCCGCTACACGGCCCCCAGCGTCGGACGTATCGACTGGATCGGCGCCGGTACGATCACGGCCGCGCTTGTGACTGCGGTATATGCGATTGTGACCACCGAACCAGGCCAGTGGAGCTCGGTTCAGACCCTGACATTGCTTGGCGTGGCTGCCCTGCTCCTGGTCATCTTCCTTGCGATCCAGGCCGTTCGGCAGGAGCCGCTGCTGCCGCTTCGCATCTTCAAGGCGCCGAACCTGGCGCTGGGCAACGCGCTCATGGCGCTGCTTGGCGCGGCGTGGATACCGCTGTGGTTCTACCTCAACCTCTACCTGCAGCAGATCCTGCACTTGTCGGCTCTAGCCAGCGGCCTCGCCTTGCTGCCGATGACGCTGACGATCATGGTCATCATGGTCGGACTTTCGGGGAAGCTGATCGGCCGCTTCGGCGTCAAGGCCAATGTGGTGGTCGGTCTCCTCGCGATGGGCGGAGCCTTGCTCCTGTTCACGCAGGTTCCGCCGAACGGTGACTATTTCGCGAACGTGCTGCCAGCCTCGTTGCTCGCCGCGCTCGGCATGGCCCTCGCTTACATCCCAGTCACGATGGCTGCGATGTCCGGCGCTCGTCCTGAGGAAACTGGCCTTGCGTCGGGGCTCGTCAATACGACGTATCAGGTCGGCTCGGCCGTTGGTCTCGCGGCAATGGTGGCGCTCGCTGCCGCTGCTGGGGTTGAAGGGTCTGGCGGGGCTCTGTTAAGCGGGTTCCACGCTGCATTCTCTGGCGCTGCCTGGGTCGCTTTCGCCGCCGCGGCTCGGTGATGACGCCACCGAGGAACACGCCCGCAGTACCGCCAGCGGCGGCCGCGGCGCCCCAGAAGCCGAAGGCCTTACCGAGTTCCGCGCCGTTGCCGCCGAAGAGCCGCATAATGATCGCCAGGGCAGTTGGAGCGATGAGCGCGGCGCCGACGCCCTGCAGGGCCCGACCGGTCAGCAGAACTTCCTGGCTGGTGGCAAGACCAGCCAGCAAAGAGGCGCCGGTCAGAATGGCGAAGCCAAGCATGAACATGCGGCGGGCGCCGAACACGTCACCCAGCTTGCCGCCGAGCAGCAACAGGCCGCCGAAGGCAATGACATAGGCGTTGAAGATCCAGCTCAGGCCGCCTGGCGTGAAGCCGAGGTCCACCTGAATGGCGGGCAGGGCCACGCCGATGATCGAGGTATCGAGGATGACGATGAATTGCGCCGCGCACAAAAGAGCAAGCGCCAACCACCGCCTGGGGTCGGGTCTTTCCATTTTTGAGTTTCCAGTCCTGTTGTCGCTTTCCGCTCAGCGGAAGTCAGATTCATCGCGCCATTTGCGCGACAGTTGGGGGTCGTAAGGTCTCCAACGCTTGGAGGGTCAAGAGCTTCGATTCACAAAGGTGCGAAAGAAAAATGCCCGGCGAGTGAGCCGCCGGGCATCGGAAAGTGCGCGAATTGTCAGTGACTGTGTGCGCGTGGATCGATGCCGGTGACGCCGAAGCGCGGCTGCCGCTTTTTCGCTTCCGGGGCTACTGCGCTCGCAAAACCCTCAATGATGGGGCACTCCGGCCGATCATCACCCTGGCAGTGATCTGCCAGATGCTGCAGCGTGTCGCTCATCGCCTGCAGGGCTCGTGCCTTTTCCTGGAGGGCGTCGATGTGTTGCAGCGCGATCGCCTTAACGTCCCCGCTGGCGCGGCTGCGGTCGCGCCAGAGCGCCAGCAGGTCCTCCATCTGCTCAACCGAAAAGCCGAGGTCGCGCGCCTGGCTGATGAAGCGCAGGGTATGGACGTCGTTGTCGGAATAGACCCGGTAACCCGACTCCGTCCGCAACGGCGATTTGATGAGACGGATGGATTCGTAATAGCGGATCATCTTGACCGAGACGCCGCTTGCCCTAGAGGTTTCTCCAATATTCACGATGGCTCCGTGCAAGTTCAAGGTCGATTGGCCGAAACCCCAGACATGCCCATCCGTAAGCCTTCCAACGGTTGGAGGGTCAAGACTCCCGCTTGGCTGGAATTCCTCGAGCAGGAGTCGGTTGCGCATGCGACGAAAGTAGCAGGACGACGGTGGTCGGAACACTATCTAGTCAAGCGGAGGCCTAGCAGTTCAACGAGCCGCGCAGTCAAGACCGCTGGTGGCTTCATCCCGCTGGAGCGTTCGCGCCGATCCTCGGTCGCGGACTCTACGCTCAACGCGCGAGGCAGAGGCGGTAGTGTTGAAAGAGGGCCGGGAAGAGCCCGTCGCTTTTCGCCGCTGGCAATTCCCCTCTGCCTCCAGCCTCCTCACCAGCCTTCTGCGCTGCCCGACCCTCTATTTGGCTGTTGCCGGGGTGGCACTTCGCGATTGGGCCCTTTTCGATGGCGGAAAGGTCGATAGTTTCCAACCTTTGTCCGAGACGTATACTTCCCATCGTCGAGGCCCGCTGGTGGCGGGGCTACTACTTTGTGTACGACTGCCGGAGGCTCCGCGGTCGCGCACTCTTCTGGGGCTGTTGCAGCACCCCGGGTGTCATGGCTATCAAGGATTTCGTGGTCGACGACATTCCGTCGACGCACCGCTACGAGGTTAGCGGCTGCGCGTACGGGATCATCCTCGTTGTGGATGTAGCGCATAAACATCGCGACTGTTTTGTGTGCTGTAAGCGCCATTCCGACCTTTAGCGGAATGCCCGAATTGGCGATGTCGGTGGCGGCGCGATGTCTGATGCCATGGGTACCTACATGCGGTACGCCAGCCCGTTCCAGGATACGGCGCCATCCGTGATGATAGGTGTTGTCGGTCATCCGCTTTGAGGGATCGAATATTGATGGACAGACGAATGGCGAGTCCTCCAAGCGTGGCGCCGTCTTCAACAGTCGATGGGCTTCGTCACTGAGCGGCTTGGTCATCCCACCGGTTTTGCTGTCCGGCCACGTCACGCGTCGCTGCTCAAGATCGATCCATTTCCACTCGAGCGAGAGCACCTCAGACATACGGGCCGCGAATTCAAACTGAAGTCGGATCGCTAGTGTGATGAACGGATGCTCGAGTCCATCCTGATCGGCACGATTGAGGTAGGCGTAGAGCTTCCGCATCTCATCGTCAGTGATGAAGCGGGTCGATCCTTTCTCGGGATACTTCTGAACGTGTCGGCAGGGGTTGGAAGCATCCGGGCGGAGGCCCCAGACCTCCGCTAGGTTGAACATCTTGCGCAGACAGGCGAGGGTCCTGTTGGCGATGATCGGACGATCCGCCATGGCTGTCATCAGAGCCGAGATGTCGGCCCGCGTGACATCGGGTACCTTCATCCGGCCGATCCGCGGCAGAATGTGGTTCTTGATGTTGAGCTCGTTGGTCTCGACAGTGCTCGGCTTGTTGTGCAGCTTGGAGTGGTCACTGATGAAGCGCTCGCAGAGCTGCTTCACCGTTAGGGCCGCGCGCGCAGCGGACTTTTCCCTACCCGGGTCCTTGCCTTGACGGACTTCCGCAAGCCAGTCCTGAGCGATCTTACGAGCAATCTCGACCGTTAGCTCACCGAAGCGGCCGATCGCGGGCTTGCGGCGGACGCCGGCGTTGGTCTGGTACTGGAGCATGAAGATCTTGCGACCCGCCGGTGTGACCTTGAGGAGGAAACCCGGTACCATCGTGTCGCGGAGTTCGTATTCGCGTTCCTTCGGGGCCGCGGCGTCAACCACGGTCTTTGTCAGTTTGAGTCTGGCCATCTTTCGTCTCCGAACACCAATAAGCTAGGAGCCGAATAGGGGCATTCAGGGTGCTGGCTCCCGGTTAGTACCGCGTGCCAGGGAGAACCTTGAGCGGCCGACGACACAAGCTAAGTGTTTGTGTCGTCGTACTGTTTCGTGGTATTACCTACAGGCGGCGGAAACGAGCATAGCCGCTGTGACTCGGCTCAAAATCCGGTTCCGAAAGGAGTGTCGGTTCGATCCCGACCGGGGGCACCAATCTTCCCGCATCGCCGTCCTCGACAGCATAGATGCCCGGTTCGCGTGCAACTATCGCGGGGCGGTCGTCGTTATCGTTTACGACAGCGGGGCATTCCGGAAAGGATACCTTCATGCGTTTGGCAATCGCCGTATTGGCATTTACGGGGCTCGCGTTCGCCGGCACCGGGGCCTCGCAGGCGGCCCCCTGTGCGGCGGACTATGTGCTCGCCCCCGACAACTCCGCACTCTCGATCCTGTTCAGCGATCTCACGGTCGAGGGCAGCGGCAGTGTGCAGTGCACGATCGACGTTCCACTCGAGCTGCCGCAGGGGATGAGCCTTGGGGTCTATCGCGTCGACTATCGTGGCTTTGCCAGCCTTGACAAGAAGGAGGTCGCAACGCTCGACGTCGACTTCGCGCTCGGGCCCAAGGGCAACAGCCGGCAGTTCAAGCGTTCGGTGCGCGGCGCGATGGAAGACGATTTCGCGTTCAGCGAGAACATCGGCGCCGGGCTGATGAAGCGCGTGGGATGTGGCGTCGATGCGCGGCTGCGCGGCAGTGTCTCGCTCGCGCTCAAGGGCAGCGGCGACGCGCTCGCAACGCTCGATACAGGCGACGGCGCCTCGCGCCGCGGCCTCGTCTACCGCTTCAATCTCAAGGCGTGCTGAGCGCTATTTCGTCAGCTCGAGATGCGATTTGATCTCGGCGCTCGAGCCAGGGCGCTTGACGTTGGTGTCCACCACGATGCGGCTGGGGGTGAGCTTCATCACCGAGGTGCCGATGGCGATACCCTTGAGCTTGGCGTTGAACACCACGGCATTGCCGCTCTTGGTGCCCACTGTCACTTCGCCGCCCGGCGAGGTCGCCTCGTAGCGGCCCGCAGCGTCGTTGTAGGAGACGATGCCCGAGAAGTTCTGCGCGCCGAATTCGGGTACGTCGCACTTCACGCTGAAGTTGATGCCCTCGCTGCGCTGGCGGATGGTGGCGCGACAGCTCAACTCGCCCGTTTCGTCGCCGGTCAGCGTGCCCTTGCCGTTCCAGATGCCCACCAGCCGGCCGAGGAATGCGTTCTCGCTGGCGCCGGCGAGGGCGGGCAGCGGCGTCAGGGCGAGGGCGAGGGCGACGGCAATCGAAACGAGACGGGACATCGGGGCTCCATGCATGATTCGAGGCAAAATGGCATGCGGCGAAACGGAGCGGGAGAGGCCAAGCGCATCCGTCCACGAAAAGAGCGGCGCCCGGCGGACGCCGCTCGCGGGCGAGGGGGGTGACGTCAGACCGGGGGCAGGAAGCCGTAGGCGGTCCGGTAGTCGCGGATCTGCTGCTCCGAGTAGGCGGGAGCTTCTTCGTCGAAGCCCCGCCAGCCCTCGGCCAAATAGTCCGAGCGACGCCGGTCGAGGTCGACGCCGGCCGCATTGTTGAGGATCGCGGCGGCCGAATCGGCGCGTGTCTCCTCGGCGCGGACCGAGACCAGCGTACCGCCGCGACGCACGCCCTCGGCATAGATGTGCGCGGTCTCCTCGGGGACGCCCGCATTGGCCAGTGCGCCCAGCAGGCCGCCCGCTGCGCCACCCACCGCCGCGCCGGCGAGCGCGCCGACGGCCGTCGCCAGCAGCCAGCCGCCGGCGATGACGGGACCGATGCCGGGGATGGCGATGGTGCCCAGCCCAGCCAGCAGCCCGGCGCCGCCACCGGCGAGGGCGCCGACGCCGGCGCCGGCTGCGGCGCCTTCCTCGGCGTCCATGTCGTCTTCGTACTGGATGTCGCCAGCCACATTGTTGGCGACAATGGAAATGTCGGCGCTCGAGATGCCGGCGTCCTTGAGCGACCGTACGGCGGATGCCGCGTGGTCATAGGTGTCGAACAGGGCGGTGATGGTGCGCATGGGCGTCCTCCTCAGGCAGTGGGTGTGGAGCGCATCTCGCCCCATTGCCGCACCAACGCCGCGCCGCGCGGCGCGTTCCCTCACAGTCCCGCGAAGCGGCGGAGCAGGAACATGGCGAGCACCCCGCCCGCGATCGTCGCCAGCACATTGCGCGTGGCCAGATAGACCAGCGTCGCGGCGGCTGTGGCGAGCCATGCGGCAGGACCGCCCTTGAGCACATCGGGTGCGATCAGAGCGGCGAGAACGGCGCCGGGAATGTTGCGCATCCATAGGGCAACAAAGCCCGTCGTCGGCAAGCGCTCGGCGATCAGGAAGCCGCCGACACGGATGGCATAAGTGACGGCCGCCATGCCCAGGATCGCGAGCAATGCATCAAGCGGCATCGCGCATCCGGTGCTGGAGGAATGCGCCGAGCAGGCTGCCGCCCAGGCCGCCGGCGATGATGTACCAGGTCCCCGGCACCAGCATCGACACGCCGATGGCGATGGCACCGCCCGCCAGCCACGGCACGAGATCGCCGCGGCCCTTCCACATGCTGAGCAGCAGCGCGAGGAAGGTCGCGGTGAAAGCGAAGTCGAGTCCATAGGCGGTGGGGTCGTCGATGACCGCGCCCAGCATGCGGCCGGTCAGCGTCGAGCCCACCCAGCCGATCCAGGCGAGCGTCCCCGCGCCCAGCATGAAGGCGGCGCCGCCGCCACCCTTGGCGTGCTCGGCCATCGTCATCGCCCACACCTCGTCGCTGACGAGGAACATGGCAAGCAGCGCGCGCCAGCGCGGCAGGTGCTCGAACTGTGGCCGCAGCGTTGCGGTCATCAGCAGCATGCGCAGATTGATCACCGCCGTCGCGACGACGATCGAGGCGACCGGCAGGCTGAGCGGGGACCACATGTCGATCGCCACGAACTGGCTTGCGCCGGCATAAACCAGGCCGCTCATCAGCACGACCTCGAGCGGTGTGAGTCCCGCCTGTCCGGCAAGCACGCCCCATACCACGCCATACGAGGCGATCGAGATCGCGACCGGCAGGAACAGGCGCATCCCGAGGAAGAACGATTTGCGGGGGTGGGGAGCGGGTGCGTGCAACGGCGTTCGAGTCTGGTTCGGGCACAAGCCTAGCAGGCCCTGGCGGGTTGGCCCAATCAGCAATGATGATGGCGCCCATCGCGGGCGGTGATCGATCCTAAGCGATGCTTAGCATTGTCCCTGCCCATCTTGTCCATTGTTGACGCTGATCGTCCGGGCACGATAAAGAGCCCGCCGCACGTTCCAATCCTTGAGCTCTGACCCGCCGGCATCCTAGGGGATGTGAAGTGGCCTCCGGTCCCCTGCGACCGCCTGCCTTGGGCCGTGCAGTTCGCCCTTTCGGGTCAAACGGAGTTCAACGATGGCTGCCCCCATGCACCGCCCGCTCTGGCAGCGGTTCCTTCTGTTCCTCGTGCCGCTGATGATCAGCAACATCCTGCAGTCGCTGTCGGGCACGGTAAACTCGATCTATATCGGCCAGCTGCTGGGCGTCGAAGCGCTCGCGGCGGTGTCGACCTTCTTCCCCATCATGATCCTGCTGATCTCGTTCATCGTCGGGCTCGCCTCGGGCTCGACGGTGCTGATCGGCCAGGCGTTCGGCGCCAGGAACATCGAGAAGGTCAAGCAGGTCACCGGCACCACCATCACCTCGTCCTTCATCCTGGGCATCGTCGTGGCGTTCATCGGCATCTTCTTCACCGAGCCGCTGATGCGTCTCCTCGGCGCACCCGAGAACGTGCTGCAGCAATCGGTCAGCTATGGCCGCATTGTGCTCATCGGCATGCCCGGCTTCTTCATCTTCCTCATCGTCACCTCGGTGCTGCGCGGCGTCGGCGACACGGTCACGCCGATGATCTCGCTGGTGCTGTCGATTGCGGTGGGCCTCGTGGTCACGCCGGCGCTCATCCTGGGCTGGTTCGGTCTGCCGCAGATCGGCGTCGACGCGGCAGCGGTCGCCTTCATCGCCGGCTTCATGGCGGTGTTGGTGTTCCTGTTCTTCTCCCTGCGCGCCCGCAACAGCCCGCTCGCCCCCGATGCGGCGCTGCTGCGCGACCTGAGGATCAACCTGCCGCTGCTCGGCACCATCCTCCGCCTCGGCGTTCCCGCCGGCGTGCAGATGATCGTGTCGTCGCTCGCCGCTATCGTCGTGGTGGGCGTCGTCAACCGCTTCGGCTCCAACGCCACGGCGGCCTATGGCGCGGTCAACCAGGTGCTGAGCTATATCCAGTTCCCGGCCATGTCGATTGCCATCGCCACCTCGATCTTCGGCGCGCAGGCGATCGGCGCCGGCCAGACCGACCAGCTTCGCCGCATCGTGCGCACTGCACTGATGATGAACCTCATCATCACGGGTGCGCTGGTGATCGTCGCCTATGTGTTCTCGCAGCATCTGGTGGCGCTGTTCATCACCTCGCCCGAGGTCATGGAGATCACTGAAACGCTGCTCCACATCGTGCTGTGGTCGACGGTGCTGTTCGGCTTTGCCTCGGTGTTCTCGGGTATGATGCGCGCCTCGGGCGATGTCATCGTGCCGATGGTGCTGAGTCTTGCCTGTATCCTCATCGTCGAGTTGCCGCTGGCGCTGTTCCTCTCGAGGACGTCGCTGGGCCTGAGCGGCATCTGGTGGGCCTACGGCGCGAGCTTTACGACCATGCTGCTCCTCCAGTCGGGCTACTACTGGTTCTTCTGGAAGAACAAGCCGATCAAGAAGCTGATCTAGGGCGCATCGCGCGCTCGATCCAGTCGACGGCGAAGGGAACGATCTGTCTGGCTTCGACCAGCACGCATGGCGCGGCGCCCACGGTGCCGCGCCGGCCCTTTCCGGTGGCAAGGAACGCCTCGACGATGGTGGCGAAATAGTCATCGGCAAGGCCGTCGGGCGGGTCCGACGTGTCGAATTCCTCGAAACGGCGCCACACAGTTTCACCCTCCACCAGCATCGGTGTCTCGTAGTGGCGGATGCGCTTGGGCGTGAACGCGGCCAGGTGCTCGGCGTGGTGCAGCAGCGTCATCGTGTCGAGCGGGGCGCCCAGCATCAGCGTCTTGCCGCCGGCCTCCACCAGCTTGCCCAATGGCGATTGCGGCCCGTAGCCATAGTCGAGCGCTTGATCGGCGGTGAACCAGTCGGCCCGGCCACCGATCGCGGCCATCGAGGCGCCGGGATTGCCGCTGCGCCGCGCGCCGGGCGTGGTGCGCAGCATTTCGGGGAAGAAGCCGGTGTCGCGCACCGATCGCGAGGTCAGCGGATCGAAGGGTCGCGCCTCGGTACGAAGCTCCGGATGGTCTTCGATGTCGTCCTGGCCGTCCCAGTCGGTGTAGCCGACGATCGTGCCGGCGGGGCCCACGGCATCACGCAGGGCGTCGAGTATCGTCTGGGCGCCGCCCATCACCGGTCCGACCTTGCGCAGCGCCGCGTGCACCAGCACCGCGTCCCCAGGCGCAAGGCCGAGGGCAGTGAGGTCAGCCGCGAGGCTCGATCGGGTCGCGAGCGGCCGCTGACTCAGTTGGCCGCACCGGCATAGCGGCGTTCAGGCTTGGGCTCGCTGGCCGCTTCGTGCACGCGGTCGTAATTGGCGCGCGCCTCGCTGACCGAGCCCATGTGCTCGGCGGCCCAGTTCCACAGATTGTCGAGCGGCCCGGTCAGGGTGCGGCCGAGTTCAGTGAGCTGATACTCGACGCGCGGCGGAATCTCGGGATAGACTGTGCGCGTCACCAGGCCGTCGCGCTCGAGATTGCGCAGGGTCAGCGTCAGCATGCGCTGGCTGATGCCGCCGATAGCGTGGCGCAGTTCGTTGAACCGCATGGTCTTGCGGGTCAGGTGGCCCACCACCATCACGCTCCATTTGTCGCCGATGCGGTTGAGGATGTCGCCCATCGCGCCACAGATTTGAACCTGATCGCCGTCCGCCCGGAATGCCATGTGCTGTCGAGTCCTGAGTGATGTAGGCACCAATATAGTGCGGGTTACTGTCTGTGCCTAGGGCTCAAACCGCGCCTTGGCCGCGATTGCGACATGAAGGCACGTGCCTGAGCGTTGACGGGCGCCGCCGCGGCATGGTCGTTCGTCCGGGCTGTTGTGGGAGGCACCGATGAGCGAAGACCGGATCCGCGAGCTGGTGGACCAGATGACGCTGGCCGAGCAGGTGAGCCTGCTGTCGGGCGAGGACATCTGGTCGTTGCCGGCCATTGCCCGCCTCGGCATCCACAAGCTGCGCGTCACCGACGGTCCCAATGGCGCGCGCGGTGGGGGTGGGCTGGTGGGGGGCGTCAAGTCCGCCGCGTTCCCCGTCGGCATCGCGCTCGGCGCCACCTGGAACACCGAGCTGGTCAAGGAAGTGGGCAGCGCCCTTGCCGACGAAGTGAAGTCCAAGGGCGCGCACGTCTCGCTGTCGCCCACCGTCAACATCCACCGGTCGGTCACCAATGGCCGCAACTTCGAGTGCTATTCCGAGGACCCGGTGCTGACCGCGCAGCTCAGCGGCGCTTTCATCGCCGGGCTGCAGGAGCAGGGGATCGCGGCCACCATCAAGCATTTCGTCGGCAACGAATCCGAGATCGAGCGCACCACGATCGACTCCATGATCGATGAGCGCACATTGCGCGAAGTCTACCTCATCCCCTTCGAGCATGCGGTGAAGGTCGCGGGTACCTGGGGCATCATGAGCTCTTACAACCGGCTCAACGGCACCTACACGTCCGAGAACGAATGGCTGCTCACGCAGGTGCTGCGCAACGAGTGGCACTACAGCGGTATCGTGATGTCCGACTGGTTCGGCTCGCACGCCACGGCCGCCACCGTCAACGCCGGGCTCGATATCGAGATGCCCGGCCCGCCGCGCGACCGCGGTCAGAAGCTCGTCGACGCCGTGGCCGCCGGCGAGGTCAGCGCTGACATGGTGCGCGAGCGCGCCCTCAACGTGCTGCGCCTCATCGACCGCACCGGCGCCATCGACGACGAGCGCCCCTACGAGGAGCGCGCCGACGATCGGCCAGCGCATCGCGCGCTGATCCGACGCGCCGGCGCCGAGGGCACGGTGCTGCTGCAGAACCACGGCCTGCTGCCGCTCGACCCCGCCACGGTCGGCCGGGTCGCGGTCATCGGTCCCAATGCGAAGACCGCACAGATCATGGGCGGCGGCAGCGCTCAGCTCAATCCGCACTATGCCGTCTCGCCCTGGGATGGCCTTGCCGCCGTATTCGGCGAAGGGCGGCTCAGCTACGCCATCGGGGCCACCAATCATCGCTACGAGCCCAGGCTCGAGCAGCGCTTCGATGTCGAATTCTTCAACTCGCCCGACCTCAGCGGCGAGCCCGTGCATCGCGGCGAACAGCAGGGCGGCGAGATATTCCTGTTCGGCTATGTCGCGCCCGGCATCACCGATCGCCAGGTCTGGTCGGCGCGCTACAGCACCGACTACGTCCCCGCCTATACCGGCGAGCATCGCGTCGGCGTCCTCTCGGCCGGTTTCACGCGCGCCAAGGTCGACGGCCGGCTCGTCGCCGACAATTGGGGCGGCCACTGGAAGGCGGGCCGCAGCTTCTTCGAGGAAGGCTCGGACGAAGTCGTGGGCACCATCTATCTCGAGGCGGGCCGCTCCTATCGCGTCGAGCTCGAGTTCGGCAAGAAGCCGTTCCGCATCCTCGACTTCTCCGCCGCCCGCATCGGCATCGGCCTGCCGCTGGGCGACAAGGCCATCGCCGCCGCGGCCGCATTGGCGCGCGATGCCGATGTCGCCATCGTCTGCGTCGGCCGCACCGGCGAGTGGGACACCGAGGGCTCCGACCTCCTCGACATCAAGCTGCCCGGCCGCCAGGACGAGCTGGTGAGCGCCGTGGCCAGGGTTAACCGTCGCACCATCGTCGTGCTGCAGACTGGCGGCCCCGTCGAAATGCCGTGGCTCGACGACGTCGCAGCGGTCGTCCAGTCCTGGTATCCGGGCCAGGAAGCCGGCAACTCCATCGCCGATGTCCTCACCGGTGCCGCCGAGCCCGGCGGCCGCCTGCCGCAGAGCTTCCCGGTCCGCTGGAACGACAATCCAGTCCACTCGCAGGACCGCGAGATCTATCCCGGTCTCGCCGGCAAGGTGCGCTATGAGGAGGGCGTGTTCGTCGGCTATCGGCACTACGACCGGCAGGGCATCGCGCCGCTGTTCCCGTTCGGCTTCGGCCTCGGCTACACCAGCTTCGAGCTCAGCGACCTCGCCGTCGACGACAGCCGGTTCGAGGCCGATGGCGCGGTGAGCGTCTATGTCACGCTCGCCAATATCGGGGCGCGCGCCGGCAGCGAAGTGGTGCAGCTCTATGTAGGCGACGAGTCCTCGTCGGTGCCGCGTCCCGCCAAGGAGCTCAAGGCCTTCGCCAAGGTGCAACTGGCGGCGGGCGAAACCGCGCGCGTCAAGCTCGAGCTCGGCGAGCGCGATTTCGCGTTCTACAGCGTCGAGGCGAAGCACTGGGTGGTCGAGCCCGGCGCCTTCACGCTGATGGTGGGAACCTCGGCGGCCGACATCAGGCTCAGCGCCCAGATCCGTCGCAACAACCGCGTACTGATCCCGGTCTAGGCTGCCGCCTGCCGCGGCGTGGTGCCGTACTGCGCCGCATGCAGTCCGACATAATAGTCGAGGTTCTCGTCGGCCAAGCCGAGCGCTTCCAGCACGCGTGCCATGAAGCTCACCGGCGACGTCCCCGCCGCCGTCACGATGCGATCAGCGAGCACCGCCTCCGCGCCGGTGCGATAGTGCGCCGCGCCACGATAGCCGGTCTGGTCGAGCAGGCCGGGCTGGTTGGAGGTATGGGCACGCGTGTCGAGCAGCCCGGACTTCGCCACCTGCAGCGTCGCCGCGCAGATGCCGCCCACCACCTTGCCAGCCGCATGGGCCCGGCGCAGCAGGTCGGTCACGTCGGGCGCCGCCTCCGACTCCCAGATCGTGCCGCCGCAGATCAACAGCACGTCGAGCGCGTCGACGTCGATGTCCTCGACGGCAAGATCGGCCGCGACCCGCATGCCGCCCGATGAGCGGACCGGCTGTCCGCCCGGCGTCGCATAGGCCGTCTCGAAACCATAAAAGCTCCGTCCCGCCGCATTGATCAGCGCGGTCTCCCAATCGGCGAAACCCTCGGTCAGCACTGTCACGATCCTGGTCATCTCGATCTCCTTTTCGATGACCCCGGAATACGGCTTCCCGCTGCCAGAATGTGGCAGCAGACAGCGGTTCAAAATCCTGTCAGCGCCGCCCGCTTTCCTTGAGGCGGTCACACTATGGGGCTACAAGCGATCCCACTGATTTCGCCGAGATATACGATTTGACACAGGTCGCGCGGATCGCCCGGAAGCTGGCCCTTGGCCTTGTGATGCTCGGGCTCACGATCCAGTCCTCCACCGCTATTCCCTTGCTGCTCGTCGATGCGAGAACACTTCAGGTCCTCTACGAGGAGGACGCCGGCGCGCCGTGGCATCCGGCTTCGCTCACCAAGATGATGACGGCCTATCTCGCCTTCGCCGCGGTCAAGGACGGCCGCATCAGCCTCGATACGCCGGTCACCATCTCGCAGCATGCCTGGAACCAGGCGCCGGCCAAGTCGGGCCTCGACAAGGGCGCCGCCGTCACCCTCAAGGACGCGCTCTACATCATGCTGGTCAAGTCGGCCAACGACATGGCCGTGGCCATCGCCGAGACCATCGGCGGCGACGAGAAGACCTTCGTCAAGCAGATGAACTTGATGGCCGCCGAAATGGACCTCACGGCCACCAATTTCGAGAACGCCAACGGCCTCAACGACGACAAGCAGGTGTCGAGCGCCCGCGACCTCGCAATGCTGGCTCTCTACCTGCAGCGCGACTATCCCGAATATGAGGAGATGTTCCGCGCCCAGGCGGTCAAAATCGGTAAAACGACGCTCAAGACCTCCAACGAAATGCTCGAGCATCTCGACGGCATGACGGGCATGAAGACCGGCTACATCTGCTCGTCGGGTCTCAACATCGTCGCCACCATGCAGCGCGACGGTCGCTCGCTGATCGCCGTGGTGCTCGGCGGCTCGTCGGCGCGCGAGCGTAATGAGCTCGCCGCCCAGCTCTTCCTCCGCGGCCTGTCGGGCGCCCTTTCGCCCACTGGCCGCACCGTCGTGCAGTTGGCCAATTCAGGCGGCGAGCCCACTGACATGCGGCCCTATATCTGCGGCGCCAAGGCCAAGGAATACGTCAAGCAGCGCGAGGCGGATTTCCCGATGGGCCTCAAGGGTCAGCCGAGCTACCTCACCGACGACATCGCCGGCCCGACCTATGTCGCCACCGATCTGGGCAAGGTCGTCACCGGCATCCCGCTGCCCCGGCCGCGTCCCACGCCGCAACTGCAGCTCGCCTCCAACTAGGCGTCCGGCCCCCGCGCGATCGCGAACCGCATCACCTCGCCTTCCAGGGTCATCTCGCAGGCGTGACCGTTCTGCGTGCAGAACAGTGGAATGTCGATCTTGGCGATGGGATCGGTGGCCAGCACGGTGAGGCGCGTGCCGGGCCGCAGCTGTCCCAGCCGCTTCTCCGTCCTCAGCACCGGCAGCGGGCAGCGCAGCCCGCGGCAGTCGATGATTTCGTCAGGCAACGATGACGACCCAGTAGACGCCGTAGGGCGAGGTTTCCTCGTAGACCACGGCGATGCCGGCGCGGGTGACGCTGGTGCCCGACATCACCAGCGATTGCTGGTTGGAATTGCGCCAGCCTGAAAACGTCTCGGCGAAGGTAGCATAGCCGGCCGAGTAGCGGATTTCGCTGGTGCCCTCGGGCTTGGCCGCCTGGCGGCCGGTCTTGGCATAATTGGCGGCGATGATCTTGGCCTGCGCGCTCAGCGCCGGATCCTCGGTCAGCGGCCCGGCGCCCACGGTCGAGCGGTAATGGTTGATGATGCCGATCGCCTCGGCCGAATTGAGCTGCGCCGTCCCCGAATCCATGCGCTGCGTCAGCCCGTCCGACAGCCGGGTCGACGAACATGCCGCCAGGGCCGTCACCAGAATCGCGGCAACGGCAAAGCGGGCGAGGGTGGTGGCAATCATCATCCGGGCGGGCCTTGGGTCAGTGATGGAGATCGCGCCACTATAGACCAGGACGCGCCTTTTGTATGGCGATCCGGCGGAAAACCGTCTGCCGGCCGGGCGAGTGGCTTTGGTGGCCCCGATGAGATTCGAACTCATGGCCTTGGGATTAGGAATCCCACGCTCTATCCTGCTGAGCTACGGGACCACTCGCAGGGCTGGATAGCAAATGTCGGCAGCGCTGCAAACCAGGTTCGCGGGATAGCGGCGGCCTGTGGTCCGAGCGGAACAGGGGGCGCCCGGTCGAGCGCCCCCGAACGAGCCTCTTACTTCTGCTCGCCGAGCCAGCTGAGCATGTCGGCGATTTCCTGCTCCTGGGCGTCGATGACCTTCTGGGCCATGTCGCGGGCCCACTGGCTGTCGCCATGCTTGAGCTCGGCCCGCGCCATGTTGATCGCGCCCTGGTGGTGCGGGATCATGGCGCAGACAAAGGCCACGTCGATGTCGGAGGCCATCATGGCCTGCATCATCTGCGTGTTGGTCTCGTCCATGCCCATGGCAAGGTCCTGGTGGGCCTGGTCCATGCCGCCCATGTCCATCTTCATGGTGCCCATGTCGTGGCTCATGCCGGTCTTGCAGATGTCGGGCAGTTGCGCGGGGATTGCAGCGTCCTGCGCGGTGGCGGGCAGGGCGAGGCCAAGGGTGACGGCGCAGGCCGCCAGAGTGAGTTTCAGCATTTGGACAATCTCTGTGATTTGGTTTGGTGTTGCGTGACGAGCGGGGTCACGCGGCGCTAGGGGGGCGGAACGGCTTGTCGGCGATCGCGCCGGTCAGCGCCGGCACCGCGTCGGGCTCGGGAGTCGGGGGCCGCTCCGGACCAAACTCCATCTGCGCCGTCGCCACGATGCCGATCAGGCACTGGCCCATCACGCAGCAGGGCGACTCGTCCCGGTCGCATTCGGTCGGCGCGCAGCCGTGCTCGTGCCCGGTCATCAGCATGTGGGCACTGTCCGCCATGCCGGTATGAACAGGCATCGTCTCCGCCATCGCCGCGTCATGGCCGGCGATGCTGCCCAGAAGGAACAGCAGCACGGTCAGGGCGCGAAGCAGGCTGGTGGGGCGAAACGGCATGGCGAGGCTGGCCTACGAAGCCTGTAGCCGCGCCAGGATCTGCTTCATCTGCTCGATCTCCTGGCGCTGCCCGGTCACGATCCCCTCGCACAGCGTCTTGAGTTCGGCATCGGTGATATCGGCCTGCCGGCACATCAGGATCGCGCCCGAGTGGTGCGGGATCATCGAGGCGACGAACTGCTCATTGCCGATCGGCGTCTGCGTGCGGATCCCCGCCAGCGCCAGCACGAAGGCGACGATGAAGACTGCATATAGAACGAGGTTCGCAGTGCGACTGGGATACATCGAGGGCATCAGCGCCAGCATCAGCACCCCCATCGGCGCTGCCATGGTCACCGCCATCAGCGCCATGTTGGCGTTGTTGAAGAAGTCGCCCCAATTGTCGACCATGCTGAACATCAGGAAGTACATGGCGACGAGGCTCAGGGCCATGTTGAGGGCCAGCGCGGCGTAGGGGCCGAGCCCGCGCCTTGCGTGCGCGGCATGCTGGGTCGTAGCGCCGGTTCGGTGCGGGCCGTGGTCTTGCTGATCCGACATTTGCGTTCGCCTTTGGCTGGTGCCGAGGCAGCGGTGCTAAGGCTTCCCACAGGGGTAAGGTCAATGCCTCTTCACCCATCGAGCGCGCACAGCCCGGATTTGCCGGCCCTGAGCTGTGGCGCGGGCGCAACAAGGCGGCGCAACTGCCCTGCGTAGCGGGATTTTCGCCGCAATCTGCTGCATTCTGTTTTTGACCTTCTCTGGGGCGGGATTTGCTCGCAAGACATGCGGTTTGGGGCGCAGTGGCTGCTGTTGTGATGTCGAGCGTCGCCGCGCCCGCCTGCGAGGGCCTGCGCGATGGGCCCAGGGGCACTGTCACGGAGATCGTCGACGGCGATACACTGCTGCTCGACAACGGTCTTGTCGTCCGCCTCATCGGCATCCAGGCCCCCAAGCTGGCGCTCGGGCGAGAGGGCCATTCCGACTGGCCCGGGGGCGATGCGGCGAGGGCCGCGCTGATCGCACTCGCCTACAAGAAGCCGGTGCTGTTGCGCTATGGCGGCGAACAGGTCGATCGCCATGGCCGGCTCCTTGCCCAGGTCAGCGTCACGGGCGACGCACCGGTCTGGGTGCAGCAGGCCATGCTCGAGCGCGGGCAGGCGCGCGTCTACTCCTTCCCCGACAACCGGTCCTGCCTTGCAGAATTGATGAGCGCGGAGACTCGGGCACGGGCCGCGGGCCTTGGCATCTGGGGCGATTCTTACTACAGGGTGCGGCGCGCCGACCGGCCGGCCGATCTTGCAAAACGCGCGGGACACTACGAACTGGTCGAGGGCCGCGTGCTGAGCGCCGAGAAAGTCGGCGCGCAGGTGTTCCTGAACTTCGGGCGCTTCTACAAAGAGGACTTCACCGCCGTGATCGATGCGCGAGCGCTTCGTCTGTTTGCCGATGCCGGGATCGATCCGGGCAAGCTCGGCAACGCGCTCGTCCGGGTGCGCGGCTGGATCGATGATCGCGACGGTCCGCGCATCGCGGTGACCCACCCCGAGCAGGTCGAGCTGTTGGCGACCCCATGATCCGTACGCTGCACCTCGCGCTGGCCGCTGTCCTGCTGCTGCTCCTCGCCGGCTGTTCGAGCGTGCTCGGGCCGGGCGTCGCCGTGTCGACCACCGGCGACAATATGGCGCCGCCGGTGACCGACAGCGGCGATCCGGAGGACGACATGATCGGGGCGCGCGAGAATCCCCGCATCGTCGCGTCCTATGGCGGCATCTACTCCGACCGGCCGGCCGAGATCATGCTGGTGCAGATCGTGAGCAAGCTGCTGGCCGCCGCCGACCAGCCCAATACCCGCTTCACCGTCACCATCCTCGACAGCGCCGAGGTCAACGCCTTCGCACTGCCGGGCGGCTACATCTATGTGACCCGCGGCATACTCGCGCTCGCCAACGACCAGAGCGAATTGGCCGCGGTTCTCGCGCACGAGATCGCGCACGTCGTGCTCAAGCATGCGCGGGCCCGGACCAACCGCATCCGCACTACCGAGATCGTCGACAAGGTGGTCACCGGCGTGTTCGGCGCCGATCCTTCCACCGACCAGTCGTCCAACAAGGCCAAGCTGTCGCTCGCCGCCTTCAGCCAGGCGCAGGAGCTTGCCGCCGACAAGGAAGGCATCCTGATCGCCGGCAAGGCCGGGTTCGATCCGCATGCCGCCGCGCGCTTCCTCGCCGCGATGGGGCGCTTCGCCCAGTTCACCGCCGGCGACGCCGACCAGGGCGACGACTTCCTGAGCTCACATCCCTCGACGCCCGACCGCATCCAGAAGGCCACCGAGCATGCCCGCGCCTTCTTCGGCGCGCCCGGCCTCGGGTCGCAGAACCGCGCCGAATACATGAGCGCGGTGGCCGATATCCTCTATGGCGACAGCCCCAAGCAGGGCGCCATCATCGGCCGCAAATTCGTGCACCCAACGCTCAAATTCACCTTCTCGGTGCCCGAGAACTACAGCCTCCAGATCAGCAAGGGTGCCGTGGTGGGCGTTGCCGGCGACGGCGAGGCGGTGCGCTTCGACAGCGCCGAAGTGCCCGCCAGCATGGCGCTCGCCGACTATCTCAAGTCGGGCTGGATCGCGGGGCTCCGTCCCGAGACGGTCACCACCGGCAAGCAGAGCGGCTTCGACACCGCGTCCGGCATCGCCGCGACCGACCAGTGGAACTTCCGAGTCGAGGTCGTGCGCTTCGAGAGCCGCGTCTACCGCTTCATCTTCGCGGCGCGGATCGACAGCGAGCTGTTCGCCCGGGCCGCTGCCTCGACCCTCAAGAGCTTCCGCGCCGCCACCAATGCCGACCTCCGCCAGGTCCGCTCGCTGGCCGTTCGGACGGTCACCGCGGGCGCCGTCGACAGCGCCGACTCGCTCGCCCGCAGGATGGCCGACATCCCGGGCGGCACGAACCTGTTCTACATCCTCAACAACCTCTATCCCGGCGACCCGGTCACCCCTGGCGCTGCCTACAAGGTCGTCGGCGTTCAGTAGACGTCCCGCGTCCTTCGAATGAAAAAGGCCGGCATTGCTGCCGGCCTTTGCATATCTTTGCCCGTCTTTGGGCAGGATCTCGGTTTGGCTTACGCCGCAGCTTCCTCGGCGTCCGGCTCGGTCTTGGGACCGCGGCGCGGGCTCTTGGCGAGCTGCTTTTCGATGAGCTGGATGGCCTCGGTCAGCGTCAGCTTGTTGACCGCGGCGATTTCGCGGCTCATCCGGTCCATCGCCTGCTCGAAGAGCTGGCGCTCCGAATAGCTCTGTTCCGGCTGGTCGTCCGAGCGGTAAAGGTCCCGCACGACTTCGGAAATCGCGATCAGATCGCCCGAATTGATCTTGGCCTCATACTCCTGGGCGCGGCGCGACCACATGGTGCGCTTGACGCGGGCGCGGCCGGTGACGGTGTCGAGCGCCTTCTTGACGGTGTCTTCCTCGGCCAGCTTGCGCATGCCGACGGACTTGATCTTGGCGGTCGGGACGCGCAGCGTCAGCTTGTCCTGTTCGAACGAGATCACGAACAGTTCCAGTTTCAGTCCAGCAACTTCCTGCTCGTCGATAGACGTAATCATCCCCACGCCATGGGCGGGGTAGACGATGTACTCGCCAGTCTTGAATCCGAGGCGCTGCACTGACTTCTTGGCTACCATGAAATACTCCTTTGACGCCGCCGCCGGACTGGTTCTTTGCGGAAGACCGTCCTTGTTACTTATGACGCAGTAAAGCCTTGCTCACGTCCGGCCCCGCTAGACCGTCCGTTGGGTCAGATCAAAGATCCTGTCAAAAAAAGCGTGCCTTGCGGCACGTGGCTGGGTTCTGCATCGATGTTGAGGACCGTAGCACAATTTTCCGGCAGAATCAAAAACTACCGAATCAATCGGGTTAATGGTCCGGCGGACCGGCGGTTTTCCGGTTGTGGACATGCCCATCAGATGGGCATTGCGCTGTCCCGGGACAAGCGCCCGCGGCGATCAGTCACCCTGTCCGGGCGCCTCGGAGAAATATTTCTCCAGCTTATTCTCCACCCCATCCATCTCCTTGGCATCGGACGGCGGATCGCGCTTCTCGGTGATGTTGGGCCAGGCTGACGCGTATTTTGAGTTGAGCTCCAGCCACTTATCAAGTCCGGGCTCGGTGTCCGGCTTGATCGCTTCGGCCGGACATTCGGGTTCGCACACGCCGCAATCGATACACTCGTCGGGATGGATGACGAGCATGTTTTCGCCTTCATAGAAGCAGTCGACGGGGCAAACCTCGACGCAGTCCATGTATTTGCAGCGGATGCAGTTGTCCGTGACGATGTAGGTCATTGAGGCAGGATGGTCCCGAAACGCGTGGGACTCGGCCCTGGCGGAGGCGCCGGGGACGGTCGGGAGGGTGCTAACGCTTTTCCGCATAGCTCGCAAGTCGGCGGCATTCCGCTGATCGGCGCTCTGCGGGATTTCCTTTCCGCTTGACCTCAACGTTAGTTGAGGTTGTAGCGGTCGAGGAAGAGCAGCGTGAGAGTCCCGATGACAAAAGATCGTGCCACCGACCTCGCCGCCATTCGACGTTTCGTGCAGGTGGTGGAGAATGCGCAATGGCAGCGTAATGCAGATGCATTCCTCGCCTTGTTCGTGCCGGACGCCGTCTGGACCAATCCGGTCGGGCGGCGGCTCACCGGGCTGGAGGAGATTGCGCGTTTCACGCGGCAGGGGCTGGCAGCCTCGCCGCCCGATGTGTTCGCGACCTACAGCGTCGAGCACGTCACATTCCTTGGCGACGACGCTGCGGCCGTGAATATCCGTTCCCGGGCGGTCCGGGCCGACCGCTCGCCGATCGCCGGCGAGCCCGATGGCGCCAAGCTCTATGTCCTCGTGCGGCACAAGAAGGACTGGCTGCTGGCCGCGGGCCACAACACCTTCGTCATGGAAATCGCCATCGAGGCGCAGAGGCGCGAGCTCGAGAGCGCCGACGCTTAATCGTCGGTCAGTCCGTCGATGTCGCGGCGGTCTTTCTTGGTCGGACGGCCGGCACCCGGAGCGCGCTGCCCGAACGCGGGCGCCGCTTCGCGCGGCAGCGGCGCTGGCGACAGGTCCTCGTACAGCCCCTGGGCTTCGGGCGGCGGGCCACGCCGGGTTCCCGGATCGAGGATCTTCCACACCAGCAGGCGGGTGTGCACGGTCATGGTCAGCACGTCGCCTGCGCCGACCTGATGGTCAGTGCGGATCGTCCGCTCGGAATTGACGCGCACCGCGCCGGTTTCGATCAGCTTCTGCGCCAGCGTGCGCGATTTCACGGCGCGTGAGAAGAACAGCCACTTGTCGAGCCGCTGCCTGCCCAAGCGCTACTCTTGCTTGGGATTGCGCAGCGCCGCCAAGGCCGCCCAGGGCGAGTCCGGATCGAGCGGCACATCGCGCCTGGGGCGCGGCTGGTGCTCCTTCCAGTCGTCACGCGGCTTGTCGTTCCGCTTGCCGCCGAACTTCGGCTTACCCTCGCCATTGCCGTCGAAGCGGCGCGGCTTGCCGGGGCCGCTATTCGACTTGTCGCGATCGGGGCGGCGGAAGTGCTTGCGCTCGGGCTGGCCCTCGGCGGGCGCACCCTCGGCGCCCGGCGGGGCACCGCCGGTCGGCGGGCGCTGGTAGCGCTGCCGCTTTTCGTGCCGCGGATTGTCGGGACGGCGTCCGCCGGGGAACCAGACCTCGTCGAATTCCGGCTCGGCGACCTTCTCGGCGTCCGGCGCGGGTGCGTCCAGATCGGCGGTCGCCGTGTTGACCTCGGTCGCCTCGACCCTGGGTTCGTCGATGGGTGTCGCCCCCTCGATGGCATCCATCGCCGCTTCGGTGGCGATCGCGTCGGCCTTGTCCTCGCTGACCTGGTCGTCCGCAACGACGACCTCGGTTGCAGCAGCATCCACCGGCGTCTCGACGGCGGGCGCGGCGATCTTGGGCGTGCGGCGCACGCGGTAGCCCAGCGAGGTGAGGATAGAGGCGAAGTCTTCGCCTGCGGTTCCCAGCAGCGAAGTCATCTCCACTGTCACACGGAAGCCGTTGGCTTCGGCCGCCCCGGCCGGCAACTCGCCCTGGTGCGTCTTGGCATCGAGCGCGATCAGCGGCCGGATGATATCGGCGAGGCGTTCGAGAATGTCGACGCGTACGGCACGCCGGCCGGCCACCTTGAAGCCCGCGACCTCATACAGCTTGGTCGCGACTTCAGGATCGATCTGGAACGATGTTCGTCCACTGAGCACCGTGTGCGGCAGTTCGCTCACGCCGGGCTGGCGGACGCCGCCATGCTTGAGGCCATAGAGGATCAGCGCCAGCTCGCGCGGTGCCGGCTTCAGCGCCAACGGCACATAGATGTGGTAGGCGCCGAACTTGATGCCGAGCTTGCGCATCTTGGCGCGGACATCCTGGTCGAGGCCCTTGACCTCTTCGGAAACGGCCTGGCGCGGCATGAGGCCGAGATTCTCGTAAAGCCGATAGGCGAGGCCGCGGGCGGCGCCTTCGAGATCGGCCGGCGCCTCGAGCTGCAGTACCGGCTCGAGCACAGTGTTGATGTGGTGGCGTAGCCACAGATTGATGCGGTCCTGGACACGCTCGAGGTCGGGACCGGTGAGGGATTCGTCAGCGAGCACGATCAGGCGCGGCGCAAACAGACTGTCACCCTCGGCGAGCGACGCGACGACTTCGCCGCGCCAGCGCAGCTGCCCGTCGGTGGACAGCACGAATTCTTCGTTGGGAGCACCCGCGAGCCGGTCGGCGCGCTTAGCGATCTCGGGAGCCACGACCTGGGCGGCGGCGCTCGCCAGCGACTTCGCATCGGTCTCGCCGTCGGAGCGTGCGAGGGTGAAACGGAAGCCCTGGATCGACCCGATGAGATGACCTTCGAGGCTGATCTCGCCGCGGTCGTTGATTTCAGGAGTGGCCATAGATCGGTCTCGCAAGTGGCGCATCAACACACTGGTGCGCCTGTCCACAAATCGTTGGGTGAGCCGCTCGTGCAGGGCGTCGCTCAGCCGGTCCTCGATGTCACGGGTCTTTTCGCGCCAATGGGCGGGGTCTTCAAGCCAGTTTTTCCGATTGGCGATATAGGTCCAGGTCCGGATCTGGCGGATCCGATTGCTGAGCGTGTCGATATCGCCGGCGACGTTGTCGCAGAAACGCACCTGCTCGGCAATCCAGTCGGTGGCGATCGCGCCGTGGCGCCTGAGGTCGGTGTAGATGCGCGTGATAATCTCGCCATGCTGGGCCGGCGAGATATCGCGATAGTCGGGCAAGGCGCAGCACTGCCAAAGCAGCTCGACATTGGTGCGGCCGATCGCGAGCTCGCCTGCTTCGTTTCGCGACAGGAACTCGAGTGCCTGCTGGTCGGTTGCGACCGGGACGCGTGTCAGCGCCCGGTTCTGGGGGCTGGTTTCGAGGCTCGCGCGCAAGGTGTCGAGCGAGGTGAAGTCGAGCTCGGAGTTGCGCCACTGCACCTGTCGCACTGGCTCGAAGTCATGGCTTTCGAGCGCCACGACGAGATCTTCCTCAAAGGGGGCGGCATTGCCCGTCACGCCGAACGTGCCGTTGTGCATATGGCGGCCGGCGCGACCGGCGATCTGGCCGAACTCCGCCGGGGTCAGTGGCCGGGTCTGGTGCCCGTCGAACTTGCGGTCGTCGGCGAAGGCAACGTGGTGCACGTCGAGATTGAGCCCCATCCCAATGGCGTCGGTGGCCACAAGGAAGTCGACATCGCCGTTCTGATACATGTCCACCTGCGCATTGCGCGTGCGGGGTGAAAGCGCGCCCATCACCACGGCGGCGCCGCCGCGCTCGCGGCGGATGAGCTCGGCGATGGCATAGACCTCGCGGGCCGAGAAGGCGACGATGGCCGATCGTGTCGGCTGCCGGGAGATCTTCCTGGACCCCGCATAGACCAGCGTCGAAAAGCGCGGCCGATGGATGATCTCGGCGTCGGGCAGGAGCGTGCGGATCAGCGGTGCCATCGTCGCAGCACCGAGCAACAGGGTCTCGCTCAGTCCGCGGGCCTTGAGGATGCGGTCGGTGAAGACGTGGCCGCGGTCGAAGTCAGTGGCGACCTGGATTTCGTCCACCGCGACGCACTCGACTGGCATGTCGAGCGGCATGGCCTCGACGGTGCAGACCCAGTAGCGGGCCCTGGGCGGCACGATCCGCTCCTCGCCCGTCACCAGCGCCACGGCGTCCTTGCCGACGCGCTCGGCGACACGACGATAGACCTCGCGCGCCAGCAGGCGCAGCGGCAGGCCGATCATCCCCGAGCGATGCGCCAGCATCCGCTCGATAGCGTAGAAGGTCTTGCCGGTATTGGTGGGCCCAAGGATGGCCTTGAGGGAGGAGGCGGCAGTCATCTCGCGGCCTATGTAGGGGAGCGGGGCAGTGCCGCCTAGCCCGGATCGGGAGCGCCCGTCGTTAACCAACAGCACAAAGTGAGAACGAACAGGGGGAGAATCGGCTGCTCGGCCCGAGTCCGGCTTTGTTCACTACTGTCCCTAGTGGTCGCACCGTCCTGATTCCAGCTAGCAAGGGAAAAGGATTGAGGCAGGGCGCCTCAATGATGCCCCAAGCCGTTCACAGACCTTACGAATTGGTTGATTTGGGCCCGCATGGGCAGCGAATCGGGAAGGTGTAAACCGAGGGTGAACGAGGCGGGCGCTAAGATTCTTCACGGCCTCAGAACCCACAGCCCGTGGACCGCGACCTTGCGGTTACCGCATTGACAAAAATCCCGTTGACCGTGCCGAAACGGCACACCGAAAATCTTAGGGTTTCGCTAACCATAATTGTGGCGAGGAGGCTTCTTTGTGCTCGACAGGCGGGCGGTGGCAGTCGCTTTGGCACACTGTCCAGTCAAGCGACCACCCCCTTGCTCCGGAAGCCGACGGAGGCGGTGGGCCAGCACCATGCTTCACCACGCACCGGTCGCACGGACAGTTTCGCTGGGTCCCCGGGTCGAGTTCCGGGGATGACGGTGGGTGGGGAGGTAGCGTTGGACGAGCGGCTCACTCATCCCGTCGCTAGACGTCCAGCGCAAGCGGCCCACGGGGGAGACCCGGTTACAGCTTCGCTGGGAAGCGCGAGGGGTCGTACAGAGCCAGCCGCGGCGCGCCAGCGGTGCGAGACCGCGCTAGTTGAGGCTGGTCAGCACCATCGACAGGTCGCCCATCGAGGTCGTGAGCAGCACGCGATAGGGGATGGCGTAGCCGCTGTCGCCGAGCGGGGCGAACCAGATCAGGATGCGGTCGTCCTGGGCCAGCGAGTTGGTGATCTCGCTGGTGGTGTAGTGGCCGGCGATCGGCTTGTACTTGATGTTGCACAGGACCACGGGGCCCTGGTAGCCGGTGCGCTTGGACGTTGCGACGTCGTCCTTGGCGAAGCTGAAATTGAGGTCGAAGCGTTCGACGCCGGTGAAGATCTTGGCGCGATAGTCGCACAGGCTCCGGCCGAGCTTGCCCTTGCGGATGAAGGAAGCGAGGAAGTCGTTGACCCCGCTCAACTGCTTCCGCTCGATCGGGATGCGGTCGATATTGTTGGCGATCGGCGGGTCGATCACGAACGCCGTCACCGCCGCCTTCTGGTACTGCACGCGGATGTTGAACTCGTCGCCGCCCGAGCGCGTCAGCAGGTCGAAGCTGTTGGAGCGGAGGCCGTCATCGGTGATGGCGCCTGACGAATCCACCCTGGCGATGCCGCTCGCCACCAACTGCGCCACCCCCGACACATTGGCATCGAGTGACAGGCTGTAGGCGCTGCCGTCGTCGACAAAGCGGAATTTCGCATTGGCGATGATGTTGCCGCCCAGGTTCACCACATAGCTGGCATTGGCGGTGGTTGCGGCGGAGGAGGGAGCGGCGCCCAGCCCCAGCAGGGCGGCGGTCAGCAGCACAGGCAGGCGAAGACGAGCCAATCGGACCCTCGGGCTGGCGCCCGGCAGGGCGCGAATCGCGGCAGATGGCCAAAATGCCCGGCGCACATGGCGGTGGCAAGGCAGCGCCGGACACGTTCACTTGACGCCACAAGCGGGCTTCTCTATGGAGGCGCCTTCAAAATCAAGAACAGACCACCACCCGTTGCCGGGGACGTCTCCGGCCCAGGGACACCTAAAGGACAAGTACAATGGCACGCCGTTGCGAGCTGACCGGCAAAGGCCCGATGGTCGGCAATAATGTGAGCCACGCGGTCAACCGGACCCGCCGTCGCTTTCTCCCCAATCTCCTCAACGTCTCGCTGATCTCCGATGCGCTCGGCCGTACGGTCAAGCTGCGCATCTCGGCGAACGCGCTGCGCTCGGTCGAGCACCGTGGCGGTCTCGACGCCTTCTTGGTCAAAGCGGACGACGCCGACCTCAGCGTCAATGCCCTGGCGCTCAAGAAGGAAGTGAAGGCCGCGCTCGCCGCCGCCTGATCCCTGCGATCGACGATTTCACAATGCCCGCGGGTTCCTCGCGGGCATTGGTGTTTCTGGCCCTCGCAATGGGCTACACTCCCCTCTCGCGCCGGTCTGATGCCGGAGAGCGAGAAACGAAAGGTGCGATATGTTCGCTCGCTTCAGCGTGGCCGTGCTGGCCATGGTGGTGGTCGTCACGGCCTCCAATATCCTCGTTCAATACCCGGTCCAGTTCGACCTCGGGCCCGTCCATCTGGGCGATATCCTCACCTGGGGGGCGTTCACCTATCCGTTTGCCTTCCTCGTTTCGGACCTCACCAACCGGCACGACGGGCCGAACCGGGCGCGCCTTGTCGTGCTTGCCGGTTTCGTCGTCGGCCTCGCGCTCTCGTTCTGGCTCTCGACGCCGCGTATCGCCATCGCCTCGGGCAGCGCCTTCCTCATTGGCCAGCTGCTCGACATTGCCGTGTTCCAGCGCCTCAGGAATCGCTACTGGCTGATCCCGCCGCTGAGTGCGTCGCTGTTCGGCTCGCTGCTCGATACGGCGATCTTCTTCACGCTCGCCTTTGCGCCGGCCTTCGCCTTTATCGACCTCGGCTTCGGCATGGCGGACGGCTCGCTTGGCTTCCCCGCGCCATGGCTCGGCATCGGTGCCGAGGTCCCGCTCTGGCTGTCGCTCGCGAGCGGCGACTTCGCGGTGAAGTTCCTCGCCGCGCTGCTGCTGCTGGCGCCCTATCGGGTGCTGATGGGTAGGATCATGCCTTTGCCGGCGCCTACTCCGGCAGGCTGAACTCGAGGAGCAGATTGCGCTCCCAGTCGTTGAAATTGTCGTCGGAGATCAGCGTGATACGGGTCTGGCCGGCGGGCGTTGTGTGCACCGCGACACCCTCCATATTGTCGAGGTCGCCGCCGGTGCCCTCGAACAGCACCTCGCCATTCATCTGCGCGCCTGGCTTCACATCTGCCGCCTTGATGCGCACGAGGCGGGCGGCGAAGGAAATCAGCACCACGCCGCGCTCGAGCACCAGCAGATCGCCATTGGGTAGGAAGGCGCAGTCGGTGGGCACCGTCCCGCCGCCCGAAACGTAGCTCAGCGGTCCCTTGTCGCTCTTGCCCAGGAGGTAGGCGGCGTGCGCGCCATCGCCGGCGATGACGCCCTCGGTCAGCAGCAGGGTCGAACCCGCGACCGGCGAGGCGGGCGGGGCGAGACACACGGCTTCGAGCGAATCGTTGGTTTGCGCGCCCGCGAGCCATTGCGGGATCATCACCTCGGTCGCGGGGCCAGTTGGAATGCCGTTCTCGAGATGGAAGTCGGCGACGCGGGTGAGGTTCTCGAAGCCGACCCGAACCACCGAGCGATTGTCGGGACGCTCGATGATGGCGAGCGCCTCGGAGTCGCGGGCGAAGTCGCTGGGGAGATCGGCGCCGCGCGAGTTCTGGATTGGCACGATCTGCACGCCCACGAGCGACAGCGGTTGCTCATTCTCGTCGTAGATCAGCTGGCCCGAGACGAAATTGCCGCGGTCCGATACCATCACCAGCTTGCCTTCGCTGCCCACGAAGCCGATGGCCGAGAGGCCGCCGAAGGTGTCGGTGGCGCTGTTGAGCTGGAGGCCGCCGCGATAGACCAGGCCCTGGACCTGCTGACCCACGCCGGCGCCGAAGAAGCTCTGGAGCTGTACGGCATTGACCGTTGCGTCCTCGCCCAGCGCCGATGATGTCGCCAGCAGGGTGGCCGCAATGGCCAGCAGCCGCTTCATCCGAAGCGGGCCCGGCGATAATCGGCGGGCGAGTCCTCGTCGAACAATGCGGCGAGCTCGTCGGTGAGCGCGCCCGCCAGTTCCTCGGCATCGAGCAGCGTCACCGCCCGGCGATAGTAGCGCGTCACGTCGTGGCCGATGCCCACGGCGACGAGCTGGATCGGCGAGCGCGTTTCGATGTCTTCGATCACCTGCCGCAAATGCGCCTCGAGATAGTTGCCCGCGTTGACGCTCTGGGTGGAATCGTCCACCGGCGCGCCATCGGAGATCACCATCAGGATGCGGCGGTTTTCGGACCGCGCCATCAGCCGCTTGCGCGCCCATTCGAGCGCCTCGCCGTCGATGTTCTCCTTGAGCAGGCCTTCGCGCATCATCAGGCCGAGGTTGCGCCGTGCGTGCCGCCAGGGCTCGTCGGCCGCCTTGTAGATGATGTGGCGGATGTCGTTGACGCGGCCCGGGCTCGCGGGGCGTCCGGCCTCGAGCCAGGCCTCGCGGCTCTTGCCGCCCTTCCAGGCGCGTGTCGTAAAACCGAGGATCTCGACCTTGACGCCGCAGCGCTCGAGCGTGCGGGCGAGGATGTCGCCGCAGATCGCCGCGATGGTGATCGGGCGGCCGCGCATCGAGCCGGAATTGTCGATCAGCAGCGTCACGACCGTATCGCGGAAATCGGTGTCGCGCTCGACCTTGAAGGAGAGCGCCTGCAGCGGATCGATCACCACACGGGTCAGGCGTGCCGTATCGAGCAGGCCCTCTTCGAGATCGAAGTCCCAGCTGCGGTTCTGTTGCGCCATCAGGCGGCGCTGCAGCTTGTTGGCAAGCCGCGCCACGGCGCCCGCAAGATTCTCGAGCTGCTTGTCGAGCAGGGCGCGGAGTTGGTCGAGCTCCTCGGGCGGGCACAGTTCGCTCGCCTTGACGATCTCGTCGAACTTCTGGGTGAAGATCTTGTAGTTGAACTGGTTGGAGAATTCCTTGGCGTTGTGGCCGGGCGGCGGCAGGGGCGCCTCGTCGCCCGCCTCGCCGGGGGCGTCGTCGTCCGTCTCCTGGAAGTCCTGCTCGGCGCCCTCGGTCTCGCCGGTCTCGTCGCTGTCGCCCGGCGTCTGGTCTTCCTGCGCCTCGGCGTCCTCGCTCTCGCCTTCGCCCTGCTCGGGCGTCTTGTCGTCGTCCTGGCCGCGCTCGGGTTCCTGGTCGTCGCCCTGTTCGTCTTCCTCGCCATCCATGTCGTCGAGGTCACCCTCGGGCACGAGGTTGAGGTCGCGCAGCAGGTGCCGGGCGGCGCGCGCGAACAGCTCCTGATTCTCGTACTGGCTGAGCAGCGAGGTCAGCGACAGGCCGGCCTTGCTCTCGATCTCTTTCTTCCACAGATCGACCAGTGCGTGGCCCGAGGGGGGGATCGCCACGCCGGCCAGCTTCTCGCGCACGATCAGCCCCAGCGCCTCGGCGAGTGGAGCGTCGTCCTTGTTGCTGACTTCGGCGAGGTTGGAACGGAACAGCCGGTCGTCCAGCATCTCGTGGATGTTGCCCGTCATGCCGGGCATGCGCAGGCAGCCCAGCGCCTCGACGCGCGCCTGCTCGAGCGCATCGAATGCGGCGCGCGCTTCGGGCTCGGCCGGCGAGCGCTTGCGGTGGATATCGGGGTCGTGACTCGCAAGGCGCAGCGCCATGGCGTCGCCCTGGCCGCGGGCGATGGCAATGTCGCGGCGTGTCGGCAGGCGCGGCAGATTGGCGAGCCGCGCCTTGTCGGAGGTCAGCAGCGGCCGGTCGGCCGAGAAGCTGACCTCGAGCTCGGGCTTACCCGCGACGGCGCGCACGGCCGCGCCCATGGCTGTCTTGAAGACGGCCGTGGTGTCGGGCTTGTTGGGTTTGCGCGGTGCGGTGGCCATTCGTCAGCAACTTGGCAAAGAAACGCGGGCTCCCTCATCGAGGGAAGCCCGATGGTCATCAAGCTCAGGCAGTCACCGCCAGATTGGCAGCCGACTCCGGCAGGTCTTCGCCGAACACGCGCTGGTAGAACTCGGCCACCACGGGGCGTTCGAGCTCGTCGCACTTGTTGAGGAAGGTCAGCCGGAAGGCAAAGCCGATGTCGCCGAAGATCTGTGCGTTCTCGGCCCAGGTGATCACGGTGCGCGGGCTCATCACGGTCGACAGGTCGCCGTTGATGAAAGCCGAGCGCGTGAGATCGGCGAGACGCACCATGTTGGAGACGGTCTTCTTGCCCTTCTCGTTCTGGTAGGCCTTGGCCTTGGCCAGCACGATGCCCGCTTCCTTGTCGTGCGGCAGATAGTTGAGCGTGGTCACGATCGACCAGCGGTCCATCTGGCCCTGGTTGATCTGCTGGGTGCCGTGGTAGAGGCCCGACGTGTCGCCCAGGCCGATCGTGTTGGTCGTCGCGAACAGACGGAAGGCCGGGTGCGGGGTGATCACGCGGTTCTGGTCGAGCAGCGTCAGGCGGCCCGAGGCCTCGAGCACGCGCTGGATCACGAACATCACATCTGGGCGGCCGGCATCGTATTCGTCGAAGACGAGCGCAATGTTGTTCTGCACGGCCCAGGGCAGGATGCCGTCACGGAATTCGGTGATCTGCTTGCCGTCCTTGAGCACGATCGCGTCCTTGCCGACGAGATCGATACGCGAGACGTGGGCATCGAGATTGACGCGGACCAGCGGCCAGTTGAGGCGCGCCGCGACCTGCTCGATATGGGTAGATTTGCCGGTGCCGTGATAGCCCTGCACCATCACGCGGCGGTTGAAGGCGAAACCGGCGAGGATGGCGAGCGTGGTGTTACGGTCGAACAGATAGTCGGCGTCCACCGGCGGGGTGTGCGGATCGGCATCCGCATAGCCCATAACCTTCATGTCGCTGTCGATGCCGAAGGTCTCGCGGACAGAAAATTCCTGGTTCGGCAGGTTCGTGTAATCGGCCATTTTTTCGTGGGACTCTAAGGAGTTCAGGGCGCCTCGGCTGCCCTCGAGGGTGCGGGCTCTATAGCAGCATCGTTTGGACGAGGGTAGGGGCGGTTTCGACGCTGCTTCCGGTACCGGCAAACGCTCCATTCCACCCGGGTCCGGGGCCCGGGAAAGTCTGCGTCCGGCTGTCGATCCGGCGGCGCGCCGCTCGTCGTGGAGATGAGAGGCGATGGATCGCCGTCCTCACCACCCGATGGAGACTTTCAAATGACCGTCACGACCCTGTTCAGCGACGACACCGGCCTGGCCTCTCGGCCGGTGCCCAATCCCGTCGCCGCCGCCTTCGCGGCCGCCGCCCGCGCCGTCGCCGCGTGGCGGGCCGAACGCAGCCGTCAGGTTGCGCTGGGCGACCTGCTCGGCATGGAGCCGCATCGCCTGCGCGACCTCGGCATCAGCGCCCATCAGGTGCGGCAGGCGCTCGAGGACAGGCGGTCGGCGCGTTAGCCGACTGCCGTGCCGTCTGATCGAATGCTGACGAAATGAGGCGCCCGCTGCCACAATGTGGCGTCTATCACTGTCGCCTGATGTGTCGGAGGCGGGCATGGGCGGCGGCAACACGGGCATTCAGCTCGGGATCGTGCGTGGCATTTCCTATGGCGTATTCGGTGCCCCCGGCATCTTCATGCCGCAGATGCGCGACCTGGGAAGCCGGCTGGCGCGGGTCTACCTGACCTGGAACCAGATCGAGCCCCAGCCCGGCAGCTACGACTGGAGCGCGGTCGACGCATTGCTCGGCCAGCTCGGGCCGGGCGACAGGCTCTGGATCACGGTGGTGACGGCCTCGCGCTGGGCGACGCGGCAGGCGACCGATTTCCTCCCCGCATCGATGCCGCGTGATGTCGCGGCGTACCAGCTGTTCCTCGGTGCCCTCGTCTCCCATTGCCGCGGTGCGGTTGCCTACTGGCAGTGCAACAACGAACCCTCCAATGCCGGACTGTGGTCCGGCTCGGCCGCCGACTATGCCGACCTCGCGACCGTCTTCGCCCGCACCGTCCGCAATGCCGATCCCGATGCTCAGATCGTGCTTGGCGGTTGCGGCTTCGATGTCCTCGGCTCGAATGCCGGCAGCGAGCAGCGCGTGTTCTTCGACGAGGTGCTGGCCAGGGCCGGCGATGCCTTCGACGTGTTCGACGTCCATCTGTACGACGCGCCGCAGCGCATCCCCGCGCATATCGAGGACGCCCGTGCGATGATGCGGCTGCGCGGCATCGACCGGCCCGTTGTCGTAGGCGAGTATGGCGGGCCGACCCTGCTCGGTTTCCCCGAACTCGACAGCGTCATGCAGTCGGTGATGATGGAAGCCCTCGCCGATGGCGAGCCATCGCTCGACAGCGCCGACCTCGCGGCGCAGGGCGAGACGCCGGATCGGCGCGCGATGCGCGCGCTCTATGGCAAGATGGCCGAGTTGCCGCCGACGCTGCAGATGTTCATGCAGGGCTGCCCGCCGGCGCTCGAGGCCAGGCGCCATCGCATTGCCTGCCGCGAAATCGTCACGCGCAACCTACTTGCCATGGCCGGCGGCGTGACGCTCACGCTGGCCTGGAACCTCGCACCCGAAGTGCCCAACTATCGCGACCCGTTCAACCTGATGGGCTTCATTTCCGACAAGCTGGCGCTGCTGAGCTACCAGCACGACGAACTCAGCCGGCGCGAGCCCGCGGCCGAGACCTTTGCCCGTTTCGCCGCGCTCATGTCCGATGCGACCGCCGTGCGCCGCGTCGACACCGACCTCGGTATCGTCGCGATGGAAGTAACGCGTGAGCGCGGGCCGCTCTTTGTGTTCTGGGCGGAGGCCGATCCGTTCACCGGCGAGGACGAACCGCCCAAGCTCATCGAGTGGCCCTGGGCGACTGATACCGCGCATGTGTGCGACGTGTTCGGGATTTCGCGCGACGCGCGGCCGGCAAGCGGCCACCTTAGTCTCGGCGTGTCGGTGACGCCGCTGCTCGTTTCGGCCTGATCAGCGGCGCGTCGCCATCCAGATGGTGTGGCGTGCGCCCTTCCTGCCGTGCCGCTCGCGCACGCCGATTTCCTCGACCTGGAAGCCGCTCTCGCCCAGCCGGCGCGTGAACTTCGCATCCGGATGAGCCGACCACACCGCGAGGACGCCGCCCGGCTTCAGCGCCGCATGCGATTTGGCGAGTCCGGCGAGGCTGTAGAGCCGGTCGTTGCCGTCGCGGCTCAGGCCCTCGGGCCCGTTGTCGACATCGAGCAGGATCGCATCGTAGCCCGCCTTGCGCGCGGCGATCACCCTGCCGACATCGGCGACCTCGATGGCCACGCGCGCATCATCGAGGCAGCCGGCGAAGATGTGCGCCAGGGGACCGCTCGCCCATTCGACGATCTCGGGTACGATCTCTGCGACGGTAATCCGCACATCGGCAGGCATTGCAGCCAGTGCCGCCCGCAGGGTGAAGCCCATGCCCAGTCCGCCGATCAGCACATGTGGCTGCCGGCGTGCCGCGATGCGGGTCCAGCTCAGGGTCGCGAGATCTTCCTCCGAGCCGCTCATGCGACTGTTCATGAGCGGGTTGGTGCCCGCCATGATGACGAACTCGTCGCCGCGCTGCATCAGCCGCAGCGGCGCGCCCTCACCGGGAACAGTGGCGGTGCCGAGCAGTGTCCATGGCCGCATGCTCAGACCTTCGGGTCAGGCGACCACGAAGCCCTTCTGCTTGAGGTGGGAATAGGCGGCGATGATCGCGCGCAGCCGGTCTTCCGACGTCTTGTCGCCACCATTGGCGTCGGGGTGATGGATTTTCACCAGGGCCTTGTATGCGCGTTTGATCTCTTCGGATTTGGCGCTGGTCTTGAACCCCAGCGTCTCGAAGGCGCGGCGATCATTCTCGTGCATCTTGATGACGCGTTCGGGGGCCGGACCGCGCGCATTGGCACGGGCGTAGCGTGCCCAGATGTGCAGCGGATCCGAGAAGCGACGGGTGCCCTGCGCATCTGGGTCGCGCTTGGGCATGCGCGGACCGTTGTAGGCGCCCGGCTTGGTGCCCAGGCCCCAGCTCGGCCGGCCGTCTGTCTGCGATGTGGTATAGAGATGCTTCTCGCGCTCGGCCTCGGTCATGTCGGCAAAGAAGTTGAACGCCGTGTTGTAGTGGCGGACATGCTCGAGGCAGAAATGATGATACTGCCCCTCGAACCGGTGGCCCTTGGGTGCCTTGTAGACGCCGGGCTGGTCGCAACCTTCCCAGGCGCAGTCGTGGATATCCCGCGGCGGTTCCGGCGCATGGGTGCGCGGCTGGATCCTGATCCGGTCGAAGAGCTTGGAATCTATACTCATCAGTCCTAGTTACGCTTCGAAATCCAACGAAGGCCCCAGAGGGGTACCCATATGCCTGTTCGCGAGGCGATTGTCGAAAAACTTTCGGCGAAATTCGCCCCCACCCACCTTGAAGTGATCGATGAGTCACACCGACATCAAGGGCACGCAGGGTCGCGCCCGGGAGGCGAGAGCCACTTCCGCGTGCGCATCGCATCGCCGGCCCTGACCGGTACCCGCGTCGCCCAGCATCGTGCCGTCATGGAAGCGCTCGACGCCGAGATAAAGGGCGGCGTGCATGCGCTGGCGATCGAGGTGATTTCCCCGGGTTCTCCACAGGCCTGAACCTGCGGTCGTCCGCATTGAATATGGGATGCCGCGCTTAGGACGCAAGTTTGCGGCCTTTAGATGGCTGCTGCCTATCTTGTGACGGGTCCTGCCGAAATTGCCGGCCGCTGTGGCAACCTTACCATTTTGCGGCGGAACTCCGGCGCGCCCACGGCAGGGCGTCAAACTCCGAGCGAAATGTCGCCCCCCTCGCTGCCTAGCACTTTACGTGCAGACAGCTTTCAGGAGGGCGCAATGAAGATGTCTCTGCGGCGGGCGATGTCGCTCGCCCTCATGTGTACGGGCCTGCCCTACGCAGCGGACGCCGCCGACAGCACGCTGGTGCTGGTCATGGGGGGCGAAGCCTATGACGGGCCGCCCAAATTCGAGGTCGATTTCGCCGGCAAGCCGATCGGCGAGGGCACCGTGGCGGCCGCGATCGACACCGCCGAGGCCGGCCGCTTCGCCGATCAGAAGGACAAGACCCCTTACGTGCAGAGTTTCACCTTCGCCATTCCCGAAGATGCGTTCAAGCCAGATGGTCCCGTGACCGTGCGCTTCCTCAACGAGGCCTATGGCGGCGAGGGGTCGAACCGCGACCGCAATCTGTTCCTCGCCTCGGTGACGCTCAACGGCCGTGCCATCACCGCGTCGGGCCTCTCCACCGAGGAAGGCCGCCGTCCCGTCGCCAACGAAATGCTGGGCGAGTTTCTGGTCATTCCTGATGGCAGCAAGAACGCTGTTTCGGAGGCACCGGAGGGCGGCTGGCCCCTGCCGCTGCTCGATGTCGTAGAGCCGGTCGCGTCCAAGGTCGCGATGGCAGAGGCGGCGCCTGCCGCGGCGGCCGAGCCGGCGGAGCCTGCCGCTCCCGCGGCCGGCGACATCGCGGCGCTCGATCCCGACCCCGAAGCCAGCCATTGCGATCTCGACGAAAGGTACAACGTCATCGGCTTCAACTCGAACTCAAACGAGCTAACGCCCAAACTGATCGAGCGGCTCGACCAGGTGGCGGCCGACATCGGCGAGCGGCAGTGCAACGTCACGGTCACCGGCTATTCGAGCAAGCAGGGCTCGATCGCCTCCAATGCGCTGTTCGCCATCGAGCGGGCGCAGAACTCGCTGCAATATCTGCAGCGGAAGGGCGTCAAATTCATCAAGGCCAGCGCCACTGGCGTCGGCGCCACCGATGAGTTCGGGGCCGATTTCGCGTCCAACCGACGGGTGGTGATCACGGTCACACCCTGAGGACGATCCGCCTCGAGCACTTTGCCATTCCCTCCCTCTCGCCGGGGAGGGATGGGTGGGCCTCACGGCCCGCCTTCCGGCGTCGCCTTGTCCTCCGCAAGGGCAAGGCCCAGTGGTTAGTCTGTAGTCGATCTGGATCCCGGCCGGAGGCAATTTCCGCGATATCGCGGCGCCGGGATGACGCCGGAGCCGGGGCCCGCAGTTCGCACGAGCTGCGGGCCCCGTTTCGTTCTAGCGCATCTGCTCGAGATAGGCGCGCACCGCTGCCGGATCGACGTTCTTCTCGATGAAGCTCTGGCCGATGCCGCGGGTGAGAATGAAGGTCAGCGCACCGCGGACGACCTTCTTGTCCTGCGCGATGGCGTCCATCAGATGATCGGTGCCGGGCAGTTCGCCGGGGATGTCGCCCAGCCTGGTGGGCAGGCCCGAGCGTCGGAGGTGGGCCTCGACGCGGCCGGTATCCTGGCTCGGCGCAAGGCCGAGTTGCGCCGAAAAGCCGTGTGCCAGCACCATGCCGATGCTCACGCCCTCGCCATGCAGCAGCCGGTCGGAATAGCCGGTGGCGGATTCGAGGGCGTGGCCGAAGGTGTGGCCGAGATTGAGCAGAGCGCGCACGCCCGTCTCCTTCTCGTCGGCCAGCACGAAGCGGGTCTTGGCCTCGCAGGCGCGGGCGATCGCGGCGGCACGGGCCGGGCCGCCGGCGAAGATTTCGGGCTGGTTCGCCTCGAGCCAGAAGAAGAAATCCTCATCGTCGATAAGGCCGTATTTCACCACTTCGGCATATCCGGCCGCGAACTGGCGCGGCGGCAGGGTGGCGAGCGCCGTGATGTCGGCGAGCACCAGTTTTGGCTGGTGGAAGGCGCCGATCAGGTTCTTGCCATGCGGCGAGTTGATGCCGGTCTTGCCGCCCACGGAACTGTCGACCTGCGCTAGCAGCGATGTGGGGATCTGGACGAAGTCCATGCCGCGCCGCGTCACCGCGGCCGCAAAGCCGGCGAGATCGCCGATCACGCCGCCGCCCAGCGCCAGCACGATGTCGCCGCGCTCGAGTCGTGCCTCGAGCAGACCCTCGACCACGTCGTTGAGCCGCGCCATCGACTTCGTACTCTCGCCATTGGGCACGACGATTGCGGCGTGCCGTGCGCCCGCCGCATCAAGCGAGCGGGCGAGGCGCGGCAGTTGCGCCGTCGCGACTTCGCTGTCGGTGATAATGCCGAAGCGGCGGCCCGGGAACATCGTAACCAGCCGTTCGCCGGCACTTTCGAGCAGGTTCTCGCCGATCAGGATGTCGTAGGCGCGCTCGCCCAGGGGGACGTGAACGCGGGTCGGCTCGGTCATTGCGGTTCTCTCAAATGCGCCAGCAGCGCGTCGATCACATCGCTTGCCACCTGGTCCTGCGGCACGTCGGTGCTCACCACCGTCACGTCGGCTTGGGCATAGGTAGGATAGCGCCTGTCGATCAGGTCCATCAGCGTCTGGCGCGGATTGGCGGTCTTGAGCAAAGGGCGATTGGAACGGCGTTGTACGCGCTGGAACAGCAGCTCGAAATCGGCCCGCATCCACACCGAAACCGCGCATTCCTTGACCAGCGTGCGCGTCTCGCCATTCATGAAGGCGCCGCCGCCGGTGCCGAGCACCAGATCCTTGTCCTTGAGCAGGCGCGCGATCACGCGCACTTCGCCCTGGCGGAAATCGGCCTCGCCATGCGCGGCGAAGATGTCCTCGATGCTCATCCCCGCGGCGCGCTCCACTTCCTCGTCGCTGTCGACGAAATGGCGGCCCAGCCGGGCCGCGAGGCGGCGGCCCACCGTGGTCTTGCCGGCCCCCATCATGCCCACGAGCACGATCGGGCGACCCTCGAGCAGGGCGTTGAGCTCGTCCTTGTGCGCGTCCTTTTGCGGTGCCGCGGCAGTCATGTGGCGGGTTCCCCAGGGCTCGCCGCGTTGAAGCGTTAGGGGAGGGTAAAGTCAATCCTGCTATCAAGCGGCCACGCTGCGCCCTTGATCGTGCCACACAAGCGCGAGACAAAGTCCTTCCAGCCTTGGGGACCTCATGCCGACCCTGATCCGCCTGTTTCTCGTGCTCGTCGTGCTCGCCGGCCTCGGCTTTGCGGGCATGTTCGCGCTCACGATGGTCGTCGATCCGGGCGAAAAAGACATCACCATCAAGATTCCGGCGCGCGAGCTGATCCCTGCCGAGGCGCCCGACACCATCGACGTCAACGACCTTCCGGCTCCCGTTAATGTCGCCCCGCGCGCCAGTTCGGAGGCTGCGCCGTCCTCGGAAGCCCCGGTCGAAGGCGGCGAGTCCGGCGTCGAGACCGTCGTGTCCCCCGGTACCGAATGAGCGGCCACCACCTCGTCGAGGCGTTCCTCGAAATGATGAGCGCCGAACGCGGTGCGGCCCGCAACACCATCGAGGCCTATCGGCGCGACCTCGGCGACTATGCCGGCTATCTCGCGGGCAAGGGCAGATCGGCCCAGTCGGCGCAACGCGAAGATATCGTCGCCTATCTCGCCTTCCTCGATGCGCAGGGGCTCGTGGCTTCCTCGGCCGCACGGCGGCTTTCGGCACTGCGGCAGTTCCACAAATTCCTGTGCGCCGACCAGATCCGTTCCGACGATCCCACGCGCATCGTCGCCAGCCCGCGCACGCGCCGTCCGCTGCCAAGCGTGCTGTCGGCGGCCGAAGTCGATACGCTATTGGCTACGGCGGAGGCCGAAGCCAATGCCGACGTGCCGCCGCAGCGCAAGGAGGCCGCGCTTCGCCTCTATGTGCTGCTTGAGCTGCTCTATGCCACCGGCATGCGCGTCAGCGAACTCGTGAGCCTGCGCCGCTCCGCCGTGATGCGCGATGCCTCCTTCCTCACCATCGCCGGCAAGGGCAACAAGGAGCGGATCGTTCCGGTCAATGATAGCGCCCGCGACGCGGTCCGTGCCTGGGTCGCGGTCTTGCCGCCTGGCCCCTGGCTGTTCCCCGCCAATGGCGAGACCGGCTATCTGAGCCGCCAGGTCTTCGCCCGCGACCTCAAGGGGCTCGCCGCGCGCGCCGGCATCGCAGCGTCGCGCGTCGCGCCCCACGTCCTCCGCCACGCCTTTGCCAGCCACCTGCTGCAGGGCGGCGCCGATCTGCGCGTCGTGCAGACGCTGCTCGGCCATGCCGATATCTCGACCACGCAGATCTACACCCACGTGCTCGATGAGAAGCTCAGGACGCTGGTCGAAACGCACCACCCGCTGGCGGAGAAGGGTTAGTGCCGCCACACCTCGAGCCGCACTCCCGGATCGAGCAACTCCCGCTCCACCACGCGCAGCCCCGCCTGCGCCAGCACTTCGTCGGGCCAGCCCGTGGAGAAGCACGGCACGCCATCGGGAAGCAGCGCGCCGTCAACGGTCACTAGGTCGAACCGCGTGAAGCGCCGCAGGAAGTAGTCGAATACCTGCTGGCCGCCGACCACGGCAACGACACCGTCGGTTACTCCCAGCTCCGCGGCGACGTCGCGAAAGTCCATTCCGGCGGGGTTCCATAGCGTCACCAGATCATCGATCGGCTCGAACCGTTCGACCCTGCTCGTCGCCACGAGCCGGCGCCGGCCGGGGTTGGGATGGGCTTCGTGGCCGAGGCGGCCGAGCACGACGAGTTGCGCGCGATCGAGCGCGGCCTGGAAGCGGACCCAGTCCTTGTCGTTGCGCAGCACGGCTGGCATCTGCCGCAGATGATCAGCGATGCGCCCGTCGGCGCTCACCACCGCGTGTCCGACGATCTCGATGCTCATGCGCTTGACAAAGCTCCAAGTGTATTACATATGTAACACACTAACTCGGCATGAGTTCATGCCCGGTTCAGTGCGAAAATCGCAATTGCCAGAACCTTGTTCAGGCAATTGCCACAAGGTTTCGTTACTAGCCGCCACTATCGTCCGACACCACAGAGGGAAATCATCGTGCTCACAATCTCCAGAGCAGCTCTGCTCGCCGCAACGCTCGGCTTCGCCATCCCCGTCCTGCCGGTTGTCGCCCAGGACACCGCGTCCCCCACCCAGGCCGTCCCCTTCGCCTTCGAGCTCAAGATCCCGAGCGTCGAGGCCGTCGATTCCTCGATGTCCGAGGACCAGATCAAGGACGTCTTCACCAGCAATTTCCTGACACATGCCGACCAGCTCGCGACGCTGAACGCCACAAGCATCACGATTCCCGAGCTCAGCGCCGTGTTCACCATCGAAGGTGAAACCGCCACCGTCACCTATCGCGACATCGTCCTCGACAACGTCAAGGACGGCCTCGCCGCCAAGCTCAGCGTCGCCTCGGGCGAAAGCGTCTCGGCCGGCGAGACCACGGCGCATAGCGCGATCAGCGCCGACAATTTCGACATGAAGCGGCTGCTCGAATTCACCGGCATCGTGAAGGGCGACCCGACCGCGCCGTTCAAGCCGATCTACACGTCCGGCGTGTCGGGCGGCAGCACGCAGGGCGGCCCGCTCTATAGCTGCACCTTTGGCGGCAGCAGCACCGAGGCGCTCGAAGCGCGGCCGGTCGGCACCACGCTCCAGGACGTGCTCGGCGTGATCGAGCAGTTCAAGGATGCCGACGAGCCGCCGCCGGAAGCGCTCGACGTCATCGTCGGCTATGCCATCGACATCTTCCGCGCCTTCCGCGGCGGCGCCGGCACGGTCGGCGCGGTCGACTGCACCGTGCCCGGCGAAACGCCGGTCTCGATCAAGCTTGCCGGCGCCTCGAGCGGCAATTTCGAATCCGCCATCTATCCCGAGATCAAGGTGGGCGCGATTTCGGTCGATGCCGGTGCCATGGGCAATGGCTCGCTGGGTGAATTCGTGCTCCGGCCGATCGACTTCAACCCGACGCTCGCCGCCCTCGAATCGGCCAAGGGCCAGCTCAGCGAAGCCTGGTTCGAGCAGAACTGGCGTCAGCTCATCCCGTCCTGGGACGGCATGAGCTTTGCCAATTTCGCCATCGACGCGATGACGCCCGAGCAGCCGGCCGACGCCTATACCGGTGCGCCCGCACGTCCGAGCGAGCGCGTCCAGGCCAAGGTCGCCAATTTCGACCTCAGCCTGGGCAACTACGTCATCGGCATTCCGACCAACGTGGCGATGTCGGCCTCGGGCGTCGAAATCCCGCTGCCCAAGGACACGACCGATCCGCAGATCATGACGCTGCTCGCAGCCGGCCTCACCGGCGTCAATCTGGGCTTTGACGCCGTCGCCGCCTGGGACGAGGCCGCGAGCACGATCTCGGTCGAGAAGCTCGCCCTCGCCGCGGTGGATCTGGGCAGCATGTCGATCAGCGCCAATATCGGCAACGCCACCGAGCAGCTCTTTGCCGTCGACCCCAATGTCGCCATGGCCTCCGGCTTCGCGCTCACCGTCAAGGACGTGACCATCCACGTCACCGATGACGGCTTGGGCGAGATCGTCTGGCCGCTGGCCGCGGCCGAGCAGGGGCAGACCGATGTCGAGGCCTACCGCACGCAGATGGCGGGCTTTGCCGAGGGTCTGGCGATCCAGCTCATCGGGCCTACCGATGCGGCCCGCCAGCTCGGCGCCGCGCTCGGCGAGTTCGTCACCGGCGGCAAGGGCGAGATCACCATCAACATCAAGTCCAAGAACCCGCAGGGCCTGCCGATGGCCATGTTCATCGCCGCCCAGAACGATCCGTCTATCCTCGCCGGACAGGTCGATATCACTGGTTCGGCCAACTAGGCCAAACTTGACTCGGGCGGCCCCGGTCGCCACTTTCCAGCCACGATGCGCGGCGACATCGCCGCGCATCACTCATTTCAGGCGAGGCGCATGCAGTCCTATCTCGATTTCGAAAAGCCGGTCGCCGATCTCGAAGGCAAGATCGCCGAGCTCAAGTCGCTGTCAGGGGATGCCCGTGCGGTCACCATCGACGACGAAATCAACGGGCTGACGGCGCGCGCCGACCAGGCGCTCGCCGATATCTACCGCAAGCTCACCCCCTGGCAGAAGACGCAGGTCGCGCGGCATCCGCAGCGCCCGCATTTCTCCGACTACATCAAGGGCCTCATCACCGAGTGGCAGCCGCTTGCCGGCGACCGCAAATACGCGGAAGACCCGGCAGTGCAGGCCGGCTTCGGCCGCTTCAACGGCACGCCCATCGCCATCCTCGGCCAGGAGAAGGGCAACACCACCGAGACGCGGCTCAAGCACAATTTCGGCATGGCGCGCCCCGAGGGCTACCGCAAGGCCGTGCGCGTCATGGACATGGCCGACCGCTTCAACATTCCCGTCATCTCGTTCGTCGACACCGCTGGCGCCTATCCCGGCATCGGTGCCGAGGAGCGCGGCCAGGCCGAAGCCATCGCCCGCTGCACCGAGAAGTGCCTCGAGATCGGCGTGCCCAACCTTGCCATCATCATCGGCGAGGGCGGCTCGGGCGGTGCCATCGCCATTGCCACGGCCAACCGCGTGCTGATGCTCGAGAACGCCATTTACGCCGTGGCGTCGCCGGAGGCCTCGGCCTCGATCCTGTGGAAGGATGCGGCGCGCGCGCAGGATGCCGCCAACAACATGAAGATCACCGCTCAGGACCTGCTCGGCTTCGGCGTCATCGACGGCATCATCCCCGAGCCTGCGGGCGGCGCACACCGCCACGCCAATACGGTGATGACCAATGCGGCCGCGGCTATTTCCACGTTCCTCCGCGACTTCCCCGGCACCAAATCGCGCCTCCAGGTGCGCGAGGAGCGCCGCGAGAAGTTCATGGCGATCGGCAGTACGCTGAACTGAGGTTTCAGTGCCGGGCGGCACAAGCGATCGCCTGCGTCCGGCTGGTCACCCGCAGCTTCCGCAGAATTTCGCTCATGTGATAGTCGATCGCCCGGCGCGACTGGCCGAGGATGGTTGCGATGTCGCCGTTCGACTTGCCCGCGGCAGCCCAGTTCAGAATTTCGAGCTGCCGGTTGGTCAGCCCGGCTTCGCGCAGCCGAGCGGTTGCATCGAGCGCGTCAGCCGCAAAGCTCAGCGCGCGGATGCGCGCAATAGCGAGGATGATGTCGGCGTAGGCTAGTCGCTCGGCGTCGATGCCGACGGCCTGGTCGGCGCGCCGCATGATCTCCACCGGGATGCCGAACGCGGCCAGTCCTTCGGCCACACAGGTATCGAGGGCCAGACGGTCGCCGGCCGCTTCAATGCGTGGAACAATTTCCGACAGCCTGCGTGCCGGCATCTTAAACAATCGGCGCGGCCTGGTGCCGGACGCCGTCCAATCTGACGCTCAAAGTCGGCCGAAGCCGCACCATCAGCCTGCATGGGCATGGTTGACAACTGGTTGACCGATCAGTCGGCACCGCTGGTTTTCCGGCCCTAGGGTTGTCCCATCGCGCGAATTGCGCCTTTTTGCCCAGGGATTGGCATGAACAATACTGACGAGCTCGTTGCTGCCCTCGAAACACGTCTCGACTTCATCGGCCTCGACAAGCCGGCGCTCGACCGTCTCGGCCAGGCGCAGGGCTATGTCGACAAGCACCTGCCGCTGGCCATGGAGCTGTTCTATCGCAAGCTCGCGACGGTTCCCGAGGTCTCCCGCTTCTTCTCCGGCGAGAGCCAGATGAAGCGCGCCGAAGGCAGCCAGGTGAACCACTGGAAGAAGATCGCCGCCGGCCAGTTCGACGCCCAGTATGTGGAAGCGGCGCAGCGTATCGGCCTGCGTCATGCCAAGATCGGGCTCGAGCCCCGCTGGTACATCGGCGGCTATGGCATGATCGTCGAAACGCTGCTCCGCGGCGTGGTGCACGATTTCGCCGCCGACCACATGGTGCTTGAGCAGAAGGGCCTGTTCGCGAGGGGCACGGATCCGGCCAAGACGCTTGCCGATGCCGATGTGCTCGGCGGTATGCTCGCCGCCATCGTCAAGGCGGTGCTGGTCGATATCGACCACGCCGTCACCGTCTATTTCGACAAGATGACCAGCGACGCCGCGGCCAGCGCGCAGGCCAATGCCGACAAGATCATGCACGCCGTCACCGCCACCGGCGACGTGCTGCAGAAGCTCTCGGCGGGCGACCTGCGCGACCGCATCGATGTCGACCTCGATCCCGCCATGCAGAAGCTCAAGGACGACACCAACAATGTCGCCGAGCGGCTCACCGACATCGTGCGGCAACTGCGCGGCACCTCGGGTTCGCTCAAGATCGCGACCGGCGAAATCCTTGCCGGCGCCAACGACCTCGCCGAGCGCACCTCCAAGCAGGCGACCGTCGTCGCCGAAACTTCCTCCGCCATGGAACAGCTCGCCAGCACCGTCAGCGACAATGCCAAGCGCGCCGATTCCGCGAATGTGCAGGCGCGTGCCGTGGCGCAGACGGCCGAGGACACCGGCAGCGTGATGACGTCCGCCAATGCAGCGATGGAGCGCATCTCCACTTCGTCGGGCAAGATTTCCAACATCATCGGCATGATCGACGACATCGCGTTCCAGACCAACCTCCTCGCGCTCAATGCCTCGGTCGAGGCGGCGCGGGCGGGCGAGGCCGGCAAGGGCTTTGCCGTCGTCGCCATCGAGGTGCGACGGCTCGCCCAGTCGGCAGCCGAGGCTTCCGCCGAAGTGAAAGCGCTGATCGAACAGTCCGGCACCGAGGTAGCGGGCGGCTCCAAGCTCGTCTCGGAGGCCGCGCACAAGCTGGGCGCCATGCTCACCGGCATCCGCGAGAACAGCGAGCTGATCGAGGGTATCGCCCGGGCGACGCAGGAGCAGTCGGCAACCATCGGGCAGGTGTTCGCCGCAGTGCGGCAGATCGACGAGATGACGCAGCACAATGCGGCGCTGGTCGAGGAGACCAATGCCGCCATCGAGCAGACCGAGAACCAGGCGCGGGAGCTCGACGGCATCGTCGACGTGTTCCTCGTGGGCGGCGGCGCCGAGCCCGCCCGGGCGCCGGGACGCGAGCCGCCGCCGCGCGCCGCCGCGCCGGCGCGCGTCCGTCTCAGCCACGGCAATGCGGCGATCAGCCAGGACTGGGCGGAGTTCTGACGCCCAGCCCCACTTCCACCACCTTCACATTGTCGTGGTGTTGCGCTGCGGTGACTGCGCGGTAACCATGGGGCGTGTAGTCATGTCCCGTTAGTTCTCGGGGCAGATTCGTCTTTATGGCCGTGACGTTTAGCAGGTTGTTCGGGTTCGCGATGGTGGTCGTCGCAACGCTGGCTCTGGCGGGCTGCGGCGGCATCATGCCCAAGTCGTCCTCGCTGCGCGCCTCGCAGTCGCTCAAATCCGCGACGCTCACCAAGCTCAAGGACATGGGGTCCTCGCCCGGCCAGGCGATGATGATCCGGCTGTTCAAGCAGACCAATGAGTTCGAGGTCTGGAAGCGCACGACGGCGGGCACCTACAAGCTGTTCAAGACCTACGAGATCTGCGCCTATTCGGGCACGCTGGGTCCCAAGATCAAGGAAGGCGACCGCCAGGCACCCGAGGGCTTCTACAACATCACGCCCGGCCTGATGAATCCGAACTCGAGCTACTATCTGAGCTTCGATACGGGCTTCCCCAACAAGTTCGACCGCGCCTATGGCCGCACCGGCTCCGACCTGATGGTGCATGGCGACTGCTCGTCGCGCGGCTGCTACTCGATGACCGACGAGGCCATCGCAGAAATCTACGCGCTGGTCCGCGAGAGCTTTGCGGGCGGCAATCCGGTCGTGCAGATGCAGATCTATCCCTTCCGCATGACGCCGCAGCGCCTCGCGGCCTACTCGACCAATCCCAACATCGGCTTCTGGCAAAACCTCAAGGAAGGCTACGACCGCTTCGAGCTCGCCAAGATGCCGCCAAGCTGGGACGTGTGCGAGAAGAAGTACGTCTTCGACCTCAAGCGCGAGGACGGCAGCCCGCTCGAGGCGGCTGCGGCATGTCCGCCCCGCAGCAACGATTCGCTGTGGATGGCCCTGCAGGCCAAGCAGGCCGCCGACGATGCGGTCTACAAGACCGAGGTCGCGGCCATATCGAGCCGCGAAGCCAAGAATGCCGCAGCGGTGCAGGCCGAGGCCGAGGCCAAGGCTGCGGCCAAGGCGCGCGGCGATGCGATGGGCAATTTCGTGGGCGGCCTGTTTGGCGGCGGCCAGCCGGCTCCAGCCGAAACCCCCACCGAGACGCCCGCTTCGGGTGGCGGCGCGCCGGTTCCGGCGCCGGCGCCCAAAGGCACCTGACCGCCTCCATTTTTGACACGATCCGCAGTAAGACTGCCGCCATGTTCAGGGGCACCTTCTCGTGAATCGCGCGCTCACCGCTTTCGTCACCGGCCTGTGCCTCGTCGGCGTGATGGCCGTGGCCGGCCTCGTCTGGCCGGTGCTCAGCGGCTATCTTGGGCCGCGTGGAGATATTGAGATCAGCGAACCCCGATACGATCGCACGAAACTCCAGTCCGACCTCGCCTCCGCCGGCTTCGGCCTGGGCGACGCGGCCTATGTCCGCATCTTCAAGCGCGAGCACCTGCTCGAACTGTGGATGGCGAGCGCCGACGGCGGCTTCGAGCTCTTCCGTTCCTATCCGATCTGCAAATATTCGGGCCAGCTCGGCCCCAAGCTCGCTGAGGGCGACAAGCAGGCGCCCGAAGGTTTCTACCGGGTCGCGCGCAAGCAACTCAATCCGAACTCGCGGCACCATCTCGCCTTCAACATCGGCTTCCCCAATGCACTCGACCGGGACCTGGGCCGCACCGGTTCGTTCCTCATGGTGCATGGCGGCTGCACGTCGGTGGGCTGCTACGCCATGACCGACGAACGGATCGACGAAATCTACGCTGTCATAGAGGCCGCACTCGACCGCGGCCAGCGCGAAGTCGACGTCTCCATCTTTCCGTTCCGTATGACTGAAACGGCGCTCCAGGCGACGGCCGGCGACGAATGGTCACCGTTCTGGCAGAACCTCAAGCAGGGTTTCGACCTGTTCGAACAGCACAAGGCACCGCCCCGGGTGGCCGCCTGCAATGGCAGCTACGTCTATGGCGATGATGCGCTTGGGCCGGACTGCAAGCCGATCACGGGATGGGTCTGATGGACCGGCTCATCGCTCTGCTCGCCGCACTCGTCGGCCTTATCGCGCTGGGCGGCGCGCTGCTCGTCCATAACAGCGCCACCGCGACGATGGAGCGGCAGGCCGCGGAGATTGCCGGACTCAAGGGCGCGCTGAACGGCGTGCTGTCGGCGTCGCCCGCCGACCAGGCGGCGCCGTCGCCCGCATCGGCCGCTCCAGTCGCGACCGATACCCCGGCGGCCGAGACCATCGCGGCGCTCGAGCGCCGCATCGCCGCACTCGAAAAGACCAGCAGCACGCAGGCGATCGAGCTTGCCGCGGCCCGTGCCGCGCTCGACGCGCGCGCCGGCCTTGCGCCGTCGGCGCCCGTCACCGAAGTCGCCACCGTCGAACAGCCGGACTCGTCGGCCACGCCGGCGGCCTATTCGGCGGACGGCCCGACCACCGACTGCATTCCGCTCGGCACGCGCTTCATGGCGCAGTCGGGCGACAGCTTCCCCATCTGCAAGACCAGCGCGGTGGTCAACGTCACCGCTGTGAGCGAAGGCAGTGCCATCGTCGAGGGGGCGGGGGCTGTCACCGCGGGCGGCTTCGCGGCCATGACGGTGCAGGGCTGCACCGTCATGGTCTTCACGGCCGACGCCTCCGGCTTCGCCGAGCTGCGCGTCAGCTGCACCTAGGCAGCGGGCGCCTCGAGCTCGATCAACTCGGCTCTGCCGGTCTCGATGAACTGCTTCAGGCTGCCCTGGATCAGCGACGTCCAGGCATCCGAGCAGGTGTCGTAGCACTCGACCTGCGGCGCGAGGCCGACATGGGTGAACACTACGCGCGTACCGCCTTCGCCGGGCTCGATGTCGAAGGTGATGGTCGTGCCGGCCCATTCGTTCCTGTCCGCCACGAAGTTCAGCGTGCCTTCCGTCACACGCCAGGCGACGCGCCGGTTCGGCACCAGCTCGATGACCTGCTGCCGCGAATAGTGGATGTCCCTGTAGCGGTAGGTGAACACGTCGCCCAGACGGTCGGCGATGCCCGTGTGTTCGCCGCTCCACCAGGCACGCGGATTGACGATGGCGGCGTATGCCGCTTCGGGGCTCTGGCTCACGGTGAATGTGGTGGTGAAGTCGGTCATGTCGTTCTCCCTGGGGTTGCTACGGGCAAAGCTCCGCCAGTGACGGCGACTGATGCCCCCAGTCGGTTAGATCGTTGTTTCAGTAAACTCTCAGGGTTCGCGCCTGAGATCCTGCAGCGCGTAGCGTCGGGCGTAGACGTCCTGCATGCCGCGCCAAGCCGTTTCGAAGCTTCCGGGCGGCGCTCCATCGAGCACCACGCCCAGATGCGCGAGGTAGACGTGCCAGCCCGGCAGCATGAGGTTGCTGTTGGCGTAGGGCATGCCGCGATGCTCGAAGACGACGCGCGTGCCAGCGCCCGCCGGCGCCAGCTCCCAGCGCGCCACCGACACCGGGGCGTGGTCGCTGTGCCAGTCATATTCGAGCAGCGTCGGGGGTTCCCAGATACGGACGCGTCCGCGCATCGGCTTCAATCCGTCGAGCATCGTTTCGTAGCGGCCGCCGACGAACGGCTCGACATAGGACTGGCCCATCCAGTCGGCGAGCCGCGCCGGTTCGGTCAGCGACTTCCACACGCTGTCGACCGGCCGGCGGTAGAGGCGCTCGAAACGCACATCGATATGGTCGCCGCGGCGTTCGAAGGTGCCGAGGCGGTCGGTGGCTGCGCTCATCTCAATCGGTCCGATCCAGATGGTCGCCCAGTGCGTCGAGCCGGCTCGCCCAGAATTCACGATACGGCGCGAGCCAGGCGTCGAGTTCGGCGAGAGGCCCGGGGTCGAGGCTGTAGAGTCGCCGCGGTCCGTCGATGCGGATGGTCACCAGCCCCGCCTCGCGCAGCGCCTTGAGGTGCTTGGAGACGTTGGGCTGCGGCAGCGCGAGCGTATCGACCAGCGTCCCCGCCGCAGTCTCGCCGCGCCGGAGCAAAGCGAGGATGTCGCGGCGCACCGGATCGGCGATGGCTGTGAAGATTTCCATGACAGGAATATGCCGATGAAAGCATATTCCTGTCAATGCATATTATTGAGCGAGGAACGCCATAGAGTTAGTCCTTGAGAGTGAAGGCCATGACGTAATCGCCCGTTACCGGGGAATCGGCCGCCCCTCCGACGGAGATCAGCACATTCTGCCTGCCAGATGCGGGCGAGATGTAGGTCATAGGGGTGGCGGACGAGCCGACCGGCAGCCGGTACTTCCAGACTTCCTGCCCCGTGGCGGCGTCGTAGGCGCGCAGATAGTAGTCTTGGAACCCAGCGAAGAAGACGAGCCCACCGGCTGTGGCCGTGGTGCCCGCATAAGTCGGCATGCCCATCGGCATGGCGAGGTGCGCCTTGATGCCAAGCGGCCCCAACTCTTCGGCCGTGCCCGCAGGGACCTGCCAGGCGACGGTGCGCGTGGTCATGTCCACCGCGGTGATCGTGCCGAACGGTGGTTCGACGCACGGCACGCCGATCGGTGACAGCCACATCTCCGTGGCCATGCCATAGGGTGTACCCTTTTGCGGCGACGGGCCATGACCCGTACCGTCGGCATGTACCGTCTTGGCGAATTCCGGGTAGTCGGCACTTGGCATCAACATGAAGCGCGTCGGTACGCGGATGTCGTTCAAGAATACGAGGTTGTTTGGGACGTCGACCGACATCGACCCCCAGTTGAAGCCGCCCAAGTTGCCGGGTTGCTCGATCGTCCAGCGGTTGAGGCCGATCGGCGTCATGTTGCCGTAGTACTGGTACTGGCGGAACAGGATGCGGCAGACCAATTGATCGAAGGTCGTCAGACCCCACATCTTGGCTTCGGTCAGCGTTTCGGCGCCGATGGTCGGCATACCCACCGAGAAGGGCTGGGTCGGCGACAGGTGCGGCGTCTCCTCCGGCACCGCTCCCTGCTGCGGCACGGGCAGTTCGGCCACTTCGGCTATGGGTTCGCCCGTCGCGCGGTCCAGCAGGAAGAGCTGCGCGCGCTTGGTGCTCTGCAGCACGGCCTTGATGACCCCGCCCTTGCCGTCGGGGACATCGATCAGGGCGGGCTGCGAAGGCAAGTCATAGTCCCACAGGTCATGATGGACCGTCTGGAACTTCCAGCGCTCGCGGCCGGTTGTGACGTCCCGCGCGACCACCGTGCCGGGACGGTTGTCGCGCGTCGACTGCCCTTCGTCAAAGATATGAAAGCCTGCGACGCCAGCGTCACGGTCGAATGAGCTTGAGCACCGCGCCCCGGTGAGCGGCGATATGATCGGTCCTGTCGCTCCGGATCTCGTACTGAGGGTCGGCCGCCGAGGCCCGGTGGGTGTGACCTTTGTAGTCAAAGTCGTTGGTATGGATAGCTATGATCGTCCCCGAGACCTGGCCGGCCTCGGAGTTCCAACTAACGTGGTCGCCATGCGGAAAGTCGGTCGCACGCCTCTCTCCCGACAGGCTGAAGCACCTGCTGGGCGCCACCCTTACCCAGCTAGAAGCTGCCGTGGCAGTGCTTGAACTTCTTGCCCGAGCCGCACGGGCAGGGGGCGTTGCGCTGCACGCCCACCAGCAGCTTGGGATCGATGGGCCGTAGCCGCGGATCGGCGTCGAGCACGTCGTTGTCGCCGTCGGCCAGCGGACCCGCCGCAGCGAGGCGGCCGCCGATCGTACCGGACACCTGGCTCTCGGCATCGTTCTCGCCGGTGGTGGGGTCGATGTGGATTTCGCTGACGCGGCTCAGATCGGGCACCTGCGGCGGCTCGGGCGCGCGCATCTGCACTTCGACGAAGCTCAGTTGCTTGATCACCAGCTCGCGCATGTCGGTGAGCAGCTTCTGGAACAGCTCGTAGGCTTCCTGCTTGTACTCGTTGAGCGGATCGCGCTGGGCGAGGCCGCGCCAGCCCACCACCTTGCTGAGGTGATCGAGCGTGACGAGATGGTCGCGCCAGAGCTGGTCGATCGCCTGCAGCAGCAGCGACTTCTCGACCTGCCGCATGATCTCGGGCGTGTACTTGGCGACCTTGGCCGCCGCGGCTTCATCGGCGGCCTTGACGAGGCGCTCGCGCACGATCTCGACGTCGATGCCCTCCTCATGCGTCCAGTCGGTGGTGTCGATGACGAGGTTGAGCTGGGTCTTGAGCTCCTCGTTGAGCTGGTCCATCCGCCACTGCTCGGGATAGGCGCGCTCGGGAATGGAGCGGGCGATGACGGCGTCGACCACGTCGTGGCGCATGTCCTGGATGGTCTCCTGGACGTCTTCCTTGTCCATGAGCTCGAGGCGCTGCTCGAAGATGACCTTGCGCTGGTCATTCATCACGTCGTCATATTTGAGGATGTTCTTGCGGATGTCGAAGTTGCGCGCTTCGACGCGGCCCTGCGCCCGCTCGATGGCCTTGGTCACCCACGGATGGGTGATCGACTCGCCCTGCTCGAGGCCGAGCTTGCCCAGCATCGAATCCATCGACTCCACGGGGAAGATGCGCATCAGGTCGTCCTGCAGGCTCAGGAAGAACTTGCTGTGGCCCGGATCGCCCTGGCGGCCCGAACGGCCGCGGAGCTGGTTGTCGATGCGGCGGCTTTCATGGCGCTCGGTGCCGATCACCATCAGGCCGCCGGCGGCGAGCGCCTTTTCCTTGTCGCGCGCGATCTGCTCCTTGATCTTGCCGATCTTGATGTCGCGTTCGACGCCCTCGAGGCCCGTGGCCTCCTTTTCGATGCGCATTTCGAGATTGCCGCCGAGCTGGATGTCGGTGCCGCGGCCCGCCATGTTGGTGGCGATGGTCACGGCGCCGGGGACGCCCGCATCGGCGATGATGTGCGCTTCCTGCTCGTGGTAGCGCGCATTGAGCACCTGCATGTTGCCGATGCCCTTTTTCTTGAGAAGGTCGGCGAGCATTTCCGACTTCTCGATCGAGGTCGTGCCCACGAGCACCGGCTGGCCGCGCTTCTGGCAGTCGATGATCAGGTCGGCGATCTCGGAGAATTTCTCGTCCGCCGTGCGGAAGATCGCATCGTCCTCGTCGAGGCGCTTGATCTCCACATTGGTCGGCACGGTGATGACGTTGAGGCCGTAGATGTTGGCGAACTCTTCGGCTTCCGTCGCCGCCGTACCGGTCATGCCGGCGAGCTTCTTGTAGAGGCGGAAATAGTTCTGGAACGTGATCGAGGCCAGCGTCTGGTTCTCGGGCTGGATCTTGACGCGCTCCTTGGCCTCGAGCGCCTGGTGCAGGCCCTCGGAGTAGCGGCGGCCCGGCATCATGCGGCCGGTGAACTCGTCGATGATCACGACTTCGTCGTTGCGGACGATGTAGTCCTTGTCCTTGGAGAACATCTTGTGGGCCCGCAGCGCCGAGTTGGCGTGATGCACCAGATTGACGTTCTCGATGTCGTAGAGGCCCTCGCCCTTGAGCAGGCCGGCGTCGCGGAACAGGCCCTCGAGCTTTTCGGTGCCGCTCTCGGTGAAGGTGATCGAGCGCTGCTTCTCGTCGTGGTCGAAGTCGCCCTCGACGATGCCCTTCATGATGTCGTCGACAGCGAGGTAGAGCTCGGAGCGGTCTTCGGTGGGGCCCGAGATGATGAGCGGCGTGCGCGCCTCGTCGATCAGGATCGAGTCCACCTCGTCCACGATCGCATAGGCGTGGCCGCGCTGCGCCATCTGGTTGCGCGCATACTTCATGTTGTCGCGCAGATAGTCGAAGCCGAATTCGTTGTTGGTGCCATAGGTCACGTCCGCGGCGTAGCTCTGGCGGCGCTCGGCGTCGCTGAGGCCGTGCACGATGATGCCGGTCGACAGGCCGAGGAAATTGTAGATCTGGCCCATCCACTGGCTGTCGCGGCGGGCGAGGTAGTCGTTGACCGTCACCACATGCACGCCCTTGCCCTCGAGCGCATTGAGGTAGACGGGGAGGGTGGCGACCAGCGTCTTGCCTTCACCGGTGCGCATCTCGGCGATCGAGCGCTCGTTGAGCACCATGCCGCCGATGAGCTGCACGTCGAAATGGCGCATGCCCAGGACGCGCCTCGACGCCTCACGCACCACGGCGAAGGCGGGGACCAGCAGGTCTTCGAGTTTGCGGCCCTTGGCCAGCTCGGCCTTGAACTCGTCGGTCTTGGCTTTCAGCTCCGCATCGCTCAGCTTGGCCATCTGCGGCTCGAGCGCATTGATGGCATCGACCTTCGGCTGATATTTCTTGATCTGCCGGTCGTTGGCAGAGCCGAAGATCGCCTTGGCGATAGCGGCGAAAACCATGGGGACTTTCCTTGTCTTGATGGCGCCATCTTTCGGGCGCGGACGGCGGCTTCTCTGACAACGCGTTTTGCGTGAAAAACCGCCGCTTTTCGGGCGTTTGAAAGCGTTGGGCTATGTAAGAGCGGGGGTCTCTATTGTCAACGGAGCGCAAATGGGCGACAGCTTCCGGCGCGCACCGTCGGGGGCCGGGCGTTCAACGGAGCGACAAGAGTTACATGACGTCCCAATCCCGCCCGGCAATGCTGCCCTTTCTCCTGAAAACACTGGCGCTTGCGCTGGTTTTGGCCGTCGCGCCCGCAGCCGTCCAGGCGCAGGATGCGGCCAGTTCATCCGAGCCGCCGTCGCAGGAGCAGCCCGCACCGCAACCTGGTCCGGACACGGTTGTTGCCACGGTCGGCGGCGAGCCGATCACCGAAGCCGACCTCGCCTTCGCGGCCGAGGATATCGGGGCCGATCTCAACCAGATCCCGCCCGACCAGATCCGGGCCGTCCTCCTCGCCCAGATGATCGACCTCAAGCTCATGGCGCAGGCCGGCGACAAGCAGGGGCTCAAGGAAGACCAGCTCTTCAAGCTCCGCCTCGACTACCTGACCGACCGGGCGCTCCGCCGCGCCTTCACCAAGGTCGCCATCTCCGACACCATCACGCCCGAGGCGATCAAGGCCGAATACGACAAGCAGGTCGCCGCCATTCCCGACGAGGACGAGGTCCACGCGCGTCACATTCTGGTGAGCACCGAAGACGACGCCAAGGCGATCAAGGCGGAACTGGATGCCGGTGCCGATTTCATCGAGCTGGCCAAACAGAAGTCGATCGAGCCCAATGCTGCCCAGTCCGGCGGCGATCTGGGCTACTTCAAGCGCGCGGTGATGGTGAAGCCCTTCGCCGACGCTGCCTTCGCCATGGAAGTGGGCGCCATCTCCGAGCCGATCCAGACCCAGTTCGGCTGGCACATCATCAAGGTCGAAGACCGCCGTCCCGCCGCCAAGCCGACGCTTGAGGAACTGACGCCGCAGATCGGCCAGCAGCTCTATGTCGACAAGTACCGCGCGCTGTTCGACCAGCTTCGCCAGTCGGCCACTATCGATATCCCCGACGCCACCCTCGCCGACCAGGTCAACCAGCAGTTCGGCCCGGCGCAGTAAGCCCGGAGGTCGGGTTCGTCACAAGCGCCGGCCCGGCGAGCAACCGGGCCGGCGTTTTGGCGCCAGGCCGGCCTGGGATGGCGCTGCGAGCGCTACCCACCCACCACCTTCGCCGGGCTGACGGGCCCCATGGCCCGGGACCCCCGCGGTCGCCGGCAACCCTTGCTCGTCTTGCAGGCTTCGCCGACATCGTGCATTGGGACTCACCACCGAAAGGCAGGCGCAAATGGCCCATCCCGTCTCCCCCCTCGCTCCCAAGACCTACCCCGACCTGCCTCAGATCGCGGGCGTGCGCTTCGCCACCGCAGAAGCCGGGATCAAGTACAAGAACCGCACCGACGTGCTGCTGGCGGCCTTCGACGAAGGCACGACCGTTGCGGGCGTGTTCACCTCGTCCAAATGTCCGTCGGCACCGGTTGACTGGTGCCGGGCCAATCTCAAGCATGGTAAGGCGCGCGGCCTGCTGGTGAATTCGGGCAACGCCAATGCCTTCACTGGCAAGAAGGGCGTCGAGACGGTGAAGCTCTCGGCCGAGATCGTCTCCGCGGCGCTCGATGTTCCCCAGACCAGCATCTACCTTGCCTCGACCGGCGTCATCGGCGAGCCGCTGCCCGCCGAAAAGTTCGCCACCGTCGCCGGGGAAGCGGCGCTCCGCCTCGCGCCCGGCCCGTCAATGGACGAGGCCAAGGCGATCATGACCACCGACACCTATCCCAAGGCGGCGTTCGCGACGGTCGATTTCGACGGCGTCACCGTTTCCATCTCGGGCATCGCCAAGGGCTCGGGGATGATCGCGCCGGCCATGGCGACGATGCTGAGCTTTGTGTTCACCGATGCGCCGATCGATGCGACGATCCTGCAGGGCCTGCTGCAGCCGCTGATCCAGCGCTCGTTCAATTCGGTCACCGTCGACAGCGACACCTCGACCTCCGACACTTGCCTCGTGTTCGCGACCGGCAAGGCGAACATCGATCCAATCGTGAGCGCCGACGATCCGCGAGCGAAGGTTTTCGCCGAGGCACTGGGCGATGTGCTGCACGATCTCGCAATCCTCGTCGTCCGCGACGGCGAGGGAGCGACCAAGATGGTGACCGTCACCGTCGAAGGCGCAACCTCGGATGCGAGCGCCTTCAGCATCGCGCAGTCGATCGGCAATTCGCCGCTGGTCAAGACCGCCATCGCCGGCGAGGACGCCAATTGGGGGCGCGTGGTCATGGCGGTGGGCAAGGCGGGCGAGCCGGCCGACCGCGACAGGCTGTCGATCGCTTTCGGCGACTATGTGCTGGCCGAAAACGGCGAGCGTGCCGCGTCCTACGACGAGGCGGCGGTGTCCGCCTATATGAAGAACGAAGAACTCGACATCCGCGTTGGGCTCGGCCTCGGCGAGGGCAGTGCGACGGTCTACACCTGCGACCTCACGCACGGTTATATCGACATCAATGGCAGCTACCGGAGCTGATCGTGGCGGTGCCCAGCGTCCTTGCGGTCGAGACGGCCGCGCTCACCGCATGGCCGGGGCTCCACACCGCTTATGACGGCCACTGGGTCTGGCGCGCCGCGCGCGGCTATTCCAACCGCGCCAACTCGATCCAATGCCTCGATGCGACCGACGACGCCAACGCCGCCGACCGCATCGCGCACTTTTCCGAGCTGTTCGTGCGGCAAGGCCTCCGGCCGATCTGCAAGGTTTCGCCGCTCACCGCTCCCGGCATTCTCGCGGTGCTCGACGAGCTGATGTGGGAGGCCTATGAGCCGAGCCGCGTGCTGCGCATGGAGATGACCGGCCGCGAGTGGGAGCCGCGCCATCACACGGCGCTGCTCGCGCCCGCCGATCCGGAGTGGCGTCTCGCCCAGGCGGGAATGAGCGGCTATTCCGACTATTCGATCGAGTCTGTCCGCCTCATCATCGAGCGCATCGCCTGCGACACGCGCGGCGTGCTCGCCTACGACAAGGACGGCGTTCCAGCCGCGGCAGCGCTGGCCGGCGTCGCCAACGGCATCGGCATCTTCGGCAATGTCGTGTCGAGCCCTGCGCATCGCGGGCAGGGCTATGGCCGGGCCGTCATGTGCGCGGCGCTCAACTGGTGCCGCGATGCGGGCGCGGTTGCCGCCGGCATACAGGTTGCCGCACCCAACAGGCCCGCCGTCACGCTCTATGGCTCGCTCGGCTTTGCCGACGGCTACGACTACTCCTACCGCCGCCCGAGGATTGCCGCATGAGCACGCCACCCATCATGCTCGTTGTTGCCTGCGCCCTGGTCGATGCCGACCGGCGCGTCCTCATCGCCCAGCGTCCGCCGGGCAAGCAGCTTGCCGGCCTGTGGGAGTTTCCGGGCGGCAAGCTCGAGCCGGGCGAAAGTCCCGAGGCGGCGCTGATCCGCGAACTGGAGGAGGAGCTTGGCGTTTCGACCAAAACGGCCTGCCTCGCGCCTCTGACATTTGCCTCCCATTCTTACGAAAGCTTTCATCTTCTGATGCCACTTTTCGTCTGCCGTAAGTGGCAGGGCCTCCCGCAGGCGCGGGAACACTCGGCCCTCAAATGGGTGCGCCCGCAGAACCTGCGCGACTACCCGATGCCGCCGGCGGACTTACCGCTGATCGCCCCGCTCTGCGATCTGCTGTGAAGGGGGTAGTCATGGTGACGATACAGCGCTTCATAGTGGCAGACGACGGCGCGACGGCTATCGAATACGGCCTCATCGTCGCCCTCATCGGCGTTGCCCTCATCACCGCGGCCATGACCTTCGGCGACAGCGTCCTCGCCATGTTCGGCTTCGTGCGCGACAATGCCGGTGGCGCCATGGACAATGCCGGCATCTAACCGCGCGGCTTGAGGATCTCGGTCAGGCTGATCTCGGCACTGCCCGGTTTCAGCGGCTTCTGCTGGCTCTCATGCGGCGCCCAGCCGCTCATCCACACGATTTCGAGCGTCGCCCGCACCCGCCCATCGGGATCGCCGGCCAACGCTTCATACGCGGCGGATGCCGCCTGGATCAGCTTGAGTGTCGCCATCCGGTGCGGCCGGTCCGCCAGCGGGTTCGACGCCCCGAGCGCCTTGAGCTCGCGCATCAGCGACAGCGGCGACTGGTAGCGCACGATATGCGTTTCGACATCGCTCACCGGCAGCGCCAGTCCCGCCCGCTGCAGCAGGCCCGCCGCTTCGCTCAGCGGAATGAAGGGCGCCACCCGCAGGAAGGCACCACCGCTCACCTCCGCATCGGCCGTCAGGAACGCTTCGCGCAGTTCGGTCAGGCTGTCGCCACCGATCGCGGCGGCAAGGAACAGTCCATCGCCGCGCAGATGGGCGCGGGCCCGGGCGAGAAAGCCCGGTACATCGTCGACAACATCGAGATCGAAGATCGACACGATCAGATCGTAGCCCCGACGCGGCAGGTCGAGCATCTCGGGGTCTACCAGCGGCACGCCCGCCAGCGGGCGGACCGTCGAGACACGCTCATAGGCGAACGCCCCGTTGGCGCTGCGCCCTACCAGCGGCAGCACGCTCGCATCGGGCGCCATGATCAGCGCCTGCTCGAAGTCGCGCGTCACCGTGCCCAGCCGATCCTCGAGGTCGGCCAGCACCAGCCGGGTGACGAAGTCGTCGTGCCCCTTGGGCCGCCGCTCAAGGTGGCGGGCAATCAGTTGGCGGTCGAAGACTTTTGGCGCGAGCATGATGTCGGGCATTGGCTGGAGCGCCCCGGCGATGGCAGGATGGCCTTATGGAGACGGGGGCGTCGGTTGTCAAAGCGAGCGTCGTACGGCCCTTGCGCTGGCTGGGCGCCACGCTGCTCGACCAGCTCTATCCGCCCGTCTGCCTCGCCTGCGATGCGCCCGTCGCCAGCGCCGATGCCTTGTGCAGTGCCTGTTTCCGGTCGCTGCGCGCGATCACCGCGCCGCTCTGCCCGGTGCTCGGCCTACCGTTCGAGGCTTCGCTCGGCCCCGATGCGCGCTCGGCCGAAGCCATTGCCGACCCGCCGCCCTTCGATCGCGCCCGTTCGGCGGTGGTCTACAACGACATCGCCCGCGCGCTCGTGGGCAAGCTCAAATATGGCGATCGGCCCGAGCTCGCCCGCTTCTGCGCCCGGCTGATGGCGCAGGCCGGCCACGAGCTGTGGGCACCCGACGCGGTGCTCGTGCCGGTGCCGCTGCATCGCGCCCGCCTGTTCTCGCGGCGCTACAACCAGTCCACCGAGCTCGCCCGGGCGCTCGGCCGGATCACCGGCCTGCCGGTCGATGCGGCGCTGGTCGTGCGGCGCAAGAATACGCCGCATCAGGTCGGGCTCAGCGGCGACGCGCGCCGGCGCAATGTCGCCGGCGCCTTTGCGCATCATCCCGACAGCCTCAACCGGCTCCGCGGGCGCCGCGTCGTGCTCGTCGACGACGTCATCACCACCGGCGCCACGGTCAAGGCAGTGACGCGGGCGCTCAAATCCGGTGGCGCCGAGCACGTGGATGTGGTGAGCTTTGCCCGAGTAGTGACCGGATCCGACGCCTGACCAATGGGTGACCTTCGCATCAATCGACCGCCCCGCTTCCGCCGGATGTTCTGGCAGCGGCCGGCCGATATCTCCGCCGCCGACATTCCCGGCATCGGGCACAATGGCGGCCCGCCGCTCGACGAGCATATCCCCGAATGGGGCACGGGCGGCATCGGCACCTATTTCGCCTGGCGCACCGCGTCCGAGGATGCGTTCAAGAAGGTGCCCGCCGAAACCGCCATCCGCCGGGCGAAGAGGGCCGAGGCGCTCGGCCTCACCTACCGCGAGTACCAGCTCGAGATCCTCGAGCGCGGCCGCTACCTCCAGACGGAGGATGTCGAGCGGATCGCCCAGATCAAGGCCAGACGTTCACAGCGTTGAGAGCGGGTTTGCGCGTGTCCGGATGTCACTCCATATGAGAGCCATGAGTAAGGTCCAGATCTACACCACCAATTGGTGCCCCTATTGCAACGCCGCCAAGGCGCTGCTCGACGACAAGGGCGTCGCCTACGAGGAAATCGACGTCACCGATCCGACGCTGCGCATGGACATGATCCAGCGCGCCCATGGCCGCCGCACTGTGCCGCAGATCTTCATCGGCGAGCGCCATGTCGGCGGCTATGACGACCTGTCCGCGCTCGAGCGGCGCGGCCAGCTCGATCCGCTCCTCGTCTGATGCTGCGCATCGCCGCGCTGCAGATGAATTCGGGCACGGACCCCGGTCCCAACCTCGATGCATTGGCGGCGCTGGCCCGGGACGCGGCCGCACAGGGTGCCCAATATGCGTTGAGCCCTGAAGTCAGCGCCGTTTTCGCCGAGAGCCGCGAGGGGCTGCGCGCCGTCGCCAGGCCCTGGGAGGGCAATCCGGCGATCGCACGCTGCGCCGGGATTGCCCGCGAGACCGGCTTGTTCCTGCACCTCGGCTCGCTCGCTGTGGCACTTGAGGACGGCCGCTTCGCCAACCGGTCGGTGCTGCTCCGACCCGACGGCTCCGTCGCCGCGACCTACGACAAGATCCATCTGTTCGACGCGACGCTGCCCGGCGTGCGCGAGTATCGCGAGAGCGCCACCTATGCGGGCGGCGATGTCGCCGTGGTGGCCGAGGCCGCCGGCATCCGGCTCGGCATGACGATCTGCTACGATGTCCGCTTTCCGGCGCTGCACCGGGCGCTGGCCGTCGCCGGGGCCGACCTCATCTCGGTTCCCGCCGCCTTCACGGTACCCACCGGCGAGGCGCATTGGGAGGTGCTGCTGCGCGCCCGCGCCATCGAAACGGGCTGCTACGTCATTGCCGCGGCGCAGGCGGGACGGCACCAGAACGGCCGCACGACCTACGGCCATTCGATGATCGTCGATCCCTGGGGCCGGGTTGTCGGGGCGCTCGGCGGCGAGGGGGCAGGGGTGCTGGTCGCCGATATCGATCCCGATGCTGTGGCCGAAGCGCGCGGACGCGTGCCGGCGCTTGCGAACGCCCGGCAATTTTCGCTATCCGTTAACCCTACGGGCGCACTCTGATCGCCCAAGAGGTATTCTGGCGTGATCCACTACTCGCTCGTCTGCGACAAGTCCCACAAGTTCGACGGCTGGTTCTCCAACGCAGCGGCCTATGACGCGCAGAAATTGCGCGGCCTCGTCACCTGCCCGATCTGCCTCACGACCGCCGTCGACAAGGCAATTATGGCGCCGGCGGTCAACCGCACCGACAGTACCGAGAAGGTCTCGCTTTCGATCGGCCATCCGCAGCACCAGCAGTTGCGTGAAGCCATGCTCGCGCTCCGCAACAAGGTGACGAGCGAGGCCGACTATGTCGGCGACAAGTTCGCCGAGGAAGCCCGCAAGATCCATTTCAAGGAAGTGGACGCGCGCGGCATCTATGGCGAGGCGACCAAGGAAGAGGTCGCGGCGCTGGTCGAAGACGGCGTCGATTTCATGCCGCTCCCGTCGGTCAAGGAAGAGCACAACTAGCTCCCCGCGACGGGTGCGGGGTTGCTTGCCGTGCTCGGCGCGCTGCTCAGTCCGGCGTTCGATTTCACCGTCCCGGGCTCGCTGGTGTGGATTGCCGCCCCCTGGCAGCTCGCTTATGCCCCCATTCTCGCCTTCGTTCTGCGCGAGCCGAAGGCTAGGCAAGCGGCGCCGATGCGCTAGTATTCGCCGGGGTTTGGGCATGAGCGACGTCTTCATTTCGTACAAGCGGCGGCTGCGGCCGCAGGTTGAGCGCGTCGCCAGCGCGCTGCGCGAGCTGCGCCTCGACGTCTGGTTCGATGCGGCGCTCGAGCCCGGCGTCAGCTTCTCGGCCGAGATCAGCCACGAGGTTCGCAACGCCGGCTGCGTGCTGGTGTGCTGGAGCAACGACGCCTTTCCGCATGGCGGCGACGAAAACGGCTGGGTGCTGGGTGAGGCGTCGATCGGCCGCAAGCGGGGCCGGCTCGTCACCGTCACGCTCGAGGACACCGAGTTCGATCCGCCCTGGAACATGATCCACAGCGAGCGGCTCGTCGGCTTCGACCCCACCGACTTCACCGCAGACCGGTCAGCGTGGCGCGGCATGCTCGCCGCCATCGGCCGGCTGATCGAGCGCCCCGGTCTCGCCGACTATGACCGCGCCATTTCCGCCGGCACGGCGGACGCGCTCAAGGGCTGGGTGCAAAGCTACCCCAAGGACACGCTCGCCGAGACAGTGTGGGCGCGCATCGAGGACATCGAGCTGGCGACCGTGCGCAAGCGCCTCGCCGAAGAACGCGTGCAGCCGGCGCCGGCCGCGGGCCTGGCGTCCGCCACCGATATGGAACCCGACCGGATCTATGCCGCGTTGCCCGAAATCGTCGTCGAGGCACCCAAGGGCGATGCGGCACCGGCGCCGGCGACACCGCTGCAGCCGGCTGCGGCTGGTGCGATGCCGGCACGGCGGCTGTCGCCCCAGCTTGCCGTTGCCATCGCGACGGGCACCTGCGTCATCGGTTCCGTCATTGCGGCGCTCACCATCGGCGAGGAGTCGGAAGGGAACCTGTTCAATACCTTCGCCTTCGGCGGCCCCGCGGCCGGCATGATCATCCTCGCCATCGCGATGGTGGTCAGTGGCTACCTCACGGTCTGGCGCGCCGTCGCGCTGGCCCTTGCCGGCTATGTCGGTTTCTTCATCGCGATCTACTGCGCCGATTTCCTCACCCGCTCGGCCCCCTCCTTCGGGACCGAGGGCGCCGACATCTTCGGCGGCTTCGTGCTGGGCGGCCTTGGCGCGTTCGTCGTGCTGTTCACCCTGGTGATGCTGGCGCGCAACCCCAATCTCGGCCGGCTCATCCCCATCGTCCTGTCCGGCGTGCTGCTGACCGGCGTTGCCACTGCCATCGTCATGGTGGTGCCGGGGATTTCGATCCATCGCGGCAACTTCATCGTGTGGGGCGCTGCCGTGTGGTACGCCGCGCTCGGTCTGGTCCTGATGTGGTTGCTGGCCCAGCCGCGGGGGAGCTAAGGCGCATGGCCGACGTCTTCATCTCCTACAAGAGCCGCATGCGCCCCAGGGTGCGCGAGATCGCGGCGGCTCTCGAGGAACTCGGCCTCACTGTGTGGTTCGATGCCGAGCTCGAAGCGGGCCGCAGCTTCGCCGCCGTCATCAATTCCGAGCTCGCCAAGGCGCGCTGCGTCATCGTGTGCTGGACGCCCGATGCCTTCGCGCCCGAGGACGGGTCGGAGATCAGCTGGGTCGAGGCCGAGGCCTCCATCGCGCGCGACCGCAAGGTGATCGTGCCGGTCATGCTCGAGCGCGTGCCGCTCAAGGCGCCGTGGAACATGTTTCATACCGAGCGGCTGATGGACTGGTCGCCTGCGCTTGTTGCGACGCACGGTCCCTGGCTCGCAACGCTCGAGGTCATCGGCCGCCATGTCGGGCGGCCCGGCCTCGCCGATTATGCGCGAGCGGGCGACGATCCGGCTGCGCTTGCGGCCTGGGCACGCGCCTATCCGGAAGACCCGCGCGCGCCTGCCGTGCCCGCCGACGGCAAGCCCGATCCGACGCTGCCGGCGCGGCGGGCGATCCGCCAGATCGCGCAGATGCCCGTGGCGATGCGCTGGCTGCTGGGTGCGACGCTGTTCAACACCATCGCGGCGATCCTCCTGCTGCTGCGCTTCGGGCCCGACGCGAGTGGCAATGCCTCCGCCCTCATCAATGCCGGCCCGATCCTTTCGGCGGCGGTGTGGGCGCTGGCGCTGTGGCGCTCCAAAGTGCTCGACATCGGCCGGGCGCTGTTCACCATCATGGCCTCGATCATCGGCTTCGTTGTCGCCATCTTCAGCGCTCCACTGGTCGAGCCGCTGATGGCCCTGTTCAACACGCCCAGCGACCAGGCCCGCGGCTTCATCAATGGCGTGCTGTCGGGCTTCGGCGGTGCGTTCGTGTCGCTGGGCGGCATCGCGCTGCTCATCGGCAATGTCGGCCGCGACCGCTGGATCAAGATATTACTGGGCAGCCTCGCGCTCGGCCTCGCCTGCGGCGTTCTCGGCCTGGGCGTGCTCAAGCCGCTCTACCAGAGCAACTTCTTCTGGATCTCGGTGGTGTGGACCTTCGTCTACGGGTTGCTGCTCACGCGACTTGCGCTCGGGCGCTCCGCCAGCAGCATGTAGTTGATCCCCATATCGGGGCTCTTCCGCCACTCGTCGGCGAGCGGATGGAAGACGACGCCGGTGCGGTCGGCCATGCGGAGGCCGTTGCGGGTGATCAGGGCTTCGAGCTCGTCGGGCGTCAGGAACTTGCTCCAGTCATGCGTGCCGGCGGGAAGCCAGCGCAGCACATATTCGGCGGCGAACTTCGCGAACGCCAGCGCCCGTGCCGTGCGGTTGATCGTCGCCGAAAACAGCAGGCCGCCCGGAGCGACCAGGTCGGCGCAGCTCTTCATATAGAGCGGCACGTTGGCGACGTGTTCGACGACCTCCATGTTGAGCACGATGTCGAATGTCGCGCCCGTCGCGGCCAGCGCCTCCGACGTCGTTTCGCGATAGTCGATGCTGAGCCCCATGCGCTCGGCATGGAGCGTTGCCACCGCGATGTTCCTGGCTCCCGCATCGATGCCCGTGACGCTGGCGCCCAGCCGGGTCAGGGGCTCGGTCAGCAGGCCGCCGCCGCAGCCGATGTCGAGCACGCGCAGCCCCTCGAGCGGCCGCATCATCGTCTCGTCGCGGCCGAAATGCCGGAGCGCCCAGTCGCGGATATAGGCGAGCCGCACCGGGTTGAATTTGTGCAGCGGCTTGAACTTGCCCGCTGGGTCCCACCATTCGTCGGCCATGGCCGCGAATTTGGCGATCTCGGAGCTGTCGATGGTGGTGTCGGTCATGCCGTTGCCGTTTGAGCCGGGGTGTTCCTGTCGATGATCGCCTGCGCCACGATGAGCACCACCGAGATCGCAACGACCGGATAGACGAGGAGGTTCACCACCGTCCAGCCGCTCGCCACCAGGATGCCGCCCGACGAGAACGAGGCGATGGCGACGATCGAGAACAGGATGAACTCGTTCATGGCCTGCACGCGGAAGGCTTCCTCGGGCCGGTAGAGTTCGGCCACCATGGCGGTCGAGGCGATGAAGCCGAAGTTCCAGCCGACGCCGAGCAGGATTAGCGCGATCCAGAAGTGCCACAGGCTTGTGCCCAGCAGCGCGACCGTCGCCGACGCTGCGATGAGCAGCAGCCCGGCCGCGGCGATGCCGGGTTTGCCGAAGCGTGCGATCAGGCTGCCGGTAAAGAAGCTCGGCCCGAACATGGCGATCACATGCCACTGGATGCCGGTCTGCGCGTCGGCATGGCTGTGATGGTGCTCGATCATCGCCAGCGGCGTCGCGGTCATCACAAGGCTCATCAGGGCGTAGGACGATACCGCGGCCAGCAGCGCGATCAGGAATTTGGGCTTCCTGAGGAAGCTGAGCAGCGGCCGTCCGGTCGCGCCCTGTACCACGGGCGGTGGCGGCGGCACGTTGAGGCGCGACAGGACGATGGCGGTAAGCGCGAACAGCGCCACCAGCGCGAGGAACGGCCCCGCCAGCGGTACGCCGGGGATCAGCGGCTGTGCGTGGATGGCCAGCTGTGGCCCGACCACGCCGGTCACGACGCCGCCGGCCATTACCCATGAGATGGCCCGCGGGCGGAAGTCGGGGGGCGATGCGTCCGCCGCCGCGAAGCGGTATTGTTGCGCGAACGCGCCCGCGGCGCCCAGGAACACCATGCCCAGGCAATAGAGCCAGAAGCCGTCGGACATGATGCCGGCGGTGACGATGGCCGCGCCGACCGCGCCGAAGGCGGTGCCGATCATGAAGCCGTTGCGCCGACCGATCCGCCGCATCGTCATGGCGGCGGGAATGGAGGCGAGCGCCGGGCCCAGGATGAAGGCCGAGACCGGCACCGTCGCGAGCGCCATCTGGTCGTGCGGCAGGAGGGCCGCGCCGACCAGCCCGCCGGTGCCGATGGCGATCGGTCCGGCCGAGCCGCCGATGGCGGAGGCAAGGGCGAGGAGAAGCGCGGCGCGCTTGGCCTGGGGGAGGGGGAGTGCGGTGGTCATGCCTCCCTCCTTACACCCTCGGCTCCGAACCGTGGAAGGGCCGCCACGCCGGACGCGGGCGGACCACCGCGCCGCCCAGCGCCGCTCCTTGCACCTGCTGGGGCTTTGTGGCATGTCCCGGCCAATTCATAAGCGTACCGCCGGGTTCGGCCCGGCGGCCCGGAGAGTCTCTTGGTCCGTATCGTCATGAAGTTCGGCGGCACATCGGTCGCCACCGTCGAGCGGATCCGGCAGGCCGCGCGCCACGTCAAGCGCGAGGTCGACGCCGGCAACCAGGTATCCGTCGTGGTTTCGGCCATGTCGGGCAAGACCAATGAGCTTGTGGGCTGGGTCAATGAGAGCTCGAAGCTGCACGATGCGCGCGAATATGACGCCGTCGTCGCCTCGGGCGAGCAGGTCACGGCGGGGCTGATGGCGATCGTCCTCAGCGAAATGGGCGTACCGTCGCGTTCGTTCCAGGGCTGGCAGGTGCCGATCCATACCGACGACGCCCACGGCGCGGCGCGGATCATCGAAATCGTTCCCGACGAGCTCGATGCCCGGATGAACGAGGGCTGGGTGCCCGTCATCACCGGCTTCCAGGGCATCGTGCCCGAAACCGGCCGCATCACCACGCTTGGCCGCGGCGGCTCGGATACCTCGGCCGTGGCCATCGCGGCGGCCGTGGGGGCCGACCGGTGCGACATCTACACGGATGTAGATGGCGTCTACACCACCGACCCGCGCATCGACCCCAAGGCCAAGCGGCTCAACCGGATCGCGTTCGAGGAAATGCTCGAAATGGCCTCGCTGGGGGCCAAGGTGCTGATGATCCGGTCGGTCGAGATGGCGATGGCGCACAAGGTGCGGCTCGTCGTCCGCTCCACTTTCGACGATCCGGATGCCCCCCAGATTGCCCCGGATGGAACGCCCGGCGTGCCCGGCACGCTGGTATGCGATGAGGATGAGATCATGGAAAAGCAGATCGTTTCGGGCGTCACGCTCGCCAAGGCCGAGGCCAAGATCACGCTGCGCGACGTCAAGGACCGGCCCGGCGTCGCCGCCGCCGTGTTCGGCGCGCTGGCCGACGAATCCATCGTCGTCGACATGATCGTCCAGAACATCTCCGAAGACGGTTCGGTCACCGACATCACCTTCACCGTGCCCGACAGCGAGTACGACAAGTCGATCCGCGCCCTCGAGGCGGCGAAAGCGTCCGGACATGTCGATTATGACCGGATCAATGGGTCCAAGGGTGGCGCAAAGGTGTCGGTGGTGGGCGTGGGCATGCGCAACCATGCGGGCGTCGCCGCCAGCATGTTCAAGGCCTTGGCCGACAAGGGCATCAACATCCAGTTGATCACCACCTCCGAAATCAAGACCTCGGTGTTGATCGACGACGAATATGCCGAGCTTGCGGTTCGGGCCCTCCATACGTATTACGGGCTGGACAAGCCGGGCGCCTGATCAGGGCGGTCGCCCGGCCTTCCAAGAGGAGGCGGTGCGGGGCCGCTAAGCGTGATGGCGACAGCGATGAGCGGTCCGCGCGTGCTGCTGCGGCAGTTGCGCGAAACCATGGCGGAGCCGCTGGCTTCGCAGGATCGCCTCGACAAGATCGTCGCGCTCATCGCCACCAATATGCACACCGATGTGTGCTCGTTCTACGTGCTGCGCGACGACAACGCGCTCGAGCTGTTCGCCACCTTCGGCCTCAAGCGCGAGTCGGTCCACATGACGACGCTGCGCGTGGGCGAGGGGCTTGTCGGCCTCATCGCCGCCCAGGCCGAGGCGCTGTCGCTCGAGGATGCGCCCTCCCATCCAGCCTTCGCCTACCGGCCCGAGACGGGCGAAGACCCGTTCCGCGCCTTCCTCGGCGTCCCCGTGCTGCGCGCCGGCCAGACGCTGGGCGTGCTCGTCGTCCAGAACAAGGACAGCCGCCTCTATGGCGAGGACGAGACCGAGGCGCTGCTGACCACCGCCACCATTCTCGCCGAGATGATCGCGACGTCGGAGTTCGACACGCTGATCAAGCCGGGGCAGGACATCGATCTGCGCCGGCCGCGGATGTTCCAGGGGCAGTCCTTCACCGAGGGCATCGCGCTGGGCAAGGTCGTGCTGCACGATCCGCGCGTCGTGGTCACCAATTTCATCGCCGAGGATACCGAGCAGGAATCGCGGCGGCTCGATGCGGCGCTGGCCACGATGCGCGTCTCGATCGACGACATGCTCAGCCATGGCGACATGGGCGCGGGGACCGAGCACCGCGACATCCTCGAAACCTACCGCATGTTCGCCAATGACCGGGGCTGGGTCGACCGGCTCGAGGAGGCCATCGCCAACGGCCTCACCGCCGAAGCGGCGGTGGAGCGGGTGCAGAACGACACCCGGGCGCGTATGCTGCGCTCCACCGATCCCTATATTCGCGACCGCCTGCACGATTTCGACGATCTCGCCAACCGGCTGCTGCGCGTCCTCACCGGCGACGGCACGGCGCCCACGCATCGCGAGCTGCCCGAGAACGCCATTCTGGTGGCGCGCAATATGGGCCCGGCCGAGCTGCTCGAATATGACCGCACGCGCCTGCGCGCCATCGTGCTGGAGGAGGGGGGCTCGACCGCGCATGTGGCCATCGTGGCGCGCTCGCTCGGTCTCGTGGCGGTGGGACAGGCGCAGAATATCGTCTCGATCTGCGAGAATGGCGACGACATCATCGTCGATGGTCCCGCGGGCACCGTGCATCTGCGGCCGACGCGCGAACTCGAGCAGACTTATGCCGACAAGGTCCGCGTCACGGCCAAGCGGCGCGCGCACTATCTCGCGCTCAAGGACAAGCCGTCGGTGACGCGCGACGGTGTGGCGATCACGCTGCTCCACAATTCGGGCCTCGTCGCCGACCTGCCCATGCTGCGCGACACCGGTGCCGAGGGTGTCGGCCTGTTCCGCACCGAACTGCAGTTCATGATCGCCTCGCGCCTGCCCAAGGTGCAGGAGCAGGTGGCGCTCTACCGCGAAGCCATCCGGCTCAGCGAGGGCAAGCCCATCGTTTTCCGCCTGCTCGATGTGGGTGGCGACAAGGTCATTCCCTATCTGCGCGCCGCGGCCGAAGAGAATCCCGCGATGGGGTTCCGCTCGCTGCGCCTCGCGCTCGACCGCCCCGGCCTGCTGCGGACGCAGGTCCGGGCGCTGCTGACGGCTGCCGATGGCGGGCCGATGAAGATCCTCGTGCCCATGGTCACCGAGACCTGGGAGTTCGTCGAGACCAAGCGCGTCATCCGCCTCGAGCTCGAGCGCCTGATCCGCGCCGGGGGCAAGCCGCCCTCCGAGCTCAAGGTCGGCGCCATGATCGAGGTGCCCTCGCTGCTGTTCGAGCTCGACCATGTGCTGCCCGAGTGCGATTTCGTCTCGATCGGCTCGAATGACCTGATCATGTTCCTCAATGCTGCCGACCGCGCCAACAACCGCGTGTCCAAGACCTACGATCCCATTGCCCTGCCGCGCCTGCGGGCGCTCCGTCACATCGTCGACATGGCCGGCCGCTACGGCGTGCCGATCACCATGTGCGGCGAGCTTGCCGGCCGTACCGTCGAGGCGCTGGCGCTGATGGCCATCGGCATGACGCGCCTGTCCATGTCGCCGCCCGCCGTCGGGCCGATCAAGGAAATGGTCATGGGCATGGAGCTCAAGCCCATCCGCACCGCTGTCGCCGCCGCCCTCGGCGAGGGCCAGCACGGCGTCGGCATCCGCGAATTGCTGGTGGACTTGGCGACCAGGCAAGGGCTGGTTATCTAGCCGCCATGCCGTCCCTGCCTGAAGACAAACTCGCGCAGCTTGAAAAGCGCTTCGACAGCGTCGAGGCCGCGCTTTCCTCCGGCCCGTCGGCCGAGGAGTATGTGCGCCTCAGCAAGGAATATGCCGAGCTCGAGCCCGTCGTCCGCCCCATCATCGCCTGGCGCAAGGCCGCGGCCGACCTGGCCTCGGCCGAAGAACTCGCATCCTCGGGCGACCGCGAGATGGCCGAGATGGCTGATGCCGAGATCGCCGAGCTGAAGCCGCGGCTTGCGCAGATGGAGCAGGACATCCGCATCCTGCTGCTGCCCCGCGACGCGGCGGACGAAAAGAACGTCATTCTCGAAGTGCGTGCCGGTACCGGCGGCGACGAAGCGGCGCTGTTCGCCGGCGACCTGCTGCGCATGTATCAGCGCTATGCCGACCTCCAGGGCTGGAAGGTCGAGATCATGGAAGAGGCCGATGGCGAGGTCGGCGGCTACAAGGAAGTGATCGCCCGCATCTCGGGCAAGGGCGCCTATGCCCGGCTCAAATACGAGTCGGGCGTACATCGCGTGCAGCGCGTCCCGGAGACCGAGGCGTCGGGCCGCATCCACACCTCCGCCGCCACCGTCGCCGTGCTGCCCGAGGTCGAGGATATCGACATCGAGATCCGCAACGAGGACATCCGCATCGACACGATGCGGTCCTCCGGTGCCGGCGGCCAGCACGTCAACACCACCGATTCGGCGGTGCGCATCACGCACATCCCGACCGGCATTGTCGTCACCTCCTCGCTCAAATCGCAGCACCAGAACCGGGCGCAGGCGATGGTGGTGCTGCGGGCGCGGCTCTACGAGGAGCAGCGCAACGCCCGCGACACGGCGCGGGCCGATGCGCGGCGCGAGCAGGTGGGCTCGGGCGATCGCTCCGAGCGCATCCGGACCTACAATTTCCCGCAGGGGCGGGTGACCGACCACCGGATCAACCTCACGCTCTACAAGCTCGACCGGGTGATTGCCGGCGACGCGCTGGACGAGCTGATCTCGGCGCTCATCACCGAGGACCAGGCGGCCCAACTCGCCGCCATGGAAGGGCTCAACTGAGCGCCGCCGTGTCCATCGGCCTCGCCTGGCGGCAGGTCCGCGACCGCTTCCGGCAGGCGGGGCTCAACACGCCGGAACTCGATGCCCGCCTCATCGCGCAACATGTCTTCGGCCTCGACGCCATGGCGCTGGTGCGGCGCGAGCGCGAAGTCATGTCGCCGCAATGGGCGACCGAGCTCGAGCGCGCCGCGCTCCGTCGCCTCGCCGGCGAGCCGGTCAGCCGCATCATCGGCGAACGTGAATTCTGGGGCCTGCGCCTCGCGCTCAACGAGGCGACGCTCGATCCGCGTCCGGAGACCGAACTCCTCGTCGGCGACGCCATCGCCTTTGCCGAACACAAGCGCTCGCCGCGCATCGCCGATCTGGGCACCGGCTCGGGCGCCATCGTCATCGCGATTCTGAGCGCGCTTCCCAAGGCCAGGGCGTTTGCCACCGATATTTCGGAGCCGGCGCTCGCGGCGGCGAAGGCCAATGCCGAGCGCCATCATGTCGCTGACCGGGTCGATTTCCGCCTCGGCCCCTGGTGGCAGGCCGTGCCGCACCAGGAATTGTTCGACCTCATCGTGTCCAATCCGCCCTACATTGCGCGCGAAGAAATCGCCTCGCTGCAGCCCGAAGTGCGGCTTTTCGACCCAAAAACGGCACTCGACGGGGGCTGGGACGGGCTCGAAGCCTACCGCGCCATTGCCTCGCAGGCGGCGCGCCGGCTCAATCCGGGTGGGCTGCTGCTGCTCGAAATCGGGGCCAATCAGGGCGAAACGGTCAGCCGAATCTTCTCGCGGGCCGGGTTCGGCCGCATCGAGGTGCAAAAAGACCTGGCGGGCCTTGATCGGCTGGTCCTGGCTTCCCATTCTTGAGGAAACCGAAACCCCAGGGGCCAATCGAGGGCATTTTCTGCTTGGAATAGCAGGGCGAACCGGTTAGCTTCCGGTTGCTGTCTATGGCGCGGGTTGAGCGCCAGAAGGTGACAGCCACCCGCTCATCGGCGATGCTGGATTGCCAGCAAGGGTACCCCGGATATGGAACCCGGCCTGACGTGATGAGCCAAAAGTGGTTCAGCCGGTACAGCTCTCGGACAAGATCCCGCCCTTTGGGCCGCCCGTTTGGGCGCCACTGGCGTAGCGGGCCTGGGACGAACGCAACCCCATAGGCTCATTTTGAAGGCGTATAGCGACCAATGAGACCAAACCAGAATAACAAGAACCGCCAGCGTGGACGGAACAACAATGGCGGGCGCAAGCACGTCAACCCGCTGAGCCGGAACTTCGAATCCAACGGCCCGGACGTGAAGGTGCGCGGCAACGCGGCCCACATCGCCGAGAAATATCTGCAGCTCGCCCGCGACGCGCAGTCCTCCGGCGACCCGGTCCTGGCCGAGAACTATCTGCAGCACGCAGAGCACTATTTCCGTATCGTTGCGGCCGCCCAGCAGGCGCAGCAATATCGTGACCAGCCCGGCGCGCAGGCGCCAGAGGTCGACGAAGACGACGATTTCCCGCCCATCAACGACCGCTTCGCTTCGCCCGAGCCGGCCGTGCCGTTCCGGCCGCAGCCGCAGCCGGGCAATGGCGACCAGCCGGGCTTCGCCGCCGCCGAGGGCGGCAGCGAAGAGGGCGGCGAGCAGTCCCAGCCGCAGGGCGAGGCCGCGACGGCCGAGGACGGCCAGTCCGCCGCCGGCCAGCAGGGCGAGGGCGGCGATGGCCATCGCCGCCGCGACCGCAACCGGCGCCGCCGGGGCCGCGGGCCGGCCGAAGGCGGCCAGGGCGGCGAGGATCCGGCCAGTTCGCCGCAACCGGAGGTCGCGCTGCCGGCCTTCCTCACCGCCGGCGGCAATACGCCGGCGGAGTAAGCGCGCACGGGCAACGCATTGAAAAGGGGTGCTTCGGCGCCCCTTTTTCCTATTCGGACTCTCCCTATATCTTGCTCGAAGTCAGGGAAACGCGCCGCCTGTCGGGCGTTCCTCACACCAACGCTTCGAGCGACCGAACCGGTGCCAGATCGAGGGCCGGGCGGCGTGGCAAAAGGAGAGTTGCCTTGAATATCGAGAAATACACCGAGCGGGCGCGCGGGTTCATCCAGAGCGCGCAGCAGATGGCGCTGGGGCGCGGCCACCAGCAGTTCGCGCCGGTTCACCTGCTCAAAGTGCTGATGGACGACGACCAGGGGCTCGCCTCCGGTCTCATCGATCGCGCCGGCGGCGACAGCAAGGCGGTTCGCGCCGGCGTCGAAGCCGCCCTCAGCAAAATTCCGCAGGTCAGCGGCGACGGCTCGCAGCTCTATCTCAGCCGCGAACTGGCGCGCGTGTTCGACACCGCCGAATCGGCGGCGCAGAAAGCCGGCGATTCGTTCGTCACGGTCGAGCGCATGCTGCTCGCGCTGGTCATCGACAAGGACACCGATGCGGGCAGGATCCTGTCGTCGGCCGGTATCACGCCCAATGCGCTGAACCAGGCGATCGAAACCATCCGCAAGGGCCGTACGGCCGACTCCGCCTCGGCCGAGTCGCAGTATGACGCGCTCAAGAAATATGCCCGCGACCTCACCCAGGCGGTGCGCGACGGCAAGCTCGATCCGGTCATCGGCCGCGACGAGGAGATTCGCCGTACCATCCAGGTGCTCAGCCGCCGCACCAAGAACAATCCGGTCCTCATCGGCGAGCCCGGCGTGGGCAAGACCGCCATCGCCGAAGGCCTCGCGATCCGCATCGTCAATGGCGACGTGCCCGAATCGCTCAAGGGCAAGTCGCTGATGGCGCTCGACCTGGGCGCCCTGATCGCCGGCGCGAAGTATCGCGGCGAGTTCGAGGAGCGGCTCAAGGCCGTGCTCAACGAGATCACGGCGTCCGACGGCCAGATCATCCTGTTCATCGACGAGATGCATACGCTGGTCGGCGCCGGCAAGGCGGATGGCGCGATGGACGCGTCCAATCTGCTGAAGCCCGCGCTGGCGCGCGGCGAGCTCCACTGCGTGGGCGCGACGACGCTCGACGAGTACCGCAAGCATGTCGAGAAGGACGCGGCGCTCGCCCGCCGCTTCCAGCCGGTGTTCGTCAGCGAACCCACCGTCGAGGACGCGATCTCGATTCTGCGCGGCCTCAAGGAAAAGTACGAGCTGCATCACGGCATCCGCATCTCGGACTCCGCCATCGTTGCCGCGGCCACGCTGAGCAACCGCTACATCGCCGACCGCTTCCTGCCCGACAAGGCCATCGACCTGATGGACGAGGCGGCAGCGCGGCTGCGCATGGCGGTCGACAGCAAGCCCGAAGCCCTTGATGAGCTCGATCGCCGGATCATGCAGCTCAAGATCGAGCGCGAGGCGCTGAAGAAAGAGACCGACGAAGGCTCGCGCAACCGTCTCGACAAGCTCGAAGGCGAACTGCTCGATCTGGAAGACGAGGCGCAGGCACTGTCGACCAAATGGCTCGCCGAGAAGGAGCGCGTGCAGGGCAGCCAGAAGCTCAAGGAAGAACTCGACGCCGCCCGCAGCCAGCTCGAGATCGCCCAGCGATCGGGCGACCTCGCGAAGGCGGGCGAGCTTGCCTATGGCGTGATCCCGGGGCTCGAAAAGCGCATCAAGGAAGCCGAGCAGAACAAGGGCTCGGGCGAGGGCGACATGGTGTCCGAAGTGGTCACCGCCTCCGACATCGCCCAGGTCGTGTCGCGCTGGACCGGTATTCCAGTCGATCGCATGCTCGAGGGCGAGCGCGAAAAGCTCGTTGCCATGGAAGGCTCGCTGGGCAAGCGTGTCATCGGGCAGGAGGAGGCCGTCGCGGCCGTCTCCCGCGCCGTGCGCCGCTCGCGCGCCGGCCTGCAGGACCCGAACCGGCCGATCGGCTCGTTCATGTTCCTCGGGCCCACCGGGGTCGGCAAGACGGAGCTCACCAAGGCGCTCGCCGAATTCCTGTTCGACGACGAGCACGCGATGGTGCGCCTCGACATGTCCGAGTTCATGGAGAAGCACTCGGTGGCGCGGCTGATCGGCGCCCCTCCGGGCTATGTCGGCTACGACGAGGGCGGCGTGCTCACCGAGGCGGTGCGCCGCCGGCCGTACCAGGTCGTGCTGTTCGACGAGATCGAGAAGGCGCACCCCGATGTCTTCAACGTCCTGCTGCAGGTGCTCGACGACGGGCGACTGACCGACGGGCAGGGCCGCACGGTCGACTTCCGCAACACCATCATCATCATGACCTCCAACCTTGGCGCCCAGTATCTGATCGAGCTCAAGGAGAACGAGTCGGTGGAGCTGGTGCGCGGCAAGGTGCTCGACGCGGTCAAGGCGGCGTTCCGGCCGGAGTTCCTCAACCGCGTGGACGACATCATCCTGTTCCATCGGCTGCAGCGCATCCATATGGGCGACATCGTCGAGATCCAGCTCCGCCGCCTGGGCGAGCTGCTCAAGGATCGCGACATCACCCTGACGCTCACCGAAAAGGGCAAGGAGTGGCTCGCCAATGAGGGCTACGACCCGGCCTATGGTGCCCGCCCGCTCAAGCGCGTCATCCAGCGCGAGGTGCAGGATCGGCTCGCCGAGGCGATCCTGAGCGGCGACGTGCAGGACGGCCAGAGGGTGCTGGTCGATGCTGGCGACGCCGGCCTCCTGCTGGTGCCCGAACTCGAGGGCGAGCCCGTCGCTCCGGCGGCAGCGGCCTGAAATCGACTATTGCGAAGGGCGGCTCATGGGCCGCCCTTTTTGTTTGTCCCCGAATCGGAAACCAATCCCCGGATGAGCAATCCCTTCTTCGAGACCTGGTCCACGCCCTACGGGGTCCCTCCCTTCGATGCGATCGAGACGATGCACTTCCGGCCCGCCTATGCGCAGGCGCTGGAGGAGCACAGTGGCGAGATCGCACAGATCGCCGCCAGGGCCGATGCGCCGACCTTCGAGAACACCATCGTCGCGCTCGAGAACGCCGGCAAATTGCTGCGGCGGGTCGAGATGATCTTCGGCCAGCTGAGCTCGGCCGACACCAATGACGAACTGCAGGCGGTCGAGCGCGAGGTCGTGCCGCTGGTGACGCGGCACTGGACCGGCATCTACCTCAATCCGGCGCTGTTTGCCCGTATCGACGATCTCCACCGGCGCCGCGATTCGCTTGGCCTCGATCCCGAATCGCTGCGTGTGCTCGAGCGCTATCATCTCGACTTCGTCCGCACCGGCGCCCGACTCACCGACGCGCAGCGGGAGCGCTTCGCGGCGATCATGGAGCGGCTCGCGACGCTGGGCACGACGTTCGGGCAGAACGTCCTCGCGGACGAAGCCAATGTGGTGTTCGCGCTCACCGAAGCCGAGGTGGACGGCCTCCCCGAATTCGCGCGCGCCGCGGCCGCCGAGACGGCGCGGGACCGCAAGCTCAACGCGCCCTATGCCGCCACGACGTCGCGCTCCTCGGTCGAGCCGATTCTGCACTTCGCCACTGATCGCGGCGTGCGCGAGAAGGTGTTCCGCGCCTTCGTCAATCGCGGCCACAATGGCAATGCCCATGACAACCGCAAGGTGATCGCCGAGATGGCGACGCTGCGCGCCGAGCTGGCCCAGCTTCTCGGCTACGAGACCTATGCCGCCTACAAGCTCGACGATTCGATGGCCCGGACACCCGCGGCAGCGCAGAAGCTGCTCGAGGACGTCTGGACGCCGGGCCGCAAGCGGGCCGAGGAAGATCGCGATGCCCTGCAGGAGTTGATGGGCGAGGACAGGCTCGAAGCCTGGGACTGGCGCTACTACGCCGAGAAGCTGCGTGTCGCCCGCTACGATTTCGACGAGAACGAGCTCAAGCCCTATTTCGAGCTCGACCGGGTGATCGGCGCCGCCTTTTACACGGCCGAAAGGCTGTTCGGCGCGACGTTCAGGTTGCTCGACGACATCCCCGTGTACCACCCGGATGTGCGTGTCTGGGCGGTCGAGCGCGAGGGGCGGGTGATCGGCCTGTTCTATGGCGATTTTTTCGCGCGGCCGAGCAAGCGCAGCGGCGCGTGGATGACCTCGTTCCGCGACCAGCAGAAGCTGGGCGGCGAGGTGATTCCGCTGGTGGTCAACACCTGCAATTTCAACAAGCCGCCCGAGGGCGAACCGGCGCTGCTGTCGCTTGACGAAGCCAGAACGGTGTTCCACGAATTTGGCCACGGCCTGCATGGCCTCCTGTCCAACGTCACCTATCCGCGCCTGTCGGGCACCAACACGGCGCGCGATTTCGTCGAGCTGCCCAGCCAGCTCTACGAGCACTGGCTGGAGACGGCGCCGGTGCTGGCGCGGCTCACGCACTACAAAACCGGCGCAGCGATTCCCGAGGCGCTGCTCGAGCGCATGACGGCGGCGCGCAAGGCTAACAAGGGCTTCGAGACCGTCGAGTTCATCTCCTCGGGGCTGCTCGACATGGCCTATCACCAGATCCCCGCGGGCACCGCGGTCGACGCCGACGCGATAGAGCAGGGGACGCTCGCCCAGATCGGCATGCCCGGCGAGATCGCGCTGCGGCACGCCAGCGCGCATTTCGGGCACATCTTCTCGGGCGATGGCTACGCGGCCGGCTACTACTCCTATCTGTGGTCCGAGGTGCTCGACGCCGACGGATTCACTGCCTTCGAGGAGGCGGGCGATCCGTTCGATCCGGCGACCGCGGGGCGGCTTTACACCTATGTCTATTCGGGCGGTGGGTCGCGCGACTATGCCGAGGCCTATCGCCGGTTCCGCGGCCGCGATCCCGACATCAACGGCCTTCTCGCCAAGCGCGGATTCGCCACGCTGCAACCGATCGAGGACGGCGCTGCCCTGTAGGCGGCGCGTCTCGCGGGCTTGCCTTCACGGCGGGCCCGGTATAGAACAAAACGAGAACATGAAGGCGGCGGCGATGGCCAGATACGAGATCGACTATTTCGAGATTCCGGCCGCGGATGCGGGCAAGACCAGCGCCTTTTTCACTGCGGCGTTCGGCTTTGCCGCGCTCGCCTACGGTCCCGACTATATCGAGGTGCGCGAGGCCGGCGTGCTCGGCGGCGTCAATGGTGATGCGGGAGATCGTCCGGCGGCGCCGTTGATCGGGATACGGACCGACGACATCGCGGTGACCGAGAGGGCGATCGTTGCGGCGGGTGGCACGATTACCAAGCCAGCCTATCCGTTCCCGGGAGGCAGGCGGCTGTTCTTCCGCGAGCCGGGCGGTGCCGAGCTGCTGGTTTACCAGCCCAACGACTAGCGGTTGGCCGTGCGAGCCCGTTTGGATCGCTCGGTCCCGAGGCAGGAAAGGCAACTAGCCGTTGCTGGCAGGAGCGCTCGCCGCGGCAACGCGGATGGGCGCCGCGTCGCGCTGCATCAGATCGTTGATCTGCGCGATGGTCTGCTTGAAGGCGCCGGCGTCCTGGGCGGGAAGCGTGTGGTCGCGCGGCAGTTTTACGCTCAGCGGATCGACGAAGCGGCCGTTGACCTTGATCTCGAAGTGCAAATGGTTGCCCGTCGAATTGCCGGTCGAGCCGACATAGCCGATCAACTGGCCCTGCCGCACCTTGACGCCCGGCTTGATGCCGTCGGCAAAGGCGCTCTGGTGGCCGTAGCCGGTTTCGTAGCCGTTGACGTGCTTGATCTCGATGTAGCGGCCGTAGCCCGAGACCCATTGCGCCTTTTCGACGACGCCGTCGCCGGAGGCGTAGATCGGCGTTCCACGCGGTGCGGCGAGGTCGACACCGGTATGCAGGCGGCGCGACTTGAAGATCGGGTGCACGCGATAGCCGAAGCGGCTGGCGAGGCGTCCGCCGCCCTGCAGCGGCCGGCGCGTCAGGAAGCGCTTACCGGTTTCGCCCTCGGGATCGTAGAAGTCCACCGTGCCGTCATTGGTGCGGAAACGGTAAAGCTGCCGCACGGTAGAACCGAGTTTCAATGCGACGTAGAGCAGGTCCTGATGCCCTTCGGCGTCCTTCTCGGTCTGCAGCACTTCGATCGAATCGCCGGCGGCGATCTTCTTGGTCAGGTCGACGTCATAGGCGAACATCGCCACGATGCGCTTGGTGATGTCGTCGTGGATATCGTGCTTGCGGGCCGTCTCCCAGATGGCGCGATAGACGCTGGGAAGGTTGGAGACGTTCACCTCTTCGGTGTCTTCCTCGGGGAAGGCGATCTCGGAGGGTGCGAGGCCCAACACGTAGGCGCCGCGGTCGGTCAGCGCGACGGTTGCCGCGTGCTGGTCGGTGTTGCTCGCATCGTCGTGCACATAGATGGACAGGCGATAGGGGATCAGCACGTCGGAGGTGCGCGAGGCGCCGAACAGGATGCGCAGGCGCGCGCCGGTGGGCAGCGTGGTCGAGGGATAGACATTGGTGAGCGTGGCGCTGATCGCCTCGATCATCTTGTCGGTAAAGCCGTTCTTGAGCAGCAGATCTTCGATCTTGCTGGGCTCCTTGACGGTGATGATGCGTTCGGTGCGGCCGAGGCCGGCTTCGGTGGCCGTCGTCTTCTTGGGCATCACCGTGAGGTTTTCGACGACGCTGGTCATGCCGCCCGGCTCGACGATGCCGAGATCCTCGACTGCGGGCGCGTCGGGCGCATAGCCGAGCGCGACGTCGGGGCCGGCATTGCCGCCTTCGCCGAAGAAGTTCTCGAGCGTCTGGCGCACATAGGCTTCCGCGCCCTGGTCGGAGACCGAGCGCGGCGGCACGAAGGAGACCGGCAGCGGCGAGCTCGAAATGGAGACTTCGCCTTCGACCTCGGCACCATAAATGTTGGTGTTGGCGTCGTCGGGCGCGACGATCGGCTGGGTGGAATCGATCATCGCCTGCGGATCGTAAGCGGGGATGTCTTCCGACAGTGCTGTCGCCGCGGTCGCGAGCGTCGCGCGAATACGCACGAAGGGCTGTTTCTTGATCAGGTCGCGGCCGTCCACCGTCTCGCGGATCGAGGCCTCGACGATTTCGAGCTCGGACTTGGCGACGGTGGTGGGGCGGACGCGGTTGGTCTTGGAAATGAGGTCAGTCGCCGATTCATGGTCGGACGTCACGATCTGCAGCGCCTCATAGGCGGTCGAGAAGGTGTCTTGGCCCTGGAAGCTCACATAGAGCGCGGCGCCCATCAGCATCACCGAGGTAAGGCCGGTCATTACCGTGCCGGTCAGCCAGGCGAAGCTCAGCTCGCGGCCCTGGGGGATTTCACCGTCCGTCGAGGCGACGGTGAGCGCCGGCCCGTCTTCGAAGCCGGCCCGCACCAAAGCGAGCGTGCGATTGCGTTGCGCCGGATTCACCCTCGGTCTTGCCCCGTCCCCGTGATCGATGTCCAGCCCGGCCCGCGTCGCAGGCAACTCAGCGCCCGAATTCATGGCGCGGCCGTCGGCGCCCCGTCAAGCCGAAGCACCTGCGCGAGCTTGGTCAGCCCCAATTGCGGCACATTTCCGGCTGCGCCCGAGCCAGCTTCCCCCTGCCTGGACGGGAGATTCTGTTCGGACGAGCGCAGGCCGGGCGCCCCATAGAAAGCAGCTTCAACAGGCGCGCCGCGATCGCTCCTCTCTTGAAACCGGCGCGAAAGGCCCGATCTACGGGGGGTTGCCGCGGTCGATTGACGTATGCGTCATCTGTTTTTCACAGATCGCGCTTTTGGCTGTTGACACCCAAATGGGCCATCCATATATACCCGCCATCGCTGAGGCGGCGGCGCGGAAACGCGGCAACGACCGAAGCAAACCACTGAGAAATAAAAGCAATTTTGCTTCTCAGGTTTTCAGTTTCCGGTCTCGACCGAAAAATGAAAATGGGGTGTTGACAGGCAAATATGCCTCGAATACAACCCGCCCCGTTGACGACGCCGAGCGCTTGTCGCTCCCACTGTTGACGACCTTCGAAAGGGCAGACCTGCTGCCGGGAAACCGGAAATAAGGTTTGTTCGCCGAATTCCGGAAGTTGACACTTCCATGACGCCGCCCTCGCAAGAGGCACCCGGGGTCCGCTCTTTGACATTGTGAAGATGGAAGAAAGGGAAACGTGGACGGCGAGGTTCTTGCGGTCTGATCGTGAGATTGGACATACAGACTTCGACGGTACGTTTTCTCAAGAGGTACACTACCAATCACACGCTCTTCGGAGCGGAGTGACAGGTGTGTGTCCTCGTCAATGTTGCGTAGCAATACGCAACGCGCAAAACGTGCAGACGTCGACCAAGTCAGATATCAAACTTGAGAGTTTGATCCTGGCTCAGAACGAACGCTGGCGGCAGGCTTAACACATGCAAGTCGAACGCCCCGCAAGGGGAGTGGCAGACGGGTGAGTAACGCGTGGGAATCTACCCAGTTCTAC